>Ga0187852_1000145_pt1 | contig 76217 bp, 78 predicted proteins | sample June2016WEW_6_40_FD_134511 | JGI IMG/M metagenome (GOLD analysis project Ga0187852, IMG submission 134511) | Peatland microbial communities from SPRUCE experiment site at the Marcell Experimental Forest, Minnesota, USA - June2016WEW_6_40 | ecosystem: Environmental > Terrestrial > Soil > Wetlands... | reverse complement strand
TCAAGAAGACCGCCAGATCTGAATTTCCGCTGGAACTGGTCGATCTGGCGACGTCATCACCAAGCCGAGGCCAAGCGTGCGCACTATCGAAGGCGAACGCGGCAACTACAACTGTAGTACTAGAACCTGATGTCGCAGGGATACGGATGCGTCAACGTTTCTGGCGCATCCAGCGAGCCGGCAGTGGGGGTTGTTGGCAGCGCTCAGAGATAGTCCTACACCTTCGCAAAGGGTGGGAGCTTCCCTTCGATGTCCAGCAACAAGAAACGTCGCGCTAAGCGTCAGGCGCAGCGCGCCGCCGCGAAGCCAATTATCAATACCCCACAGGACTCCACACCGAAGAGGAGATCGAGCGTCACATATGGACAATCAGGAGGTACGCCACATATAGCGCCGCCGCCGCCGACAATAACCCCAATAAAGCCTCCACTCTCATTCCTAGTATTTGCCGATAAGACATTTCGCGACTTCTGGTTCTACGTTGCAGCTGCATTCTTAGTTGTGAATTTAACATATACGTTCCGTCCTCAGATTGCGACACAAGTCGCCGCGACGCAAAACGACGACCCTCTTAATACTCTTTATTCCGTTTACAATCCGGGCGCATGGACTCTATACAATGTCGGCATGACATGTGTCGTTTGGAACGGTCAACAACGCCTTGCTACGCTCTCAAACAATACGCTGGTCGCCTCTCGCGACGCTCCTGCCGGGGGAAACCCGAACATTGCAATATTATCGCCAGGTGAGATGGCAACGCGGGATTGTGGAACGGGCCACAACTTCATAACATTCGGCAATCTTAAGCCCGAGGCCATCAGGATCGATCTTGAATTCTCATATGATTGGTTTTGGGGGTTACACCGATCAACTACCACGCGTCATTTCAATACGCGCAGGTTCCAAGACCACATCATTCTAGTGCCTGACGTCGAAGGCCACGGCGTTTCCCCGCCTCAACCTTGATTTGAGGGCCGCTTCGGACAGCACTCAACGTCTGCTCCGCAAGTGTCCTAATTTCCATTAATCAGTGTCCTAGTTCGGACCGCGCGTTCGCGCCCTCTTGACGAGAACAAAGAAAGAACATACCATGTACGCCTGTCCTACGCAGGAGGGTTGCATGGCTCGGCATATGGTCTCCGCTTTGCGCGATCTTTGGGAACTGGCTTCGCTCGGCGCCTTCGTCGCGATGATCGCGATGGCCGCGCGGGCTTTCGGCGCGTGACGCGGCTTCCCGTCGATGGCGGCGGCGCTCCGGAGCGATGAACAGGGAATGAGCGGGGTTTCGACGTTGCGTTTTGGAAAACGGAACTCGCGCTGCGCTTCCCCTGTCGCTCTGCGCCATGCCCGCCATGCCGGCGAGGCGGGAGGGGCGCTTTGCGAGCGGGATCGGCGCAAAAATTTGGAGCGAGGCGAAAATTTCCTTTTTCCCCTTGCAAGCCTCTGATTTCCCACAAAACGCCCAAAGAAATCCTTGGAAATATTTGCAGAAAAAGGCCGCAAATTTGGAAATGCTTGGCGTGGGTTTGGAAAAGCTCGCGGCGCCCAAAGTCCGGCAAAGGACAAATCGCGTTTTCTCCCGCGCGCGCCCTCGCCCATCCCCTCGGCCGCGCGAAGCGCTCGAGCGGCAACCCGATGACGCGGTTTCCGCTTGATCGCTTCGCATTCCCCGGCTTGGCGATTGCGGCGCGCTGCTTTATCTCTCACGCGGCCGGGCGGGTCTGCGCCACGGCCTTTTCGCATCGCCGGAGTTTTGCGCGCTTGCCGCCTCGCGTTTCCCTCATCGTCGTCGCGGCCGGACGCGGCGCGCGGCTCGGCGCGGCGACGCCGAAGCAATATCTCGCTTGCGCGGGAAAGCCGCTCATCGCCCACACGCTCGAGGCGCTGGCCGCGGCGCACGACTTTTGCGCCGCCACCGTCGTCATCCACCCCGACGATCTCGCGCTTTACCAGGCCGCGCTGACGTTTCTCTCGCCCGCCGCCGCTTGCCGCTTCGGCCCGCCGGCGTTCGGCGGCGCCAGCCGGCAGCAGAGCGTGCTCGCCGGGCTCGAGGCGCAGAGCGCGGCGCCGCCCGATCTCGTCCTCATCCACGACGGCGCGCGCATCTTTCCCTCGCGCGCGCTGATCGCCCGCGCGATCGAAGCCGCCGAGCGGGCCGGCGCCGCAATCCCAGCGATCCCGCTCAGCGACACGATCAAACAGGTCGACGCCACGGGCCGCATCCTCGCCTCGCCCGAGCGCGCGTCGCTGCGCGCGGTGCAGACGCCGCAGGCCTTCCGCTTCGATCTGATCCTCGACGCCCATCGGCGCGCTTTACGCGAGGGCGTCCGCGACCTCACCGACGACGGCGCGGTCGTCGCCTGGGCGGGCCATGCGACCTATGTTTTCGACGGCGACCCGGAGAACGCCAAAGTGACGACGCCTAGGGATTTGCGCGCGGCCGAGGCGCGTCTGATGGACGCGGCGAGCGACATCCGCGTCGGCCAGGGGTTCGACGTCCACGCCTTCGCGCCCGGCGATCACGTCTGGCTCGGCGGCGTCAAAATTCCGCACGTCCAGGCCCTCAGCGGCCATTCCGACGCCGACGTCGCCTTGCACGCGCTCGCCGACGCGCTCTATGGCGCGCTCGGCGAGGGCGACATCGGCGCGCATTTCCCGCCCTCCGACCCGCGCTGGCGCGGCGCCGCGTCCTCGATCTTCCTCGCTGACGCCGCCGAACGGGTGCGCGCGCGCGCCGGGATCATCGCCCATCTCGACGCCACGTTGATTTGCGAGGCGCCGAAGATCGGCCCGTTTCGCGAGGCGATGCGCGCCCGCATCGCAAAAATCGCCGGAGTCGCGATCGATCGCGTCGGCGTCAAGGCGACGACTTCGGAAGGGCTCGGCTTCACCGGCCGGCGCGAGGGAATCGCCTGTCTCGCCAGCGCGACGATCCGCCTGCCCTTGAGATAGCGAGAACCCCGGCAATGAAGGACTGGCTCGCCGCGCATTGGGTTCCCGGCGCCCTGCTGATGGCGATCGCGCTCGCGGCTTTGGCGCCGCCGCTGGTCGGCGCCTGGGGATGGCCGGTCGCGCTCGTCTATCTCGCCTCGCCCGTCTACATGCTGCATCAGGTCGAGGAACATCGCGGCGACCGCTTCCGCCGCTATGTCAATGCGCGGATGTTCGGCGGCCTCGAAGCGCTGACGACAGCGGACGTTCTGTGGGTCAACATCCCCGGCGTCTGGGGCGTCAATCTGGCTGCGCTCTACGCCGCCTATTACGCGGGCCCCGGCTACGGCCTCGTCGCGCCTTATCTCATGCTGGTCAACGCGCTCGTCCATTGCGCGGGCGCCGCCCGTTCGCGCGGCTACAATCCCGGCCTGTGGACCGCCTGCGGTCTATTCCTGCCGCTCGCGCTCGTCGCGCTGTGGCGGATTCCCGCCTCGGCGCCGCAGCACGCGCTCGGCCTGGCGCTCGCGCTCGCGATCCACGCGGCGATCGTCGTCCGCGTCGCGCGACGCGCGTCGGCGTTGCGGAGCCTCGCGACCGCCTCGTGATCGACAAGCGGCGTCAGCCCTTTTCCAGACGATCGAGCGCTTGCTCGGCCAAGCCGAGATAGCGCGCGGCGAGCGGCTCCCATTTGGCGGGCTGCCGCGGCGCGGGATCGAGCAGATGCGCCAGGGCGAGGCGCGCGCGCAGCACCGCGCGGCGCGAGGCGTGCAGATGGAACAGCCGATACGGCGGCTCGTCTCGAAGCGCGTTCATCACCCGCTCGAACAGCGCCGGCCCCAGCCAGGCCGCGCCGAGCAGAGCGCATTCGACGCCGAGATAGGCGAGTTCGTCGACGGGATCGACCATCCGCAATTCCGCGCTGAATTCCAGGCAGTCGAAAATGGCGACCTCGTCCTCCAGGCAGACGTGTTCGGGCCTGAGATCGCCGTGACCGTCGACGAGTTGGCCGTGAGCGGCGCGCGCCGCGAGCCAATCGGAATGGGTTCGCAGGGCGGCGTCCATCCGGTCGAGGATGGCCGGCGCGCGGCCGTGGTCGAGAGCGAACCGCCGCGCGGTGAGGACGCGTCGATTGAAGGCCTGTTCCTCGACGAGCCGTGCGACATACGCCGCCGGCGATATCGCCGGCCGGTCGGCCCGCTGGTAGAAGCGTGCGAGCGCCAGGGCGATGCGATCGACATCCTCGGCGCGCAGCGCGCCGGCCGCCAGCAGCCGGTCGAGCATGCGCTCCGCCGGCAGGCGGCGCATCACCACGACCCACTCGACGGTCTCGCCCTCCCCGCCGAGCGCCAAAGACCCGCTCGGCGCGAGCCTGAGCGGCGCGACGTCGAGATAGACGTTCGGGGCGAGGCGGCGATTGAGCGCCAACTCCGCGCGGCAATCGGCTTCCCTGGCCCTGAGGGTCGAATAGTCGAGGAAGGGATAGCGCACGGGCTTTTTGATCTTGTAGGCGCGCCCGCCCGCGAGGAAGACGTAGGACATATGGGTCTCGACGACCTCGACGTTTGCGCCGGCCTCCGCGTAGGCGGCCGGGCTGGCGAGGAAGCGAACCTTGTCGTCGATCGCGACGCGGGCGCCGGCGTCCTCGACGCGACGATCCTCGCTCCCTCTCGCGTCGGCGGGCGAATCGATCATCGCGCGTTCAGGCCGCGGTGGGTCCGCGCGCGTCTTCCCCAAGCCAAGCGTCGCGACATTCTTCCTCCCGTCCGCGCACCACGCGGCGCCCCGCCGATGGCCCCCGTGTTTCCGTGACGACGGTGCACTGGCCCTCCGGCAGGGCGTCCGTTTCATAATAGATCACCACCCAGTCCCTGACGCGCCCGAGTTCATGGGCGAGGCCGGTGTTGGAATAGAGCGCGGTGAAACGCCACGCGTCACGCGTCGCGTGCAGGATCGGCAGCCAAGCCTCGGCCGTCGGATTGAAACGCTTGGGCGCGATTTTGCGCAAGGCGCCGGCTTCGGCCTTTTCCCGATATTCCCGGTCGACGTCGAGCAGCATGGCGACCGACGGACGCTGTCGCGTCTGCCGCAAGCGGCGCAGTCGCGGCCGGCCGAGCCGCTCGGCCAGCGCCATCCGAATCATCGCGGCGCGGCGCGGGCCGATCCCCTCGACGCCGGCGAGGCGGCCGTCGTGCGCCGCCATTTCCAGCGCTTCCAAGGTTTCGACATGCAGCTCATCGAAAATGCGCCGGGCGAGTTCCGGGCCGACGCCGGGAATGGTGAGAAAGAGCTTTTCCGGCTCCAGCGCGCCGCGCAGCCGCTCCAGTTGCGCCCATCGCCCGGTGGTCAGCATCTCCGCCAGCGCCGCGGCGATGGAGCGGCCGACGCCGGGAAGCGCCGTCAGACCCTCGCGGCCTTCGGCGGCGAAGATGCCGTCCAAGGGCCGATCGAGGCCGCCGATCACTCCGGCCGCGCGCTCATAGGCCGCGACGCGAAAACCCTCGGCGCCCTGCTGGCGCATGAGATCGGCGTATTCGCGAAGATTTCCCGCGAGAATGGCGTTTGGCTGGAGATCGGCGGGTTGCGACGCCATGCTCGTGGACCCGGCTGCGCCGAAAGGCGATGTCGCTAGCATTTACCGACCCCAGCGGCGCCGAGCATTGCGCGGCGTCAAGTCGCCTCGTCGGATTTCCTGTCCTTCCCCGGGCGCGCCGGAACTGCGTCAGATCAATGCGGCCGGGCGGCTTCCGGCGGAAAAAGAACGTGTTTTGCATGCGGGCGAACCCGCCGCAGGCGGGCGGGCGCCTTCGATAAGGGGGCAGAAATGCCGCATAAACAGATTCTGTTTCGTTCGGCGGCGCGCGAAAAAATCCTGCGCGGGGCGACCCAGCTCGCCGACGCGGTTCGCGTGACGCTCGGACCTCGCTCCAAATCGGTGCTGATCGAAAGGAAATGGGGCGCCCCGATCGTCTGCAACGACGGCGTGACCATCGCCAAGGAGTTCGACCTCAAGGACCCGGAAGAAAATCTCGGCGCGCGCATGCTGCGCGAGGCGGCGGAAAAGACGGGCGATATGGTCGGCGACGGCACCAGCACCGCGACGATCCTGGCGCATGCGATTTTCGCCGACGGCGTGCGCAACGTGGTGGCCGGCGCGAGCGCGATCGACATCAAGCGCGGCCTCGACCGGGCGTGCAAGCGCGCGGTCGAAACGCTCAGGGCCCTGTCGCGGCCCGTCGGAACGCGAAAGGAAAAAGCCCAGGTCGGGGCCATTTCCGCACACAACGATGCCGCGATCGGGGAAATGGTCGCCGACGCGATGGACAAGGTCGGCAACGAGGGCGTGATCACCGTCGAAGAATCCAAGACGACCGAAACGACCCTCGAGGTGGTCGAGGGAATGCAGTTCGACCGCGGGTTCATCTCGCCCTATTTCGTCACCGACCTGGAAAAGACCGAAGCTGTCCTCGAAAATGCGCTGGTGCTGATCTGCGATCGAAAGATCTCCGTGCTCAAGGACATGCTGTCTCTCCTCGACGAAGTCGCGAAGTCCGGCAGCCCGTTGCTGGTCGTGGCGGAGGACGTCGAGGGCGAGGCGCTCGCCACGCTGATCGTCAATCATATTCGCGGCGTGCTGAAGAGCTGCGCGGTCAAGGCGCCGGGCTTCGGCGATCGTCGCAAGGCGATGCTCGAGGACATCGCGGTGCTGACCGGCGGACAGGTCGTTTCCGAGGAGGTCGGCCTCAAACTCGAAAACGTCGCCATCGCCCAGCTCGGCAGCGCGAAGCGCGTCGTCGTCGGCAAGGACGACACGACGATCGTCGGCGGCGCTGGGGACCGCAAGCATATCGAGGGGCGAACGGCCCAGATCCGTCACGAAATCGAAAACACCACCAGCGACTACGATCGCGAGAAGCTGCAGGAGCGACTGGCGAAACTTCTCGGCGGCGTCGCGGTGATCCGCGTCGGCGCCCCCTCCGAAGCCGAGATGAAGACCAAGAAGGAGGCGCTCGACGACGCGATCAGCGCTACGAAGGCGGCGGTCGCGGAGGGCATCGTCCCCGGCGGCGGGCTCGCGCTGTTGCGTTGCATCGAAGCCGTTCAGCGGGAAGAGGCCGAGTGCGAGGACGATGAAAGGACCGGCGTGCAGATTTTGAAGCGGGCGCTGGAAGCGCCGACTCGGCAGATCGCGGAGAATTCCGCGGTCGACGGCGGCGTCGTCGTCGCGCGCATGGCGAGCGGCAAGGGCGCCGAAGGCTTCGACGCGGGGCGCAAGCAATATGTCGATCTGATCGAGGCCGGCATCGTCGATCCCACCAAGGTCGTTCGCGTCGCCCTCGAGAACGCCGTGTCGGTGGCGAGCGTGCTGTTGCTGACAGAGGCGACGATGACCGAAATCCCCGAAGAGAAAGGCGCGCGCGCCGCCGAATCGGACATGGCGATGTAGGAGACGCGGCGATGCCCTTCCTCGATCGCGCGGACGCCGGCCGCAAGCTGGCGCGAGCCTTGGCCTCGTATAAGGATCAAAATCCGGTGGTGCTCGCCCTGCCGCGCGGCGGCTTGCCGGTCGGGGCCGAGATCGCGGCGGCGCTCAAGGCTCCGCTCGATATCGTTCTCGTGCGCAAGATCGGCGTGCCCTACCAGCCGGAACTCGCGATGGGCGCGGTCGTGGACGGCGACGAACCGATCACGGTGCGCAATGAGGACGTCATCAGCGCGGCGGGGGTGAGCGAACGCGAATTCAAGGCCGCGTGCTCGCGCGAACTCGCCGAGATCGAGCGGCGGCGGCAGCTCTTCCTCGGACAAAGATCCCGCGCGCAAATCGCGGGGCGCACGGCGATCGTCACCGACGACGGCGTCGCGACGGGCGCGACGGCCCGCGCCGCCCTGCGGGCGATCCGCAAGCGCGGTCCCAAGAAGCTCGTGCTCGCCGTTCCCGTCGCCGCGAGCGATACGATCGAGGAGCTGCGAAGCGAGGTCGACGCCCTGGTTTGTCTCGAGGCGCCGCATCGCTTCGGCGCCGTTGGCGCCTTTTACGCCGATTTCGGACAGGTGCAGGACGAAGAAGTCAGCGCGATCCTCGCCGGCTTCCCCGTCGAGACGCCGGCGAAAGCGTAGCGCGGCCAGTCATCCTTCCCGCGGTTCGACGGCGGCGTCGCCCATGTGCGCCGATCCTGCCGGCATCGTGGCGGAGACTTCGGCAAAGACCGGAGAAGCCGAACGGGCGCCGGGAACTTCGGCGGCGCCGGTCGCGCGAACGCTCTGACCGCTCTGACCGGCCGCGAGTTGCTGGCGCCAGAGCGCGAGAATGTTCATCCGCGTCGCCGTCGCGATCAGGCAATAGCCCCTGGGATCGAGCACGTAGAGCGTGGCGCCGGGATCGTTGCGAATGGCGCGGACCGCCTCGTCGATGACCTGCAGACACGCGTCGAGCTGCTCGACGGTCTGCAGGCGCGCATGGTGCAGCATGTCGACGAGCCGATAGGCTTCGACGCCGCCGGAGCCGATGCTATCGCCCTCGCGGCCGAGCTCGAAAAATACGTTGACGACGGGAAGGATCCCGCGGATCGCCGAATAAATGGCGGCGACCTCCTCGGGACCGCATATCACAAGATGTTCGGCGTCCGGCTTCGCGCCTTCGCGCTCCGGCTGAAAATCGAGGGAGCCGGCAATCTCTCGCTGCAGCCATCGCCGCACTTCCGGCGGGGCGGCGCGTATCTGTTCGGGGCTCAAGGTGATCCCAATCATGAGACGCTCTCCCATGCGATGACATCGCTTTCCTATATAGGATACAAAGAGCGGCAATCGACGAGACCGCCTTGATGTGCGTCAAGAGACGGCCGAAGCCGTACCGAGGAGTCCGCTATGCGCTGGTCGATCACGATAGGCCGTTTCGGCGGAACCGCCGTGAAGGTTCACGTCACCTTCCTGCTCTTGCTCGCCTGGATCGGCTTCAGCGCCTGGCAACAGCAGGGCGCGGCGGCGGCCCTCGACAGCGTCGTTTTCATCGTACTGCTCTTCGCTTGCGTCGTGCTGCACGAATTCGGCCATATCTTCGTGGCGCGCCATTTCGGAATCGCGACTCCCGAAGTCACCTTGCTGCCCATCGGCGGGGTGGCGAGCATGCAGAGCCTGCCCGAAAAGCCCGCGCAGGAACTCGCCATCGCGATCGCCGGGCCGCTGGTCAATTTCGCCATCGCCATCGTGCTTCTGCTGCTCGTCGGCCAGATCAATTCCGCCGACTTCGCGCGGCTCGACGACCCCCACGTTTCGCTTCTCGCGCGGCTCGCCGCGGCCAATGTCTTTCTCGCCGTGTTCAATCTCGTCCCCGCCTTTCCCATGGACGGCGGCCGTGTGCTGCGCGCGCTGCTGGCGATGAAATTCGGCCGGCCGAGAGCGACCCAGATCGCCGCCACGATCGGACAGGCGTTCGCGTTCGTCCTCGGCTTTCTCGGTCTCTTCGGCAATCCCCTGCTGATCTTCATCGCGATCTTCGTCTACGTCGCCGCGGCGGGGGAGGCCCAGATGACGGCCTTTCACGAGACGGCTCGGGGCCTCAGCGTCGCCCAGGCGATGGAGACCCGCTTCGCCTCGGTCCCGGCGAGCGCCAAACTGTCCGATGCGGTCGAGACGCTGCTCGCCACCGCGCAGCACGAGTTCCCGGTCGTCGACGCCTTCGGCAAGCCGGTGGGTCTGATGATGCGCCAGGATATTCTCGCGGCGCTGAAGGATCATGATCGCGAGGCGGCGGTCGCCGGTTTCATGCGCGCGCCGATCGAGACCTTGCGGGGAACGACGCCGCTGGAATCCGCGCTCGATCGCTTCTACCAACAGGACGCGTCGGGGCTTTGCGTCGTCGATCGCGACGGAGTCCTCGTCGGCCTGCTCACGCGTCAGAACCTCGCGGAAATGATGATGATCAAGTCGATGCGCCCGGACTGGCGCTTCGAGCGGTCGCGCGCCTCGAGCGTTGCGGCCGACTGAACCGGAGGCGACGTATCCGCAATCCCGCTTCGGCACGGCGTTGCGACCAGACACGTGGAGCGACCGCCATGATGAAGCTCTTCAGGACGGCGGCGATGGCCTTTCTCGCCGCGGCGATGATCGGCGCGACGGCGGGCGCGATTCCGGCTCGGGCGGCCGATCCGGGCGTCCCGATCCTGCTCTACCATCGGTTTCATCCCACCGTTCCCGGATCGACGACGGTCACGACGCCGGCGTTCGAGGAGCAGCTCGGCTGGCTCGCCGAGCATCATTACAAGGTCGAGCCGCTCGCTTCGATCGTCGCCGCGCTGCGCGGCGGCGCCGCTCTCGACCCGATGACCGTCGCCATCACCGTCGATGACGGACGACGATCGCAATACACCGAGATGTTCCCGATCGTTCTGCGCTACAAAGTTCCCGTCACGCTCTTCATCTATACCGACGCCGTCTCGTACGAGCCCGACGCGCTCACCTGGGCGGAGATCGAGGAGATGCTGAAATCGGGCCTGGTCGACGTGCAATCGCACACCTGCTCGCACCCGGATTTCGACAAGGAGCGGGCGCGCAGGAGCGCGGCCGACTACGAATCCTTCGTCGCCTCGGAACTCGCGCAGTCCAAGAAGACGCTCGAGGAGCGCTTGAAGAGGCCGGTCGAATTCCTGGCGTGGCCTTACGGCATCCACGACCGCGATCTCGAGCGGGCGGCCGCCGCGGCCGGCTACAGCGCGGCGTTCGCCGTCGAAGACCATCTGGCGCGCGCCGACGGCGATTTGTTCGCAATACCGCGCCTCGTGGTCTCCGACTGGGATCGCGGAGAGAGGTTCGACAAGCTGCTGGGCGGCGCCGGCGCCGCTCGCATCGCCTCGAATGATCCGCTCGCGTCCTGCCAAGCCCACGGCGCGGCGCCGGTTGTCGCTCCGTGACAGTGACGCCGCGCCGGGCGGCCGCCTGAAACTCGCGCATTGAAGGAGACCGCCCCGGCGCGAGGGGCGCCAAGCGCGCATGTCCTCGATAGTTCGGGCTACGGCGTCGACGCAGGCGGCGCCCCGACCGGCGATCGGGCGAGCGAAGCGAGGTGCGAAGACGATGTCAGACGCGCCGCTTCGCGCCGCAATATGCCTTCGGCGTCGAGGCCGCGGATCGGCAGGTCGAGATCGCGCGGCACGTCGCCCGAGAGTTGCAGCATCAAATAGCGGCCGCAACAGACCCGCAGAAAGGACGAGAAGTTCGCGACTTCCCCATGCGCTTCGAGAAGCTCCTCATGGAGCTTCACCAGCAATTGCGGCAAATTCATCGCGTCGCGCTGAGCAATCTCCTCGAGCACGCGCCAATAGAAGTTTTCGAGGCGAACGCTCGTCGAATAGCCGCGCATCCGCACGGATTTGAGGCGCGTTCGCCACATCTGCGCATCCGCGCCGATGAAGAGCCTGCACATCGGCCACCTCCTGGGGGCGCCAAGGCCGCCAACCGAGGCGCCAGCATAGCAACCGCCGCGCAAGGCGCCAATCGCTCCCTCGCGCGACGCCGACCGCCGAGCCAGGCGGTTACGCCGCCTGTCGCACGCTCGCGTGGCTGATCGTCGTGCCGAGCGCCAGGAGGAACTGCGAGAGCCATGCGGGATGAGCCGGCCAGGCCGGCGCGCTGACCAGATTGCCCTCGGTCACCGCCCCGTCGATGGCGATGTCGGCATAGACGCCGCCGGCGAGTTCGACCTCGGGACGGCAGGCGGGATAAGCGGAGCAGGTCCGTCCCTTCAAGACGCCCGCCGCCGCGAGGATCTGCGCTCCGTGGCAGATCGCGGCGACCGGCTTGTCCTGCTCGAAGAAATGGCGGACGAGTTCGATCACCCGCGCATTGAGGCGCAGATATTCCGGCGCCCGGCCTCCTGGGATGACGAGCGCGTCGTAGCGCAAGGGATCGATCTCTGAGAAAGTCGCGTTGAGCGCAAAATTGTGGCCGCGTTTCTCCGAGTAGGTTTGCTGCCCCTCGAAATCATGGATCGACGTCGCGATGCTGTCGCCCGCTTTCTTGTCGGGACAGACGGCGTGAACCGTGTGGCCGACCGCGAGCAGCGCCTGGAACGGCACCATGGTCTCGTAGTCTTCGCCGAAGTCTCCGACGATCATCAAAATGCGTTTGCCGGTCATCTCGCTTCCTCCCGAATGGCTCCGATTGGCTGAAGGATAGACGGAAGGCGAGCGCTCCGGGTGTTAATCGGTTAACGCGGGCGACGGAATTCCGCCGCGCGAGCCATTGGACCCAATGCCCTGCGGCAGGGCGTCCGACGCCTCGCCGGCGCCGACTTCAGGCGTTCAGCGCGAGGTCGTGCTCCAACAGCTCGTTGATCGAACCGCCGCGATGGCAGCATCGAATCGCGCCCGCCAGAAGATCCCCCGCTCGCACGATCCGCAGCCGGCCGCGATGCGCCTCGGGTTGCAGCGCGTCCGACAAGGGCGCGCAATCGGTGACCCAGATCTCGTTGATCGAGGCGTCGCGCATCAGTTCCTGCGCGCCGCCAATGAACAGGCCGTGCGTCGCGGCCGCGATGACCTCGCTCGCGCCGTTTCGACGACACGCGGCCGCCGCGCGCGTCATCGTGCCGCCGGTGCTGATCATGTCGTCGAGGATGATCGCCGTCCGCCCCGCGACGTCGCCGGCGAACAGATCGCCGGTGACTTTTCCCATGCTGCGGGTCTTGTCGACGAACCCCTTGGCGACGGGCATGCCGAGGACGCGTTCGAGCTTGACGCGGAACAGCTCGGCGCGTTTCTCGCCGCCGGGATCGGGGGAAACGACGGCGGCCCGCCGCCCTTTCAGCCGCCCGGCCAAGGCATGGGCGAAGAGCGCGTCGGTGTCGAGATGTTCGGTGCGGCAGCGGAACGCGTTCTGGAACGCGGCGAGATTGTGGGCGGTTACGGAGATCACGCAGTCGACGCCGACCGCCTCGAACATTTGCGCGAGATAGCGCGTGGCGACCGGGTCGCGCGGCTTGGTCTGGCGCTCCTTGCGCGCGTAGCACAGATACGGCGCGACGACGGTCGCCGAGCGCGCCGCCGATTGCTTGAGCGCCCCGACGAAGAACAGCAGTTTGCAAAGCTTGTCGTTCACGCTTTGCCCGGGAGACGTCGTCAGGTCGGCGAAGACGTAGACGTCGCGGTTGCGCACGCTCGCCGTCGGTCGGATCTTGTGCTCGCCATCTTCGAAATCGCGCTCTTCATGCGGCGCGACCTCGGTTCCGAGCCGAGCCGCGACGCTGTCGGCGAGGGCGCGCGCGTTCCCTAGGGCGAAGAGGACGGGCCCGGCCGACTCGGGCGTCTGGCCCGATCGATGCGCGGCGCCGGATTTCGATCGGAATTCGCAACCGCCGAAGATTCCGCAAATCCGGCCTTCGGCGTCGGCCATCGGCGCCGCGAGCAAATCCACCGCCACGGCGCCGTCGCCGGCGCCCTCCATGACGAATTCCGCGAGCACCGGTTCGCCCGCCTTGATGACGGCGTCGAACAACCGGCGCAGGCGCGCCGCCTGGCGTGGATTGGGCGCGGCGGCCAGCGTGTCGCCCGCCTCGGCGCTCCCCAGCACGCTCTCGAGACTCGCGCAGGCGCGCTCGAGAACGTAGTCGTTCTCCCCCTCCCTTCGCGCGAACAGGAACGCGTCCGGCGGCGCGGCGCCCGGCGCGAAAGGCGGCCGCGGCGCGACCCGCTCGCCGCGCAGGGATTCCCAGCGCGCGAGAAGCTCGGACAATCGCGCCTGGGGCGGCCGCGGCGCGAAATCGAGCCGATCGAAGAGACGCCGCAGAGGCGGATCGTCAACAGCCATCGTCGTCATTTCGCATCCTCCGCTTCAGGTCGACGCGCCGCGCTCAGGAGCGCCCTCAGTTCCCTGATCGACCGGGTGTTGACGATATCTTTCGCCTCCAGCCAGCCGCGGCGCGCCTGATCGATCCCGAACCCCAGATTGGCGAGATCGCCGACGCGGTGCGCGTCGGTTCCAAGACTGAGCTTCACCCCTTCGTTCTTCGCCATCCGGCAATGCGCGTCGCAAAGATCGAGGCGATCGGGATGCGCGTTGATTTCCAGGAAACATCCGCGCGCGCGCGCCGCCCGCATGATGCGGGGCATGTCGACATCATAGGGGTCGCGCTCGAGCAGCAGCCGCCCGGTCGGATGGGCGAGAATCGTAACGTATTTGTTGTCGAGCGCGCGCAAGATCCGCTCGGTCTGCTTTTCCCGCGACAGGGCGAAGTCGGAGTGGATCGCCGCCACGACGAGATCGAGCCGCTTCAGCGCGTCGTCGGGAAGATCGAGCGTTCCGTCTCTCAGGATGTCGACTTCGATTCCCTTGAGAATTGTGAAGCCGCGCATTTGCGAATTCAGCCTGTCGATGGCCTCCCCTTGTTGGCGAAGGCGATCGGCGGTGAGGCCGTGCGCGACCGTCAGCTTGCGCGAATGATCGGTGATCGCGAGATATTCGAGGCCGCGATCGCGAGCCGCGCGCGCCATCTCCTCCAGAGTGTTCATCCCGTCGGTGGCGCTCGTATGGGCGTGGAGGTCGCCCTTGACGTCGGCGAGGCGCACGAGCTTGGGCAGATCGTGGCGCGCCGCGGCTTCGATCTCCCCCGTCTCCTCACGCAGTTCCGGCTCGATATAGGGCAGGCCCAGCGCCGCATAGACCGAAGCCTCGGTCTCGCCCGCGATGGATTCTGCGCCTTTGTAGACGCCGTATTCGTTGATCTTCAGCCCGCGCTCCTGGGCCATGCGGCGCAGCGCGATATTGTGCGCCTTGCTGCCGGTGAAATAGAGCAGCGCCGCGCCGTAGCTCGCCGGCGCCACGACGCGCAGGTCGATCTGAATGCCGCTCGTCAGGACGAGGCTCCCTTTGGTCGGACCGGCGGCCAGAACGTTCGCGGCTTCGGGCATGGACTTGAAGCGCTCGATGACCTTGGCCGGCGAACGCGACGCGACGACGAAATCGAGGTCGCCGACGGTTTCCTTTCTGCGGCGATAACTGCCGGCGGCTTCGATCTTCTCGACCGCCTCGAGGTCGCGCAGATTCGCCAGCACGGCGGCCGCGTAAGCCTCGACGCTCGCCAGCTTATACCGCGTCTGGCGCTGAAGATCGGCGCTGAGGCGATCCATCAGCGCCCGTTCGCTATTGGCGCCGAAGCCGGGAAGGCCATGCACGCGCCCTTCCCGGCACGCCGCGAGAACGTCTTGCAGCGTCTTGGGCTTCGGCCTCAGATCCCGGCAAAGGCGGACGGCGCGCTTGGGGCCGAAGCCCGGCAGACGCGCGAGCTCGAGCGCGAGTTTCGGCGCCGTCGCCCGCAGCGAGTCGAGTTTGCCGAGATGGCCGCTGGAAACCATCTCGGCGATCTGCGCGGCCAGATCTTCGCCGATGCCCGGGAGGTCGTCGAGATTGGCGCCGCGCGAAACCATGTCGACGGCCTCTTCGCCGAGGCTGCGCAGCGTGCGCGCCGCGTTGCGATAGGCGCGAACGCGGAACGGATTCTCCTCCTCGATCTCGAGAATGTCGGCCGTCTCGTCAAAAGCGCGGGCGATGTCCTCGTTGCGCGCCGCCGCGACCGCCCGATCCGGCTGCTTGATCGCCTTTCCCTCCGCCGGCGATTTCCCTTTCGCGCTCATTCTCGCCTCAACAAGTCGATCGGTCGCCGCCGCGGCGAGAGCGACGGCGCCGATCGAAAGAATCGAACGCCCGCGCTCGGCCGAAGCGCGCGCGTCGATCTTCGTCGCGACGCGCCCGGCCGCACGAACAAGCTCGCTAGAGCCTCGATTCATCTAGCCGCACAAATCATCAGCCGGCCTTGCGCTCGATCAAAGCTTTCTTCCGCCGGCGGGGTAATTGTTCGCAATACTTGCGGTTTCTGATCGTGGAATGCGGGGAGACGCACATGGACGACAAGGCTTTGCGACAGAATGTGGTCAGCGAGCTCGACTTCGATCCGAGCTTCGACGCCGAGACGATCGGCGTCGCGGTGGAGGGGGGCGTCGTCACTCTGACGGGGCACGTCGGCAGCTATGCCGAGAAAATCGCCGCCGAGCGAGCGGCTCAACGCGTCAAGGGCGTGCGCGCGATCGCGCAGGAGATCGTCGTTCGCTATCCCGAGGACAAGAAGACGGCGGACGATCAGATCGCCGAGCGAGCCGTGTCGATCATGACTTGGGATGCGCGGATTCCGGCCGAAGACGTGATGGTGAAGGTGCAGCAGGGCTGGGTGACGCTTTCCGGGGAAGTGCATTGGCATTTCCAGAGGGAAGCGGCGGAGTCGTCGGTGCGCAGGCTCTCCGGCGTCGTCGGCGTGACCAACGAGATTCGCGTCAGGCCGACAGCGCGGCCCGAGGAGGTGCGCAGAAAAATCGTCGACGCGCTCGAGCGCAACGCTCAACTCGATTCGGATCTGATTAGCGTCTTCGTCCATGGCGACAAGGTGACGCTCGAAGGCAAAGTGAAGGCCTGGTACGAGCGCGAGGTCGCCGAACAAGCGGCGTGGTCCGTCCCGGGCGTCTCCGCGGTCGACGACCATCTGATCCTCGGTTGAGGGCGAGCGGACGGCGGGACCTGGGTCGGCGAAAAAGGCGGCGTCTCTCGGCCTGAGCGGGCGAGGCGCGCCGGCGCGGCGCCTTTGACGAAACGCTCGAATCGTCGTCCCCTGCCGCCATGCCGCGAACCCTCCTCACCATCCAATCCCACGTCGTCTACGGCCATGTCGGCAATTCCGCCGCCGTTTTCCCGTTGCAGCGGCTCGGCTGCGAGGTCTGGCCGATCCATACCGTGCAGTTCTCCAGCCACGCCGGCTATCCCGGCTGGCGCGGCCGGGTCTTCGACGCCGCGCTGATCGACGATTGCGTCGCCGGGCTCCAGGCGATCGGAGCGCTCGCGCGTTGCGACGGCGTGCTCTCCGGCTATCTCGGCAAGGCCGAGATCGGCGAAGCGGCGTTGCGCGCCTACGCCTGCGTCAAGGCGGCGAACCCGGGCGCCGCCTATTCCTGCGATCCCGTCATCGGCGACGAGGGACGCGGCGTTTACGTCGACGCGGCGGTCGCGGCGTTCATGCGCGAGCGCGCCCTGCCCGCCGCGACCGTCCTGACGCCCAACGCCTTCGAATTGTCTTTCCTCGCGGAGCGCCCGGTCGGCGATGTCGGGCAGGCGCGCGCGGCGCTCGCCGCGTTGCGCGCGCGGGGGCCGCAAGTCGTTCTTGTCACTTCGCTGCGGCTCGACGATACGCCCGCCGACGCGCTCGACATGATCGCCTGCGACGGCGACGAACTCTGGCGCCTGCGCACGCCAAAACTGCCGATCGCGGTCAACGGCGCGGGCGATCTCGTCGCCGCGCTGTTCTTCTTCCATTGGCTGCGTTCGGGCTCCCCGGCGGAAGCGCTCGCCCGCGCCGGCGCCGCCGTCTACGCGATCGTCGCGGCGACGGCCGAGGCGGGCGCGCGCGAACTGGCGATCGTCGCCGCGCAGGATCAATTCGAGCGCCCGATGCGGCTCTTTCGCCCGGAACGCCTTTAGATCGCGCCGCATGCGCCAAGGCCGCCACGCGCTCGACGACCCGCGCGTGCAGGCGAACGCGCGAGTTCAACCTTTCCCAGACGGCCTTCGTCGTCGACCCGCACGGCCGGGCTTGACCCAAATCAAGGAGCCGGTCGGGCGTGGCGGGCAAGATGTTATTTATCGGGAATGCGCCGGGGTTTGCCAGGCGATGATTATGAGGGTCGCATGGCTTCTATTCGCACGTTCGTCGGCGCCGAGGGCGGGCGCGAGCATTTTATCGTCGTCGAAGCGGACGCCTCTCTCGACTTGCCGGCTCAAATTCGTTCCCTGGCCGAATCCTATGGCGCGGCGCAATCGAGTCTCGGTCTCGCGCCGACGACGGCGGTGTTCCGGCGCATCTTTCTGAGCGATGTTCTCAATCAGGCCTCCCTGGTGCGGGAAAGCGCGATCTTCGACGATTCCGTGGCGATCTCCATCGTGCAGCAGCGTCCGCTTCGGGGAGCGAAGGTGGCGCTGCTCGCCTACCACATCGAGAGTCCCGAGGGCTTGACGAAACGCCGCCTGTCCCCTCGCCACTTGCTTGTCGAGAAAGCCGGCAAACGGCATCTGTGGAGCACGCGCCTTTGCTCCGGCGACGCGGAAAGATCGCTCTCGGCCGAGTCGCAGACGCGCTCCGTGTTCGACGAGCTGATTCACACGCTCGGCCAACAGGGCGCCTCCTTGCGCGATCATTGTCTGCGGACCTGGATCTATATGAAAGACGTCGACATTTTCTACCGCGGCATGGTCGACAGCCGCCGCGCGCTGTTCGCCGAACAGGGGCTGACCGGCGCAACGCATTTCATCGCCAGCACGGGCATCGAGGGCGCCTGCGCGCATCGCTATGACGTGGTGGCGATGGACGCCTATTCCAACGTCGACGTCGAGCCGAAGCAGGTTTCCTACCTCAACGATTTTGACAAACTCTGCGCGACGAAGGACTATAACGTCACGTTCGAACGGGCCACGCGCGTCGCTTACGCGGATCGCGCGCATATTTTCATCTCCGGCACGGCGAGCATCGACACGGCCGGCGAAGTCGTGCATCTCGGCGACACGGGGCGTCAGCTCGATCGCGCGCTGGAGAACGTCGAAGCGCTGCTGAGCGCGGGATCGGCGTCTTTGGCCGATATGACGCACCTGATCGTCTATTTGCGCGACCCTTCGGATCTCGCGCTGGTTGAGGGTCGCCTCCGCGAGCGCTTCGCCGAACTGCCGCTGATTGTCGTGCAAGGCGCGGTTTGCCGGCCCGAATGGCTGGTGGAGGTCGAAGGCGTCGCGATCGCGAAGAACAATGACGCGACCATGCCGCGGTTCTAGATTACGAAACGACAGCGCCGCGAGGCGATCAGGGAGAGGTGCCCCATGCTTGAAGAAACGCGATTGGCGATGTTCGACGAGGAGGCCATAAAGGCCGCCGAACTACGCCGCGACCCCTATGATTTCGCCTTCGTCGAACACGCCATCGACGAGAAGTTGAAGGACGAGGTGCTGGCCGACGCGCCGGACATTCCCCATCGCGGCAGCTATGCGCTGTCGAACCTGACATACGGCCCGAAATTCGCGGCCTGTATGAAAGATCTGGAGAGCGTGCGGTTTCGCCGGCTGGTCGAGCAGAAGTTCGACGTCGATCTCACCAGCCGTCCCACCTCGATCGTCATGATGGGCGCCACCAGCGGGGCCTACAACGAAGGCTACGCCCATCCCGATTCGAAGCACAAGATCATCACCGTCCTGATCGGGTTCAGCCGCGAGTGGCCGTATGAGCGCGGTCGGCTGCGGGTTCTACGCAGCAACGACCGCGACGACTACGCTTTCGAATTCGCGCCGGAATTCGGCCGCATGCTGATGTTCCGCGTCTGCGACCATTCCTGGCACGGCTTCCTGCCGCAGAAGGGCAAACGGATGAGCGTGCAGCTGTGCTACGTGGATTCGGAATGGTATGCGCGTCGCGAGAATATCCGCCACGCGATCAGCGGTTTCGCGAAATCCATTCCCGGCGTGCGCGAGTTGGTCTTCATGGCGCCGCGTTCGTTCGGCGGAAAGGGTTGACGATGCCCTATCCGTTCACGCCGGAACCCGAAGCGATCGCCCGGCATTTCATCGGCTCGCTGCGCAACGCCGAACGCTTGGAGGAGCCTTATCGGCGTTGGACGTTGGTCAACGCCTTTCCCGAAGCGCTATGCACGGCGATCCTGGTCCTGCCGATCGTGCCGCCGATGCTCGGGGCGACCGACGGCACGCGCAACGCCTACAATGCGCGCCGGACCTTCTTCACTCCCGAACTGCGGGCGCAGTTTCCCGTCTGCGAAAACCTCGCGCAGGCTCTGCAGCGTCCGGACGTCGCGCGCCAATTCGAGGAGACGCTGGGAATCCGCGCCGCCGGAACCTTCGTGCGCGTCGAATACATGCAGGACACCGACGGCATGTGGCTGGAGCCGCACCGCGACATTCCGGAAAAAGTGTTCTCGATGGTGCTCTATCTGTGCACCGGCCCGCACGCCAAGGATTGGGGCACCGACATTTACGACGCGCAAAAGCGCTGGGTCGGCCGCTCGTCCGCCGAATTCAACCGGGCGGCGATCTTCAAGGCGGGGCCGAACACCTGGCACGGCTTCGACAAGCGCCCGATCATCGGCGTGCGGCGGCTGATGGAGATCAACTACGTCAGCGATTGGCGCGATCGCGAGCAGCTCGCGTTTCCCGACAGGCCGGTGACGCTGACATAAGCGCGTCTATCGAGGAAACGCCCAAAAGCAGCCGAGCCGAAATGCGCCGGCGGCGTCACTGCGGCCAGCGAAGCGACGGGGCGACCCGGCGGATGCGGTCGGCGCAAAGCGGATCGCTCCTCCCGTCGCTCCCCCCGGGGTCGCAATGACGATTTCAATCGATCGGAAACGGCTCTAGAAGCGAACGTCGGAGGAGCCCCCATGCGCCGAAACTATCACACGCTCGACGTCTTCACCGATGCGCCGTTCGCCGGCAACCCGCTCGCGGTGGTGCTCGACGCCGAGGGCCTCGACGACGCGCGCATGCAGCAAATCGCGCGCGAGTTCAATCTTCCCGAGACGGTCTTCGTCGTCGCCCCGCGCGACCCCGTCAATTCGGCGGCGCTGCGCATCTTCACCCCCGCCCGCGAACTGCCCTTCGCCGGGCATCCGACGGTCGGCGCGGCGGCGCTGCTCGCGCATCTGCGCGCGCCGCAGCTGTTGGCGGCGCAGGACCTGCGTCTGGTCCTGGAAGAAAAGGTCGGCGACGTCGTCTGCATCGCGCGGCATCGCCGGGGCCAGGCGCTGGCGGCCTATTTTCACCTGCCGCGCCTGCCGCAGTCGGCCGGAGCGGCGCCGTCCGCCGCCGAGCTCGCGGAAAGACTCGGCCTCGAGGCCGCGGATATCGGCTTCGGCGCGCATCGCCCGAGCGCCTACGGCGCCGGCGTCGATTTCCTCTTCGTGCCGATCGCCGGGGCCGCGGCGATCGCCAAGGCGAGCCCGGATCGCGCGCATTGGGGCGCCGATGGCGGTCCGGGCGTCTATCTCTACACGCGCGAGACGACCCGGGACGGCGCGGCCTATCACGCGCGCATGTTCGCCTCGGGCTGGGGCATAAGGGAAGACCCGGCGACCGGCGCCGCCGCCTCGGCCTTCGCCGGCGTCGTCATGGAATTCGACCAGCCGGCCGACGGCGAGCATGTCGTCGTCATCGAACAAGGCGTCGAGATGGGCCGCCCCAGCATGATCGGGCTCGGCCTTGAAGTGGAGGGCGGCGCCCTCAAGTCCGCGTCGATCGGCGGCTCGGCCGTGCTGATCGCCGAAGGGACGATCGATCTTTGAGCGCGCCGCGCATTCGCGAAGTCGCCGAACTCGACCTGCGGCTCGCGGCGCGGCCCTGGCCCTTCGCCGAGGCCGAAGCGGAGAGGATCGCCGCGCATTGGCGGGCGCGGCAAGCCGCCCAGCCGCGCCTTTACAACGGCCGCGTGCTGCTGCTCGGCCGCCACGCCTTCGAGACGCGCGCCGACGGCGCCGAGGTCTTGCGCGGCGCCTATTTCGAGACCGATTACGCCGCCTTTCTCGCCTGGCGGGATTTCGGCTTTCCCGACGGGCACGTCTGCAACGGCTTCTCGATGGCTGCGCTCGTCGGCAGCGACGGCGCCTTCCTGCTCGGCGAAATGGCCGCGCACACGGCCAACGCCGGCGCGATCTATTTTCCCGCCGGCACGCCCGACCCTGGGGATGTCTTCGCCGGCCGCGTCGATCTCACGGCGAGCGCGACGCGCGAACTCCGGGAGGAAACCGGCATCGAGACGCACGAAGTCGCCCATGGCCCGGCATGGACGGTCGTCTATGCGCCGCCGCGCGTCGCCTGCATGAAAATCATGCGCCTTTCCGCGCCGGCCGAGGCGATCAAGGCGCGCGTCGACGCGTTCCTCGCCGACGACCCCGACGCCGAACTCACGCGCGTGCACATCGTGCGCGGCCCCGAGGATATCGACGAAAAGCGCACGCCGCGCTTCGTCGTCGATTTTCTCGAATACGCCTTCGCTCAGAGATCGCTGGGATAGCCGTGGCGCTTGCGCGAGGCGAGGATCGTTGCGCGCGCCTGGGCCTCGTGGCCTTCCGAACACTGCGCCTCGGCTTCGGCGATTTCCTTCTTGATCTGATTGTAGACGGATTGCGCGACATGGCCCATCGCGAGGTCGTTGTCCTGGATGGCGCGATAGCGCGCGATGTCGCCGACGCAGCCTTCGCCCAGCGGCATCTGGAAGTTCTGCGGCGTCACTTCGATCGAAGCAGGCGCCGGCGCGGCCGCCTGCGGCGCGGGCGCCGAGGAATTGCAAGCCGCGAGAGCGAGCGCGGCGAAAACGATCAATGGGAAGGGCTTCATCGAATCTCTCCAGGCGAACGCGTCGGCAAGCCTGAGACTGGCCAAAGCGCGGCGCGCGTCAAGTCCGAAGCGCGGCGAGGATGAGCAAATCTTGGATTTGGCGAAGCGGCGCTTCCCCGAATCCAAGATTTCTCCTACCTTGCCGCGCATGAGCGTCTTCTTTGCCGCGCCGGAGCACGCCGAGCCGTGAAACCCGCGACCGCCGCCAGCGCTCTGAAGGTCCAGGCCGCGCTCGGCGCCGATTACCAAGTGCTGGAATTCGACGCCAGCACCCGCACGGCGGCGGACGCGGCGGCGGCGATCGGCTGCCGAGTAGCTGAGATCGCCAAATCGCTGATCTTTCGCGCCGAGCCTTCCGGGCGCGCGGTGCTGGTGATCGCCTCCGGAATCAACCGCGTCGACGAGCGCAAGGTCGGCGAACTCATTGGTGAAAAAATCATCCGCGCCGACGCCGATTTCGTGCGCGAAAAGACCGGCTTTGCGATCGGCGGCATGCCGCCGCTCGGCCACGCCGAACCGCTGCTGACGCTCGTCGACGAGTCTCTTGCCGCCTTCGAGACGATCTGGGCGGCGGCGGGAACGCCCAACGCGGTGTTTCGCCTGACGCCGGCCGATCTGCTGCGCCTGACCGGCGGGACCGCAGCGGCGTTCGCGCGCTGAAAGCGCGGCTTATCGAGGCTGCCGCCAACATTCTGATAACCCATCTGTTTTCCTCTCGCGCCGACAATGACTTTCTAATATTCAGAAATCGCGCTATCCTGTTCTTGATCCCGCCGCTAGGGCTCGCGCGGGAGAGGAGGATTGCGATGGACGGCGGCGGAGCGGACCAGTCGGCGCGGGCGCGGATGCGCAAGGCGGCGAGAGAGCGGCGGGAGGAGCGCGCGCGCCTGCGCAACGACATTCTCGCTCTCGTCGTCTCCGGCTATGCCTACGAGACGATCGCCGACAAACTGAAACTCAGCGTGAAGACCGTGCGGCGCGCGACGGAGAAGGCGGTCGAAACGCGGCGGCTCCACTCCGGCGCGCAGTTTGTTCATTTGCAGGTGATGCGACTGACCAAGGCGTTGCGCGTCGTCGACCTCAATCTCGAGAACGGCGATCTGAAAGCGGTCGAGCCGTTGCTGAAGGTCATCGCGCAGCTCGACAAGTATCACGGGCTGACTTGGGCCGCGCCCGCGCCGCCGCTCGCGCTTGCCGCCCCGCCGCTTGCCCTGGCGGCGCCGCGCGCGGCCGAAACCGGGACCGAAATTGGCGCCCAAGCCGTTGAAATTCCCCAGGGCGGGACACGGATGAGCGTTTCGTGATCCGTCGCTGGCGTTAGCACGCCCGCCGCGCCGCCAGCGCTTCGCGCAGCAGCGCCGCGACTTCTTTCGGCGTCTCGAAGCGCAGGGTCACAGGCACGGCGAGGATCGCGCGCCGCTGGACGGGCGCGAGGCGCACGTGGTCCTTCTCCGTCGTCACCGGCGTCAGGCCGCGCGCGGCCGCCTCGGCGATCAGCGCTTCGATTTCGCGCGCGTCGTAAGCGTGGTGGTCGGCGAAACGGCGTTGGACCGCCACCCGCGCGCCGAGCGCTTCCAGCGTGGCGAAGAATTTCTCCGGCCGCGCGATGCCGGCGAAGGCGAACACCGCGCGGCCGACGAGTTCGGCGCCGACGAGCGCGTCGGGCTCCAGCCTCGCGCGAAAGATCGGTTTTCCCGGCGCGAGCGCGCTGAGCGCCGCGACGGCGTCGGCCGCGCCGCCGACGACGACCGCGGCCGACACGAACGGCAGTTGCCGCTCCGGCGGCGCGCGCAACGGCCCGGCGGGGAAGCACAGGCCGTTGCCGAAGCGCGCCTCGCCGTCGATGACGGCGAAAGTGAAATCCTTGGCGAGCGACGGGTTCTGCAGGCCGTCGTCGAGCACCAGCGCGCTCGCCCCTTGCGCGATCGCCTGGCGCGCCGCCGCGACGCGGTCCGCCCCGACGAAGCACGGCGCCACGCGCGCCAGCAGCAGCGGTTCGTCGCCGACGGCGCGCGCGCCGTGGATCGCGGCGTCGACCTGCGTCGGTTCCGCCCGCGCGGCCCCGCCATAGCCCCGCGAGAGAAACGCGACGCGCTCGCCCGCGCTTTGCAGCATGCGCGCCACGGCGATCGCGGTCGGCGTCTTGCCGGCGCCCCCGAGGACGAAATTGCCGACGCAGACGACGGCGGCATCGACGCGGGCGCCGGGCCGCGCCATGCGCCGCGCCGTCGCCAGGCCGTAGAGCGCGCCAAGGGGCTGAAGCGCGCGCGCCGCGAGGCCCGGGCGCTCGCGCGCCCAAAAGCCGGGGGCGATCACGCCGGCGCCGGCGGGTTCGCCGCCGGCAGAAACGGCCCGAGCGCCTGCATCACGCGGTCGGCGGCGCCGCCTTGCGTCTCCACCGCCCTGGCGGCGGCCCGCGCCATCGCCCTGAGACGCGCCGGATCGGCGAACAGCGCGGCGAGCATCGCCGCGAGTTCTTCGGCGTCGCGCGCCAGAGCCGCCCCGCCCGCCTCGTCGAGCAGCGCATAAACGTCGCCGAAATTGGCGACATGGGGGCCGTGCAGAATGGCGCTGGCCAGCTTGGCGGGCTCGATCGGATTTTGCCCGCCCTCGCCGACGAACGACTTGCCGACCATCACCACGCCGGCGAGCCGGTAGAACAGGCCGAGTTCGCCGATGGTGTCGCAGATGTAGATCGCGGTTTCGCGCTCCGGCCGCTCGCCGCGCGAGCGCAGCGCGCAATTGAGTCCGAGCGCCTGCAATTGCGCGAGGATCGCCTCTCCGCGCGCGGGATGGCGCGGCGCGATCAGGGTCAGCGCGTCGGGAAAGGTCTGCGCGACGCGCTTGTGCGCCTCGGCCGCGATCCGCTCTTCGCCGTCATGGGTCGAAGCGGCGATCCAGATCTGGCGGCCGGAAGTCAGCCCCGCCAGCGCCGCGAGCTCCCGCCGGTCGGCGGGCGGCGCCGGCGCGTCGAATTTCAGATTGCCGGCGACGCGCACCGCACGGGCGCCGAGCGCGGCGAGCCGCTCGGCGTCGGCTTCGCTCTGCGCGAGGCAGAGGTCGATCTCGGCGAGCAGGGCGGCGATGAAGTCGGGCGCGCGGCGCCAGCGCGCGAAGGATCGTTCGCTCATGCGCGCATTGACCATGACCAGCGGGGCGCCGGCGCGGCGCGCTTCCAGAATCATGTTCGGCCACAACTCGGATTCGGCAATCAGCGCCAGATCGGGACGCCAATGCGCGAAAAACCGGCGCATGAAGCCGGGCGCGTCGAGCGGCGCGAACTGATGCAGCGCCCCCGCCGGCAAGCGCTGCGCCAGCAGCCGCGCGGACGTGACCGTCCCGGTCGTCATCAGCGCGCCGCGCCCGCTTTGGGTCAGCCGGTCGACGAGCGGCAAGAGAGAAAGCGCCTCGCCGACGCTGGCGCCGTGCAGCCAAACGAGCGACCCTTCCGGGCGCGCGAGGCTGGCGAAGCCGCGCCGCTCGTCGACGCGCAACGGATCTTCCTTGGCCCTGTTGAGCCGCAACGACAGCAGCGGACCGCTCAGCGGCGTCGCCAGGCGCGTGGCGAGCCGATAGGCGCTGAGCGTCAGCGGAAGGCTCATGAGCGCCTCACGTCCGCGCCGGGATCGCGTCCCCCGACCATCGCATAGGCGCGCGCGTGCACCGCGTCGAGCGCCGCCTCGACCTCCCGGCGCGCGGCCTCGAGCGCCGCCTCGTCGGCGTCGGGCGGGACATGGATGAGATCGCCGACGACGATCGCGCCACGGCCGAACGGCTTGCCGAGGCTCGCGCGGTCCCAGGAATTGAAGTCGAAACGCCGGCTGACGACAACCGCCGTCGGCGCGATCGGCCGTCCGGAGAGGCGCGCCAGCGTGACGATGCCGAGTCCGGCGACGCGCGCGCGCTTGGCCAGATCGGCGGTCATCGCCACGGAAGCGCCGCCCTCGAGCTGGCGCAGCAATTCGCGCATCGCCGGCGCGCCGCCCTTGCGGCGGCTGCGATCGGCGCGCCCGCCCGAGCCGCGCACCGGCGTCACGCCGAGCCGACGCAGCGCCGCCGCCTGGGGGCCGGCGTCGCCGCTGCGCGAAATGAGGGCGGCCATCCGCGGAATCGATTTGGGCCACGCGAACGAAATCATCAGATGTTGCCCATGCCACATCGCGACGATCACCGGCGTCTGACCCGCGATCGCGGCATCGAGATCGGCGGGCTCGCGCGCGAAGCGGTTGGAGCGCTGAACGAGCTTGAGATAATGCGCGAGCAGGAAGCCGAGCGCCTCCTGCACGAACTTGCTCGTTCCGAGCCGTTTGAACATCGCTCCCTCAAGCCAGCTTGCGCTTGAGGCCCTCCGGTTCGAGGAAGCGATGGAGATGGACGATGAAATAGCGCGTCTGGGCGCTATCGACCGTCGCCTGCGACTTGCCGCGCCAGGCGCGCTCGGCGCTTTCGTAATCGGGAAAGACGCCGACGAGGTCGATCTTGGCGGGATCGCGGAATTCGTGGCTCTCGAGATCTTTCAATTCGCCGCCGAACACCAGATGGAGGAGCTGCCGGGATTCGTAGGTCGAGGCTTCGTCTTGCGTCATTTCGTCAATTCCCTCGGGGAGGCGCGCCTGCGCGGAACAAACGCGGGCTTTGGCGCCAAGGCCCGCGAGGGCTTTGCCCCGCGCAAGCGAAAAACGCAACCGCCGGCGCGCTCCCGGGCGCCATCAAGTTTCATGCCGCCCGCTCGACCAGAGCCAGCCGCGCCGCTGCGACAACGGCCGGCGCGAGGCTGGCGCCGGACGCCAGCAAGGCGCCATGCCGCGTTCTTTTTTCATTATAGCGCAAGATTTGTCCATGCGTGTCGGTGAGAAGCGCGCCCGCTTCGCTCAAGATCATGTCGGCGGCGGCGACGTCCCAGTCGTGGGAATTGGCCGAAGCGAGGCCGATATCGAGCGCGCCGCTGGCGACCCGCGCCAGACGAAGCGCCAGCGAAGGGATGCGTGGCGCGGCGGTCAATTCGACGCCGGCCGCCTCGGCGAGCGAGGCGATCATCGATTTGGGCCCGCCGACGAGCGCGCGGTCGAGCGTCGGCCGCGCCGAGACATGGATCGGCGCGCCGTCGAGCCTCGCCCCGCAGCCTAGAGCGGCGGCGTAAGTCTCCCCGAGGGCGGGCGCGTGGACCACCCCGGCGATCGGGCGCCCGTCGAGGACGAGCGCGATCGACACCGTCCAGCGCGGATCGCCCGCCAGAAACGCCCGCGTGCCGTCGATCGGATCGACGACGAGAAGACTCGCCTTGTCGAGGCGCGCCCAATCGTCCGCGGTCTCCTCGGAGAGCCAACCGGCGTCGGGATAAGCGGCGCGCAGCCGCTCGCTCAAATAGCGGTCGACCGCCAGATCGGCGGCGGTGACCGGCGAGCCGCCGTGCTTGGCGTGAACGTGGGCGCTCGTCGTCTCGCCCAAGCGAAAATCACGCAAGGCGATCTCGCCCGCCCGCCGCGCGGCGTCGGTGATTTCCTCGAGCGCCGAGCAGGCGCGCGCGCGAAGTTGTGCGTCGATCGATGAAGTCAAGCGCTCTTCCGGTCGAGCGTGCTTTAGCCGCGCTGGCGGCGGCGCGCAATGGGAGGGCCATTCGGCGGGTCTTAATGACGGAGACGCGACGCCGGCCCAGTCCCTTCAAAATGGCCGTGCGACCACCGCCCGCGCGCCGATCTATGCCGAAACCGACGAGGTGCGGTATACTTTTCAACATCGCGATCATGACCGAGGGCGGCCGATGGACGTTTCCGTGAAAACCGCCGCGCCCGAGGTCGGGGCGCCGATCAACCCGTTCAACGTCTTTTGGTCGGCGGCGGCGCTCGCCGCGATGGTAGCGGCGATTCTGGTCGGCAACGCCTGGCTGCTCGACTTCGTTCACGTCATTTCCGGCGTGATGTGGACGGGCATCGACCTGTTCATGGGTTTCGTCGTCGGGCCGATCCTTCGCGCGGCGCCGTTCGAGGCGCGCCGTGCGGTCATCACGCGGCTGGCCCCGAAGACGCTCTTCATCATGCCGACCCTGTCGATCGTGACCGGGACGAGCGGCTGGTTCCTGGCCAGACAGATGGGCTTTCTCGACCTCGCCTATCCCCAATTCGCCTGGGTGGCGGCGGCGCTCGCGATCGTCGCGATCCTCGCCGTCCAGGGGCTCGGCTATTTGCTGCCGACCAATCTGCGCGTTTACTTGGAATTGCGCAAAAGCGAGCCCGACGTCGCGAAAATCGGCGCCATGATGAGCCGCTATTTTTATGTCGTCGCCTTCCAGGGCGCGATGCAAGTGGCGATCATCGTCGTCATGGCGCGGTTCGCCACCGGCCTTTAGGGCGCCGGCGCGCCGAACTTTCGCGGCAAAGCGAGGACGGTTGCCTTTCCAGCGCCAAGCGCTATGTAGCCGCCATGAGCAAGACCCCCAAATCCGCCGGCGCCTTCGCCCACCTCGGCCACCCCTCGCAGATCCCCGATCGCCCCGACGCGGCGACGCTCGAGCGCGCGCCCAATCCGCACCCGGACGTGGATTACGTCACGCGCTTCGCGGCGCCGGAATTCACCTCGATCTGCCCGGTGACCGGCCAGCCGGATTTCGCCCATCTCGTCATCGACTATGTCCCGGACAAATGGATCGTCGAATCCAAATCTCTGAAGCTGCATCTCGCGAGCTTCCGCAATCACGGCGCCTTTCACGAGGATTGCACGGTGCGCATCGGCAAGGAACTGGCCGCGCTCTTGAAGCCGCGCTGGCTGCGCATCGGCGGCTATTGGTATCCGCGCGGCGGCATTCCCATCGACGTGTTCTGGCAGACCGGGCGTCTGCCGAAGGGCGTCTGGGCGCCGGACCAGGGCGTCGCGCCCTATCGCGGCCGCGGCTGAATCCGGGCGCGATCGTGAACCGCCGAAGCTGGCGTTCGAGTAACACTTTACACGAGCGAAGCGCAGAAGCGTATTGATAATAATAATATATATTGCCTTCCCCTAAGCCACGGCTCGCGGGCGCAGGCGGCTCAGTTTGCTCAGCAGTTTTTGGGCGCGGGGCGGCTTCGCCCGCTGCTTGGGCGCAATCGCCGCCAGGGCGTAGACGCGGGCGCTGAGATCGTCGGCGAGCGCCTGGCGATCCTTGATCGCGGCGATGTCCTCGAAGGGGATCGGCGCGCCGATCGCGACGGGAAGGCTGGCGCCGATGCGCGTCCTCACTTCGTGGAAGATCAGAGAAAGCCGCAACGTGAGGCTGACGTGGCTCGCGATTTGGAACAGGCGGCTGTTCTGGCCGCCGAACCAGATCGGCACGACCGTCGCCTTCGAGCGTTGGATGAGTTGGCCGACGAACGGCTGCCAGCGCGCGTCGATCGCGGGCTTGCGCCCCAGACGATCGGGCGCGGTGGAGACGCCGCCCGCCGGAAACACCACGACGGCGCCGCCGTCGTCGAGCCGCGCGCGCGCGGCGGCGCGCGAAGCCAGATTGGTGCGCCGCGCTTCCTCGGTCTCGGAGAAATCGATCGGCAGGACGAAGTCCCGCACCTCGGGCGCGCGCATCAGCACCGCGTTGGTGAGCACGGCGAAATCCGAGCGCACTTTCTCCACCAGCCAGGAGATCGCGATGCCGTCGAGAACGCCATAGGGGTGGTTGGCGACGAACACCACTGGCCCGGTTCTGGGAATGCGGGCGAGCGCGGCGGCGTCGAAGCGCACATCGAGCGCCAAGCTGCGCACCGCCGCTTGCCAAAAGCTTTCGCTCGGACGCGGATAGAGCTGATTGCGAATATACAGCCGTTTCAGCTTCGGCTGCCCCGTCGCCTTTTCGACCAGACGAATCAACCCCCGCTTGACCGGCGGATCGTTCGCGGTCGCGTAGCTGAAGAGATAGTCGTCCATCTTCATCGGCTACTCCCCGACGGTGACCGCTCGATGACAGGGGGCGCCGGGCGGACGCCCCGTCGGCGGCCTATCGGCGTTTGGCCAAGCGATCGAAATCCTGCAACTCGGCGACCAGCGCCTCGAAATCCTTCAGCGGCACCATGTTCGGACCGTCGGAGGGCGCGGAATCGGGGTCCTCGTGCGTTTCGATGAAAACGCCGGCGACGCCGACCGCGACCGCCGCGCGCGCGAGCACGCTGACGAATTCGCGCTGGCCGCCCGAGGACGCCCCCTGCCCGCCCGGCTGCTGCACCGAATGGGTGGCGTCGAATATGACCGGCGCGCCGGTCTGGAGCGCCATGATCGGCAGCGCGCGCATGTCGGAGACGAGCGTATTGTAGCCGAAGCTGACCCCGCGCTCGGTGACGAGCACGTCGGCCCCGCCGGCGTCGGCGATCTTGGCCACGACGTGCTTCATGTCCCAGGGCGCCAGGAATTGCCCCTTCTTGACGTTGACCGCGCGACCGGTGCGCGCGGCGGCGACGAGTAGGTCGGTCTGGCGGCAGAGAAACGCCGGGATTTGCAGGACGTCGACCGCCTGCGCCGCGATCGCGCATTGCGCGGGCTCGTGGACGTCGGTGATGACCGGCACGCCGAGCGTCTCGCGGATTTCGGCGAAGATCGGCAGCGCCGCCTTCAGGCCGACGCCGCGCGCGCCCGCGCCCGAGGTGCGGTTGGCCTTGTCATAGGAGGTCTTGAAGACGAGGCCGACGCCGCGCCGCGCCGCGATCTCCTTGAGCGCGCCCGCCATTTCCAGCGCGTGGGCGCGGCTTTCCAGCTGGCAGGGGCCGGCGATCAGCGCGAGCGGCAGATCGGCGCCGAAGCGAACCGCGCCCGCGCCGCGGCCGACCTGGACGATGGAATTATTGCGCATGGGGCGACCCCGGCGCCGAGCGCAAATCCGGCGGCGTCGCTTCGACGACCAGCGCGTCGAGCGCCTCCGCCAGCCCCTTCATCGTCTGCTCGTTCGAGCCAAGCCGGCGGATCGACACGCTGCGCTCGGACGCCTCCTTGCGTCCGATGGCGAGGAGCACGGGAACCTTGGCGAGCGAATGCTCGCGCACTTTGTAGCTGATCTTCTCGTTGCGCAGGTCCGCTTCGACGCGCAGGCCGCGCTTGCGCGCCGCCGCGACGATCTCCAGCGCGTAGTCGTCGCCGTCCTGGGTGATCGTGCAGACGACGATCTGCAACGGCGCCAGCCAGAGCGGCAGATGGCCGGCGAAATGCTCGAGCAGGATGCCGGTGAAGCGCTCCATCGAGCCGCAGATAGCGCGATGGACCATCACCGGAATCGTCTTCTCGCTGTTGGCGGCGATGTAGAAGGCGCCGAAACGCTCGGGCAGATTGAAATCGACCTGCGTCGTGCCGCATTGCCAGTCGCGGCCGATCGCGTCGCGCAGCACATATTCGAACTTCGGCCCATAGAAGGCGCCCTCGCCCGGATTGAGCTGGGTCGTCACAACGTCGCCATGGCGCGCCTTGATCTCCTCGAGGACGCGCAGCATCACCGCCTCGGCGTGATCCCACATTTCGTCCGTGCCGACGCGCTTGTCGGGCCGGGTCGACAGCTTGACGACGATCTTGTCGAAGCCGAAATCGCCATAGACCGACAGGATCAACTCATTGATCTTGTGGCATTCCTCGGCGAGCTGGTCTTCGGTGCAGAAGATGTGCGCGTCGTCCTGGGTGAAGGCGCGCACGCGCATCACCCCGTGCAGCGCCCCGGACGGCTCGTAGCGATGGACCATGCCGAATTCGGCCAGGCGCAGCGGCAGTTCGCGATAGGACCGCAGGCCGTTCTTGAAGATCTGGATATGGCCGGGGCAGTTCATCGGCTTCAGCGCATAGATGCGCTCGTCCTCGGCCTCGGCGTCCTCGCCGGCGGCGCGCGCCATGAACATGCTCTCGCGATACCAGCCCCAATGGCCGGAAATCTCCCAGAGGCGCTTGTCGAGCACCTGCGGCGCGCTGACTTCCTGATAATCCCCGGCGAGGCGCCGGCGCATATAGGCGATCAGTGTCTGGAAGAGCGCCCAGCCCTTGGGGTGCCAGAACACCGTGCCCGGCCCCTCCTCCTGGAAATGGAACAGGTCCATCTCGCGCGCGAGCTTGCGATGGTCGCGCTTCTCCGCCTCCTCGATCTGCTTGAGATAGGCGTCGAGCTCTTCCCGTTTGGCGAAGGCGGTGGCGTAGATCCGCGACAGCATCGGCTTGGTCGAATCGCCGCGCCAGTAGGCCCCGGCGACCTTCATCAGCTTGAACGCGTCGCCGATCTTGCCCGTCGAGGTCATATGCGGGCCGCGGCAGAGGTCCGTCCATTCGCCCTGCGAATAGAGCTTTAGGTCCTGATCGGCGGGAATGGCGTCGATCAACTCGATCTTGAACGCCTCGCCCTTCTTCTCGAAATAGCCCTTGGCCTCGTCGCGGCCCATCAATGTCTTGGTGAACGGCCGGTCGCGCGCGACGATCTCGCGCATGCGCTTTTCGATCGCGGGAAAGTCATCGGGCGTGAACGGCGTCGAACGGAAGAAGTCGTAATAGAAGCCGTTCTCGATGACCGGCCCGATGGTCACTTGGGTATCCGGCCACAGCGACTGCACCGCTTCGGCGAGCACATGCGCGGCGTCGTGGCGGATCAATTCGAGGGCGCGCGGATCGTCGCGGCCGATGAATTCAAGCCTCGCGTCGGCTTCGACCTTGTCGGCGAGATCGGCGAGCGCGCCGTCGCGCACCATCGCGACGCTGCGCTTGGCCAGGGATGGGGAAATGGATTTGGCGATTTCGAGGCCGGAAAGGCCGGGATCGAAGGCGCGCCGCGCGCCGTCGGGAAAGGTGACGTGAATCATAACAGCTCCTAAGGCTCACTCGCCGAAACGGGCCGGCGTAAGCGAATGGGGAGGGTATAGAGGCGCGGGGGAGCGAGGGCAATGGGGCGGGCAAGGCGCGGCTTACATCGGCGACAATTTCCCACAGGGGCCTGATTTCAAGGGATTGCGACGCGGATTATTTCCGCACGGCGGCGACGGGACAAGGTCGGATAAGATAATACCGTTGTGTTATGTATTTAATCGAGCGTCACGCCAAGGCGCCGCGACCGATTCGTTTGGCGGAAGCGGGGGGAGCCCGAACGCTTGCACCGCGCCCCATACGCGCTGCCGGCGGCCGCGCTCGCCGCGCGCGTCTGCAAAAGTCGGCGCCCGCCGCCGGCCCGAACCGGAGCAGCCGCCGCCATGGAGAACTCATAGGGTCGACAGTTAAGCGCAGCGTCGCCGTAACCATCGCGGCGATCGCGGCCGGCGTCGCTGCGGGTTCCGCCGCTGATCTTGCGCCTGACGACCTGGCGGCGGACGTCGTTCTCCGAACCGTTGGCGCCCCTCTCACTCCCAAAGTTCCCGATAATTGTGGAAATTCGGCAGGATCGGGTCGGAATGCGTCGGCTCGAGCAGCGGGAGCAGCCGTCTCAACAGGGCATTGATCGGTCCGGAGGCGTGCCTGACATAGAGATCAATGGGATAGAGCGACTGGCGTAGATGCCACTTCGGATCGTAGTTGAGGCTGCCGCTATAAAAGCGCTTGTAGCCGTTGGCGATCGCCCATTCAATGATATCATGAAATACGCGATAATACATGTTGAGTTTAAAAGCGACGGAATAATCAAATCCGACATATTCATGACAGATGTCGTCGCCTTGCGCCATGCACAAGCCGAACGCGATGATCCTGGCGCCTTGACGCCAAATAAAAAAGCGAACCTTGTCGGGAATACGGCTCACGATCTCGCACAAGAATTCCTTTGTCAGCTTCTCGAACTGGAGCGGCGAGCGCTCGAATACGTTCAGGTAAAGCGGATAGACATCGTCGATGATCGCGGTCACATCGTCCACAAGGCTCATCGTGATGGCCGGCTGCGCGCGCTCGGCGGCGCGCAGCTTCCGCCGGACCTTTGCGCGGGTGCCCGGGCTGAGCTTGTTGGACAGATAATCCTCGAAATCTTCGAAATCGATGCTGAGCGTCGTCATCGGCATGCTGGGCGCGCGGGTGAAGCCGGCGCGCCGCAAGCATTGCAGCGGCGCCCGGTACTTGGCGGGGAATTCCTTCAGTACGATCATCGCGCAACTCAAATCGCTCGCCAGGCGACGCAGCGAGCGGGCCAGCAGTTCGGCAGTCGTGGATTGGGATGATTCGTCGCCGTCGAGGTGTCCTTCCCCAGCGGCGCATCCCACCATCAGCGTGCGCGCCCGCATGAAGCGCGGCCAAAGTCGCCGGACCCCGGCGATAAACTTCTTGGCGTGATCGTCGGCGCCGGCCACCAGATCCTGATCGACGACGAAGAAGGGTTGGATGGCGCAGACGTCCTTGCCGTCGTCGATGATCAGGTAGCCGTAGTCGAAACCGTCCTTGAGCGTGTCTTCGACGAGTTCGTAGAAGCGATGATCCTTGCGCTCGCCGGCGAACGCGGTCCGCCAGCGCAATAGGCCGGCGATTTCGTTCCGTGCGGCGATTCTGATGGTTCCGCCGGGGATGGGAGACGAGGCGAACCTGGCGCGATCAAACCACCCATGCATCGAAGCATCCCTTATCGCCGTAGCGCCGGCCCGACCCGGCCTATAACACAGACCGGCAATCGATTCCCCCGCCTTGGGGTTCCGGGTTCCGGGGTTCCGGGGTTTCCGGCGACATTGCGCCTAACTTTGCCCCTATCGGCGCTCGACCGCATTCATCGAGTGAGCGACACAATTGCCCGCTCATCCGTCGCGCCGCCGCTTCGCCCGCCTCGCTCGATCGCCTCCGCCCCGACCGCGAGGGGCGGCGCGAGCGTGAGGGGCGCGTCGAGCAGCGGCGGCCTCCCGAGGCCGACAAGGCGCTGGCGCGTCGGACGCGACCAGCGGTCGCGTTTACAAGAGCGCGGCGACCGTTGCACTTGTCTTGCCTATGCTCGGCGACCGCCACGAAGAAGTCATAGGGCCGATCGTCCGGCGCCGCGTCTCCGTAGCTCCGCCGGAACCGGCCCGCGCGCCGGTCAATAGCCTTGTTTGCGCAACGCCGGGCCCTGCGCCTCGAGGTCGCGCAAAATCGTGGCGGAGCGCCACTGTTGTTCAGCGCACAGCGATTGGTCGACGACCGTTTGCCTCGCGGGCGCCGCCGCGCGATACTTTTTCATACCCTTGGTGAAACTCGCATTGAGCGCGACGATCGTATTTTCATGGAGCCGGGGAACCGCATCCTGCCAGTCGCGAGAAACAGGCGCGGATTCACATTCGTCGATCGCCATCGCGTGGACCTCGCCGAGCGTCCCCACCAGTGACGAAACGGAATCGAACAGCGACGATGGACGGACCGGATGCTTTTGCAGGTAATGCTCGGCCTCGGCGTCCACGTTTTTCGCGTAGGCGTCGACTTCGCTTTGGGGGTCTTGCGGCAGCGCTGGTCCGGCCAGGGTCAGCGTCGCGGCGATCGCGAACGCAACGGTTAGACCGGCACGGCCTGGACGGCGGCGTTGCATTGGCATCTCCTTGAATGCGAGCAGCCTAGCCCGGGGTTCTCACGGCGGGTAGCGCATCGGCGCCAAGAATCAACTAGATTTTTTTGCGATCAACGAGTCAGACTGGGTTCCGGGGTTCACCTTACCAAACGCACTGAATCCTGCATCCTGCCGCTCAACGGCTCGCCAAACTCGGCGCGAGCCCTCACAACCCCAGCAGCGCCTTTATCTTCCCCTGCACCTCCGCCAGCGCCTGCGGCGCCACGACGGCCTCGCGGACGGCGCCGCGCGCGCGCCGATGCAGGCTCTCGACCCGATCGGCGAGAACGGCGCTGGGTGGGTCTCGCGTGACGACGCCCTCGAAGACATAACCTTTGATCCGCGAGGTCATGGGGCAGCAGATCATCATACCGCGCGCGGCATTGTAGCGGGCCGGCGAGAGCACGAGCGCGGGCCGGTGGCGGGCTTGTTCATGTCCCGCCTGCCGATCGAATTGCAGCCACGCGATGTCGCCCGCGTCGGGGACATAACTCGTGCTCACCATGCCTCCGAGCCCACCGGCGGTCCGAGATCGACGTCTTCGGGGAAGGTCTCCGGCTTCATCTGGTCGAGCAATTGGTCGAGGTCGTAGACCGGCGCCCTCACAGGTTCGATGATGATCCGGCCGCCCTCTTCTCGGACCTCGACGGCTTGGTCGATGCTGAGCGAAGCGGCCGCCAGGACGGAGGCGGGAATTCGCACCGAGGCGCTATTGCCCCATTTCTTGACTTGAACCCTCATGCCAGCCTCCCTGGTATCGACAAGTGTCGATACTAAGGAGGCGGCCCGGATGTGTCGCCAATGTCGATACGCCCCTCATAGGGATCCGGCGCCTCCGCGTTTATCTTTGCCGCCTATCAGCGCTCGACCGCAGCCATCAAGCAGGGCGAGACAATTGCCTCCTCATCATCTCGCTACCGCCCCCGCTCGATCGCGTCCGCCGCGACCGCGGGCGGCGGCGCAAGCGTCGGCGCCGAACAGCGAGCTTGAAGGGCGGACGATCGGGCGGCTTGTCGAACTGGACAAAAGTACTGGACAAACGCCCAATTTCGATTAGCTTCGACGCGGCCCTTGGTTCTTGGAGTGGACAGGCCGCAAGCCGAACGGCCTTCGAGCGCCGGACGAGCCTTGGCGAGGCGGGCGGCGCTCAAGAAAAGCAAAACAAAAAAATAGAATGGGATGGGAGGAACGAGTGAAGTTCGATTATGTGATCGTCGGCGGCGGATCCGCGGGCTCGACGCTCGCCTCGAGACTATCGGAAGATCCTGATGTAACCGTCTGTCTTCTTGAAGCGGGCGGCCAAGGCAAGAGCATTCTGGTGCGCGCGCCGGCCGGCGTCGCCGTCATGCTGCGCGGACAGCCAAAAATCAACAATTGGGCTTTCGAGACCGTCCCACAAGCCGGGCTGAAAGGGCGCCGCGGTTATCAGCCGCGCGGCGAGGCGCTCGGCGGTTCGAGCGCCATCAACGCCATGCTCTATACGCGCGGGCACCGCTCCGACTATGACGATTGGGCCAACCTGGGATGCGAGGGCTGGTCGTACCAGGACGTTCTTCCCTATTTTCTCCGCTCGGAAGCCAACGAGCGCGGCGCCGATTCATGGCATGGCGCCTCGGGCCCCCTCCATGTCTCGGACCAAGAAAGTCCTCGACCCATCTCCTACGCCTTCATCCAGGCCGCGAACGAACTGCAATTCCGCACCAACGACGACTTCAATGGGCCGGAGCAGGAAGGCGTCGGTCTCTATCAGGTGACTCAGTTCCACGACCGCGAGAGAAACGGCGAACGTTGCTCCGCGGCGGCCGCCTATCTGCATCCTCATTCCGGCAGGGCGAACCTCACGATCCTGACCAAAGCCCACGCGACGAAGATCGAATTCGAGGGCAAACGGGCGACCGGCGTTCGCTATCGCGTCGGCGGCGCCGACAAGCGAGTCGAGTCGAACCGCGAAATCATCCTCTGCGGCGGCGCCTTCGCCTCGCCGCAACTCTTGCAATTGTCGGGCGTCGGACGACCGGACGACCTTCAGCGCCACGGCATCGGCGTGGCGCACGAACTTCCCGGCGTCGGACAGAACCTGCGCGACCACCTCGATTTCATCTTGGCCTATAAGTCGAAGGACACCGACCTGTTGGGCATCGGGGCCGCGGGAACGGTCGCCCTTTGCAAGCACATCCTGCAGTGGCGCAAGGACGGGACGGGCCTGATCGCCTCGCCCTTCGCGGAAGTCGGCGCGTTCCTGAAGACCGATCGATCGCTCGCCAGGCCCGACGTCCAGCTTCATTTCTGCGTCTCGATCGTCGACGACCACGTCCGCAAGCTGCATCTCGGCTACGGTTACTCGTGTCACGTGTGCGTGCTTAGGCCGCGCTCGGCCGGCGAGGTCTTTCTGGAAAGCGCGGATCCCATGGCGGCGCCGGGCATCGACCCCAGATACCTCTCGAACGCCGAGGATCTCCAGATCCTGATGAAGGGCGCGAAGATGACCCGGGCCATACTGGAGGCGCCGGCGATGGCCAAATTCCGCGACAAGGAAGTCTACACCAAGGACGGCATGAGCGACGCCGAATGGGAAGATCAAATCCGCTCGCGCGCCGACACGATCTACCATCCCGTCGGCACCTGCAAAATGGGCGTCGACGACATGGCCGTCGTCGACCTGCAATTGCGCGTGCGCGGCCTTGAAGCTCTGCGTGTCGTCGACGCCTCGATCTTTCCGACGCTCATCGGCGGAAACACCAATGGGCCCACGATCATGATCGCGGAGAAGGCGGCCGACATGATTCGCGGTCATGCGCCGCTCGCGGCGGTTCACTGAATTAGAGGAGGTTACACGATGGCCCAACCGGCAATGACCGAGCAATTCGCCTTCGGCGACCTGGATCAGGCGATCGCGGAGCTTCAAGAACACAAGGATTCGTGGGCGCGCACCAGCGCGGGAGAGCGCGTGGCGATCTTGGCCGAGATAAAAGATCAGCTGATGAATGTCGCGGAAAGCTGGGCGCTGACAGCGGCGCGAAAGAAGCAGATCCCCTCGGATTCGCCGCTCGTGGGCGAAGAATGGATTTCCGGACCCTACGCGCTGATGTCCGGCTGCAACGCCCTCATGCAGACCTTGTCGCAGATGGATGGCAAGGCGTTCTTGCGGCGCCTGCCCGTTCGCGACCTTCCCAACGGCCACATTGCGGTGACCGTCGTTCCCAACTCGATTTGGGATCGCCTTCTTCTCTCCGGCGTCAAGGCCGACGTTTGGATGCAGGCCGGGGTGACGAAGGACAATCTGGCGGCCAATACCGCCGGCGCTTACGACGCCCCAGCGGCCACTCGCGAAGGAAAGGTCGCGCTTGTGCTCGGCGCCGGCAATATCGCCGCCATCGCGCCGCTCGACTGCTTTCAGAAGCTGTTCGCCGAGCATCAGGTTACGATCCTGAAGATGAACCCCGTCAACGACTATCTCATCGATGTCCTGCAAATCGCATTGAAGCCATTAATCGCGCGCGGCGCTTTACGAATCGTGCGCGGCGGCGCCGATGTAGGGGAATATCTGTGCAATCATCCCGGCATTGACGAGATCCACATTACCGGGGCGGAAACTTCGCACGACATCATTGTCTGGGGGCCCGGCGAGGAGGGACGCCGCAACAAACGGGCGGGCGCGCCGCGAAACAACAGGCGGATTACGTCGGAGCTCGGCGCGGTTTGCCCGACGATCGTGGTTCCCGGCCCGTGGTCGGACGCCGATCTTTCCTTCCAGGCCGAACAGATCGCGACTCAGAAACTGCATAATTCGGGCTTCAACTGCATCGCCTGCCAGATGGTGGTGGTGTCGGAACGCTGGGAGGGAACCGCGCCGTTGCTGCACAAGCTCGCTGAGACCCTCAAGGCCGCGCCGCCGCGGGCGGCCTATTACCCCGGGGCTGAGAAGCGCATGGCCGATTTCGCCAGCCACGGCCGGGACGCGACGAAGTTCGTGCGCGACCAGGCGCCGGCCTGCGTGGTCGTGCCGCTGGCGAATGGCGACGATGCCTGGTTCGAGACCAATGAAGTGTTCGCGCCCGCGATGAGCGTCCGCCGCATCGACGACCTCGATTCCGAAAGCTTTCTGAGAAAGGCGATCGGCTACGCCAACGAACGGTTGCGCGGAACGCTGGGAGCGAACATTCTCATCCATCCCGCTACGATACGAAAGATCGGCCGCCGCAAGTTCGAGCAGATCATCGCCGAACTGCACTACGGTTGCATCGCCATCAACGGATGGGCAGGTCTCGGTTTCCTGCTCGTCCAGACGCCCTGGGGCGCCTTTCCCGGACACACGCTCGACGACGTACAGAGCGGAATCGGCGCGGTTCACAACACCTACATGTTCGACAAGCCCGAGCGCACAGTGGTGGAGGCGCCGTTCACCCCCTATCCGCGCAACATTCTCAGCGGCGAGATGACCTTGCTTCCGCGGCCGCCCTGGTTCGTGACAAATCGCAAGCAGCATGTTATCGGCCGACTGCTGACGTCTTTCGAATATCGGCCGAGCTGGTCGAAAATTCCCCGCATCTTCCTGAACGCGCTTTTGGGATAAGCGCCGTCGCAGGGCCGCCAATTTCCAATTTCATGAGCGAGTCGGTTGGGCAAGACAATCAAACTCGCGAAGCCGCGCGACGAAGCGACGAAACGATCGAGCAAGCGCGCGGACAAAAAGCGCGAACTGGCCGAGCATGCGATAGCGACGCTCGGCAGCCTCGGTTACGCCCGCACGAGTCTGCGCGATATCGCGAGTCAGTCGGGCGTCTCGCTTGGCATCCTTCACTATTACTTCGAAGACAAGATCGATCTGATCTCCTATTGCGTGCGGCTCTACAAAGAGACCTTCATCGCCATGCTTGACGCGGCGATGGCGCCGGAAACTCCCGCCGACGCCGTCATCGCTGGGTTTGTCGACGCCTTGGTCGGCGCCGTCGCGCAACATGCGAACACGCACAGGTTATGGTACGACATCAGGGGGCAGGCCCTGTTCGACGAAGCTTTCCATCCCGTCGTCGACGAGATCGAGCGGGCCCTCGTCAATGTCGTGGTCCGGCTTCTCCAGCGTCTCGATATTGAAATTGTGAGCCCTCTTAGCGTGTACGTCGCGTTCGACGGACTGTTTCGGTATTATCTCCAGCAACACCTGTCGGGCGACAAGCGAGCTCTCGTCGCATTCCGGGCGGCCTTGGTCGACCAGTTCAATTCGCTCGCATCCGATAATCGCGGCGCCCAGTGAATTTCGCTCGGCTGTGCGGCGCCGCCTTTTACGTGTCCGACTCGCCCACCGCTCGCGCGAACCACTTGCGCAGCCCCTCCCCGACCCCCTTGACCCCGACCGCCGCGGAGGCCGCGTCAACGCCGCGCGCGAGGGCCAACGGCGCGGCGAGCCAGCCGCCGGCGTTGCGTTCGTCGAGCCAGTCGGCCATCGCGCCGGAAAAGCAGAAGGCGGTCAGCGCGAGAACGGCATAGACGACGCGCGCCCAGCTCCAGGGGCTGGTCGCCGAGGCGGGTCGTTGCGGCGGAGGGGTCAATCGCGCTTTCCCTAGAACTGGAAATAGATGAACGGCGCGGAGGCCGACGGCGACATGACGACGATGATATAGAGCAGCGCGAAGCCGAAGGCGGTCTGTAGCAGCGGACCGCGATTGTCGAGGACGGCGCCGATCGCGCCGCGCGTCTGCGGCGGGACCATTTGCGTCAACGCCCCGCAGGCGATGAGCGGCAGAACGATCATCGGCATGGTGTTCGGCGCGCCGTTGTCGCTCCACACGCCCGCCAGAAACTGCGTCGCCGCGTCGAGCGAGGGCGCGCGGAAAAACAGCCAGGCGAAACAGACGAAATGAAACGTCACGGCCCAATCGACGATGCGGGCGATCGGACCGGCGCCAAAGCGGGCGAAGGCGGCGCTGCGCCGCCAGGCGTGGTCGACGACGAGCGCGCCGCCGTGCATCGCGCCCCAGATCAGGAACGTCCAATTGGCGCCGTGCCAAAGGCCCCCCAGCAGCATCGTCAGCATCAGGTTGCGCGCGGTCGCGAACGCGCCGTGGCGATTGCCGCCCAAGGGGACGTAGAGATAGTCGCGCAGCCAGTTCGACAGCGTCATGTGCCAACGCCGCCAGAAGTCGCCGATGCCGAGCGCGCGGTAGGGCTGATTGAAATTCTGCGGAAAGCGATAGCCGAGCAGCGCCGCGACGCCGATCGCGATGTCGGTGTAGGCGCTGAAATCGGCGTAGATCTGGATCGCGTAGGCGTAGACCGCGACGATCAGATCGAAGCGCGAGAATTGCGAGGGGTCGGTGAAGACGGGATCGACGAAGCGCACCGCGAGATAATTGGCGACCACCATCTTCTTGAACAGGCCGCCGAGGATCAGCAGCATGTTCTCGCTGAACGAGAAGTCGCCAGCTCTTCGGGGCGAGGCGAGCTGCGGCAGGAATTCGTGCGCGCGCACGATCGGCCCGGCCACCAGGTGCGGGAAGAAGCTGATGTAGAGCACGATGTCGAGCGGCGAGCGCGACGACGCGAGGCGGCCGCGATAGACGTCGACGATGTAGGAAATCGCGTGAAAGGTCAGGAACGAGATCGCCACCGGCAGAGTGACGTTGACGAAGTCGATCGACGGATTGAGCCCCAGCGCATGGGCGAGGGTGAGAACCTGCGCGATGAAGAAGTCGAGATATTTGAAATAGCCGAGAATGCCGAGATCGAGCGCGACGCCGAGGCCGAGCGCGAGGCGGCGAAAGGGCCGGCGCGCGCCCGCGTCGACATAGAGCCCGACGAAATAGGAAATCGCGCCGCTGGCCAGCAGCAGGAGCAGGAACCGCCAGTTCCACGAGGCGTAGAAGGCCAGGCTCAGCGCGAGCAGGACGACCTTCTTCAGAGTGTTGTAGGAATTGAGGCCCCAGACCAACGCGAACGAGAACGCGAAGAACAGCGCGAAATCAATTGTTGGAAACAACATGGGCGCCGGCCTGCGGGCCATCGATGCGCGGGATCAGGAAATCCGCGAATCGGTCGGCGCTTTGTTTATAGCCTTCCAGCGTCATGTGCACGAAATCATGCGCCATGAGCGGCGGGTTGGCGGCGGCCCAGACCTGCGCTCCGCACGGGCCCGGCATCACGGACGACCAATCCCAGAAATCGGCGCCGATGCGCTCGGCGAGCCGCCGTTGCGCCTCGCGCACCTGCGCGAGCTTGGGCGGCGTCGGCAGGCGGCATTGTCCGGCGCCGTCGGCGGCGACCGGCTGCGGCGCGGACGCCGCGCGCGCGCCGTCGGGCGGACCGATCATGATGACGCGCAGGCCCGGCCGAAGCGTCTGGAGCCTTCGCACGATCTGTTCGTATTGAGCGGAATAGGCGGCGACATCCAACGCGTCGTTGAAGCCTTCGTTGGTTCCGAAGGCGAGCACGACGATATCCGGCGCCAGCCGTCGCAAGTCGTCGGCGAGATTCTCGGTGGCGAGCTTTTGCAGCAGTTGCACCGTCGCGCCGGGGAAACCGAGGCTGATGTAGGAGACGCCGTCGCCTTCGCGAGCGACCTCGACGCCGGTCACCGTCACCGGGGCGTCGCTGAGCGCGCGCACCGCGATGTCGTGGAAACCTCGGGCGCCCGTCTCCGACGGCTGAACGTCAAGCGTCGCGCGCTCGTCCGCCGCGCCGTCGAGATCGATCTGCCCGCCGGGCTCGCCGTCGACCAGCACTTCGGCGCGACCGCCCCCCGGTTGCTTGAGAAAGGCGACTTCGAGCCGATTGTAGGGAAGGCCGCCGCGCGCCCTCAGGCTGAGCGAGGCGCCGGCGCGCCGCGCCACCGCGTTGAAGCCGGAGAGGTAGAAGCGGCGCTTTTCGTCCGATTTTTGCAGCGCCTCGTAGGTCCAGCCCTCGGAGGCGTCGCTCTCGAACAGGGCCGACCTTACGCCGAGATGCGGCTTGCCGGGCACGATATAGGCCGTCCCGCCCGAGCCGAACACTTGCTGCAGGCGCTCGCGGACGCGGCCGGTGAAATAATCGGCCGCGGTATGGCTGTCGCCGAGCTGCAGGATCGTCAGGCGGCGGGTCGCGAAAATATCGGGCGCCAATTCGCCGTAGGCGGAAAACTCAGCCCCCGGGCGATCGGCGGCGGGCAAGGCCGCCTCCAGCGCGGAGAGCGCGCCGAGGCCGCGCGTGCGGTTCGTCGGCGTCAGGTCGGCCGTCGGGGCGGCGAGCATCGCGACGCGCAGCAATTTTTCGGCCCGGGTCGGCGGAGCGTCCGCCAGAACCGCCGCTTCGATCGGCGCGCGCCGGTCCCGCGGGCGCCAGACCGCCAGGCGCGCGTCGGCGAGGGCGAGCGAGGAGGCCTCCAGCTTCGAGGGCAATGCGAGCCGGCTCGCCGCCTCGAGGGATCGCTCGACGACGGGATCGCTCGAGGCGTCGCCCAGGCCGACCGTCGCGGTCAGGCTCGCGCCCGCCGCGCCGATCAGCAGGGCCAGAGCCCATGCGAGCAGCGCCACCGAATTTCGCAAGCCCCTCACCTTGCTCCCATTTTCTCGCACTCGCTCGCGACGTCGCGCCCGCGCTGCTTCAGACTTTCCATGATGGAGGGATAGAAAGCGTCCATCACCATGTCGTAACCGGCGGTCGTGAAGTGAATGCCGTCGGGAGCGCGAACTTGCACCATCGCATTATTCGCGTTGGGCAGAAAGGGCTTGTATTCGTCGACGCCCGGATGCGATTCCCAGGGCGGAACATAGGCGGCGCGCGGCGAAGCGACATGCGCGACCGCTTCGGCGAAAAGGCGGTTCTTGGCGGTCGCGTCGGCGTTGGCGGCCGAATCGAGCATGACGGGAAGACCCATCACCAGCATCGAGGAGCCATGCGCGAGCGCGTTTTGCACGACGTCTTCGACGATCCCCTCGTAGCGGCTGTCATAGTTGGGCCCGCCGTATTCGGTGCGCGTCTTCGCGGCGTCGACGATCGATTGACGATCGTTGATGCCGAACGAACCGACAAACAAATCGACGCCGGGGTCGGTCGCAATCGCCGCCACTTCGTCCACCCAGTTGTATTGGTCCAGCCGAGTCAATCCCGTCCCGTTCTTGGCGTGACGTATCAATTTAACCTTGTCCGCCAGACATTTGTCTTTTCCGAGGCGCCGGAACAGCGCCCCCCACAGCCCGTCCGCCATCGAATCGCCGACAAAAGCGATATGGACGGGCGGCTCGCCCGGCGCCGCATGAGCGGCGCGCGCGCCGGGGCCGCAAACGAAAACCGCGCCCAATGCGACGCAGATTGCCGACGTATAGAACCTCTTCTTCCACATCCCTCAAGCGCCCTCGGCTGACGATTGCCCTCAATTCGGCGCGGGCGTGGTGTGTGTCGCCGGTTGGGCGACTGGCTTTTTCTTTTTGTGTCTCTTCTTGCCGGGCGTCTTCTTGCTGGCGGGGGCGACAGGCTTGTGCTCACTCGCAGCGGCGACGACAACCGGGAAACCCGCGGCCGAGGCCGCTTTCTGCCACATGCGCGTGTAGCCCGCCATATTAAAATGCACGCCGTCGGGGGCGCGGAGCGAACGGTCGCAGAGGCCCGGGTCCTGCATGCTCACGTACTGGACTGGAGTGCCCGCCAATTGCGCGGCGAGGATTTCGTCGAGTTGCTTGGCATGCGCCTCCCACGCCGGAAGGACGCAAGGCGGCCCCATCCAAACGAGCTTTAAGCCCTGCGACTCGGCGGTTGCGACAATCGTCTCGACCGGCTTCTTCACGTTGAGCGCGTTGCCGATCGCGTCGTTGGTGCCTAGGCTCATGAACACCGTGGCGCCGCGCGGCGCCTGGCGAAGCTGTTCGAGAACCCAGCCGTTGTAGATGGCGACACTGTTCTTGGCCTGCGACGGCAATTTGGCCGCCCAGTTTACGCCGACGCCGAGACTGTCGCCGATCATCACGCCGTCCTCGGCCAAGGCCGCGGAGGGCGCGGCGAGAACGAGCAGGAAGCAAACAACGAAACGGCGCAAAGACATAGCATCACCAAAGAGAAACGGTTTTCCCCACGAAAACACGTCATGGTTAACGACGGATGAAAACCGCCCCTTGCGCGCGCGCAAGCGACGCGCTTCCCGCCTGCCGTCCGCGCTCACTCGCAGCGATAGCGCCAGCGCCCGTAGCGCCAGGGACGCATCCAGGACGCCCCGGGCGCGACCGCCGCGGGCGGCGGATCGAAGCCGGAGGCGCTCCAGGGATGGCAGCGGCATATCCGCGCGGCGCCCATCCATCCGCCCGCCCAGAGCCCATGGCGCTGGATCGCCTCGTCCGTATAGGCCGAGCAGCTCGGGAGATAGCGGCACTGGCGCCCGATGAGCGACGAAAGCGTCAGTTGATAGAAGCGAATGAGCGCGTGCGCGGCGCGGCGCGGCGCGAGCCGAAAGGCGTTCACGGCGCCGGCGCCGGGACGGCGAGCGCAGTCGGTTCGTCCACGCCCGTCTCGGCCGCGGCCTGCCTGGCGGCGATCTGGCCGAGCGCGTCGACCACCGCGTCGAACGTCAGCAACGTGGAGGCATGGCGCGCCTTATAGTCGCGTATGGGCTCGAGGACGGCGAAATCGGCCCATTTTCCCGAAGGCGGCGGCCCGTTCGCCTTGAGCATGCGCGTCACGGTCTCGCGCAGGGCGACGAGTTCCGCGGGAGCCGCGCCGATGATATGGCGCGCCATCAGCGACGAGGAGGCCTGCCCCAGCGCGCACGCCTTGACGTCGTGGGCGAAGTCGCTGACGCGACCGTCGCGAAGGCAGAGATCGACGGTCACCGTCGAACCGCAAAGCCGCGAATGGGCCTTCGCGCTCGCGTCGGGCGAAGCGAGCCGGCCGAGCCGAGGAATGTCGGCCGCCAATTCCAGAATGCTGGTGTTGTATATGTCGTTCAACATGATCGCGATGCGCGCGGCTGGTCGAACCGCTCCGCCCTCCTATATAGGAGGCCGTGCCGGCAAAGAAGAGGGCCGGACGGGCCATGGCCTCGCCGTCGCCGAACCGCTGAGAGATCGAGATGGATGACATCGTTAAACGCGAGGCTCGGCGCCGCGACGCTCCCGTCAGGCCGAGCCGCGACGAGGCCGAGGCGGCCGTTCGCACTTTGATAGCCTGGGCCGGCGACGATCCGACCCGCGAAGGCCTCCTCGACACGCCCAGGCGCGTCGTAAAGGCCTATCAAGAACTCTTCGCCGGCTACGACGAAGACGCGGGCCACGCGCTTTCGCGCGTCTTCGAGGAGGTCGAGGGTTACCAGGACATCGTGCTGGTCCGCGACATCCCGTTCGTCTCGCATTGCGAGCACCATATCGCGCCCTTCTTCGGAAAGGCGCATATCGGCTATTATCCGCGCCACGGCGTCGTCGGCCTGTCCAAGCTCGCGCGCATTGTCGACACGTTCGCGCGCCGCCTGCAAACGCAGGAGGCCATGTCGGCGCAAATCGTCGAAGCGGTGGATTCGTCGCTCAATACGCGCGGCGTCGCGGTGTTGATCGAAGCCGAACACACCTGCATGTCCATGCGCGGGGTGAAGAAGCACGGGGTCTCGACGGTGACGACGCAGTTTTCTGGCGTCTTTCGCACGCAGCCGAACGAACAGATCCGCTTCCTCACCCTGTTGCGCGGCGCGCGGTGACGCCATGTCCCTGACGCCCGCCGCCAGCGCCGCGACCGACCGCGAGGAAGGCTCGGAATTCGCGCCGCGTTTCTCCGCCGACGGGCTGCTGACCTGCGTGACGGTCGACGCCCGAAGCGGCGAAGTGCTGATGGTCGCGCATATGAACGCCGAGGCGCTGGACAAGACGCTGTCGAGCGGAATCATGCATTATTGGTCGCGCTCGCGCCAAAGCCTTTGGCGCAAGGGCGACACCTCCGGGCAGATCCAGAGGCTCGAGGAATTGCGCGTCGATTGCGATCAGGACGCCTTGCTGGCGCGCGTGTCGGTGGGCGGCGACGGCGGCGCCTGCCATACCGGGCGGCGTTCTTGTTTTTACCGGCGCGTCGAGAACACCGCCGACGGTCCGCGCCTGGAGCCGGTCGCGAAAATGTGAAGGGAAAGCGCGTTGGCGACGCGTTACGTATAAGGTGACCCTGGGTTCGCCGTTAACCAGTCGGCGACAGGCGCGTGTTACCGTTTTCGTTCACCGGCGCCCAGGGAGGACGCCGCGAAACCGGATTGTGAGGCGTGGCGATGGCTGGCGCTTTCTTTCGTAGGACCGAGCCCGAGTCGTTTTCGGGCGGCTCGAGGCCCTCGCGGCCGAGGGTCGGCGTCGCGCTCGGCGCCGGCGCGGCGCGCGGCTGGGCGCATATCGGCGCGCTGCAAGAACTCGTGGCGATGGGCCTTTCCCCCGACATCGTCGTGGGATCCTCGGTCGGCGCGGTGGTGGGGGGCTGCTTCGCCGCCGGCCGGCTCGACACGCTCGAAAGCTTCGCGCGCTCGCTGACCAAGCGGCGCGTTTTTGGCCTTCTCGACGTTTCCTTCAACGGCGGCGGGCTGATCGGCGGCGACCGCCTGCGTGGGCGGCTCGAGGAGTCGATCGGCGCCTTGCGCATCGAGGACTTGCCGATCCGCTACGCCGGCGTCGCCACGGAAATCGGCTCGGGACATGAAATCTGGCTGAAGCGCGGCCCGCTCGTCGAGGCGATGCGCGCGTCCTACGCTTTGCCCGGCTTGTTCGAACCGGTGCGCGTCGCCGGCCGTTGGCTGTTCGACGGCGCCATCGTCAATCCCGTTCCGGTCAGCGTCGCGCGCGCGCTCGGCGCCGATCGCGTCATCGCGCTCAACATCGCCAGCGAAGGATCGGGTCGCGGAACGGCGATCCAGGACATGCCCGACGCCGACGAGGCGCCGATCGAACCGCCGCCGGCCGCCGAAAACGCGCGCGCCGGCGTGATGAGCGGTCTGCGCCGCGGCGCGGGAATGCTGCGACGGCAATGGACGAGCGAAGGCCCGGGCGCTCCCGGGCTCGCCTCCGTGATGGTCAACGCCTTCAACATCACCCAGGACCGCATCATGCGTTCGCGTCTGGCGGGGGACCCGCCCGACGTCCTGGTGACCCTGAAGGTCGGCAAGATCGGCCTGTTCGAATTCCATCGCGCCGACGAGCTCATCGCGCTCGGCCGCGAAGCCGTGCGCAAGGCCCGCGACGAAATCGCCGAGCACGTCGAACTGGCGTCGGCGAAAGGCTGACGCCGTCGCGAGCGCAATGAGCCCTGGCCGCCGTCCCCAGCGGATGGGAACGAGGCGAGAGCCCAAGCAATGAAAACGCGCTCAGGCGCTGGCGATATATTCGCGCAACGCCCGGCGCTCGCTGTCGATCGCGTCCACGTGCCGCTTGACGACGTCGCCGATCGAAACGATGCCGACGAGCCGACCGTGTTCGACCACGGGCACATGGCGAAACCGCCCCTCGGTCATGATCTGCATGACGTGGTCGATCGAGGCGTTCTCGGTCACGGTGGTGACCTTCGACGTCATATGCCGCGAGGCCGCCTCCTCGAGCACGCTCACGCTGCCGCTTCCGATCGCGCGGATGATGTCGCGTTCCGAAACGATGCCGAGGACGCTCATGGCGGCGTCCGACACGACGACGGCGCCGACGCCCTTGGCGGCCAGCAGCGCCGCGACTTCTTTCAGCGTGCGATGGGGCTGGGTCGTCAGGACATCCCTGCCCTTTTCCCTGAGAATGCGCGCAACGGTCATTCGGGCCTCCCTCGTTCGGCGGTCTTCTGACGAGATCGCCTTAGAAACCAAGGATGCGCCGGTCCAGGCGCGCGATCAAGCGTAATTCTAAGCATCGCTGCGCGCTGGATGGGCCAGGCGCCGCGCGTCATCTCAGTCCCGCGTCGACGATCAGGCATTGTTTGGTGATCATGCGGCTGTCGTCGGCGGCCAGGAACAGCGCCGTGCGCGCGATCTCGTCGGCGACGAGGACGCGCGGCAGGCATTGGCGCGCGACGATTTCAGCGACGTCGGCTTCGCTGAGCCAGAGGCGGCGCTGGCGCTCGGTGACGACCGCGCCGGGCGCGATCGCGTTGACGCGAATGTTGTCGGGGCCGAATTCGCGCGCCAGGCTCCTCGTCAGGCCGACGACGCCGGCCTTGGCGGCGGCGTAGGCGGAAAGGCGCGCCATCCCCATCATCCAGGCGGTCGAGGAAAAATTGACGATCGAACCGCCGCCGATTGCGCGCATCGAGCGTCGCGCGATCTGCGCGGCGAAGAACTGGTGCTTGAGGTTGACCGCCATCGCCCGATCCCAATCGGCCTCGGTCGTCTCGTCGGCGTCCTGCCGCGCGTCGTTGGCGGCGTTGTTGACGAGGACCGCGATCGGCCCGAGCCTTTGCCGGGCTTCCTCCATCGCCGCTTCGAGCGCCGCGAGGTTGGTCAGGTCGCATTCGAGGAACAACGGCTCTTGCGGGCCGGCGGCCAGGCGCTCGACCACTTCAGACGACTCGTCCCTGGCGATGTCGACGAAGGCGACGCTCGCGCCTTGGGCGACGAACGCTTCCACCATCGCCGCGCCGAACCCCGAGCCGCCGCCGGTGATGAAGACGACGCGGTCGCGCAGACTGGGATAGCGGGCGAAGGGCAAGAGGGCGGCCTCGTGGAATGGATGGGGCGCGCCAGCCTACCAGCCGGCCATAGCCGGCGGCAAATCTTACGCGCTCGGCTCAGGGCGGGCGGGACCAGGCTCTAGCCTATCGCGGATTGAAGGCCCGCGAGGAGACGTCGCTCTTCCGTCGCGGGTTCATCCGCGCACAGGCCTATTCGTCGAACAAGTCGGCGTGAGTTCCGGTACGGGCAAGCTGGAGTTCGTCACTTTGAACGCGGTAGAGCAAAAGCCAATCGGGCTCCAGGTGAAGGTCGCGAAAGCCCTTCCAATCGCCTTTCAGGGGATGGTCGCCGTAGGCGGCCGGAAGAGGGTTCTTTTCGATGAGAAGGGAGAGGACCGCCCTTAGCTTGTCCATGTCTTTCCCACGCTTCTCTGCTCGCTTGACGTCCCGTTTGAACCGCGTCGAAAGGACAGGCGTCAGCACTTATAAGCCCAGTCCCTTGAACAGGGCTTCCTTGCTGGCGAAGCGCTTGCCCTTGCCCTGATCCAGTTCGCGCATAGCGCGAATGCTTTCGGCGTTCGGCGCTCTCACGTCGAACGGCAGCCGCTTTTCGTCGGCGACCCGAAGCATGAGCAGGCGGATCGCGTCGGAAATCGACAAGCCCATCGCCTCGAGCGCGGCGGCGGCTTTCGCCTTGGTGGCGCGATCGATGCGCGCGCGGACGACGGAATCGGCGGGCATGTGAGTCCTCATCAAGAGAGTGTAGCGCTGATGTAGCTACATGATCGGCCTTGATCAAGGGGGACGCGGGTCGTATTCCCTCAGCCCCCTCGCCCTTGCATCAGCGCCAGCAGCCCCTTGAGCAGCGCGGCCGGGCTCGGCGGGCAGCCGGGGATGTGGAGGTCCACCGGCACGACGTCTCCCACCCCGCCCGTAATCGCGTAGCTTCCGGCGAAGACGCCGCCGTCCTTCGCGCAGGCGCCCGAGGCGATCACCCATTTGGGCGCCGGCGTCGCCGCGTAAGTGCGCTCCAGCGCCTCGCGCATGTTGCGCGTCACCGGCCCCGTCACCAAGAGAACGTCGGCATGGCGCGGCGAAGCGACGAAGCGCAGGCCAAAACGCTCGAGATCGTAAAAGGCGTTGCCGAGCGCGTGAATTTCGAGTTCGCAGCCGTTGCACGAGCCGGCGTCGACATGGCGGATCGACAGGCTGCGGCCGAGGCTGGCGGTCGCGGCGCTCTTGACCTCTTGCGCGAGCGCGACGAGTTCGGGATCGTCGGCGTCGGGCGCGCTTTCCGTGAGCGGGCCGTGAATCACGCCTTCGAGCAGCACGCGGCGCATCGTCTCCCCTCCCCTTACAGATCGTGCCCGGAATAGGAGCAGTTGAACGACTTGTTGCAGATCGGAAAATCCGCGACGATGTTGTTCTCGATCGCCGCTTCCAACAGCGGCCACTGGAACCACGAGGGATCGCGCAGGTGACAGCGCGCGATTGTTCCGTCCGCGGCTAGGCGGAGGCTGACGAAGACGTCGCCGCGAAAGCCCTCGACCAGCGCATGAGCCTCGCCGGGCGCGCCGCTCGGCGCGACCTCGACGCGAACCGGCCCGCTGGGCAGGCGATCGAGAATCTGCGCGATGAGCCGCAAGCTCTCCTCGACCTCGCGGATGCGCACCCAAACGCGCGCGTTGACGTCGCCTTCGCGCAGCGTCGGCACGTCGAAGCGCAGTTCGTCATAGGGCGCGTAGGGGTGGTCGCGGCGCGCGTCGAACGCGCCGCCCGAGGCGCGGCCGATGACGCCGCCGCAGCCGAACCGCTGGGCCAGCTCGCCATCGAGCACGCCGGCGCCCACGGTGCGATCCTGCAACGAAGCCGTGTTGTCGTAGAGTTCGACCAGCCTGGGGAACCTGTCGCGGACGAGCGTCGCGAGATCGCGTAGCGCCTGGCGCCCGCCGAGGTTGAGGTCCATGGCGACGCCGCCCGGCGCGACGGCGTCCATCATCAGCCGATGGCCGAAGGCCCCCTTCGCCGCGCGCAGCACGCGCTCGCGCAATATGCCGCAATGGGCGTGCATCAGGGAAAACGACGCGTCGTTGCAGATCGCCCCGATATCGCCGAGATGGTTGGCGAGCCGCTCCAATTCGGCCATCAGCGCGCGAAGCCAGACGGCGCGACGGGGAACCGCGATTCCGAGTGCGGCCTCCGCGGCGCGCGCGAAGGCGATCTGGTAGGCCACCGTGCTGTCGCCGCTGACGCGGCACGCCAATTGGGCGCCGCGCGTCAGGTCGGCGCCCGACATCAGACGGTCGACGCCCTTATGGACATAGCCGAGCCGTTCCTCCAGCCGCACGACGGTCTCGCCGCTGGCGTGAAAGCGGAAATGTCCGGGTTCGATGATTCCGGCATGCACCGGCCCGACGGGAATTTGATGCAGGCCCGCGCCTTCCGCGGCGAGGAAGGCGTAAGGCTCCGGCGCGGCGGGGCTTGCCTCGCCGGCGCCGAGGGGATGGCGGATCGGCCAGCGGCCGTGATCGAGCCATGGCCGCGTATCCCTAGCGCCGACCGCCCTGAGGCCGTGGAGGTCGCACAACGCGCGTTCGAGGCGGATCGCGGGCGGATGCGCAGCGCCCACCGAGGGGAACGCGCCATCGACGCAGGAATAGCTCAGCAGCTCCAGATCGGCGCGGCCGGCCGACGACAGCGCCATGCGCGCCTCGGCGCCGTCCGCCCAGAGACTGACGAGGCGCGCCTCTCCCGAAGCGAGCCGCTGCATCGCCTCAAGCCAGGCGCCCTCCCCGACTTCGCGCTCGCCCCCGATTTCGTCTGGCGTCGTCATGCCGGCTCCCCTAGCGCAACATCGCCGCGACGTGCTGGAACCACGCGACCAGCGGCGGCGGCAGATAGAGCCCGGCCATGAGAACGAGGCCGAGATGGGCCGCGATCGGCAACGAGGACGCCGTCGTCGGCTTGTCGCCTGGACTCGGCTCGCCGAACGCCATGCCCTGCAGGCGCAGGATCAAGGCGCCGAAGGCGAGGATCAGGCCGAACACCAGGGGAATGGCGAGCCACGGCGCGCGCGCGAAGGTCGAGGTCACCACGAGGAATTCGCTGGTGAAAATGCCGAGCGGCGGCAGCCCGGCGATGGCGAAGACGCCGAGGATCAGGCTCCAGCCGAGCACCGGATGGGAGACGGTCAGGCCGCGGATATCGGCGATCTTCTGCGTTCCCTTGGCCTGCGCGATATGACCGACGGTGAAGAAGATCGCCGATTTGGTGAGGCTGTGCATCGTCATATGCAGCAGCCCGGCGAAATTGGCGAGCGGCCCGCCCATGCCGAAGGCGAAGACGATGATCCCCATGTGCTCGATCGAGGAAAAGGCGAACAGGCGTTTGATGTCGCGCCGCCGGTAGAGCATGAACGCGGCGAAGATCAGCGAGACGATGCCCAGCGTCGCCATCAGCGGTCCCGGCGCGATCGCGTTGGCGTTGGCGTCGAGCAGCAGCTTGAAGCGCAGCACGGCGTAGAGCGCGACATTGAGCAAGAGCCCGGAAAGAACCGCCGAAATCGGCGTCGGGCCTTCCGCGTGCGCGTCGGGCAGCCAGGCGTGCAGCGGCGCGAGGCCGACCTTGGTGCCGTAGCCGAGCATCAGGAAGACGAAGGCGAGGTTGAGCAGCGCCGGTTCGAACTCGGGGACGCGCTTGATCAGCGTCGTCCACACCATGCCGTCGAGCCCCTCGCCCACGATCGGGCGCGCCGCCATATAGACGAGGATCGTGCCGAACAGCGCGAGCGCGATGCCGACGCTGCCGAGAATGAAATATTTCCACGCCGCTTCGATCGCCTCGTTGGTGCGGTAGATGCCGACCATCGCCACCGTCGTCAGCGTCGCCATCTCGATGGCGACCCACATCAACCCGATATTGTTGGCGACCAGCGCCAGGTTCATCGCGAACAGCAGCGCCTGATACATCGCGTGGTAGAAGCGCAGATGGGTCGGCGTCAGCCGCCCGATTTCGAGTTCGTGCGCTATATAGCTCGCGCTGAACACGCTCGTGGTGAAGGCGACGAAGGTGTTGAGCACGATGAAGACGATGTTGAGATCGTCGACGAGGAAATAGACTCCGCTCGCGGGTTTGATGAGGAAAAACGACGACGCCGCCACGAAGGTCGCGAACGCCGAGACCATGTTGACCGTGGCCGAAATCCGGTAGCCCGGCAGAAACGCCAGCAGCGCCGCGGTCGCGGCCGGCAGCGCGAGGATCGCCGTCACGCCGTCGAACGGAAACGCGGTCACTGGCGGTCTCCCTGGAATTGGTCGAGCGCGCGCGCGTCGACCGTGTCGAACCGCTCGCTGATGCGAAACAGGAAGACGCCGATGACGGTGAAGGCGACCAGCACGGAAAAGGCGACGGAAATCTCGACCACCAGCGGCATGCCCTTGGCGCCCGCCGCGGCGAGGATCAGCCCGTTCTCCAGCGACATGAAGCCGACGACCATGCTGACCGCGTTGCGCCGCACCACCATCATCAGCATGCCCAGCAGCACCACCGACAGCGCGAAGGCGAGATCCTCGCGCGCCAGCGCATCCGCCTCGCTCGCCACGCGCAGCATCACTACGACCGACAGCGCCACCAGCGCGAGGCCGGCGAGCATGGTGGGACCGATGCCGACGACGTTCTCGACGTCGCGGTGAATGCCGAGCCGGGCGATGATGCGGTGCAACGCCACGGGAATGATGATCGCCTTGAAGGCGAGCGCGATCGCCGCCGTGATGTACAGATGCGGCGCGCCCTGCACATACGCCTGCCAGGCGACCGAGAGCGACAGCACCACCGCTTGCAGCGCGAAGACGTTGAGCAGGGCGAAAAGTCGGTTCTGATAGAGCAGCAGAAAACTGACGAGCACCAGCGCGCCGGCGAGCAGATGCGAAACGTCGAAGGACAGGCCCGTCATTTCAGGCTCCGCGACACGAACAGGAGCAACGCGCCGAGAAAGCCGAGCATGAGCGCGGCGCCGAGAAAATCCGGCACGCGAAAGACGCGCATCTTGGCGATGCTGGTCTCGAAGACCGCGAGCATGAGGCCTGCGACCCCCAGTTTGACGACGTAGATTCCGGCCCCGAGAAGGCGATCGCGTATGCTGGCGTCGGCGATCGCCAGGCCCCAGGGCGTGAAGACGCAAGCGATCAGCGAAATGTACAGCAGCAATTTGAGCATCGAGGCGAGTTCGATCACCGCGAGGTGGCGCCCGGAATATTCGAGGATCATCGCCTCGTGAACCATGGTCAGCTCGAGATGGGTGGCGGGATTGTCGACGGGAATGCGGCCGTTCTCCGCGACCGCGACAATGATGAGCGCGATCAGCGCCATGCCGAGCGTAACGCGCAAGCCGACCGCCGAGGACGCCATGAAGGCCGCCACTGTGGAGAGCTGCGTCGAGCCCGCGATGAGCGCGAGGCTGAAGACGATGACGATCATCGCGGGCTCGGCGAGCGTGGCGAACATCGCCTCGCGGCTCGAGCCCAGGCCGCCGAAGCTCGTGCCGACGTCGAGACCGGCGAGCGCGAGGAAGAATCGCGCGGCGCCCAGCAGGGCGATGATGGCGATGAGGTCCGCCGACCAACTGAACAGCAGCCCCGTCGCGAAGGTCGGGATCAGCGCAGCCGCGACCCATGTCGAGGCGAAGACGAGATAGGGCACGATGCGAAAGAGCCAGGACGCGCCTTCGGCGACGACCGCCTCCTTGCGCGCCAGACGGGCGAGATCCCGGTAAGGCTGGATCAGCGGCGGGCCCTGGCGGCGCAGCAGTCGCGCCTTCGCCTTGCGCACGAGGCCGGTCAGCAGCGGCGCCAGGCCGATGACCAGAAGCATCTGCAGGAGCTGGAAGACGAGATTGACGGCCAGATCGATCATGGCCACGCCGCGAGTATGAGGAGAAGCGCGACCAAGGCGCCGAAAACCACGCTCAGATATTGCCGGATGGTGAGAAATTGCAGCCGATTGAGGCGGATCGAGAGATTGGTCACCACGGCGACGATAGGCAGATAAATCGCGTCCCAGATCGGATCGCGCAGCGCGAAGTGGTAGCTCGCCGGGCGCATTTCTCCCGGCGCCGGCATGTCCAAGCTTTCCCGCGCTCTGAAGACGAAGCCGCCCAGCACGCGCCGGATCGGCTGGCTGAAACTCTCGGCGGTGTACTGCGTAGCCGGATTGGGGTCGGGAAAGCCGCAGTCCCATGCGGGCGCGCGGCGCAACGCGTCGGACGCTAGGCGATGGATCGCCGAAGCGGCGAGCGTCGCCGAAGCGGCGATGAAAATGAAGACCAGGAGACCGTTGTAGGAACTGCGGCTTTCCGCGATCGGCACGATCGACAGCCAGGGAATCTTCGCCTGCATCGGCATGTTGGCGCCGGTCGCCGCCAGCGCGACGGGCTTCAGCGTGTCGATGATGGCGCCGGGGAATATCCCGGCCAGGAGGCAGAGGATGGCGAGCGCGCCCATCGCGACGAGCGAATAGCGGTCGACCTCGCGCGCCGCTTCGGCCTCGCGGCTGCGCGGCCGGCCGAGGAAGGGAATGCCGAAGGCGCGCACGAAGCACGCCGCCGCGAGCGCCGCGACCAGCGCGACGATCGCGCCGACCGCCGGCGTGAGCAGTTTCAGCGGCCATTGCGGAAATTGCGGGCTGAGCAGAATGGCTTGCAGCATGAGCCACTCCGAAACGAACCCGTTGAGCGGCGGCAGCGCCGAAATCGCGGTGCAGCCGACGAGCATGAAGAATCCCGTAACCGGCATGCGATTGAGGAGGCCGCCGAGCCGGCCCATGCGCCGCTCACCCGTCGCGGTCAGCACCGCGCCGGCGCCCAGGAACAGCAGGCTCTTGAATAACGCGTGATTGAGCGAATGAAATAGCGCAGCCGTCATCGCCAGGGCGGCCGCGCCGCCCATGCCGCTCGCCTTGAAGGCGAGCGCGAGCCCCAGCGCGACGAAGACGAGGCCGATGTTCTCGATCGTGCTGAAGGCGAGCACGCGCTTGAGGTCGGTCTGCATCAGCGCATGCAGCACGCCGATGAGGCCGGTCGCGGCGCCGACCGCGAGCACCGGCACGCTCCAGCGCCAGTCGGCCGGGCCGGCGAGATCGAAGACGATGCGGATGAAGCCGTAGACCGCGACTTTGGTCATGACGCCGCTCATCAGCGCCGAGACATGACTGGGCGCGGCGGGATGGGCGAGCGGCAGCCAGACGTGCAAAGGCGCGAGCCCCGCCTTCGACCCCGCCCCGGCCAAAGCGAGCATCAGGGCCAAAGCGGCGACCCCCGCCGTCGGGCTGGCCTCGCGCATCGCCTGAAAGGTGTAGGCGCCGCTCGCTCCGGCGAGCAGACCGAACGCGAGCAGCAGCGACATCGTGCCGAAGCTCGCCATGACGATATAGACATAGCCCGCGCGCTGATTGCCGGGTTCGCGGTGGTGCGCCATGACCAGCGCCCAGGAGGCGAGCGACATGAACTCCCACGACAGGAGGAACGTGTAAGCGTCGTCCGCGAGCAGCACGAGATTCATGCCGGCCAGAAACGCCGGAAAGAACGGCAGCACGCGCTCGGGATCGCGCTCGTGGCGCCCATAGCCGAGTCCATAGAGGCTCGCGGCGACCGCGCCGAGGTTGACGACCGTCACGAAGAACGCCGAAAGCGCGTCGAGGCGAAAATTCGCGCCGATCCACGGCAGGCCCAGCGGAAGCATGAGCCCCACGGGCGCCTGACGGCCGAGCAGATGATAGGCGCCCCCGGCAAGCAGGGCCGAACAGAGCGCGAGCGCGGCGGCGTAGACGAAAAAGCTTCCGCGCTTGCGTTTCGCCACCACCATCGCGACGAGGCCCAGCGCCAAGAGGGCCGCGTCGCAGCCGAGGAGCAAAGCGAGCGCGCTCATCGGCGCGCGACTTCCCGCGGGGAAGGCGTCTGGGGTCGCCTCGCGGCGCGAGGCGGATTGCTGGAATGACGAGCCATTTGGGCGATCGACCGAATCTTTGGGTCCGCTCGCATGCTAGCGTGCCGGCGGGGCCCCGCGTCAAGACAAGATTTCAGGTCCTTTCGCGCCGCGACACGAGGTCGCGCTCGCCGGGGCGATCATCGCGCGGCGCGCAGCAGAGCGAGAAGCTCCCGCTGCATTGTCTCGTTGCCGCAGCAAATCGAGCCGGTCTCGAGGAAATTGGCCTCCCCGTCGGCGCCCGAGACGTAGCCGCCCGCCTCGCGAACGAGCAGCTCGCCGGCCGCGATGTCCCAGGAATGGAGACCGCGCTCCCAGAAGGCGTCGAACCGCCCCGCGGCGACATAGGCGAGGTCCAGCGAGGCGCAGCCCATGCGCCGGACGTTGACGACCCGCGCCATCACCGCCGCCAGTTCGGCCTTGAAGCGCGGATGCTCGGCCGCCTTGCCCAGATGGGGCACGCCGCAGCCGATGAGCGCCTGCGACAATTCGCGGCGCGCGGCGACCCGCAGACGGTGGGCGCCGCCGAAGGCGCCCTGCCCCTTCTCGCTCACGTACATCTCGTCGCTCGCGGGATTGTACACGACTCCGGCGACGATCTGCCCCTCGCGCGCCAGCGCGATCGAAATCGCGAAATGCGGGATCGCGTGCAGGAAATTGGTCGTCGCGTCGAGCGGATCGACATGCCAGGTGTGGCTCTTGTCCGAGCCCTCGACCTCGCCGCTTTCCTCCATCACGAAGCCGTAGCCGGGGCGCGCCTTGGAAAGCTCCTCGAACACGACCTTTTCCGCGCGCTTGTCGGCGAGACTGACGAAATCGCCGGGCCCCTTCATCGAAACCTGCAACTGCTCGATTTCGCCGAAATCGCGCTTCAAGCCGCGGCCCGCCTTGATCGCGGCGTTGGTCATGACGGTCATGAGGGCGGAGCGGATCATGGGGCGGGGTCCGGACAGGAATGGGCGGGCGGAGGCTTACGGGAAGCGTCGCGGCGACGCAACTTCGGCGGCCGACGCGGAATCCTTCTCCTTCCTGCCCCGCCAAGGCCCTGCTTGCGCCGCCAAGCGGCTGGGATCATCATGCGTGCGAAGCGCGGCCGCGCCGCGATTGGCTAGCAGCCAGGAGAGAGCGATGAAGATCAGCGCCCGAAACGTCCTGAAGGGAACCGTGGTCGACATCAAGAAGGGCGCGACGACGGCCCATGTGCGCATCGACGTGAATGGAGCGATCGTCACCGCCTCCATCACCAACGAATCCGTCGACGACCTGAAGCTCGCCGTGGGCAAGGCGGCCTACGCGGTCATCAAGTCTTCGGACGTCATGGTCGGCGTGGAATGAGGCCGTTCCTTCGCGTCCTCCTGATCGCGGGGCTATCGAGCCCCGCTTTCGCCCAGGCCGGGGAGCCGAGCGGCTGCGACAAGTTCAAATGGCCGCTCGCCCATGAGCAATCGGCGCTCTCGGCGCCGCAGATCGCGCGCCTCGAATCCGGCGCGGTTCTGGCCTTCGACGCCGCGGCGAGCGTGCATCTGGCCCCCCTGGCGGAGGCGAAGCTCGAAATGCCGCCGGAAAGGGCGCCGAAAGCCTCGCCGAGCTATGCCGGCGCGGTCAAGCTCAACGCGCCGGGCGCGGCCGGAACCTACAAGGTCAGCCTTTCCGGCGAGGGCTGGATCGACGTCATCCAGGAGGGGCGCTTGGTCAAGCCCGTCGCCTTCAGCGGCGCGCTGGACTGCCAGGGCCTGCGCAAGAGCGTGAAGTTTCCGCTCGAGGCGAAGCCGGTCACGATCCAGCTCAGCGACGTCAAGGCCCCCGATATTTCCCTTATCGTTTCGCCGGAATAGCCGCTCCACGTCCTGGCGCGCCGCCTCGACGCCTTCCTGCGCACGCTTTTGGGGGCAATATTGCGCCGCAAACCCATGACAAAGCTTTCATGACACTCCAGCCCCGCTCAACCACCGGGCGATAAATTGCGATCCGTCCAAGGCGAACCAAACGAGACGGGCGACAATTATGGCTTCATCAATGGCGCCGCGCGCGACGATCGTGCATGCGACCAATCCTTCGGCTGTCGGCGGCTTGGCGTTCGCGCACGCCTTGAAAATGACGTTGGCGTCGAAATCCCAATTGTGCCTGCTTAATGTGAGAGACGAAAGCGAAGCTTTTTTCTCGCGGACGCAGGGGCTTCGCCAGGTGCGCGACGTGCTTGTGCGCTGGAACATGTTGGGAAAGGACGCGCCGTACGATCGCTGGGAAGAGGAACTCGACTTGCAGGTGTCGAGTGTGAGCATCACGGCCCGCAACGCCCGCGCCGGAGTGTTGGAGTTCCTGGACGACCGGCAATGCGAACTTGTCGTGCTCGCCACTCACGAGAATAGGGCGTTGACTCGTTGGCTCGATGTTTCCGTCCACCAAGGCGTTCTGCGCAAGGCGCGCCTGATGAGTCTCTTTCTGCGCGACGGCTCGCGGGGATTCGTCGATGTTGGGACCGGCGCCCTCGCCCTGAAAAAGCTTCTCATCCCGATCGACGGCGCTTTGGAATGCATTCATGCGATTCGCCGGATCGAGGCGATACTCAAATTGATGTCTTGCGACGCGGCCGTCCAGCTTCTCCACGTGGGCGAGAGCGCTCCCAGTTTGACCGACGAAAATGGCAAGCCTCTCGACCTGCCGATCGTCGTGCGCAAGGGTCCCGTGGTCGACACGATCCTTCGGGTCGCCGATGAACTGAAGGTCGATGTCATCGCGATGCCGACTGCGGGGCGGCACGGCTTGCTGGACGCCGTGCGCGGAAGCACGACCGCGCGCATTCTCGACGCCGCCAGCTGGCCCTTGCTCGCCGTTCCCGTCGGTTGACCCCATAGGCGAAATCCGGCGCGAGCGCCCGTCGGCGCGTCGAACTTTGGGCCGTTCTCGCCCATCCGGCCGCCGACATGGCGCCCCGCCCCGCCCCGCGCGAGGATGCGCGCCCTTGAGAATCCCGCTCGCTCTGCTAAAAGCCGCCGCGCCGGCGCCGCGCGCCGTTCACGCCCAGGGGAGGATTTTATGTCGCAGCCGCCGTTTCGCGCCGATCACGTCGGAAGCTATCTTCGACCGGAGCGGCTGAAAGTGGCGCGCGAGAAGTTTTTCGCCAAAACCCTGCCCGCCGACGAATTGCGCGCGATCGAGGACGAATGCATCCGCGAGGTCGTGCGCTCGCAGGAAAACGTCGGCCTCAAGGGGATCACCGACGGCGAATTCCGGCGCACCTATTTCCACGTGGATTTTCTCGAGCGTCTCGACGGCGTCGAGACCCATTATGGCGAATTCGTCGCCAAGTTCCGCAAGGACGACGGCTCGGAGGTCGGCTTCAAGCCGCCGACCATGCATGTCGAGGGCAAAATCTGTCATTCCCAGCCGATCCAGGGTCGCGATTTCGATTTTCTCAAGAGCGTCGTCACGAAGACGCCGAAGGTCTGCATTCCCGCGCCCTCGATGCTGCATTTCCGCGGCGGCCGCGGCGCCGTCAGCCAAAGCGTCTACCCCGACATGGAGGCGTTCTACGACGACCTCACCGCCGCCTATCGCGAAGAGGTCGCGGATCTGGCGGCGCGCGGTTGCCGCTATTTGCAGCTTGACGACACCAATCTCGCCTATCTCTGCGATCCCAATATCCGCGAGACGACGCGCGCGCGGGGCGACGACCCGGACGCGCTCGTTCATCTCTATTGCCGTCTGGTCAACGATTCCATCCGCGACCGGCCCAAGGACATGACGATCTCGGTGCACCTGTGCCGCGGCAATTTCAAGAGCGCATGGGTCGCCCAGGGCGGCTACGAGCCGGTCGCGGAAATCCTGCTCAACGAAATGAAGATCGACGGCTTCTTCCTCGAATACGACGACGAACGCTCCGGCGATTTCGCGCCGCTGCGCTTCACCCCGAAGGGAAAGACGATCGTTCTCGGCCTGATGAGTTCGAAACACGCCGCCGCCGAGAGCAAGGACGAGGTCAAACGCCGCATCGAGGAAGCCTCGCATTACGTCCCGCTCGAGCAATGCGCGCTCAGCCACCAATGCGGCTTCTCCTCCACGGCCCACGGCAACGATCTGACCGAAGCCGACCAATGGAAGAAGCTCGCCCGCTGCGTCGAGATCGCGCGCGAGGTGTGGGGCGATATCTGACGCGGAGAGCGGGGGAAGAGGCCGTTTGAGCCCCCTCTCCCCGCTCGCGCGGACAGGCGGGGCGAGGGGCTTGGGTGATTGGCCGCCGACTTCACTGACCGCACACATCCGCTGGGACGCGCTGGGGCCGGACGCTCGGGGGGCAGCGACAATGAAGCCGGATATTGAAATCGCGCGCGAGACCGCGCTCGCGCCCATCGCGGCGATCGGCGCCAAGCTCGGCATCCCGGAGAACGCCCTGCATCCTTACGGGCGCGTGATCGCCAAGATCGACGATGGCTTCCTCGCCGGGCTCGCCGGCAAGCCGGACGGCAAGCTCATCCTCGTCACCGCGATCAGCCCGACGCCGGCGGGCGAAGGCAAGACGACGACCACAATCGGTCTGGGCGACGCGCTCGCGCGCATCGGCAAGCGCGTCGCGATTTGCCTGCGCGAACCCTCGCTCGGGCCGTGTTTCGGCCAGAAGGGCGGCGCGACGGGCGGCGGATATTCGCAGGTCGCGCCGATGGACGAGATCAACCTGCATTTCACCGGCGATTTCCATGCGATCACCGCCGCGCACAATCTGCTCGCCGCGATGACCGACAACCACGTCTACTGGGGCAATGCGCTCGACATCGACGCCCGCCGCGTCGTCTGGCGGCGCGCGCTCGACGTCAACGATCGCGCGCTGCGCGAAATCGTCGTCGGGCTCGGCGGCGTCGCCAACGGCTTCGCGCGCGCGGACGGCTTCGACATCACCGTGGCCTCCGAGGTGATGGCCGCGTTTTGTCTCGCCGACGATCTCGACGATCTCGAGGCGCGGCTGGGCCGCATCGTGGTCGCCTATTCCCGGGCCAAGAAGCCGGTGACGGCGAGCGATCTCAAGGCGGCGGGCGCGATGACGGCGCTGCTCCGACTCGCGCTGCGCCCCAATCTCGTGCAGACCCTGGAGGGCAATCCGGCGCTGGTGCACGGCGGTCCGTTCGCCAATATCGCGCACGGCTGCAATTCCCTCGTCGCGACGCGCGCCGCGCTGAAGCTCGCCGATTACGTCGTCACCGAAGCCGGGTTCGGCGCCGATCTCGGCGCGGAGAAATTCTTCGACATCAAGTGCCGCAAGGCGGGGCTGAAGCCCGCCGCCGCAGTGATCGTCGCAACGGCGCGCGCGCTCAAGATGCACGGCGGCGTCGCCAAAGCGGCGCTCGGCGCCGAGGATTTGGCAGCGCTGCAACGAGGGCTCGCTAATCTCGAACGGCATGTCGCGAACGTCAGGAAGTTCGGGCTCGACGTCGTCGTCGCGGTGAACCGCTTCGACGCCGACGCCGACGCCGAACTCGAGCTGGTCCAGCGATTCGCCGCCGAGGTCTGCGGCGTCAAGGCGGTGATTTGCGACCACTGGGCGCGAGGCTCCGCCGGCGCGGAGGAGCTAGCGCGCGTCGTGACCGAGCTGGCGGACGCTTCGCCGCTCTCGTTTCGCACGCTTTACCCCGACGCGACGCCGTTGTGGGAGAAGACGCGCGTGATCGCGCGCGAGATTTACGGCGCCAGCGATATCGCCGCCGAGGCTCGGGTTCGCGCGCAATTCGACGAACTGCAAGCAGCGGGATACGGCGTTCTGCCGATCTGCGTCGCCAAGACGCAATATTCGTTTTCCGCCGACCCGACCCTGCTCGGAGCGCCCAGCGGCTACATCGCGCCGGTCCGTGAGGTCAGCCTGCGCGCGGGCGCGGGATTCGTCGTCGTGCTGATGGGCGACATCAGAACCATGCCGGGACTGCCGCGCTCGCCGGCGGCCGAGAAAATCTTCGTGCGCGACGGTCGGATCGAAGGGCTCTTCTGAATGGCGCGTCAATCCGGGGGAAGGACGCCCTTGGTGAGGATGATGTTGCCGTAGAACCGGCGCTCGCCCGTGGCGACGATCGCGAAACATCGGCGCGCGCGCTCGTAGAAGGCGAAGCGCTCGAGACTTCCGATCTTGAACTGCGGCCCTTCGCGCCTTGCGACAATGGCGCGAAACGCCGCGAAGATCGGTTGCTCGGCGTCGGCTTCGCCGGCGACCTCCATGCGCCAGCACGCCTCGGCGACGAAAGTGTCGAGCGGCAGAACGCTGAGCACCGCGTCGAGCGTGCGCGTCGCGTCTGCGGCGTCGAGCCTGATCACGTCGGGTCCCGCCGATTGCGCGGGATAATTGGCGTCGACAATGGCGATTTCATCGCCATGCCCCATGGCGCGTAGGACATAGAGAAGATCCGGGGTCAACAGGGGATCGATCGCTTTCAGCATCGCCGCGGCTCCTCAAACGATTTCAGCGCGGCGTCGGCGCGTCGGCGCGCAACAGCCCTTCGGCTTTGAGAGCGCGCCACAACGCCGACGGAATCTGGGCGTTCAGCATCTCGGCGTTGCGACGCACCTCGCCGGCCTTTTGCCCGCCGGGGATGACGCTGAGAATCGCGGGATGGCTGAGCGGAAAGCGAAGCGCCGCCTCCGCGAGCTTCACCTCATGCGCCTTGCAGATCGACTCGATCCGCCGCACGCGCTCGAGCACGGCCTCGGGCGCCGGCGCGTAATTGTAGAACGCTCCACGCTTCGGCCCGGTGGCGAGAATGCCGGAATTGAACGGTCCGCCGATGACGACGCCGATATTCTTTTCCACGCAGTAAGGCAGGAAGCTCCGCAGCGCCTCCTGTTCGAGCAAGGTGTAGCGGCCCGCCAGCAGAAAAATGTCGAAATCGCCCGAACGCGCCAGAGTCTCCGCGACTTCCCACTCGTTGACGCCGGCGCCGATCGCCTTGATCGCGCCGCCGTCGCGCAGTTTGATTAGCGCCTTGTAGCCGCCCTCCATCAGTTCGCGAACGCGCGCGTCCGACGCCGCCTTGCTGCCATGAGTGAAGACGTCGACGTCGTGCGCGTAGACGATGTCGATATGATCGACGCCGAGCCGCTCCAGCGAAAACTCCAGCGAACGCATGACGCCGTCGTAGGAATAGTCGAAGATCTCGCGCCGGCAGGGAGTTTCGAAGAACGCGCCCTGGCGCGAGCGCTGCTCCGGCGCGCAGACCTCGAGCAGACGTCCGATCTTCGTCGAGAGCAAATAGCTGTCGCGCGGCTTGGCGCGCAGGAACCCGTTCAGTCGCGTCTCGGAAAGGCCGAGCCCATAGAGCGGGGCGGTGTCGTAATAGCGGCAACCCGCCGTCCAAGCGGCGTCGAGCGTCGCCCGCGCTTCCTTTTCGGTCAGCGGCCGATAAAGATTGCCCAGCGGCGCCGCGCCGAATCCCAATTCGGTAAATTGCAGCACGGCGCCGGACCGCGCGGTGAATTTCCGCTTGCGGCTGGCTCTCGCATGCGTCGCCCCTGCCATCGCCCCCTCCGCATTCTCGATCGTGCGCGCGTCTCGCCGCCGCGGACGCATCCGATACGATCCACGTCGAGCCCCCGTCAATTCAGCAAAGGGGCCGCGACATTCCGCGCCATTGCGCTAAAGAACGTGAGTTTCGCTTGCAATGCGCCGTCAACGCAAGACAATTGTCGCGGCGTCGCGGCGTTCGAACGACGCCGCAATACGGAAGGGAGACTTCGATGATCACCCATGCATTGGCCGTCTCTGTCGCCATGGCGGCCATGGCGAGCGCCGGCGCGGCGCGCGCGTTGTCGCTGACGAGCCCCGACATCAAGCCCGGCGCCCGCATCCCCGACGAATATACGTTCAACGGCTTCGGGTGCTCGGGCAAGAATGTTTCGCCGGCCTTGAGTTGGTCGGGCGCCCCCGAGGGCGCGAAGAGCTTCGCGCTCACCCTCTTCGATCCCGACGCGCCGAGAGGCGGCTTTTGGCATTGGCTGATGTTCAACATTCCGGCTGACGTCGCCAGCCTCGCCAAGGGCGCGGGCGATCCCAAGAGCCACAAGGCGCCCCAAGGCGCCGTGCAGAGCCGCAACGACTTCGGCGCGACCGGTTACGGCGGCCCCTGCCCGCCCAGGGGCGACAAGCCGCACCATTATCAATTCACGGTCTTCGCCCTGGACACCGAAAAGCTCGACGCGAACGAGAACGCCTCGGCGGCTCTCGTCGCTTCCAAGCTGAACTTCCATACGCTGGCCAAGGCTGCCTTGACCGGCGTTTGGGGACGCTGACGCCGCGTTCCCGCGAGGCGCGCGGCGGCGGGCCTGTCAGCGTTCGCTACGGACCTGATCCCGATCGGCGATAAAGGCCTTCAGCCGGTCCAACGCGGGATGGCCGGGCGTACGAAAAGCCAGGTCGTCGTGTATTTTTTCCAGCCCCGCCTGCGCGACGCTCCATCCGCCGCGCGAGGCGTCGAGAATCGTCAGCGTGTGTTCGATCGCCCGATTGACGATCTCTTCGATCTTGTCGGCCATCGCGCATTCTCCGAAAAGTAAGAGTTTCGGAAATGCGCGGCGCAATCGCGGCGCCGATTACGTAATGCCTAAACTGCGCCGGAATGGGACGATGCGCGCGGGCGCCGCGCCAAATTCCGACAGGCGCTCAGGCCGCGCCGCGTTGCGTATAGCCGAGCCGCTGGTTCAGGCGCTCGATCAGGCTCAATGCCGCATCAGTGACGACCGTGCCCGGCGGAAAGATAGCGTCGGCGCCCGCCGCGCGCAGCGGCTTGAAGTCCTGCTCGGGAATCACGCCGCCGACGACGATCATCGCTTCGCCGAGTCCGACGGCGCGCAACGCGGTCTTCAGCGCGGGCACCAGCGTCAGATGGCCCGCGGCGAGCGAGGACACGCCGACGATGTGGACTTGCTTTTCCGCCGCGAGCGCCGCGACTTCCTCCGGGGTGGCGAACAAGGGTCCGATCTCCACGTCGAAGCCGAGATCCGAGAACGCCGAGGCGATGATCTTCTGGCCGCGGTCGTGGCCGTCCTGACCGATCTTGGCCACGAGAATGCGCGGACGCCGGCCGTCGTTCTCCGCGAAGGCGCGCGTCATCGCGATGACGCGCTCGTTGGCCTCGGCGCCGGCGCCCGACTCGGCGAGATAGACGCCGGAGATCGACTTGATCTCGGCGACATGCCGGCCGAAAGCCTTCTCCATCGCCAGCGAAATCTCGCCCACCGTCGCTTTGGCGCGCGCCGCCTCGACGCACAGCTGGAGCAGATTGGCCTCGCCCCGCGCGCCGTTCGTCAGCGCTGCGAGCGCGGCGCGCGTCTTCGCTTCGTCGCGCTCGGCGCGCAGGCGTTGCAGCTTTTCGATCTGCTGCGCGCGCACGCTCGCGGCGTCGACCTTCAGGACGTTCAGCTCGCGCTCGATATTGGGCGGGAACTTATTGACGCCGATCACGGTCTGCTGGCCGGAATCGATGCGCGCCTGCGTGCGCGCGGCCGCTTCTTCGATGCGGCGCTTGGGCAGCCCGAGCTCGATCGCTTTCGCCATGCCGCCGAGCGCTTCGATCTCGTCGATATGCGCGCGCGCCCTGGTCGCGAGGTCCGCGGTCAGACGCTCGACGTAAAAGGAGCCGCCCCAGGGATCGATGACCCGCGTGGCGCCGGTTTCCTCGATAAGGAAGAGTTGAGTGTTGCGCGCGATGCGCGCCGAGAACGGCGTCGGCAGCGCCAGCGCCTCGTCGAGCGCGTTGGTGTGCAGGGATTGGGTATGGCCTTGAGTCGCCGCCATCGCCTCGATTTGCGTGCGCACGATGTTGTTGAATGGGTCTTGCGCGGTGAGCGACCAGCCGGAGGTCTGGCTGTGCGCGCGCAGCGGCAGCGACTTGTCCGACTTCGGCCCGAAGCCCTTGACGAGGCCCGCCCAGAGCATGCGCGCGGCGCGCAGCTTGGCGACCTCCATGAAGAAATTCATGCCGATCGCCCAGAAGAACGACAGGCGGGGGGCGAATTGGTCGACGCTCATGCCCGCCGCCACTCCGGCGCGCAGATATTCGACGCCGTCGGCGAGCGTATAGGCGAGTTCGAGGTCTTGCGTCGCGCCCGCTTCCTGCATGTGATAGCCGGAAATCGAGATCGAGTTGAACTTCGGCATATGCTTCGCCGTGAAGGCGAAGATGTCGGCGACGATGCGCATCGAGGCGCCAGGGGGATAGATGTAGGTATTGCGCACCATGAATTCTTTGAGGATGTCGTTCTGAATGGTGCCCGACAGCGCCGCCATCGGCGCGCCCTGCTCCTCGGCGGCGACGATGAACAACGCGAGAATCGGCAACACCGCGCCGTTCATGGTCATCGACACGCTCATCGAGTCGAGCGGAATGCCTTGGAACAGCGTGCGCATGTCGTAGATCGAGTCGATCGCGACGCCCGCCATGCCGACGTCGCCGGCGACGCGCGGGTGGTCGGAATCATAGCCGCGGTGGGTCGCGAGGTCGAAGGCGACCGAAAGCCCCTTCTGCCCCGCCGCGAGATTGGCGCGGTAGAAGGCGTTCGATTGCTCGGCCGTGGAGAATCCGGCGTATTGGCGCACCGTCCACGGCTGATTGACGTACATCGTGGGATAGGGGCCGCGCAGATAGGGCGGAAGGCCCGGCCAGGTTTCGAGAAAATCGAGGCCCTGCCAATCCCGCGAATCGTAGAACGACTTCACGTCGACGCCCTCGGGGGTGAGCCAATGGCGGTGCGCGGCGGGCTGGGGCGCCGGCGCCGGCGAGAAGGCGATCGAGGCGAAATTGGGAATCGAGCTCATGAACCGATCCTTCGAAGGCGGCCTAGAATTCCACGCCCAGCCGGCGAAAACTCCGCTCGAGCGCGGCGACGGCGTCGCAGCCGGCGAAAATGAAGTCGTCGACGCCCGCGCCGCGCCAGGCTGCTTCGCGCTCGCCCGCCTTGCCCGCCAACACGAGATAGCGCGCGCCGGCTTTCTTCAGGGCGACGGCGAAGCCTTGCGCGCATTCGCCATAGGCTTCGTCGCTTCCGCAAAGGCAGGCCATCGCCGCCCCGCTCGCTGCGAAACGGGCGGCGGCCTCCTGGGCGTCCGCCGCGCCAGCGTCGGCGAGCGCCTCGACGCCCCCCGCCTCGAAAAGCTCGCGCGCGAAGCCGACGCGCCGTCCGTGCGCGGCGGCCGGGCCGATCGCGACGAGAAAGACCCTGGGGCGGACGCCCTCGCGCGCCAACGCGGCGTCCGAGGCGTCGCGAAACCGCTCGAACGGCTCGGCGATCCGCAACGGCGCCATCGGCGGCGCCAGCGCCTCGCCGGGATAGGCGAAAGCGGGCGCCGACGCGGGGAGAACCTCCGCCTTGGCCTCGGCGAGATCGGGATGCGCGCTGACGCCGGTCATTGGCGCCTCCAGGCTCGCCGCGTCGCGCGCGAGCGCCGCCGCGGCATCGGCGACCGCTCGCTGAAAGCGGCCGCGCAGAAGCGCGCGCGGCGCCCCGCCTTCGCCCTCCAACCCCTGGAACAGCGTCCAGGCCCTTTCGCACAATTCTTGCGTGAGCGCTTCGAACACGCCCGCGCCGGCGGCGGGATCGGCGACGAAACCCAAATGCGATTCTTGCAATAGGATGAGCTGCGTGTTGCGCGCCAAGCGGCGCGCCAGCGCATCGGGCAAGCCGATCGCCTGCGTGAACGGCAGCACGCTGACGCTGTCGGCGCCGCCGAGGCCGGCCGAAAACGCCGCCGTCGCGCCGCGCATCACGTTGACGAAAGAATCGCGGGCGCTCATCGCGCGCCAGGCGCTCTCGGCATGAATCCGCGCCGGGCGCGGCGCCAGGCCGCAAGCCTGTGAGACCCGCCCCCAAAGCAGGCGTAGCGCGCGGAACTTCGCCAAGGTGACGAATTGGTCCGCGTCCGCGGTCAGGCGAAACGCGATCGCCGCCTGCGCGTCGTCGAGCGCGAGGCCGTTTTCGCCGAGCGCGCGCATATAGGCCAGCGCCGCGGCGAGCGCGAAGGCGAGCTCCTGCGCCGGCGTTCCCCCGGCGGCGTGAACCGCGCGCCCGTCGGCGACGACGAACGGGCCGGCGAATCCCTTCGCCTTGAGAAAAAGCGCGAGCTTGGCGAGCGCCCGCGCCTCGTCTTCCCATGCGCGCGCGGCGCGCCCGCTGCGCGCGAGGGCGCCGATGGGATCGAGCCCAAAGGCGAGATCGAGCGTTTCCGGATTGGCGCCGCTGCGTTCGACGAGGCTGGCGAAGCCGGTCGCCTGGCTCACGGCCTCGGCGCCGAGATCGAGTTCGATGCGCAACGACCCGTCGAACCGCACGCCCTCGAATGCGCGGTGCAACGCCGCCGAATCGAATTTGCCGAGGCCGAAGCCATAGGCCCCGCCCGCCCCGGCGAAAACGACTTGCAGCCCGTCGGCGCCGTTGGCGAGATCGTCGAGCGCCTGCTCGTTCGCCGCGGCCGCGTCGGGATGGTCGAGGCGCGCAAGCGCGCGCCAGGCGCCGCCTTCCCCGCGCAGCGCGCGCGGACCGTCGCGGCGGGGATAGAGCGGTTGAAGCGCAATCGCGTCGGAGGTTCGCGAGACGAGCCTGTCGAACGCCCCGCCCTTCAGCGAGGCCTCGGCGGCCTTGCGCCAATCGGCCTCGGTGAATGTCGCGAACGCGCCCGAAAACTCCGTCACGCCGACCCCCTGTCTCAAATGAATTGCGACAGTCCCGGAATCGCTGCCGAAATTTCGCCGAGGACGTCGTCGCCCGCGGTTTCGCGCGCGTAATCGAAGACCTCTTTGCCCACGGAGTGGATTTGAGCCATCCCCAGCCCGAGCGCCATGAGACCGCCGCCGAGCGCCATCAGGCCGCCGCCGCCCATTGCGCCCGCGCCGGTTCCCATCAGGCCCTTGACGGCGGGGCTCATACCCTCGCCGCCTGTGGAAGCGCCGGATGCGACGATCGCGTTGAGCGCGGGGGCCTTGGCGAGCAAGGCGTCGACCGCGCTCTCCGGCGCCTCGCGCTTAATGAAATCGAGCACCAACGCGACGGCCTGACGCGCCGTATCCGGCGTCGTGTCGGCCGCCGCAGCGACGCGAGCGATCAAATTGTCCATTTCCGGCTCCCCATCGAGTCTTACGCCGCCATCGTGCGCGCGCCTCGTCGGATGTCGCCGCTCCGCGCGGCAAAATCAAGCGCTGGAATCACCGTATACGCGCCCGCGCTCGCGCGCGAAGTTGGAAAAAGGGCTGAGGGCTCTCGAATGTCCGTCTCGGCCGGCCCCTTCCGCGCGCTGACGCGCGGCTTCAGCCGATCGGCTTTGGTGCGTTGCAGCAAAATAGCCATGAATCTGTCACATTGCTAAACCCGCTGAACTTATCGTGAGGGCGAGAGGCGCCGGCAAGGTGCGCAGCGAATTTGCCATTTGTCGCGCGTTTTCGACGAAAGCTCGCCATATGTGAACAAATTGCTAAAATTCTCTGAAAGTACCTATGCCAATTTCGCATACCTGGGCGGCGGCATCCTGCCCTTTTCGCCCGGGGTCGGCGCGCCTATGTTGCAGCGCACAGGCCGGATCGATCGTCGCCCAACGGGGTTCGGCCAGAAGTTTCTAAAATGGAGGGTCCCATGACCTCGCTCAAGACCATCGCCGAGAAGTTGAACGCTTGGCGCCGCTATCGTGAAGCCGTCCGCGAATTGTCGCAGCTGAGCGATCGCGAACTGGAAGACATCGGCATCCGCCGCGGCGACATTCAGTTCGTTGCGCGCGGAGCGCTCGCGCAATAATTTCGGACGCGTCCGGTCCTCCCTCCGGACGCGTCCGCCGCGTCGGGCGACGCCCGACGCAAGAAACGCCCGCCGGATCCTCCCCCGGCGGGCGTTTTCTTTGGTCCCGACGCCGGGCCACGGCTGGGTTGACGAAGCGGCGCGGCTTTGTGACAAGCTCTCATGCGCCCCATTCACGTCATCGGCGGCGGCCTCGCCGGCTGCGAGGCGGCTTGGCAGATCGCCCAGGCCGATGTCCCCGTCGTTCTCCATGAAATGCGCCCGCTGCGCGGCACCGAGGCGCACCGCACCGAGCGCCTCGCCGAACTCGTCTGCTCGAATTCCTTTCGCTCCGACGACGCGCTGAACAACGCGGTCGGCGTCATCCACCGCGAGATGCGCGCGCTCGGTTCGATCGTCATGCGCTCCGCCGACGCCAATCAGGTGCCCGCCGGCGGCGCGCTCGCAGTCGACCGCGAGGGATTTTCCGCCGCGGTCGAGGAGGCGATCGCCTGCGAGCCGCGCATTCGCGTCGAGCGCGGCGAAATCGCAGTCCTGCCGCCGGACGATTGGGACAGTGTCGTCATCGCCACCGGGCCGCTGACCTCGCCGGCGCTCGCCTCGGCGATCCGCGCCGCGACCGGAGAGGAGGCGTTGGCGTTCTTCGACGCCATCGCGCCGATCGTGCACCGCGATTCCATCGACATGTCGGTCGCTTGGCGCCAATCCCGCTACGATAAGGCCGGCCCCGGCGGCACGGGCGCCGATTACATCAATTGCCCGCTGAGCCGCGATCAATACGAGACTTTCGTCGATGCGCTGCTCGCGGCGGAGAAGACCGAGTTTCGCGAGTTCGAGGGCACGCCCTATTTCGACGGCTGCTTGCCGATCGAGGTGATGGCCGAGCGCGGCCGCGAGACCTTGCGCCACGGACCGATGAAGCCCGTCGGGCTCACCAACGCGCACGACCCCAGCGTCAAACCCTACGCCGTCGTGCAGCTTCGCCAGGACAACGCGCTCGGCACTTTGTTCAACATGGTGGGGTTCCAGACCAAGCTGAAATACGCGGAGCAGGCGCGCACGCTGCGCCTCATCCCGGGGCTCGAAGCGGCGGAATTCGCGCGGCTCGGCGGCCTGCATCGCAACACCTTCCTCAATTCGCCGCGCCTTCTCGATTCGCGGCTGCGCCTCAAGGCGGCGCCGCGCCTGCGCTTCGCCGGCCAGATCACCGGCTGCGAAGGCTATGTCGAGAGCGCCGCGATCGGGCTGATCGCCGGCCGCTTCGCCGCCGCCGAGCGGCTCGCGCGCACTTTGACTCCGCCCCCGCCGACCACCGCGATCGGCGCCCTCCTCAATCACGTCACCGGCGGCCATATCGAAGCGATCGAGGCCGGCCCGCGTTCGTTCCAGCCGATGAACGTCAATTTCGGGCTATTCCCGCCGATCGAGGAGCCGCGCCTCGACGAGGCGGGCAAGCGCCTGCGCGGGCCCGAGCGCGGCGCGGCGCGCAAGCGCGCGCTGTCGGCGCGGGCGGAAGTCGATTTGGCGAAGTGGCTGCGCGAGGCGGGCTGACGCTCGCGCGATCGCCCCGCGCCTAGGCCCGTAAAGCCCCGCAGTTGCGGGAGGCTACAGCGCCCCGCCGGGACCCGCGCCGACAATTCTGCGCCGGGTTTGCGACGGCAACTCGCCGAAGCGCTTCTCGTACTCGCTGGAAAACCGGCCGAGATGGGTGAAGCCCCATTTGCCCGCGATTTCCCCGATCGCGCCGGTCGAGGCGGGGTCTCGGAGCTCCTGGCGCACCGCGCTCAAGCGAATTTCGCGCAGATACGCCATCATCGGCATCGCCTTGAAACGCCGGAAACCCGAATTGAGGGCGCGCACGCCGACCCCGCATTCTCCGGCGATTTCGCTCGCGGACACCGGCCGATAGGCGTTGGCCCACATGAACTCGATCGCCCGCTTCACGTAATAGGGCGAAATGGATGTAACGGGACCGCGAAGTTCGTCGGAGAAGCGATGGGGAACGCCTTCGAGCAACATCGCGGTCATGGTTTCCTTCATTCGCTGCATGGCGATAGGCGATCGCAGCAGCGGCGCATCGCCCGCCAAGCCGGCCTTGAGCGCCCCCGCCAACGCCGTAATCGCCAAGCCTGCGCCCTCGGTGAGGTCGATGTTGGGCGCGAATTCCAATGGCCGACTTACCGGCCGCTCGATCAGCTCGCTTAAATGCCGGACCATTTCGCCACGATCAATGCCGATCACCAGAAACTTGCTCCGTTCGGAATAGACATGTTCGGAAAAGGCGGGAGATTCGCCGAAGCCCGCCATGGCAGGAGTGGACAGCACCCGGCCGGAGCCAACCTTCAACTCGATAGCGCCTTCTAGCGGGATAAAGAGACCATAGAGGTCCAAGCCCGCCCCCTCGGGCTTGCTCAACACGCCGCCGCCCGGGTATGCGCCCTGGAAAAAGAAATCGAAGTAATAGACCCCCATTGTGAAAGAAAAATTGGACGCTTCGTCGAGCGGGCGAACACGGGCGTCAAACATTCGCGCGGTCAGGATTTCGGACAGCTCCTCGGGGTCTTGACTGACAATCTGAGTCAGCGTCCGTTGTTTGGTCTTCCAATCCATGCAGGCTTTTTTCTCGGTTTTCGAACGCCAGCCTCTCCGCTCTCCCAATCGCGGAGCCCGGCTCGAAATTGAATGGAGATTGAGGCCCCGCCTTGGCCCTGATTCGCGTTCACATCCGGATGAACCGTGAACTTGCGCTTAACGAAAGTAATCCGCCGCTGCGCCGTTCTTCAAGCACACGGCCTATCCAGTTCTGGATTTGACTGTCCGAATACAGCATCAAAACAATTCACCCCAAGCTTGCGATTGCGCTTGGTCGGCGCAATTAACCATTCGTTAAAGCGGCGCTCACACAGTCGTCCGCGGCAAATCGACGCATATTAGCAACGCCGAAGTTGGTCGGCTATCCAACCCGAATTACTTGTCAGACAGCTTTGCAATCCGTTCTTTTGTCTGAGTATCCTTATGACGTGTCGATCCGGTCACGCGCAAGCGGCCGGTCGAGGGCATGACGCCGTACGTTCATTCCGGTTTCGATCCGGATTCCGCTTCCAATCATCCAGGCCTGCACGACGGCGTTCGCGTCGCCGCGGCAATACATTCGCGAACCAGGGAATAACAACATGGCGGATTCGACTCGCAACGAGACTTTCTTGAACGAGCGTCTGGATTTCATCGGCTTGAACCAACAAGCCCGATCGGCGCTGAGCAAGTTGCAGCCGCTGATCCAAAAGTCGATCGGACCGGCGCTGGACGCCTTCTACGAGAAAGTGAAGGCGAATCCGAGCACGCGAAAATTCTTCGGCGACGAGCGCCACATGTCGATGGCGAAGGGCGCCCAGGAGCGCCACTGGGGCGTCATCGCCGCCGCCAATTACAACGACGATTATGCGAGCGCGGTGAGAAAGATCGGTCAAACCCACGCGCGAATCGGCTTGGAGCCGCGATGGTATATCGGCGGCTATGCGATGGTGATCGAGCAGCTCATTCATGCCGTCGTCAAGGAACAGTGGCCTCGTCTCATGCGGATGGCGAAGAGCCGTCCGGAGGGCATGGCCGAGGCGCTTTCGTGCCTCGTGAAGGCGGCGATGCTCGACATGGATATCGCCATCTCGGTTTACTTGGAGACACTGGAGGACCAGCGCCGCAAGGCTGAAGAAGCGGGGCAGGAAGCCATCAAGCAAGAAAGGGCGCTCGTCGCCGATTCGATCGGCGTCGCCTTGGCCACGCTGGCGGGCAAGGATCTGACCTATCGCTTGTCGTCGCAAATGCCCGACGCTTATCGCAAGCTGCAAGCGGACTTCAACGGAGCGATCGAACAGCTCGAAGACGTGATGAAGAGCGTGACCAGCAGCACGAGCGCCATCAATTCGGGCACGCGGGAAATCTCGAGCGCCGCCGACGACCTGTCGCAACGCACCGAGCAGCAGGCGGCGAGCCTCGAGGAGACGGCGGCCGCGCTCCATGAGATCACCGCGACCGTGGAGAAATCCGCCGAAGGGGCGAACCACGCCCGTCAGGTGGTGGCCGCCGCCGACGAGGACGCCAAGAAGAGCGCGGTCGTGGTGCGCCAAGCGGTC
>Ga0187852_1000144_pt1 | contig 77354 bp, 69 predicted proteins | sample June2016WEW_6_40_FD_134511 | JGI IMG/M metagenome (GOLD analysis project Ga0187852, IMG submission 134511) | Peatland microbial communities from SPRUCE experiment site at the Marcell Experimental Forest, Minnesota, USA - June2016WEW_6_40 | ecosystem: Environmental > Terrestrial > Soil > Wetlands... | reverse complement strand
TAGAAAGGAGCGCTGCGAGAAGGTCTGAATATGGCTCCAATGCTTTTGCGGGTCGAGGACGAGAGAAGCTCGGACCCAGGCGTTGCGCACGAAGGCGAACGGCGGAATGAAGATCGGCACGCCGACGCACACTTTCCCACCAGGCTTGGCCATCCGCTCGAGCCCGGCGATCGCGAGATCGATGCGCGGCAGATGCTCCAGCACCTGTTCGCAGACCACGACGTCGAAGGCGTTGGAAGGCGTCTTGGGATTGCCCGCCATGAGATCGTCGTTCACGAACGACGTGTAACGCTCCAGCCGATAGATCGGCTCGCTCCTGATGTCGGTCGCGGCGATTTCGATGGCGTCGCAATGCGGCCGCGGTTCGAGATGGCGGAACAGAATGCCCGATGTGCATCCCACGTCGATCACCTTGAGCTTGCGGCCCCGAGCCGCGGCTTCGGCGGCCCAGGCGTCGATATCGTGCCCGAGCGCGTCGTAGCGCGCCTCCCGCAGGCTTTAGTATTCCGGCCGGCGCGGATCGACGCCATAGGCGTGGTTCGGCTTGGGAAATTCGAGACTTGAGGGAATCGCGACCTCGGTCTGCGTCAAAATGCCTTTCCTCCGGCCAACGGGCGCACGCCGCCTGCGAAAGCCGCCATGCGCGAATGAACTAAATTTCACGGCGACAATGTGGCCGACAGATTACGCTTTGTTGTAGAAAGCTTACGTGACCGGGCGCGTGTCGGCCAGCGCCGTCTCGCGCTCCGGCCGCGCAGATCGCCGAAAGCCGCGTCGCCGCTTGCTCGACGCGGCGTTCGCGGGCACAGTCCCCGCCTGCCGCCCGAGCCCGCGAGACCCGACCCCATGAACCGACGCGATTTTGTCCTTGCCACCGCCGCGGCGACCGCCAGCATGGCCCTCGGCGCGCCCGCCCGCGCCAACGTCTCCCAGCCGTTCGACTGGGACCTCTGGCCGCCGACGAGCGGCCGCGAGGCCTTCGTCGCCTGGATGAAGGAGAAGCGCGGCGAGGACGCCGGGTTCCTGGGCCAGCGCTGGGATCGCTATCTTCAATTGATCTCTCATAACGACGTCTGGGACGAAACGGACAAACGCGCCTTCCTGATGACGCCGCGCGAGGAATTCGTCACCGCGGACAATCTCTCGCGCGCCTACGAATGGCATCATCTCAACATCGGTTTCGGCGTCACCATCACCGGACCGCACACGGTCGCGCGCATGACCAACACGCTCGCCGTCAAGCGCGGCGACAAGGTTCTGGAGATCGGCACGGGGTCCGGCTACCAATCGGCCTATTTGAGCTATCTCACCGATCGGCTGTGGTCGATCGAGATCATTCCGGCGCTGGCGCGGCGCACGCGCGCGCTTTATGATTCGCTTATCGCGCGCGGCTATGGCGAGTATCGCGCGATTCAGGCCAAGACCGCCGACGGCTATTACGGCTGGCCGGAGGCGGCGCCGTTCGACAAGATCATCGTCACCTGCGGCATCGACCATATCCCGCCGCCGCTGCTGCAACAGCTCGTCCCCGGCGGAATCATGGTCATCCCGGTCGGGCCGCCCGGCGCGCAGCATGTCATCAAGGCGGTCAAGACCCAAGGACCGGACGGCGCTTTCGCCGTCACGCGATCGGACATTTACGGCGGCGCGATCATCCCGTTCGTGCCGTTCACCGGCGGGCATCAGAGCTGAGCCTCGCGCTCGCGGAATTTCCCGCCCTCAAACCGCCTTGCCGACCAGCGCGCCGATCCCCGCCGTCACCGCCATCGCCAGCGCGCCCCAGAACGCGACGCGTAGCGTCGGCCTGACGATTCTCGCGCCGCCGAGCCAGGCCCCGAGCGCGCCGAGCGCGGCGAGAACCGCCAGGGTCGCGAGAGAAACCGCCGCGACCGTCGCCTCGCGCGGCGCCAGGAACGCGGCGAGCGTCGGCATCGCGGCGCCCGCGGAGAAGCTGATCGCCGAGGTGAAGGCCGCCAGGATCGGATTGGCGCTGCGGGCGTCGGAAAGGCCGAGTTCGTCGCGCGCATGAGCGCTGAGGGCGTCCTTGGCCATCAGCTCCTCGGCGACCTGACGCGCCAGCGCGGGCGCCAGGCCGCGCCGCTGATAGATCAGCGTCAGCTCCAGCGTTTCGACTTCCGGCGTTTCCTCCAGCGAATGTCGCTCGCGTTCGAGATCGGCCGCCTCGGAATCGGCCTGCGAACTCACCGAAACATATTCGCCCGCGGCCATCGCCATGGCGCCCGCCGCCCAGCCCGCCACCGCGGCGGTGAGGATTTCGCCGCGCGACGCGCCGGCCGAGGCGACGCCGACGATCAGGCTCGCCGTCGAAATGATGCCGTCGTTGGCGCCGAGCACCGCCGCGCGCAGCCAGCCGGCGCGATTGACGAAATGGGAGGCAGGCGGCGGCATCGAGCAAGCTCTCGCGAGGGGGACTCTCGGCGCCACGCGGATATCACGGGAGCATGACGAAAGAAACGCCGTGGGCGAATTCGCCGCACTCCGGGGCTTATTGCGAAAAATCGATCATTCGCCGAAATTATCGCCCGGCGCGACCGCGGCGAGCCGGATCAGCCGGGAATCCTCGACCGCCGCCTGCCGATGCTTGACGGCTTCGCGGTAGACGGGATCGCGGATCATTTCGACGAAGGCGGCGACGGAAGGATATTGCGCGATGAAGCAACGATCCCAGCGCTCTTCGCTGGGGCCGATCAGCATCAATTCGAAGCGGCCGCGCCAGATGACAGCGCCGCCGAGCCGCGCGAAGACCGGCGCGCTCTCGCGCCCATAGGCGGCGTAGGCCTCGGCGCCCGTCGCCGCCCGGCCGTCGGGATAGACGGCCCGCGCGCGCAAGCGCACGAGATTGAGCATGTGGATCGGCCCGGGGCGGTCGTTCTGGCGGAACGCCGCGAAGGCTTCCTTGGTGGGATCGATGAAACCGGTCATTGCGCGACTCGCGTGAAGGGAGGCGCCATCTTTCGGCCGGGCGGCGCGGCGGCGCAAATGAAATTCGAAGCCGCGATCGGCGGCGGCCTACCCGGAAGACAACCCCGCGAACGCCCCCGCAAACGCCTTCGGCAGCGGCCGGGCGTAGGGACCCAGCTTCGAGGTCGCGAGCCCCAGACCCACCAGCGCCTCGGCGAGCTTCACCGCCGCGGCGACGCCGTCGATCACCGGCAGCCCGTGCCGGCGCGAAAGCGAGGCGGCGAGGTCGGCCATGCCGGCGCAGCCGAGCACGATCGCCTCGGCCCCCTCCTCCCCTTTGGCGCGCTCGATCTCCGCCGACAAGCGCTCGCAGGCGCCCGAAGCGGGATCGTCGAGCGCGAGCACGGGCACTTCACAGGCGCGCACCCGCGCGCAGCGCCGGTCGAGGCCGTATTTCATCAGATTGGCCTCGATCGGCGCGATCGAGCGCGACAGCGTCGTCACGACGCTGAAGCGATGCGCGACGAGCGCGGCGATGTGAAACGCCGCCTCGCCGATGCCCACGACCGGCCCGCTCGCGACGCAACGCGCCGCTTCGAGCGCGGTGTCGTCGAAACAGGCGATGACGAAGGCGTCGAAGCCTTCGGCCTCGCCTTTGACGATTTCCTCGAGCACGCCCGGCGCGGCGAAGGCTTCGTCGAAATAGCCTTCGATCGAGGCCGGGCCGCTCGTCGGGTTGACCGCGCGGACTTTGGTTCGCGGCGCGGCCGCGGCGCTGGCCGCGGCGCCGATGCGCGCGGTCATGTTCGCCGAGGTGTTGGGATTGACCAGGAGCAGCCGCATGACGCCTCACGCCTGACCGGCGTCGGAGCCGTGACGCGCCTGGCGCGCGCGCAGGATCGCGATGGCGCCGAGCGCGAGAGCGATGACGAGGAACGAAACGCCCGTCGTCGCCGTGCCGAGCGCATAGATGTCCGGAGTCGTCACCGTGGTGGTCAGCGCCTGCAATTCCATCGGCAGCGTGTTGCGCTCGCCGATCGCCTGGCTCGATCGCGCGATTTCGTCCCAGGACAAGGTGAAGCCGAACAGGCCGACGCCGATCACCGAGGGCAGGATGATCGGCAGGACGACGTGGCGCAGCGTCTGCCACGGCGTCGCGCCGAGATCGCGCGCCGCCTCCTCGTAGCGCTGATCGAAGCGGTTGAAGATCGCGAACATCACCAGCAGGCCGAACGGCAGCGTCCAGGTCAGATGCGCCCCCAGCCCCGAGGTGAAGAGGCCCATCGTCGTCGTCAGACCGTCGGCGATCAAGGCGGGGCCGTGGCTCTTGAGGAAATCGTCGAGCAGGCGGAATTCCAGGGCGATGCCGAGCGAGGTGACGATCGAGGGCACGATGAGGCTCGCCACCGCGACGAAGAACAGCGCGCCCGCGCCGAAGAAGCGCTTGCGGAAGGCGAGGCCCGCGCTCAGCGACAGCGCCACCGTGAGGATCATCACCACGATTCCGAGCTGCAACGAGCGCTTGAAGGCGCCGGCGATGTCGACGATGCCGCCGCCCTGCCAGAGGCGCTCGAACCAATGCAGCGACACGCCGTTCATCGGAAACGTCAGCCCGCCGGACGGCCCCTGGAACGAAAGGATGAAAATGACGATCATCGGCCCGTAGAGGAACAGCACGAAGGCCGCGAAAAAGACGGCGAGCGCATAAAACGCGGGCGAGCGGCCTTCCCTCATGACTAGAGCTCCTTCCGCACGTCGACGATGCGATTGAGCGCGACGATGATGAGCAGCGTGACGCCGAGCAGGATCACCGCATTCGCCGCGGCGGGCGGGAATTGCAGCGCGTCGAGCCGCGTCTCGACCACCTTGCCGGCCGAGGCGATCTGCTGGCCGCCCATCACGCCGAAGGTGATGAAATCGCCCATGACGATGGTGACGACGAAGATCGAGCCGATGACGATGCCCGGCTTGCACAGCGGGACGACGACGCTCCACAGCGTCTGCCAAGCGCTCGCGCCCGAGTCATAGGCCGCCTCGATGAGCGTGCGATCGATGCGCATCATCGAATTGAAGATCGGCACGACCATGAAGAAGGTGAAGAGGTGGACGAAGGCGAGCGCGACCGAGAACGGCGAATAGAGCAGCCATTCCAGCGGCGTGGCCGTCAGATGCGCGTTCATCAGCAGCTGATTGACCAGACCGTTGCGCCCGAGCAGCGGAATCCACGATATCATGCGGATGACGTTCGAAGTCCAGAATGGGATGGTGCACAGAAGGAACAACACCATCTGCGTCGTTATGCTGCGCACGTGAAAGGCGAGAAAGTAAGCGACCGTGAAGCCGATGGCGAGGGTCGCGGCCCAGACGATGAAACAAAACTTCGCGGTCGAGACATAGGTCTTCAGGATGGTGCAGAGATCGGGCAGCTGCGTCCAGCAGCCCTCGAAACTCTCGACGTAGCTGCGCGTGGTGAAGGCGGGCAGCATCTCGTAGTCGTTGTAGTCCCAGAAGCTGACGATCACGACGAAGACCAGCGGCAGGACGAAGAACACGAGAAACACCAGCGCGAACGGCGCCGCCTGAAGCCAGGCGGGAACGGCGGGACTTTCGATTTGGGAGCGCGATGTCGACATGAATATCGCTTTATCCGTGTGTCGCTCCCACTCCTTCTCGCGCTCTCGAACATTCACATCCTGGCGACGGAGCGGAAACTCGCCCCGCCCCTCACCCTGCCTCTCCCCGTAAACGGGGAGAGGGGAAGAAGGGCGCCGCTCGCTCCTCTCCCCGTTTACGGGGAGAGGTTGGGTGAGGGGCTGGGTGATTTGCCGCAGACTTCGCCAAATGTGCGAATGCGCTTGCGCTCGCGGGAGAAGAGAAGCCTTCCGCTTCGGTTCGACTACGCCGCGATGAACTCGTTCCATTTGCGGACCATGTAGTCGTTTTCGTCCATCACCGCGTTCCAGCACGCGACATTGCCCATGCGGTCTTCGTAAGAGCCGCCGTCGCGCGTCGCTCCGGCCTTTTCCAGCAGCGAGCCGTCGGGCGCGTGGATGTCCTTCTCGGCGGGCTTGCCTTCCATCCAATAGGCCCATTCGTAGGGCTCCATATTGGCTTTGGCGGTCGACAGGACAGCCGAATAATAGCCCTGCCGATTGAGATAGGCGCCGGCCCATCCCGACAGATACCAATTGACGAACTCGTAGGCCCATTCCGCCTGTTTGGATGTCGTTCCCTTGGAAAGGCAGAAGCCCGACGCCCAGGAGCGATAGCCTTCCTTCAACGGTTGGAAGATGCAGGGAATGCCCTTGGAGCGCACGGCGGTCACGGCGGGCGACCACATCGACTGAATCACCGTTTCTCCCGACGCCATCAGATTGACGCTCTCGTTGAAGTCTTTCCAGAAGGCGCGGAACTGTCCGGCCTTCTTGGCTTCGGTGAGAACCCCCATCGTCATGTCGATCTCGGCCCTCGTCATGTTGCCCTTGTCGGGATACTTATACTTGCCAAGCGACTCGACGACCATCGCCGCGTCCATGATGCCGATCGAGGGAATATTGAGGATCGCCGCCTTGCCCTTGAACTCCGGATTGAGCAGCTCCGACCAATTGTTGATCGGGCGCTTGATCAGATCGGGGCGGATGCCGAGCGTGTCGGCGTTGTAAACGGTCGGAATCAGGGTCACCCACTCGGTGGGAGTCTTCGAGAACTTCGTCGAATGCGGCCCTTCGAGGAACATGACTTTCTTGGGCGCCGTGCCCTGATCGCCGATGACCTTGCCGTTGGGCAGTTGGCCCTTGGTGAAAATCGGCGTGATATTGTCGAACTCCTTGATCTTCTTGGCGTCCATCGCGAGGATGTTGCCCGACGGCACCAGCTTCTTCAGGCTGAAATATTCGGTGTCGAGAATGTCGAACGAGTTCGGCTGGGTGATGACGCGCTTGGTGACGTCGTCGGTCGTCGCGACGATGTTTTGGATGGTGATGCCGGTGTCGGCCTTCACTTTCTTGGTGATGTCATCGGATTGATTCACCGCGGTGCCGAGATAGCGCAGCACTTTCTCCTCGGCCGCCCATACCGCGGGAAAGCCGGTGATCGCGGTCGACCCGGCCGCCGCGCCGGCCAGCGCGCCTGCGCCTCTCAGCACGTTGCGACGCGAAACGCCGCCAGAACCCTTGATATGCTTCGTCGTCATGGTTTGCTCCTCTGGCAAGAGCCCGCGCCGTTCATGGCGCCGGCGAAAGGGGATGGATGTCCGCGTCGTCCCAGGCGAGGGCGACTTGGTCGCCCGCGGCGAGCGGCGCGGCGGCGAAATCGGCGTCGCCGACCACAGCCGTCAGATCGGCGACGCCGCCGCCTTCGAGCGCGATTTGATAATGCGCGCCTTGATATTCGACGCCGCGAACCATGGCCGTCATGCGCGCGGCCGGCGCGCCGGCCGGCCCGCTCGCCGCCAGGAGCCGCACGCGATCGGCGCGCACCGCGACCTTTCCGGCCGGCGTATCGATGACGTTGTGGCCGCCCAGAAAGCGCGCGACGAATTCCGTCGCCGGCTTCTCGAACACTTGGCGCGGGTTCCCCGCCTGCTCGATGCGCCCCTTGTTCATCACCACGACGAGATCGGCGAGCGCGAGCGCCTCGTCCTGGCCGTGCGTGACGTGGATGAAGGGAATGCCGAGCCTGCTTTGCAGACGCCGCAACTCGCCGCGCATGCGCACGCGCAGGAAGGGATCGAGCGCCGAAAGCGGCTCGTCGAGCAACAGGATCTGGGGATGGGTGATGAGCGCGCGCGCGAGCGCGACGCGCTGCTGCTGCCCGCCGGACAGCTGCGCGGGAACGCGCTGGGCGTATGCCTCCATCGCGACGAGCTCAAGGAACTCCATCGCCTGTCTGCGTCGCGTCGTCTTGTCGACGCCGCGCATCTTCAGCGAGAAAGCGACGTTGTCGAGACAGCTCAGGTGCGGGAAGAGCGCATAGCTCTGGAACATCATCGCCGTGCCGCGCTTGGCCGGCGGCAAGTCCGTGACGTTGGCCGAGCCGATGAGAATATCGCCTTCGCTCGCGCTTTCGTGGCCGGCGATCATGCGCAGCGTCGAGGTCTTGCCGCAGCCCGACGGTCCCAGAAGGCAGCAATAGCTTGCCGCGGGAACGCGCAGGTCGATCGCGTCGACGGCGGTCGTAGCGCCGTAGCGCTTCGTGACACGCACCAGTTCGAGATTGCCCAATTCCGCCATAGGCTCATGAATCGTCGGAGGGTTGCGCTTCCCAGGAGCAAAGCGCATGCCATGCCCAGAAGACTCGCTAACCGACTGATGTCATGACGATATGGGAAAATCTTGGGCGACCGTCCGGCCTTGATTGCGCCGCTCCGCCGAAACCTTGGGCGCCAACTGTCTACAATTTCGGCGTTCTTGTATACAAAATGGATTGGCGAAGGCCGTTCGAACGTGGCAGGATTCGCGCGTCGCCGTATTCAGGCGCGAGTCCCGTTCGCACGAAGCGCGTTCGCATCATGTTGAAGTCGATCATATCCGAGGAAGCGCCCGAGGCTGCGCGAGGGCGCGGCGCGGTCGGCCGGGGCGCGCGCGCCGAGGCCATTTATCGAAGCGTTTTCGACGCGATCGTCGATCAAAGATTGCCGCCGGGCGCCAAGCTCACAGAGGAACAACTCGGCGCGATTTTCGATGCGAGCCGCACGATCGTGCGCAGCGCCCTGCAGGCGCTCGCGCACGATCATATCGTCACGATCGAACGGCATCGCGGAGCCTTCGTCTCGGCGCCCACCGTCGCCGATGCGCGGGACATCTTCTTCAGCCGCAAGCTCGTGGAATCCGCGGTCGCGCGCGAAGTCGCGCGGCGGATCGATGCGCCGGACATCGCCAAATTACGCGCCCTCCTCGCCGAGGAGCGCGAGGCCTTGCGGTGCGGCGAGCGCCAGAAGGCGATTCGGCTCTCCGGCGCTTTTCACGTCGCCGTCGCCGCGATTTGCGGCGAAGGCGCGCTGACCCAATTTCTGCGAGGCCTCATTTCCCGCTCCTCGCTGGTGATCGCGCTTTACGGACGCGGTCCCGCCTCGGCTTGCGGCCATGACGAGCATCTCGCCTTCGTCGACGCGCTCGAACGCCGCGACGGCGAGCGCGCCGCCGCGGCGATGGCCGAACACCTCGATCACATTTTCGGCGACCTCGCGCTGGCCGCGCGCGACGACGCGCCGGTAGACATCGCGGCGGTTCTTCGCGCTTAGCGCGGCTCGCGAACGCGCGCCCTTATCGCTTCCGCCGGAACATGCTATTGCTCCCGCGGTCCCAATTGGCGAGCGGCGTTCGCCGAAAGGCGCGGACCGCTACAACGAACTTGCGAAAATCGAATTTCTGACCATTATTGCGCGTGGCCCTGCCTGTGTCCCGACGTCAATTGCGTGAAACGGAGCGCGTCCATGCCGATCGGCAGATTCCTTTATTTCGGCGACTTTGCCGTGATCCCCATAGCGGTTCTGCTGTTCGCCGGCTTCGCCTTCGCCGATCGCGGCCTAGAAGCCGCGCCGGCGTGGGCGCTGAGCCTGATCGTCGGAATCGCGGTCTGGACTCTGGTCGAATATCTCATTCACCGTTTCGTCTACCACGGCGCGCCGGTGCTCACGGCGCTGCATGACGCGCATCATCGCGAACCGCTCGCCTTCGTCGGCGTCCCGTCCTTTTTGTCGAGCGGGTTGGTCATCGCGATCTGCTACCTGCCCTTGCGCTTGATTGAGCCGATCGTCGCCAGCGGGTTCACCAGCGGCATGCTCATCGGCTACGCCGGCTACATGTTCGTCCACCACGCGACGCATCATTTCTCGATCCAGCCCGGCGACTGGCTCTACGAGGCGCGCGTCCGGCACATGGCGCATCATTATCACGACGACGCCAATTTCGGCGTCAGCGTCGGAGTCTGGGATCGCGTGTTTCGCACGCGCGGCGCGCGGCGCGACCGGACGGCGAAGGCCTGAAGCGAGGCGCGCCGATCCCTTGTCGCCTACGCCCCCTGGAAACGAGACGACCGGGCGAGGTCGCCCGGCCGCCGAAAGTTTCAACCCGCAGGGAATCCGAGGGGAAGGCTCCGTCCGGCCAGCAGCGACGGCTCTCGGGGCCAAGGCGGTAGCCGTGCGGGCGCCTCCGGTTCGTCGCGAACGGGTGGCGGCGTCCGCCCGGACCGCGCCAAAATCGCGGTCCACAACCCTCGGCGACGAGGGTGACGGCCGGCCCCCGGTCCATCGAGGGAGCGGTCATGGCGGCCTACGCCGAAGCGGCGGGGCCCACCGTCGACAACGCGCCGTCGATCAGTTTTGACATCATTGCGCGCTCCCTCCATCGCGCCCCTTTTGCGCCTGAATCGGGCCCCGGGGCGTCGGCCGATTCCCATACGCAGCGGAGCGCTTGCGCACAATTCGTCGGAAGCCTCGACGCTGGACGCGCCGGCCTATGCAATTGCGGCCCGTGCGGCTTCTGGTGTAGTCGTCAGGTTTCGCGCCGGCGGATTGGCCAGCCGCCGCGCCGGAGGATGCTCGTGACGCAATCGAAGACGCCGCTGCTCGATCGAGTTCGAACGCCAGCCGATCTGCGCAAGTTGCCGGTCGGGGACCTCGGGCGGCTCGCCGACGAATTGCGCGCCGAGACGATCAGCGCCGTCTCGGTGACCGGCGGGCATCTCGGCGCGGGCCTCGGCGTCGTCGAACTCACCGTGGCGCTGCACTACGTCTTCGACACGCCGCGCGACCGGCTGATCTGGGACGTCGGGCATCAGGCCTATCCCCACAAGATTCTCACCGGGCGGCGCGACCGCATCCGCACGCTGCGCCAGGGCGGCGGCTTGTCCGGCTTCACCAAGCGCGCCGAGAGCGAATACGACCCGTTCGGCGCGGCCCATTCCTCGACCTCGATTTCGGCCGGCCTCGGCATGGCGGTGGCGCGCGATCTCTCGCACGGCGACAACGCCGTCATCGCGGTGATCGGCGACGGCGCGATGTCGGCCGGCATGGCCTACGAGGCGATGAACAACGCCGGCGCCTTGCATTCGCGCCTGATCGTCATTCTCAACGACAACGATATGTCGATCGCGCCGCCGACCGGCGCCATGTCCGCCTATCTCGCGCGCCTGGTCTCGAGCCATACCTATCGCTCGCTGCGCGACGCCGCCAAGCAGCTGGCGCGCCGCCTGCCGAAATTTTTCTATGACAAGGCCAAGCGCACCGAGGAATTCGGCCGTGGCTTTTGGACCGGCGGCACTTTGTTCGAGGAACTCGGCTTTTTCTATGTCGGGCCGATCGACGGCCACAATCTCGACCACCTGCTGCCGATCCTGCAAAACGTGCGCGACATGCCGGACGGGCCGGTGCTGGTCCACGTCGTCACCAAGAAGGGCAAGGGCTATCCCCCCGCCGAGGCCGCCGACGACAAATACCACGGGGTCAGCGCGTTCGACGTCGTCACCGGCGCGCAGGCCAAGCCCAAGTCCAACGCGCCGACCTACACGAGGGTCTTCGCCGATGCGCTCATCGCCGAAGCGGCGCGCGACGACAGAATCGTCGCCATCACCGCCGCCATGCCGAATGGCACCGGCCTCGATCGCTTCGGCCGAGCCTATCCCGACCGGACGTTCGACGTCGGCATCGCCGAGCAGCACGCCGTCACCTTCGCGGCGGGCCTCGCCTGCGAAGGCTACAAGCCGTTCTGCGCGATCTATTCGACGTTTCTGCAGCGCGCCTACGATCAGGTGGTGCACGACGTCGCGATCCAGAACCTTCCCGTGCGCTTCGCCATCGATCGCGCGGGGCTGGTCGGCGCGGACGGCCCGACGCACGCCGGGTCGTTCGACGTCGCCTATCTGACCTGCCTGCCCAACATGACGGTGATGGCGGCGGCCGACGAAGCCGAACTCGTGCACATGGTCGCCACCTGCGCCGCCCATGACGGCGGCCCGATCGCCGTGCGCTATCCCCGCGGCGAAGGCGTCGGCGTCGAGATGCCGGAGCGCGGCGTTGCGCTGCCCATCGGCAAGGGGCGCGTGCTGCGCGAAGGTTCGCGCATCGCCATCCTTTCGCTGGGGACGCGCCTCGCCGAAGCGTTGAAGGCCGCCGAGGATCTCGCCGCCCGCGGCCTTTCGACGACCGTCGCCGACGCGCGCTTCGCCAAGCCGATCGATCGCGAGCTCGTCCTCAGCCTTGCCGCTGGCCACGAATTGCTGATCACGATCGAGGAGGGCTCGATCGGCGGCTTCGGCTCGCATGTCATGAGCCTGCTCTGTGAAAGCGGCGCGCTCGACCGAGGCCTCAAGTTCCGCGCCATGACCTTGCCCGACGTGTTTCAGGATCAGGACAAGCCCGAGCGGCTCTACGCGGCGGCGGGGCTCGACGCCAAGGCGATCGTCGCCAAGGCTCTGGCCGTGTTCGAAGCCGGCGGCGCGGCGAGCCTGATTGCGTGAGCGAGCCCGATGAGCCCGCCGAGGAGAGCGAGGAGAACGACCGGCGCGTCTTCGTCAATCTCGCCGCGGCGATCGCCGTCCTCCTGCTGGCCTTGGCGGGGTTCTGGTTGATGAAGACGCTCGACGAACATCGCAAGTTGGAGAACTGCGTGAATTCCGGCCGCCGCGATTGCCTCGAGTTGGTCGAGCCGGCGGCGGCCCCTCCGCGAACGCCGTGACGGTGCGGCGTCGGCGCCCGATTTCTCCCTTGCGCGATTGAAAAGTGACTCATACGGTTTCCCGGTGATTGGCGCGCCGCGCCCCCTCAGCCCGTGGCGAGCCGGATAAGGGGCTGCGCGAAGCCGCGAACCATTCACTGGGGAAGTCGCATCAAACCTCGGAGGAGCGTGGGCGGAACGGCCTCGGAGCTTGCTTGCGACTTCTTGCCCGGAGACGGCGAAAGCCAAATGCGACATCGCCAGAATCCGAGGGCGCCAGATTCAATAATTATCAATGATTATGTGGCGAAGCTGGCGATGCGCTAAGTCGCTCGCGCGGTGATTGCCGGCGAATTTGGAATGGGCTCAACCGAGCGGTTTTGGCTCGGCGACGCAAAGGCAGAACGCCCAGCGGCGTGGGAAGGCCGCGGTGACGGGCGCCGGTTCGCGGCCGGCGGAGTAGCCCGAATGGCCGCTGTGACGCTCGAACCTTGGATTCATCCGGGGGAACTCGCCTGCAATTGCAGCTAGCGGGTTGCCGGTATTCCAAGGTGACCCTGATAAGAAGGTCGAGCCAGTCGGCGCCAGGGCGAGCGCGCCTGCCGGGCCTTGGCGCGGGAGGGCGGCGCGTTTGCGACGGAGCGTTGGTGGGATGTCGCATCATGAATCTTGACACACCGACCGTGATGACAATGGAGAGCTTCGTCGCGGCGTGCGCCGGCGCCGTGCTGCTCGTCGCCTGGTCGCAGAACCGAAAAATATCGGCATTGGCGCTATGGGGGCTCGCCAACATCGTCGCCGCCGGAGGCATGTTTTCCCTGATGCTGGGGTCGGCTTGGCATCAGCCGGTTTGGTCGATTCTCGGCGGCGCCGTGCTGGTGGCGGCGCCGGGCCTGATATGGAAGGCCGCCCGAACTCTTGACGCGAAGCCGGCGCCGCTCGTCCTCGCGCTCCTCGGGACTTTAGTCGTCGGGCTCGCGAGCGGCGTTCCCGGCATGCAGGACTTCACCGGATCGCTGGCTCTCGCGACGGGCGCCATCTATCTGTTCGCCGCGGCGACCACTTTGTGGCTCGGTCGGAAGGAGCGGCTGGCCGCGCGCTGGCCGATCATCGTCCTGCCGGCCGTGCATGCGATGGTGTTGTCGATCGGCGCATACAGCACCTTCGACGGCTCCGCCGGCCAGGACGAGGCGCCGCCGGCGATGAGCTTGTTCGGTTTCATTCATTTTGAAAGCATCATCTTCGCGCTTGGCACCGCCGTGTTCATTCTCGCTCTGGTCAAGGAGCGCAATGAGGCCGCGAGCAGGACGGCCGCCAAGATCGACCCGCTGACAGGCATCGCCAACCGAGCGGCCTTTATGGAGAGCGCCGGGCGGGCTATCGAGCGCTGCCGGCGCGAAAGCGCACCGGTTTCGGTGATGATGTTCGACCTCGATCGGTTCAAGGCGGTCAACGACACATACGGCCATGCGGTCGGCGACGACGTCATCCGGAAGTTCTGCGAGGTGGCCGCCGCGGCGCTCCGGCTGGACGAGGTATTCGGCCGGATCGGCGGCGAGGAATTCGCCGTGGTTTCGCCGGGATCGGGCATCGAGGCGGCCGGCGTGCGCGCGGACCGGATCTGCGCCTCTTTCGCGGAAAATTGTCGCTTCATCGGCGAGCATGGGGTCAACGCAACGGTGAGCGGCGGCGTGTCGGCGAGCGTGAACGGCGAACATGCGCTGACCGCGCTGCTCGAATATTCCGACATCGCGCTCTACCGCGCCAAGGCCGCGGGGCGCAACCGCGTGATGCGCGCCGACCAGCCCAGGCCGGAAGGCGGCTTGTCGAACGTGTACCGCGTGGCGTGAGCCTCCGGCGGCGGCATTGCGGCGCAGGTTCTTGAAATCAGGCACGCCCGCCGGAAAATGCCGCCGCCCCCGGCCTCCTCGCGATTGACTTGGCGCGCGCCGCGCGCCTATAAGCTGCCCCGCGCGACGGCGACGCCGCCGCCAGACATTTTCCCGGCTCGTCCGACGGCTCCAGCAGGGGGGCGGCGCGGCGAGGTCCGGGGTTGGCTTATTGGGAAAGCCTATCGCGCTTTCCCCGGTGAAATCCCGGCTCTTGGAGTTAATGACGTGAAGCGGACCTATCAACCGAGCAAGCTCGTTCGCAAACGCCGCCATGGCTTTCGCGCGCGCATGGAAACGGTCGGAGGCCGCAAGGTGCTGAACGCGCGCCGCGCCCGCGGCCGCAAGCGCCTTTCGGCTTGACCTGCCCCGCGGCCGCTGAGGCGCCGCGCGCGAGAATCCCGATGATGGAGCCTGACGCCTTGGGCGACGACGCAGGGCGAGCGTCCGGCCAGCCCCCTTCATGGGGACGCCTGAAGCGACGGGCGGAGTTCCAGCGCGTGTCGCGCGGCCGCCGCGCGCAGGCGGAGACGTTCACCCTGCAGGCCAATCCACGCGCCAGTTTGGGCGCGGCGCCAGCGGACGGCGCACGCGTCGGATTCACCGTCACCAAGAAGGTCGGCGACGCCGTCGAGCGCAATCGCATCCGCCGCCGCCTGAAAGAGGCGCTGCGCCGCGCCGGCGCGGTTGCGCCCTCGCCGGGCCATGATTACGTGCTGATGGCGCGCCGCGAGGCGCTGACGCGTCCCTTCGCCGCGCTGATCGCCGACATCGAACGAGCGTTCGCCCAGATGAGCCGGCTCAAGCCGCCGGCCCGCGCGGCCCATCGGCGCGAAACGTCCGTAACCGACAGAGAAAAGCGACCATGAACTCCGAGGACACCCGCAACATCATCCTGGCGATCGTCCTTTCGGTGCTCGTGCTGATCGGTTGGAATTATTTCTATGCCGCCCCGCAGCTGCAAAAGGATCGGCAGGCGCAGACCCAGACGCAGCCGCAAGCCAATGCTGGCGCGCCCTCCGTCGGCGCCAATGGCGCGAGCGCGCCGCTGGGCGCGGCGCCGATCGAAGCCGGGCCCAAGTCCCGCGCCGAGGCGCTCGCGGCCAACCCGCGCGTCGCCATCGACACGGCGAGCCTGGGCGGCTCGATCGACCTGACGGGCGGCCTCGTCGACGACCTCGTATTGAAGGCCTATCGCGAGACCATCGATCCCAAGAGCCCCAACATCACGTTGTTCTCGCCGCAGGGCGGACCTCAACCTTATTGGGCCGAAACCGGCTTCGTCACCGACGCGCAGGGCGTGAGAACGCCGAACCGCACGACCGTCTGGAGCGCGGATTCGACGAAGCTGAGCGCCGACAAGCCGGTGACGCTGGCCTGGGACAACGGCGCCGGGCTGAAATTCAAGCGCGTCATTTCCGTCGACGACAAGTTCATGTTCACGATCAAGGATTCGGTCGAGAACAGCGGCGCCGAGCCGGTTTCGCTGCGCCCCTATGCGCTGATCCTGCGCCGCGGCAAGCCGGAGGTCGCGGGCTACGCCGTGCTGCACGAAGGTTTCGTCGGCGTCATCGGCGACGGATCGGTGCAGGAAGTCACCTATCCCGGCATCGACAAGGCGACCGGCAAGGTCAGCGCCTTCAAAGGCGACGGCGGATGGCTCGGCTTCACCGACAAATACTGGGCCTCGGCGATCATCCCCGATCAGGCCGAACCGATCGAGGCGCGCTTCTCGGCGAGTGGGGCGGCGCAGCCCGAGGATTATCAGTCCGACTTTCTCGGCGCCGCGCGCGCGATCGCGCCGGGGGCTTCGAGCGAGGCCGTCACGCACGTCTTCGCCGGCGCCAAGGAAGTTTCCACCATCGACGCCTACGAGGCGAGTCTCGGCATCAAGAAATTCGATCTGATGATCGACTGGGGCTGGTTCTATTTCATCACCAAGCCGCTGTTTAAGCTGATCGACGTCATCTATCACTACGTCGGCAATTTCGGCGTGGCGATCCTCATCGTCACCGTCCTGGTCAAGCTCGCCTTCTTCCCGCTCGCCAATCAAAGCTACCGCTCGATGGCGAAGATGAAGAAGATTCAGCCGCAGATCGCCGCGCTGAAGGACCTCTACCCCGACGACCGCCAGAAGCAGCAGCAGGCGCAGATGGAGCTGTTCAAGAAGGAAGGCGTCAATCCGGTCGCCGGCTGCCTGCCGATGGTGATTCAGATCCCGGTGTTCTTTGCGCTCTACAAGGTGATCTTCATCACCATCGAGATGCGGCATGCGCCGTTCTTCGGCTGGATCAAGGATCTCTCGGCGCCCGACCCGACCAATCTCTTCACGCTGTTCGGGCTCATCCCCTGGGATCCGACGGCGTTGCCGATGTTCGGTCACTTCCTCGCGCTCGGCATCTGGCCGCTCATCATGGGCGTCTCGATGTTCTTCCAGATGAAGATGAACCCCGAGCCGGCCGACCCCGTGCAAAAGACCATGTTCGCGTGGATGCCGGTCATTTTCACCTTCATGCTCGGCTCGTTCCCCGTCGGTCTGGTGATCTACTGGACCTGGAACAACACGCTGACGGTCATCCAGCAGTCCTACATCATGACGAAGGCCGGCGTGAAGGTCGAGCTTTGGGGCAATTTGAAGAAGCTGGTCCCTAAAGCTCGGACGTCATGAGCGCCTCGCCCAGCGAAGCGTTCTCCGCCGAGGCGATCGAGGCGGGGCGCAAGCTCTTCGCCGGCTCCTGCGAATTCTTCTTCGCCGCCGCCAAGTCCGACGGCCTGCCGCCGATCGGCGCGCCGGAAATCGCCTTCGCCGGCCGGTCGAACGTCGGCAAATCGTCGCTGATCAACGCGCTCACCGGACGCTCGGCGCTGGCGCGCACTTCGAATACGCCCGGGCGCACGCAAGAGCTGATCTTCTTCAACCTCGGCGGCCGGCTCGATATCGTGGACATGCCGGGATACGGCTACGCCGCCGTCGCCAAGAACAAGTCGGCCTCGTGGGGCGCGCTGGCGCGCGACTATCTGCGCGGGCGCCCCTCGCTGATGCGCGCCTTCGTGCTGATCGACGGCCGGCGCGGAATCAAGGACAGCGACGAGGCGACGATGAAGGCGCTCGACGCCGCGGCGGTGTCCTACGCCATCGTGCTGACCAAGCGCGACGAAGTGAAGGGCGCCGACCAGAGCGCGCGCGTCGCCGAGACGCTCGAGGCCTTGCGCAAACGCCCCGCCGCCTATCCCGGAACGTTCTTCACCTCGGCGCGCACCGGCGAGGGCGTCGCGGAATTGCGCGCCCATATCGCGCAGCTGCTCGCCGAACGCAGCTTATAGACGCGCGCGGCGAGCGCGTCCGGCGCGCGAGCGCCTTGCCGCGGCGATCTCGACGCCGCCGGAAGAGCGCGGCCAACGGCCGCGCCTACAACCGCGCGCCCGCCAATCGCCTTCGCCGCCGAACTTTTTGCCCGCGCGCCCCCCGCCCCGCCCTTCCGCCGCCGACGTCCCGCCCCTACATAGGCTTCGAGACCGCGAAAGCGGCTCGTTCGGCATCATCCGGACCGTTCGGCGCCGCTTCGGGGCGCTTACGGGGCCAGAGGGGAGATGAAAAATGAATTTGGAGAAATACACCGAGCGCGCGCGCGGCTTCGTCCAGAGCGCGCAATCCCTGGCGTTGCGCGAAGGCCACCAGCAGTTCACGCCCGAGCACGTCCTCAAGGTTCTTCTCGACGACGAAGAGGGGCTCGCCGCCGGCCTCATCGACAAGGCGGGCGGACGCTCGCGCGACGCGCTGGCGCAGGTCGAATTGGCGCTCGCCAAGCTGCCCAAGGTCCAGGGCTCGGGCGCCGGCCAGCTCTATCTCGCCCCCACCACCGCGCGCATTTTCGACAACGCGGAAAAGATCGCGCAGAAGGCGGGCGATTCCTTCGTCACGGTCGAGCGGCTCCTGCTCGCCCTGGCGATGGAGAAGGGCAGCGACGCGGGCAAGATTCTCGCCAACTCAGGCGTTTCCGCGCAGACCCTGAACGCCGCGATCGAGGATTTGCGCAAGGGCCGCAAGGCCGATTCGGCGAGCGCCGAAAACGCCTATGACGCGCTGAAGAAATATACGCGCAATCTCACCGACGCCGCGCGCGCCGGCAAGCTCGATCCCGTGATCGGCCGCGACGAGGAAATTCGCCGCACCATGCAGGTGCTGTCGCGCCGCACCAAGAACAATCCCGTGCTGATCGGCGAGCCCGGCGTCGGCAAGACCGCGATCGTCGAAGGCCTCGCTTTGCGCATCGTCAACGGCGACGTGCCGGAATCGCTGAAAGACAAGAAGCTGCTGTCGCTCGACATGGGCGCGCTCATCGCCGGCGCGAAATATCGCGGCGAATTCGAGGAGCGGCTGAAGGGCGTGCTCAACGAGGTGACGGCGGCCGAGGGCGGCGTCATCCTGTTCATCGACGAAATGCACACGCTGGTCGGCGCCGGCAAGGCCGACGGCGCGATGGACGCCTCGAACCTCTTGAAGCCGGCGCTAGCGCGCGGCGAACTCCATTGCATCGGCGCGACCACGCTCGACGAATATCGCAAGCACGTCGAAAAGGACGCGGCGCTGGCGCGCCGCTTCCAGCCGGTGTTCGTCTCGCAGCCGACAGTCGAGGACACGATCTCGATCCTGCGCGGCCTCAAGGAGAAATACGAGGTCCACCATGGCGTCCACATCACCGACGCCGCGATCGTCGCCGCCGCGACGCTGTCGAACCGCTACATCGCCGACCGCTTCCTGCCGGACAAGGCGATCGACTTGATCGACGAGGCGGCCTCGCGCCAACGCATGCAGGTCGATTCCAAGCCCGAAGAGCTCGACGAACTCGATCGGCGCATCATCCAGCTCAAGATCGAGCAGGAAGCGCTCAAGAAGGAGACCGACATCGCCTCCCGGGATCGCCTGGCCAAGCTGTCGGGCGAACTGGCCGAACTCCAGGAGAAGTCCGACGCGCTGACGACGCGTTGGCGCGCCGAAAAGGACAAGCTCGGCGCGGCGCAAAAACTCAAGGAGCAGCTCGAGAACGCGCGCAACGATCTCGCCCAGGCGCAACGCAAGGGCGAATACCAGCGCGCGGGCGAAATCGCCTATGGGATCATCCCCGATCTCGAGAAGAAGCTGGCCGCGACGGAGGTCCAGAGCGCCGGCGCTCTCGTCGACGAAGCGGTCACGCCCGATCATGTCGCGCAGGTCGTCTCGCGCTGGACCGGCGTGCCCGTCGACAAAATGCTGGAGGGCGAACGCGACAAGCTCCTGAAGATGGAAGAGGAGATCGCCAAACGGGTCGTCGGCCAGGCGGAGGCGGTGAAGGCGGTCTCGACCGCGGTGCGCCGCGCGCGCGCCGGCCTGCAGGACCCCAACCGTCCCATCGGCTCGTTCATGTTCCTCGGGCCGACCGGCGTCGGCAAGACGGAGCTGACCAAGGCGCTGGCCTCGTTCCTGTTCGACGACGACACGGCGATGGTGCGCATCGACATGTCCGAATACATGGAGAAGCACTCCGTCTCCCGTCTCATCGGCGCGCCGCCCGGCTATGTCGGTTACGAGGAAGGCGGCGCGCTCACCGAGGCCGTGCGCCGGCGCCCCTACCAGGTCGTGCTGTTCGACGAAATCGAGAAGGCGCACCCGGACGTGTTCAACGTCCTTCTGCAAGTGCTCGACGACGGGCGGCTGACCGACGGCCAGGGCCGCACCGTCGACTTCCGCAACGTGCTGATCGTGATGACATCGAACCTCGGCTCCGACTATCTCGTCAACCAGCCCGAGGGCGAGGACAGCAAGACGGTCGAGAAGGAAGTCATGGCGGTGGTGCGCGGGCATTTCCGGCCCGAGTTCCTCAACCGCGTCGACGAGATCATCCTGTTCCATCGGCTGCGGCGCGAGGACATGGGCGCGATCGTCGACATCCAGTTCAAGCGGCTCGCTCAGCTGCTCGAGGACCGCAAGATCACGCTCGCGCTCGACGCCAAGGGCCGGCAATGGCTCGCCGACAAGGGCTACGACCCGGCCTATGGCGCGCGCCCGCTCAAGCGCGCGATCCAGAAGTCGGTCCAGGACCCGCTCGCGCAGATGCTGCTCGCCGGCGAAATCCGCGACGGCGCGACCGTCAAGATCAGCGCCTCGCACGGCGCCCTGACGTTCGACGGCAAGGCGGTCGGCGCCGAGGCGGAGGCCGAGGCGCCGAAGGGCGTGAAACCGGCGACAGTGGTGAACTTTCCGAAGGGGGCGTGAGGCGCTTTCGAGCAAAGGGGCGGCGCGCGTCGCAGCGCTCCGGCCCCGCCCGTCCCGCTCCAAGTGCGCCTGGAATTTTCCACCCGTCGCAATTATGACGCGAAATCGAAGCACATGAGATGCGACTTGCGGGCGCGCGCCCGTGGGCCGAACGAATAGGGACGCGGCTCCATGAGCAACTCGGCCATTACGGGATTTCTCGGCGGCTCGCCGGCGTCGGTGGCGCTGCGCCTGATCGTCGTCTCCTTCATCGTCGGCATGATCCTGGTCACGTTCGGCTTCGAGCCCGCCGACATCGTCGACAGCTTCATGCGCATGGTTCATCGCCTCGTCGAGTTCGGCCTCACCGACGTGCGCCAGATCGGCCGCGTCCTGGCGACCGGCGCGCTCGTCGTGCTGCCCGTCTGGTTCGTGCTGCGGCTGCTCGATTGGCGCCGCGCGCGCTGAACGGTCAATCCGTCGACGCCGCCCATTCGCGCGCGCCGACGCCGACGAGATCGGCGACGCCGCCGGCGCCGCGCGCCGCGACGGCGCCCGTCACTCCGTCGAGAATCTCGTCGATCAGGCTCGCGCCGCGATAGACGAGCCCGGTATAAAGCTGCACGAGCGTCGCGCCCGCCTCGATCTTGGCCAGCGCCGATTGCGCGTCGTCGACGCCGCCGCAGCCGATCAGCGGAAACGCTCCCCCGCAGCGCAGAAAGGTCCGCGCCAGCATCCGCGTGGACGGCTCGAACAGCGGCCGACCCGACAGACCGCCCGCCTCGCGCGCGTTGGCGTCGCGCAGCGAGGGCGGCCGCGCGATCGTCGTGTTGGCGACGATCATGCCGTCGACGCCGCGCGCCGCGCAAACCTCGACGACGTCGTCGAGCGCGCGCAGATCGAGATCCGGCGCGATCTTGATCAGCACCGGACGGCGCGGCGCGGCCTCGTCGCGCGCGCCGACGACGCGCGCCACGAGTTCGTCGAGCGCGTCGCGTCGTTGCAGATCGCGCAGGCCCGGCGTGTTCGGCGAGGAAATGTTGATGGCGAGATAGCTCGCGAAGGGCGCGAAGGTCTTCACGCCGAGCGCATAATCGGCGAGCCGGTCGGCCGCGTCCTTGTTGGGGCCGACATTGACGCCGACGACGCCCGCGATCGTCCCCGCCGCCAAGCGCGCGCGCGCCGCCTCGTAACCGCAATTGTTGAAGCCGAGCCGATTGACGAGCGCATGGTCGGCCGGCAAGCGGAAGAGCCGCGGGCGCGGATTTCCCGATTGCGGGCGCGGCGTCAGCGTTCCCACCTCGACGAAACCGAATCCCAACGCGAGCAGCGCGCGCGGAACTTCGGCGTTCTTGTCGAAGCCCGCGGCCATGCCCAGAGGATTGGGAAACTCCAGCCCGAAGGCGCGAACGCCAAGGCGCGGATCGGGCGCTCGCAGCCGCGCGGGGGGCGCGAGCCTCAGCGCCGCGATCGTGGCGCGATGCGCCGTCTCCGGCGCGAGACGCGCGAGAACGGGCAGCGCAAGCGCGCCGAGAGCGCGCATCATGCCTCGAGACTTCCGAAGAGGTGACGGCCTTCATCGCCCAACGGCAGGAGGCGCGTCCAAACGACCGCGTCGAGCGCCAGCGCTCCATAGAGATGCGGAAACAGCGCCCCGCCGCGCGACGGCTCCCAGCGCAACGCGGGCCCGAGGGCGTCGGCGTCGACCGCCGCGAGAACGAGGTCGCACCGCCCGCCGAACCATTTCGCCGCCGTTTCCGGCGCCTGCGCGGCGGTCGAGAAATGAATGTAGCCGTCGGCCCGGTCGACCGCCGCGCCGGCGAAAACGCCCGCCGCCTCGGCCGCGCGCCATTCCTCGGCGCCGACGATCTTGAAGATCAGCGTCATCGCCGCTCCCGGCTTATTCCTGCAACATGCGTTTCAGCAATTCCAACTCTTCGCGCAGAGCGGAGTCGGAGGAGGTGAGGCCCTCGATCTTGCGCACGGCGTGCAGCACCGTCGTGTGGTCGCGTCCGCCGAAGCGGCGGCCGATCTCGGGCAGCGAGCGCAAGGTGAGCGCCTTGGACAAATACATCGCGACCTGCCGCGGCTTGACCACGGTGGCGGTGCGGCGCGAGGACAGAATGTCGGCGCGCGTCACGCTGTAATGGCTCGCGACCAGCTTTTGAATGTCCTCAATCTTCACGCGCTTGGGCTCCCTCGCGCGGATGAGGTCGCGGATCGCGATTTCCGCCGCTTCGACATTGAGCGGCGGCGCGCCCTCGATCGAGTGCGCGAGCAGGCGATTGACCGCGCCTTCGAGATCGCGTCCATTCGAGGTGATCGAGCGCGCGACGAAAGCGAGCACCGCCGGGGAGACCTCAAAATGCGGGTTCTGGGCGTGCGCCGCGGCGATCCGCGCCTCGAGGATCTTCACGCGCAGCGCATCGTCCAGCGCGGTCATCTCGACGCAGAGCCCTCCCGCCAGGCGCGAACGCACCCGCTCCTCGAGCGATTCGAGATCCCCCGGCGGGCGATCGGCCGCGACCACCACCTGGCGCCCGGAATCGAGCAGAGCGTTGAGCGCATGGCCGAATTCGTTCTGGATCGCCTTGCCCTGAAGGAACTGGGCGTCGTCGAAGATCAAGAGATCGATCGAACGCAAGGCCTCCTTGAACGCGATCGCCGTTTGCGACTGCAACGCCGCGACAAAACCGTACATGAATTTTTCGGCCGTCAGATAAATGACGCTGCGCCCCTGCGCGGTCGCCGCTTGCGCGGTGGCTTGCAGGAGATGCGTCTTTCCGAGCCCGACCGCCGAATGGACGTAAAGCGGACTGAAGGCGGGCGGCTGGCCGCAGCGTCCCTCCGCGACGCGCTGAGCAGCCGAAAAGGCCAATTGATTGGACCGCCCCACAAGAAAAGAAGCGAAGGAAAGCCGACGATCGAGCGGCGATCCCGCCAGGGTCTCGTCGTGTCCCCCGTTCTCGCTTTTATGTCCCGCGCGCGGCGCGGCGGATCCAAGCGCCGGCGCGCGGATCGCTCCCGTCCGCATCCCGTCGATCGCCTTCGAATTGCTGGATTGGGTCACCGGCGGCCCGCCTTGCGGCCCCGGCGCGGTGGTCGAGGAGCGGACGGAGATGCTGATCGACGCGACGCCGCCGATCTCGGCCTCCAACGCCGCGAGGATGCGCTCATGATAATGCGATTCAATCCAGCTTTTCAAAAATCGCGTCGGCACGAAAAAATGCGCGCGACCGTTGTCGACCGAGTCGATCGCGAGTCGGCCGAACCAGCTGGTGAAGACATCCTCGCCCAACTCCGCGCGCAGGCGCTTGCAGCAGCGTCGCCAGCTGTCCTCGATATCTCGCATGACGGAAGGAACTCGCAAGTCGGCCGAAGCCGCAGCCAAATCGGCGCTCTGGTTCATCGGAATCTCTTGATGGAAAAAGGAGGCGCTGAAGAAAGGGGCGAATATCGGCTCCGCGGAGCCGATCAGGACTGAATCCACGGCAAGCCTCTCGCCCGCCAGCCGCCGAGAGCGCCGCGTTTGCGCGTCTCGTTCAGCCCCCCTTCAAACCCTTCCGCAATATTGTAGCAACGCCCCCATCCGGCGCCGGTCAGCGCGATCGCCGCCGCGCGCGAGCGCACGCCGGAACGGCAAAGGAAAAGCACGGACGTCAATGGCTCGGCGCCGCGCGCGGTCAGCGCGGCGACGAGACGAGGCGTGAAATCGGCGACGACTTGCATCGACGGATAGACCTGCCACTCCTGAAAAATAGGCGTCTTGCCCAGCCGGCCAATGTCGGGAACGCCGACATAGGCCCATTCCGCCTGGGTGCGCACGTCGACAAGGACGGATTTTTCTTCTTCGGTCAGAAGGGCATACGCGTCCTCGATGGACAGATCCCCCGCGTATCCCGCAGGTCGTTGAAATGACATGGCCTCTCCTTCCACAGCCCGCACTGTGGTGGCAGTATAAGCATCTTCACGACACTTACAGAATTTACAAGAAAATCGTTGGGTTATTGACGTCGATTAACAGACGTCGGCTCTGAAAATCAAATATAAAACTCTCTCAATTTAACATCCCCCGGCAGTATACTCGTCGAAAACGCGGTAAATACAACGTAAGCCGCGCCATCTCTCTCACCGCATCGATGTATGCTTGCCTAAGCACAATATCGCACGGTCGCGCGGACAGGGCAACCCACTTCGCGGCGATAATCCGGCGCGCCGCCGGCGCGCGCGCCGAGGCCGTTCGATCTCTCGCCGGTCGCTCTGGGCAAACGATTGATAAGCGGGCAAAGTTCGTCGCCGAGAAAATTCCTGCGGCTCCGGCGCGAACGATATCTCTTCGTCAAACATCTGGAACAATTTCGCCATATTGCGCCGCACGGATTCGAGCCGAGCAGGCGCTTTGCCGTTAACGTTTTGTAAAGTTTGACATTTTCATGTTCGCGCGAATCCCGTAGGGACAGTCGCAATTGTGTTGCAATTTTGTCGCAAGGAAGCGAGTTGAAAATTTTTCTGCGTTTTGCTCATTGTAGGCGACCTCATGGACGATTGGAACGCCAGAGCGTACCGACGCTTCGAAGCCGAGCGGAGTCGCCCCGCGGCGGAGCTTCTCGCGCGCGTCCCCGGCCACCCGCGCCGACGGATCGTCGATCTCGGTTGCGGGCCCGGCAACTCCACGCAACTGCTCGCCGAGCGCCACCCCGACAGCGAGGTCGTGGGGCTGGACGCTTCGCCCGACATGCTCGCGTCGGCGCGGGCGCGTCTGCCGCGGCTGACATTTACACAGGGCGACCTTGCGGAATGGCGCGGCGGGCCGGCCGATCTCATTTTTGCCAACGCCGTTCTGCATTGGGTTCCCGAACACATCGCGGTCATGGCGCGCCTCGCGCGACAACTCGCGCCGCTTGGCTGCCTGGCCGTGCAGATGCCCGACAACGAGGACGAGCCGACGCATGTCCTGATGCGCGAGATCGCCGCCGAACCGCGGTTCCGCGACAAACTGGCGCAGGCAGCGGGCGCGAGAGAGACGATCGGCTCCTTCGCGGACTATGACGCGGCGCTTTCGCCGTTTTGCGACGAAATCGACATCTGGCGCACCGTTTACGTCCATCGCCTGGAGGGCCCCGACGCGATCGTCGCCTGGGTCGAGAGCGCGGGGCTGCGTCCCTTTCTCGCCCCGCTCGCGGTCGAAGAGCGCGTCGGCTACCTCGCGCGCTATCGCGCCGCGATCGCCGGCGCCTATCCGCCGCGCGCGGGCGGCGGCGTGCTCCTGCCGTTCCCGCGCCTCTTCATCGTCGCCTCGCGAGGCGCCGAGGCGCTCGAAGGGGATTGACGGTTCCTTCACGCCGAGCCGACATGCTTACGGCGAATCTCACCGGTCGCGGCCCGTGAGATCGGGTATGAGAGAAGTCGCGGGAGCGAACGATGCGACGGACCTTTCTCGCTTTGGCGTGCCTCGCCGCCGCGCTCGTGGGCGCCGGCGGGCGCGCGCTCGCGCAAGACAAAGGCGCCCTCGAGCCCGAGCCCTTGCCGCCGATCGCCAATCCCGCCGATCCGAATCTGCCGGCCAAGGAAATCTTCGGGCGCGCGATGACGCCTACCGAGGTGCAGACGCGATCGATCGGCTTCTATGCGCGCGGCTGTCTGGCCGGCGCCAAGGCGCTGCCCGTCGACGGCGAAACTTGGCAAGTGATGCGCTTGTCGCGCAATCGCAATTGGGGCCATCCCGCGATGATCGCCTTCCTCGAGCGCTTCTCGCGCAAGGCGGCCCGCGAAGGCGTCTGGCCGGGCATTCTCGTGGGCGACATTTCGCAACCGCGCGGCGGGCCGATGCTGACCGGCCACGCTTCCCATCAGATCGGGCTCGACGCCGACGTGTGGTTGACGCCGATGCCGGACCATACGCTAAGCCGCGGCGAACGCGAGGACATGTCGGCGCTCGACATGGTGAGCGAGGACGGGCTCTCGGTCGATCCCGCGCATTGGACGGCGCGCCAGGCGGGCGTCATCAAAGCCGCCGCGGAGGAGCCCGAGGTCGAAAGAATCTTCGTCAACGCGGCGATCAAGAAAGCCCTGTGCGAAACCGCCAAGGGCGAGCCTTGGATGAACAAGGTGCGCCCCTATTGGGGGCACAATTATCACTTCCATATTCGCATCGTCTGCCCGGCCGGCGATACCGCATGCCAACCGCAGGACCCGGTTCCGCCCGGCGACGGATGCGACAAATCGCTGGATTGGTGGTTCACCGACGAGGCGCTGCATCCGCGCGCCGATCCCAACGCCAAGCCCAAGCCGCCGCTCACGCTCGCGCAATTGCCGCCGGAATGCCGGCGCGTGGCGCTGGAGAAATAGCGCGGGCGTTCAGCGCGCGCCGCCCTGGCGATGGCCGATCCGGTCGGCGAGCGCCAGCAGAAGAGCGGAGATGACGAAAGCTGCGAGCACGCCCGTCTGCCAGCCGAGGTCGCGGTCCGATTGGCGCCCGACGTCCATGAAAGCCTCGAGCAGCTTGATGGCGGAAATGGCGACGATCGACGCCATCAACTTCAGCTTGAGTTCGCCGAAATCGACGTCGGCCATCCAGCGCGGCCAATCCGCGTGCGCTTCGATGTCGATGCGCGAAACGAAGTTGATGTAGCCGGAAAGGATGACGATCACGATCAGCGACGCCGAGAGCGTCAGATCGACGATCCCGAGCGCGGCGAGCAGAACCTCTTCCTCGCCCAAGCCGACGAACCGCGTCGCCAAATCGTAAACACGCATGCCGACCTTGGCGAGCAACGCCAGCAGCGCGAAAACGAGCGCGACATAAAACGGCGTCAGCAGCCATCGGCTCGCGAAGAGAATTTTCTCGAAGGACGGTTTGATCACGCGAGCCCCCGAACGGCTCACGCATCTTGCGTCGATATCCTGGGAAGTCGCAAGCGCAAATCGGCGAGGCGGGACGCGAGCATGCCGACCGCCATCGCCGCGACGAAAACCATCGCGCTTGGGCTCAAGAAGCCGACGCCGACGACGCCGGGAGCGGGGCAAACGCCGGCCAATCCCCAGCCGACGCCGAAAATCAGCGCGCCGAGCGCCAGCGGCGCGTCGATCCCGCGCGTCTTCGGCAGCTCGACGTCGCCGCCGAGCCAGGCGACGCGGCGGCGGCGCGCCAGCGCGAACGCAGGCGCCCCGATGGCGATCGCCCCGCCCATGACGAAGGCGAGCGAGGGATCCCAGGCCCCCGCGAGATCGAGGAAGCCGAGAACCTTGGACGGTTCGCTCATGCCGGAAAGGCAGAGCCCGAGACCGAAAATGAGGCCGACAACCAGGGCAAGTCCGTTGCGCATCGCGGGATTCCGATTTTTCAGGCCAAGACGTGGCGAACGACGAAGACGGTCGCGAAACCGGCGCCCATGAACAGCGCCGTCGCGACGAACGAGCGCGGCGACAGCCGCGACAGGCCGCAGACGCCGTGGCCGCTGGTGCAGCCAGAGCCCAACCGCGCGCCGAATCCGACGAGCAGGCCGGAGACGAGCAGGACGGGCCAGCCCGCCGTGAAAGTCGGCGCCGCCGCGCCCCAGAAAGCCTGCGCGAGACTCGGCGCCGCCGCCAGCCCGGCGATCAGCGACCAGCGCCAAGCCGCCTCGCGGTCGCGCCCGTCGAGCGCGCCGCCGACGATCCCCGCGGCGCCCATGATGCGGCCTGCGCCCAGGATCAGCAAAGCGGCGGCCGCGCCGATCATCGCGCCACCCGCGAGCCCCGAGAACGGCGTGAAATGCGCCCAGTCGATGGTCACTACATTTTCCTTCTGTCTATAAAATATATAGACAGAATGAACTCGGCACAAGGGCCGGGCAAAATTTCTTTGCGCGCGCGACCGCCTGAGCAGCGCGAGCGGAGCCCGGCGCGTGGAGCGCCGGCCTTTCCAACCAATCGGAATTGGGATCAGGAGCGCGGGCCGAGGACTCGCGCGGCGACGGCGTCCAGCTTGCGCATGAGATCAGGATCGCGCGCGTCCGGATGCGTCATGATCGCGCCCTCGAGAGCGCGATCCGACCCGACCGGGCACGCTTCGTGTTCGGCGGGGAAGTCTCTGAGCACCCGCGCCACCAGCGCGTTGACGCGCTGCGCATTGTCCTTGGCCACTTGCATGACCGACGCGACGTCCACCACGCCATGTTCCTCATGCCAGCAATCGTAGTCCGTGACCATCGCGACCGTCGCGTAGGAGATTTCGGCCTCGCGCGCGAGCTTGGCCTCGGTCGCGGCGGTCATGCCGATCACGTCGGCGCCGCGCGCCTGATAACCCAGCGACTCGGCCAGCGTCGAGAATTGCGGCCCTTCCATACAGACATAAGTGCCCCCGCGACGGCAGGCGATTCCCTCCGCCTCGGCCGCGGCGGCGACGCGCCGGCTCAAGAGCGGCGCGATCGGGTGGGCCATCGAGACATGCGCGACGCAGCCCGCACCGAAAAAGCTCGTCTGGCGCGCGAAGGTTCTGTCCTCGAATTGATCGACGAGCACGAACAGCCCGGGATACAGCTCCCGGCGAAAGGAGCCGCAGGCGGAGATCGCGATGATGTCGGTGACGCCGCAGCGCTTGAGCGCGTCGATATTGGCGCGATAATTGACCGTGGATGGCGAAAAGCGGTGCCCCTGGCCGTGCCGCGAGAGGAACACGGCCTGCGTGTCCGCGATGCGGCCGAAGCGAAGAACGTCCGACGGCTCGCCCCAGGGCGTCGCGACGCGCTCTTCTCTAATTTCGCTCATGCCCTCGAGATGATAGACGCCCGAGCCGCCGATTACGCCGACGATCGCCTTGGCCATGAGGCCCCCTCGCGCTGGATAGCCATAGTCAGCCGGCGCCGCCGAGCGGGCGACGGCGTTTTTACGCCGCCGAAAACGGCGGATGCGCTCGCTCCGCCCCTCGCCTCAATGCAGATCGCTCCAGATGCGCTTTTTGGTGAAATAGAGCAGCGAGGAGAAAACGATCAGGAAGATCATGACGCGCAAGCCGATCTTCTTGCGCTCGTCCAAGGTCGGATCCGCGGCCCAGCTCAGAAAGGCCGCCATGTCTTTCGCGTAATGATCCAGGGTCGGCGGCGTGCCGTCCTTATACGCGACCGCCCCGTCGGTGATCGGCTGGGGCATCGCGATCCTGTGACCGGGATAATAAAGGTTCCATTGCGTATCGTCGGATTTCGTATAGCCGGTCAGGATCGCATAGATATAGTCGGCGCCGACTTCCTGATATTGGACGAACGGCAGCGCGTCGAAAATGAACCAGGGAAAGCCGCGCTCGTATTTGCGCGCCTTGGCGAGCAACGCCATGTCGGGCGGCGCCTTGCCGAAAGACGCTGCGGCGGCTTGGTCGTTCGGGAACGCATCCGGCGGCGGAAAAATGTCCGAGGGCGCGCCCGGCCGCTTGAAAACCTCGCCCTTCTCGTTCGGCTCGTCGTTGACGACCTGATAGCTCGCCGCCAGCGTCTGGACCTGAGCCAGGCTAAAGCCGGGCCCGCCGGGCTCTTCGAGGGCGCGGAAGGGAATGCTCAGGCGGTGGCAATTGCTGCAGACTTCCTTGTAGACCTGAAATCCGCGTTGCAACTGGGCCTGATCGAACGTGCCGAACATGCCGGAGAAGCTCCAGCTCTGGCGCGCGGGTTTGGGCTGCTCGGCCTCGTCCTGGGCGAGCGCGATCGAGCCGCTCACGACCAGCAGCGCGAGGGCGGCCGGGACGAAAAAGGAAGTCTTCAAACGGATCATGGTCGGATTTCCCTGGGAGTGGCCGCCAATCAACTCGCGACCGACGGCGCGCTCGCTTCGCCCTTTTTCGCCAAAACGGCGTCGGCGATCGAGGCGGGCATGGGCTTGGTCTTCTCGATCAGGCCCAGCAGCGGCAGCACGATGATGAGGAAGGCGAAATAGCCGAACGCAAGAATCCGCGCCGCCAAGGTCGTTCCATCGGAAACTTCCTGCGAGCCGAGATATCCAAGGCCGATGCAGCAGACCACGAACACCCAGAAGAAGAAGCGGAACAGCGGTCGATATTTGGCCGACTTGACCGGCGAGGTGTCCAGCCAGGGAATGAAGGCGAGCAGCGCGATCGCCGCGCCGAGGGCGAGGACGCCGACGAGCTTGTTCGGGATCGCGCGCAGGATCGCGTAGAAGGGCAAGAGATACCATTCCGGCACGATATGCGCGGGCGTCACGAGCGGATTGGCCATCACCGAATTGTCCGCGTCGAGCAGATAATTGGGAATGTAGAATACGAACCAGGCGTAGAGAATCAGGAACACCGAAAGGGCGAAGAAGTCCTTGATCGTCGCGTAAGGCGTGAATGGCACCGTATCGCGCTCGACGTTCTTGACCTCGACGCCGTCCGGATTGTTCTGCCCGGTGACGTGCAGCGCCCACACGTGCAGGCCGACGACGCCGACGATCATGAACGGCAGCAGATAATGGAGCGAAAAGAAGCGGTTCAGCGTGGGATCGCCGACCGCGTAGCCGCCCCACAGCCAGTGCGAAACGCTCCCGCCGACCAGCGGAATGGCGGTGAAGAGATTGGTGATCACCGTCGCCCCGGCGAAGCTCATCGAGCCCCAGGGCAACACGTAGCCCATGAACGCCGCCGCCGTCATCAGGACATAGATGATCACGCCGAGAATCCACAGCACCTCGCGCGGCGCCTTGTAGGACCCGTAATAGAGGCCGCGGAACATGTGGATATAAACGGCGAGGAAGAACATCGAGGCGCCGTTGGTGTGCAAATAGCGGATCAGCCAACCGTAGTTGACGTCGCGCATGATGTGCTCGATCGAGGCGAACGCCAGCGCCGCGCTCGGCACATAGTGCATCGCCAGAACGATCCCGGTGACGATCTGCGCGATCAGCATGAACGACAGGATCGCGCCGAAGGCCCAGAGATAGCTGATGTTTCGCGGCACCGGATAGGCGACGAACGAGGAATGCACCAGACCCATGATCGGCAGGCGCGATTCAAACCACCGCCCGAGGGCGCTCTTGGGGACGTAGCTCGAGGTTCCGCTCATGGCTTCGATTCTCTGGGATGGATTTGGGGCGCGGCTGTCGAAGGCGAGTCGAACGGCGGATGGGTCAGCCGATCTTCACTTTCGTGTCGCTCAGGAAGGCATATTCGGGCACGGCGAGATTCAGCGGCGCGGGCCCCTGACGAATGCGCCCAGAGGTGTCGTAAACCGAACCATGGCACGGGCACTTCCAGCCGTCGTACTGGCCTTCATGGCCCAGCGGCACGCATCCCAAATGCGTGCAAATGCCGACGACGATCAGCCATTCCGGCCTTTTCACGCGCTGTTGATCGGTCTGCGGATCTTTGAGGTCGCTCAACGGCGTATTCACCGCGTCGTCGATTTCCTTCTTCGTGCGATGTCGGATGAAGACGGGACCGCCGCGCCATTTGACCGTGACGATCTGCCCCTCGGGAATCGCGCCGATGTCGACCTCGATCGAGGCGAGCGCGAGCGTCGAGGCGTCGGGGTTCATCTGATCGATGAGCGGCCAGACCACGGCGCCGACCCCGACCGCGCCGACGGCGCCGGTGGCGATGAACAAGAAGTCCCGGCGGTTTGGATTCTCGATAGCCGCGCTCGACAAATGCTCCCCCAATCGTTCTCGCCAGCCGGTCGGTCGGCGAAATGAATTCCGCGGCCTTCGCGACGCCCCCAAAGGCTTCCGCGATGCGAACCGAGCTAGGAAATCCCCGCGCTCGATCGAGCGCGCCACTGTTCGGACGGGGCTATTTCGCATCGTTCTTCGTGGTTGTCTATAGGCTTGCCGGCGCAAATTCGGCCGGGCTAAAGACCGCCGCCGCCAAGGCGCGGCCGGCGGCGCGGCAACTCTCGACGGCGAGAAGGAAATTTGCAGCGGCGCGCTTGCGCGCGGGCTGCGACTTGCGCGCCCGCGGGCATGACAAGCGCGCGGAATCCTGCTTAGGGACGAAATCGATGACGACGCCCTCCGCTCCGCTGACCCTGGCGCTCTACGAGCCCGACATCGCGCAGAACGCCGGCGCGATGCTGCGCACCTGCGCGTGTCTGGGGGTCGACGCCGCGATCATCGAACCCGCGGGTTTCGCCATTTCCGATCGCCGCCTGCGCCGCTCCGGGATGGACTATCTCGACGCGCTCATCATCGAGCGGCACCTGTCCTTCGAGCATTTCGAGGCCTGGCGCGCGCGGGCTGGGCGTCGCCTCGTCCTGCTGACGACCAAGGGCGAAGCCGCGCTATGGGACTTCGCCTTCCGCCCGGGCGACGTCATTCTCGTCGGCCGCGAATCGGCGGGCGTTCCGGCGGAGGTGCGGGCGCGGGCCGACGCGCGGGTGAAAATTCCCATTCGACCGCCGCTGCGCTCGCTCAACGTCGGCGTCGCCGCCGCCCTGGCGCTGGGCGAAGCGCGGCGCCAGTTGCGCGGCGAGCCGGGTCCGATCCGCGCCGTTGCCGGCGCGGCGGGCGACCAGGGCGCCGCACGGGCGTGACAATGTCCTCGACTTGCGACATGTTCGCGCCGTGGTGCTAAGACGAAAGTCGCGGAAACGGGGGGATTGGCTTGAACGACACGGTGCGGGTGCTGATCGCCGACGATCATCCGCTTGTCCTGGGCGCCCTGCGCCAGGCGGCGAGCGGCGCGATTCCCGGGGCCAAAATCCACGAGGCGAACGATTTCGAAAGCCTCGCGGCGGCGCTCGAGGAGACGCCGGACATGGACTTGGTGCTGCTCGACCTGACGATGCCGGGCGTGCGCGGATATTCTGGGCTGTTGTTCCTGCGCTCCGAACGGCCGGGCGTTCCCGTCATCGTCGTCTCCGGCAACGAAGACCGCGCCGTCATGCGCCATTGCATCGAGTTCGGGGCGGCCGCTTACGTCCCCAAATCCGTCGACGTCGAGACGATGCGCGCAGCGATCCGCAAGGTGCTCGAGGGCGGGCAATGGACGCCGCCCGATCTCGACATGAGCGCGCAGCCCAACCGCGAAGCGAGCGCCCTGGTGCGCCGGCTTTCGTCGCTGACGCCGCAGCAGGTGCGCGTCCTTATGATGCTGTCGCAAGGCCTGCTCAACAAACAGATCGCCTACGAGCTCGGCGTCTCCGAGGCCACGGTGAAGGCCCACGTCTCCGCGATTCTGCAGAAGCTGGGCGTCGAGAGCCGCACCCAGGCGGTCATTCTCGCCGCCAAGATCGAGAAAATGCACGAACTGACCCCCACCCCGTGAGGGCCGCTACGCCTTGCCGCGGTTCTGCCTGTTGTCGATCAATTCCTTGACCACGCCGGGATCGGCGAGCGTCGAAGTGTCGCCGAGCGAGCCGTACTCGTTTTCGGCGATCTTGCGTAGGATGCGCCGCATGATCTTGCCGGAGCGGGTCTTCGGCAGGCCCGGCGAGAACTGGATGAGATCGGGCGAGGCGAACGGCCCGATTTCCTTGCGCACCCAGCCCACCAACTCCTTGCGCAGCGCTTCGCTCGGCTCGGCGCCCGACATCAGCGTCACATAGGCGTAGATGCCCTGACCCTTGATGTCGTGGGGATAGCCGACGACCGCCGCCTCCGAGACTTGCGCGTGCGCGACCAGCGCGCTCTCGACTTCCGCGGTGCCCATGCGATGACCGGACACGTTGATGACGTCGTCGACGCGTCCGGTGATCCAATAATAGCCGTCGGCGTCGCGCCGGCAGCCGTCGCCGGTGAAGTACTTGCCGGGATAGGCGGCGAAGTAGGTCTTCACGAAGCGCACGTGATCGCCGTAGACGGTGCGCGCCTGACCGGGCCAGGAATCCGCAATGACGAGATTGCCCTCGCAGGCCCCGTCGAGCACGACGCCGGTCGCGTCGACGATTTCGGGCAGAATGCCAAAAAACGGTCGCGTCGCCGAGCCCGGCTTCAACCGGGTGGCGCCCGGCAGCGGCGTGATCAGGATGCCGCCCGTTTCCGTCTGCCACCAGGTGTCGACGACCGGACAGCGGTGCTCGCCGACGACGCGGTGATACCATTCCCACGCTTCCGGGTTGATCGGCTCGCCGACCGTGCCGAGCAGGCGCAACGACGCGCGGCTGGTTTTCTTCACCGGAGCTTCGCCCGACGCCATCAGCGAGCGAATGGCGGTCGGGGCGGTGTAAAAGATATTGACCTTGTGCTTGTCGATAACTTCCCAGAACCGACTGACCGAGGGGTAATTCGGGACGCCTTCGAACATCAGCGTCGTCGCGCCGTTGGCGAGCGGACCGTAGACGATATAGCTGTGGCCCGTCACCCAGCCGACGTCCGCGGTGCACCAATAGATGTCGCCCTCGTGATAGTCGAAGACATATTGATGCGTCATCGCGGCGAAGACGAGATAGCCGCCCGTCGTGTGGACGACGCCTTTGGGCGTGCCGGTCGAGCCCGAGGTGTAAAGGATGAACAAGGGATCCTCGGCGCCCATCGGCTCGGCCGGACAATGCGCGGAGACCTTCTCCACCGCCTCGTTGAGCCAGACGTCGCGGTCCGGATTCCACGCGACTTCGCCGCCGGTGTTCTGCACGACGATGACATGCTTCACGCCGCCGACCTTTTCAATGGCGATGTCGACGTTGGCCTTGAGGGGCACCCTGCGCCCGCCGCGCAAGCCCTCGTCGGCCGTGATCACGACTTCCGACTTGGCGTCTTCGATGCGGCCCGCGAGCGCGTCGGGCGAGAAGCCGCCGAAGACGACCGAGTGGATCGCGCCGATGCGCGCGCAAGCGAGCATCGCATAGGCCGTCTCCGGGATCATCGGCAAATAGATCGTGACGCGATCGCCCTTCTTGACGCCGTGCCATTTCAGCACGTTGGCGAAATGGCAGACCCGATCGAACAGTTCGGCGTAGGTGATGTGCTTGGCGCGGTTGGGATCGTCGCCTTCCCAGATGATCGCGGTTTGATTGGCCCGCTTGGCCAGGTGGCGATCGATGCAATTGTAGGCGACGTTGGTGACGCCGTCCTCGAACCAATTGATCGCGACGTGGTGCGTATCGTACGAGGTGTCCTTGACCCTCGTGTAGGGCTTGAACCAGTCGATGCGCTTGCCGTGCTCGGCCCAGAACCCTTGCGGGTCCGTGATCGAGCGGGCGTACATTTCCTCGTACTGCGCCTCGTTGATCCAAGCGCGCTTCGCCCATTCGGCGGGAACGTCGTAGACCTTCTCGGACATCGGTTTCTCCCTCGCGCGCTCGCGGCGGCGCTTTTTCAGGGGTCAATATGCCTCATCGGAGGCAAGCGCGACAAGCCGGCGCCGGTGGTCCTTTGGTCTTAACTCCTTCGACTGGCCCCGCGGCTTCTGGCGCGAGGGCGATCATGGTATCATTTAGCCGGAGGAGGGCCCCGCATGGCCGAAGCCCAGGCCCGCACGATGACCGCCGAGGAATTCTATCGATGGCAGCTCGACCAGGACGAGCGCTACGAGCTCGTCGACGGCGTGCCCGTGCCGCTGCGCGCGATGACCGGCGCGAGCAACGCCCACGACGTGATCCTGGTCAATTGCATCGGCGAGTTGCACACGCGCCTGCGCGGCAAGCCCTGCCGCGTCGCCAGCGCCGACACGGCGCTGAGAACCTCGATCCGCTCCTCGCGCCGTCCCGACGTGACGGTCGATTGCGCGCCGCCTGAGGCCGGGTCCTACGAGGCGCATCGTCCGACCGTCGTCATCGAGGTCCTCTCGCCGTCGACGCGCAAGATCGACCGCTTCACCAAACTCGAGGAATATCGCCGCCATCCGAGCCTGCGCCATATCCTGCTCGTCGATCCCGACAGCGTCGCGGCCAAGCTCTATTCGCGGGCGGACGAAGGCACATGGCTCGACAAAGACCTCGTCGGCAAGGACGCCGTCATCGCGCTGCCGGCGATCGACGTGACGCTGCCGCTGAGCGCGCTCTACGAGCGCCTCGACATGCCCGCGTGAGGGTTCGCGATTTCTGGGCGACGGCGCCAGGTCCGTTTGAATTTCCGTTGTCGACACGCTGCTGCGGCGTTGCGGACGATCGTCGGCAAGCCTACAGGATCACACGGCCTCGATTGCGTTTTGCGACGGATCGTTTTGGGAGTTCGCGCGCCATGCCTATTCTCCTGCACAAATCGACAGCGATCTGCGCCGTCGCCTTCCTCGCCTTTTGCCCTTTGCCGTTCGCCGGGGCGCGGGCGGCGGAACAAGTTCCGTTCGTCGGATGCGCGGGCGACGGACAGACGGGGCCGGTCGCGGCTCCTAAAGGCGTCCCGAAGGCAGTCGACATCGACGCCGCGGCGGCGCGCCAACTCGCCTTCTATCAGGCCCAGGACTCCTTCGGCGTTCTCGCCCCCAGGGGATGGAAGTGCTTTTATTTGTATGGTTCCAGCGGCGCCACGCTGCTGGTCGCGCCGAGCGGCAACCTCCAAAGCATGGCGGACTCCCCCCTACCGCTGACCGGTTCGGCCGTAGTCGCGACCCTGGACCTCGGCGGCACGTCCGGGAGGTTCGCGGTGGCCAAATATTCGGCGCGGCTCTTCCCCAAGGAGGAGCAAGCGTTCATCGCCGGCGTGATTGCGGAAGGCGTCGAGCCGAAGGAAAACTTTCCCTCCGGCCCCTACCCCGCGGATAAGACGACCTACAAGACCGCCCGCCTCGTCGAATTCGAGACGCCCGCCAACACCGACGGGCTCGGAACCTCCGACCGGCTGCAAAAGAATTCGCTGCCGATCGCCGGCATGGCGACGCTCAAGGATTCGCCCGACGGCCCGGATTTTTTCCTGCTCACCGTCCGCCTGCCCGCTAACCAGGCGGCTCTGGCGCCGGCGATCGTTTCGCAGGCGGAGTAAGAGTTGCTGCGGGCCAAGTCTCTGGCGGATTGCGGCGGACAGCCTTTATCGCTGGTTGATACGACGAGTTGGTGAGCAAATTGCGTCTTGGGCTCGGCAATGCAAAATGAGCCATATTGATTCCCTGTTGACCGTCGGCTTCCACCAGAGCGGCAATTTTTGCCGTGAATCCCAATCTTGAAACCAGCAAGCGACGTATTCTGAACGAGATCAGGCGAACAGCCGAAGCGAACGGCGGTGTGGCGCTTGGTGTCGCGAGGTTCAGTCAGGCGACCGGGATAAAGGATTCCGACTGGCGCGGCAAAATTTGGCCGCGCTGGGGCAATGCAATTCGCGAGGCCGGATTTCAACCAAATCAATTGCAGGCGGCATATGACGAGAAAGTGCTGATCGAGAAGTTCATCGAGCTCGCGCGCGAACTCGGCCATTTCCCCGTCGCGACCGAGATCAAGATGAAGGCGCGGAGCGATGAAGGCTTTCCGTGCCACAACACCTTTGGGCGTTTCGGTCCCAGACAACAGGTCGCCACAAAGATTTTGGATTACTGCAAGGGCCGTGCTGGATACGAGGACGTGGCTGCATTGTGCGGACCTATCGCCGAGCGACTAGGCGAGCGGCAGCAACCAAAGGATCCAGCCGACGCGCCCTCGACAAATTCTTCCGACAGCGCGAAAGAAGGATACCTGTATCTTGGATTGCTAAAACTCGGCCGCGAGAAGCGTTATAAAATTGGAAAGGCCGTGCTGGTTGAGCGGCGGAGGGATCAAATTTCGCTGCAGCTACCAGAAGACCTAGAGTTGGTTCATGCAATCACGACCGACGATGCGTATGGAATAGAAGAATATTGGCACAAACGCTTCGCCGCAAAAAACACAAAAGGTGAATGGTTCTCGCTCTCTCGACAGGACGTCGAATCTTTCAAGCGGCGAAAGTTCATGTGAGTTCATATGAGCGGTTTTTGGCGTCCGTGCGAAAATTCGCCTCTGGCCTAAAAACGGCCGTCCTATCAATTTGGCCAACGGAGGCCACTGGAATCATCGTGACATTCATCGCCCCTTCATGTAACATGTTACGCAATGGAGGCTAGAATGCCGCGCTCGACCCGAAAGCCCGCTCCACCATCCAAGCGCATGGCGAGCTATCGCCAACGGATGCGCGCCTCAGGTTTGCGCCCCGTACAAATCTGGGTGCCCGACACGCGCGCTCCCAATTTCGTCGAGACTTGTCGCCGGCAGGCGCGCGCGGTCGCCGCCAGCGATCCCGCCGGCGACGAAATCATGCGCTTTGTCGCCAGCGTCTATGAATGGCCGGAGCCGTAATGCAGCGCGGGCAATTCGTAACGGTCGCCACGGCGGGCGACTATGGCAAGCCGCGTCCCGCCCTTGTCGTCCAAAGCGATCTCTTCGCCGAGCTTCCCTCGGTCGTGATCTGCCCGCTGACGACGACCATCCGCACCGACGCCGATCAATTCCGGCTCGACGTCGAGCCTTCGCCACGGAACGGATTGCGGGAGCTATCGCAGATCGCGATCGACAAAATCACCGTGGTGCCGAGCGCCAAGATCGGCGCCGTGATCGGCGCGGCGGACGACGCCTTGCTATTGCGGGTCAATCGCGCGCTCGCCCTGTTTCTGAGCATCGTCTGAATTGCATACGAGCCAACGCGCGCCTCGAGAGCCGATCGCGCGCAAACCCCGTCAAAGCCCGCCCATCTCGCAAACCAGCGCCCATTCCTCGTCGGTCACCGGCTGCACGGAGAGACGCGAGTTGGCGACCAGCGCCATTTTGGCGAGGCGCTTCTCGCCCTTGACCGCTTCCAGCGTCACAGGCGTGGGCAAAGGCTTCACCGCCTTGACGTCGACCATGCCGAACTTGCCGCTCTCGTCGGTCGGATCGGGATAATAGGGCTTGATCACCGCGACGATGCCGACGATTTGCTTGCCTTCGTTGGAATGATAGAAAAACCCCTCGTCGCCGACCTTCATCGCCATCATGTTGAGCTTGGCGGAATGGTTGCGCACGCCGTTCCAGCTCGTGCCCTTTTCGCCTTCAGCGACCTGCGCGTCGAAGGACCACACCGAGGGTTCGCTCTTGAAGAGCCAATGGGCCATCGTCGCCTCACGCCAGCAGCGGCGCGCCGACGGCCAGCCGCCACGGCTTGATGTCGACGCTCGCAAAGAGCTGCGCCTTCGCATAGGGGTCGTCGGCGAGAAGCGCCGCCACCTCCGCTTCGTCGGCGGCCTCGAAGACGATCAACGAGCCGACCACCGACTTTTGATCCGGCGTCAACAGCGCGCCGCCGAGCTTCACCCGCGCGCCGAGCGAGGCGAGATGGGCGAGATGCGCGGGCCGATTTTCGAGCCGCCGAGCCATGCTGTCGGGCTTGTCCGTACACGTCGCGACGAAGAGCATGCGTTTTCCCTTTTCGTACGCAAAACTAGGCGATCGCGCTTCGATCGTAAAGCGCCGCCGGCCGGCCTATTCCTCGCCCTTCAGCGGACGTGAAAGCAGCTCGCCCACGGCGGCCGTGGCGTCGATCGTTCCCGCCAGCAGCGCTTCGACGGCCGCCGAGATCGGCATGTCGACGCCGCGCGCGCGCGCCATTTTCATCAGCGCCGAGGTGGTGAAGGCGCCCTCGACCAATTTACCGCCGCTCGCCTCGGCGACGCTGCGCCCCTGCCCGAGCGCGAAGCCGAAGGCGAAGTTTCGCGACTGCGCCGACGAGCAGGTGAGCACGAGATCGCCGAGCCCGGAAAGGCCCATCAACGTGTTCGGGCGAGCGCCGAAAGCCTCGCCGAAGCGTCTGAGCTCGGCGAAGCCGCGCGCGATCAGCGCCGCGCCGGCGCTGGCGCCGAGCCCGAGCCCCGCCGCGACGCCGCAAGCGATCGCCAGCACGTTCTTGGCCGCCCCGCCGATCTCGACGCCGCGCACGTCGGTCGAATGATACAATCGTAAATTTGGTCCACGTAGCGCGGCGCAAAGTCCGCGCGCCAAATCTTCGTCGGCGCTCGCCAGCGTCACCGCCGTCGGCAGGCCGGCGGCGACGTCGACGGCGAAGCTCGGCCCGGAGAGGATCGCGCCCGGCCATCCCGGCGCGGCTTCGACGAGAACCTCGGTCATGAAGCGATCGGTGCCGCGCTCGATGCCCTTGCCGCAGGCCACCAGCGGCCTCGGCCGCGACAGCGCCGCGGCGATTCGTCCCGCCGCATCGCGCGTCGCCTGCGCGGGAACGGCGACGAGGATGGCGTCGCAATCGTCGAGAACGCGCAAATCCGCGCTCGCGCGAACCGCAGGCGCCAGCACGACGCCGGGAAGGCGCGCGCCGCGCCGCGTCTCATCGAGCGCGCGCATCAGCGCCGGGTCGCGGCCCCAGATCGCGACGCTTCGCCCCGCGCTCGCCGCCGCGTTGGCCAGCGCGAGCCCCCAGGCGCCCGCCCCCGCGACGCCGATCTTCGGATAGTGCTTCACGTGGCGCCCTTCCCGTGAGCGGGTCGCCCGCCCGCCGCCCCGTTGAAACCATCGATTCGCAGTCGGCGCAACTCCGATAGCGGCGGCGGGGTTCTAGCCAAATCGACCTCGGAAGCCTAACTAGAGGCGTGGCGGTCGCAGTGAACGGAGCGGCGGCGGCCGCGCGGCGCAACCCAAGGGACTGGCCATGCAGAATCTCGACATTTCGACGATCGTCTTCGCGGTCGTCGCGATCTTCGTGGTCTTCAAGCTTCGTTCCGTGCTGGGAACGCGCAACGGCGCGGAGAGGCCGCCCGCCGAGTCCGCGCCGCCGCCGCGCGGCCAGAACGACGTGAAGAGCGCGCCCGCCGGGGGCAACGTCATCCCGCTCGGCGTCGCTGCGAAAGCGGCCGGGGGGCCGGAGGAGGCGGGCGCCGCCGCCGAGCGTTGGAAGGGTCTCGCGGAGCCGGGATCGACGGTCGCGGCGGGGTTCGACGCGATCGCCGCCGCCGACCGCGGCTTCGCCCCCGCCAGCTTCCTCGCCGGCGCGCGCTCGGCCTACGAGATGGTCGTCGCGGCTTTCGCGGCAGGGGACATGGCGACCTTGCGCAGGCTGCTGGCGCCCGACGTGCTCGCCAATTTCGACAAAGCGATTCGGGCGCGTCAGGCCGCCGAGCAAACGATGACGACGACGCTGGTCTCCGTCGATGCGGCCGATATCGTCGAGGCGCGGTTGGCGGGCTCGATCGCCACGGTCGCCGTGCGTTTCGCCGCCAAACTCGCTTCGGCGACGCGCGACGCCTCCGGCGCGGAGGTCGAGGGATCGGCGAGCGAAGTCGTCGACCATCTCGACATCTGGACGTTCACGCGCGACGTGGGTTCGCGCGATCCCAACTGGCTGCTCGCGGCGACGCAAACGGTTCATTGATCACAACGCCTCGAGAAGCGGATGCGGGCATAGAGGCGCTTTGGTCAGGAGAACCGCCATGGCGCCGCGCCTGCGACGCGTTCGTTTCGACGATCTCGCCGGCTTCGAATCCGACGACGGCCTCGCCGCCTTCGCCGCTTTCGCCCGCTCGGCGCGCGCGCTGTGCGACGGCGCGGCGCCGACGCGCCCCGCCCGCGTCCCTTCGCGGCGGCTCGTCGCGATCGCGCGCGAGGCCTTGACCGCCGAAATCCGCGAGAGCGCCGACGCGCGTCGCTTTTTCGCCGCGCGCTTTCAAGCCTTTCGCGTGGATTCCGGGGAGGCGGACGGCAAGGGATTCCTCACCGGATATTACGAACCATGCGTTAAGGGTTCGCCGACGCGGACGGCGGAGTTCACGGCGCCGATCCTGGCGCGACCCCGCGATCTCGTCGCCTTTCCCCTCGGCGCCGCGCCCGCCGGCTTCGATCCGGCGTTGAGCGGCGCGCAGCGCCTGGGCGACGGGACGTTGCGGCCCTATCCCGACCGCGCGACGATCGAGGCGCAGGGCGGGCAAGCGGTGCTTTGGCTCGCCGATCCGGTCGAGGTTTTTCTCGCCCAGGTCCAGGGATCGGCGCGCGTGGCGCTGCCCGACGGGCGCGAGGCGCGCCTCGCCTACGACGGCCGCAACGGCCAGCCCTATACGTCGATCGGCCGCCTGCTCATCGAAGCGGGCGAGATTCCGGAGCGCGAGATGTCGCTCGCCCGGCTGAAGTCCTGGCTGCGCGAGCACGGCCTCGAGCCTGGGGACAAGGGACGCGCGCTGATGCAGCGCAATCGCTCCTATGTCTTCTTCAAGATCGAGGAGGAATTCGATCCTTCGCAGGGGCCGATCGGCGGCGCCGGCATTCCCCTGACGCCGCTGCGCTCGATCGCGGTCGACCGCGCGATTTGGGTCTATGGGACGCCGTTCTGGATCGATGCGGAGCTGCCCTGGGACGGCGAGGCGGCGAGTCCGTTCCGCCGCCTGATGATCGCGCAGGACACGGGATCGGCGATCCTCGGCGCGGCGCGCGCCGACATCTTTTTCGGCGGCGGCGACGCGGCCGGGGCGCGCGCCGGCGCCATTCGCCATCGCGGCGAATTCACGGCGCTGCTGCCCAACGGGGACGAACCATGAAGGAGGCGACGGATAGGCCGCGCTCCTCCCGCCTGAGGCGCCTCAGCGACGAAGAGATCGCGCTGTGGGTCGAAGTCGCCAAGAGCGTGGCCAAGCGGCGCGGCGCGAGCCTGCCGACGCTCGCCTCGCCGAACCCGCCCGCGCCGCCTGCGCCGACGGCGGCGCCCGCCGCCGCGCCGCCCGCCGAGCCGCGAAAAGCCTCGGGCCCTCCGCCCCTCGCGCCTCTGGAGCGCCGCTTGAAACGCGATCTCGCGCGTGGGCGGAGCGCCGTCGACAGCGCCATCGATCTGCACGGCATGAACCAGGCCGAGGCGCATCACGCGCTGCGCGGCTTTCTCGTCCACGCGCAGTCGCAGGGCGACCGATTGGTGATCGTCGTCACCGGCAAGGGCGGCTCCAAATCGAGGCCGGACGCCGCGTCGTGGATCGACGAACCCGGCGTCCTCAGGCGAATGGTCCCGCACTGGCTGCGTGAAGCGGACCTGCGCGCGGTGGTGCTCGGCTTCGAGGAAGCGGGACGCGCGCACGGCGGCGCCGGCGCGCTCTATGTCCGCCTGCGCCGCCGCGACCGGCGGTGACGGCCGCCCTCGCGATTTCCCGCCGGCCGGGGAATTGACCTCGCGGCGCGGCGATGCGAGGAGGGCGCGCCGAAACAAGGGGGCGTTCGTTCCATGACCGAAGCCGTAGACGTTCTGGGCCTGGGCAATTCGCTCGTCGACATCATCGCGCATGCCGACGACGAGTATCTGCGCGCCCAGGAAATGATCAAAGGCGCGATGACGCTGATCGACGAAGACCGCGCCGAGGCGCTCTACGCCGCGCGCGTCGACCCGCGGATCGTCTCGGGCGGATCGGCGGCCAACACCATCGTCGGCGTCGCTTCGTTCGGCGTTAGGAGCGCCTATATCGGCAAGGTCAAGAACGATGCGCTCGGCTACGCCTTCGCCGAGGACATCCGCGCCACCGGCGTCGGCTTCGCCACGCTCCCGGCCGAGGACGGGCCGGCGACGGGCCGTTGCTTCGTCTATGTGACGCCGGACGGCGAGCGCACGATGAACACCTATCTGGGAGCGAGCACCTATCTTTCGCCGCCCGACGTCGACGAGGCGTTGGTGCGCGCGGCGCGCATCATCTATCTCGAGGGCTACATGTGGGACCGGCCGGCGGCGAAGTCGGCGTTCCAGAAGGCGGCCGAAATCGCGCGCCAGGCGGGCCATCGCGTGGCGCTGACGCTGTCCGACTCGTTTTGCGTCGATCGGTTCCGCGGCGAATTCATCGATCTCATGCGCCGCGGTCTCGTCGACACGTTGTTCGCCAATACCGACGAAGTCCTGTCGCTCTATCAGACGACGCATTTCGCCGAGGCGATCGACGCGGTGCGGCGCGAAGGCGTCCTCGCCATCGTGACGCGCTCGGAAAAGGGATCGATCGTCGTCGACGGCCACAGGACGCACGAAGTCCCCGCGTTTCCGGTCGCGCGCGTCGTCGACACCACCGGGGCGGGCGACATGTTTTCGGCGGGCTTCCTGGCGGGCCTGGCGAACGGCGCGGATCTCGAGACTTGCGCTCGGCTCGGCGCGCTCGCCGCAGCCGAGATCATTCAGCATTTGGGCGCCCGGCCGCTCGTCTCGCTCGCGACGCTCGCGCGCGAAAACGATCTGGCCGCCTGACTTCGAGCCGCGCGCGCCGGCAGGGGCGCGGGTTCGTCAGTCGCGCTAGCCGCGCGCGCCGGCGAGATAAGCCTTGAAGTCGCTCATCGACGCAAATTTGAAGGCGCCGTTCTCGGTTTCGGCTTCGATCGAGCCGTCCGAGAAAATCATATAGTGGGCGCCGCCGGCGCTGTAGCGGCCGACCAGCGTCGGCGAGGCCTCGGGTTCGCCCAACGCGTGCTCGATCGCCGCGATCGTCGGCAAATGACCCGACCGGTTTTCGTTGACCGAATCGTCGTCGGCGAGCGCATTCGGCTCGTCCTCGATCGCGGCGGGCTGGTCGGCGGGAGCCGGCTCCGTCGCCTCTTCGCCGCCTGGCGGCTCCGTTTCAGGCGGCGCGACGGCTTCCTCCGTGGCCGCCGGCAAGCCTTGCCGGGAGTCGCGATTTTGCGAGGACCGCATCGCTGTCGCGAAAACGTCGAGGCGACGAATCAGCGCGCCGATCGCCAGCGTCACGCCGCCCGCGCTCAGCGCCAGCGTGCCGCAGACGGCATAGAGAAGGCCGATCTCGGTAGGCAGCAAATCGAAGCTGGCGATAAGCCCGCCCGCTCCCGCCGCGACGAGAAGGAGTCCAAGAACAAAAGTGAAAATCGCCATTCGCCTTCCAACGCGCTCAATTTGTCAAAAAAGCGGCGCGAAGCGAAGGCGCTCGCGGGAATACGCGGGCGCGACGCGGCCGCGGACGAGGGCCCGCCCTGTTGCGAGGCGCCCGATAGCGGTCTAACAATAGCGTCGCGTGCGAGCGACGTCGCTCACTCGGCGCGCGCGATTCCCGCACCCCTTCATTCAAGGAGCCACGTCGATGACCTTTTCGCTTCCCGATCTGCCCTACGCTCATGACGCCTTGGCCCCCTACATGTCCAAGGAAACGCTCGAATATCACCACGACAAGCACCACCTGGCCTATGTCAACAACGGCAATAATCTGCTCAAGGGCACGGAATGGGAAGGCAAGTCGCTCGAGGAAATCGTGCGCGGCTCTCACGGCAAGAATCCGGGCCTCTTCAACAACGCGGGCCAGCACTACAACCATCTCCATTTCTGGAAATGGATGAAGCCGCATGGCGGCGGCAAGATTCCCGGCGAACTCGAAAAAGCGCTGATCGATTCGTTCGGCTCGGTCGAGAAGGCCAAGGAGGACCTCATCCAGGCGGGAACGACTCAGTTCGGTTCGGGCTGGGGCTGGCTCACCGTCATGGAGGGCAAGATCGTCGCCACCAAGACCCCCAACGGCGAAAGCCCGCTGGTGCACAGAGGCCGCCCGATTCTCGGCGTCGACGTCTGGGAACATTCCTATTACATCGACTACCGCAATCGCCGCCCCGATTATCTCAAGGCTTTCGTCGAAAATCTCGTCAATTGGGAATATGTGGCGGAACTCTATCACGCCGCGAGCAAATAAGTTCACACGCCGCGCATTCTCGCCGCGGACCGCCGACCGGCTCGCCGATCGTTTCATCGATCGGCGAGCGCTGTCGCGTCGGGCCGCGCGAGCGGCTTCGCGGTCATTCGACCAGGTTGATCTTCTTGTCCTTGCACAGGGCGACTCCCGTCACGTCCGTAGTCGTGCCGTCTTCGTAAGCGCCGTGCAGATCGAAAAGGCAGTCCTTGTCGTGCGCGACATGGACGACGACCTTCTTGCCGGGCGCGAGCGGGCCCGCGATTTTCTTGCTCTCGGACGATCCCGTGGGCGACGCGAGAAGATCGGTCAGCGCCACGGCGCGATTATTGATGACGACGACGTCGACGGTCGGGGGCCCGGCCTTCTTGGGTTTGGCTTTCGGCTTCGCCGGAGCGGCGTCGCTCGGCGCCGCGACCGCGCCGGCGGCGTCCGCCGCCGGGGCGACGACTTGCGCGGTGGCGGCGCTTGTGGCCAAGAGCGCGCCAGCGAACAATCCCCAAAACGCCCACAAAATTTTACTATTCGAACTCATACCGCATCCTCCATTCGGGGCGCGCTTTCCATCGACGCCCCGCCAACGGCGGCGACAATGGCATTAACGGTCGTTAAGGGAAAGACTGCGGTCGAGCGAAAGCTCAGGCCGCCGGGGGCGCGAGGCGACGCGCCGCGGCCATCAGCATCGGCAGCGCGTCGTCGATTTTCTCGGCCACGAGATAGCGCACTTCGAAACCCTCGCGGACGAATCCGAGATTGCGCATGTGGGCGAACAGCGCCAGCAAAGGGCGCCAGAAGCCGCCGATGTCGGCGAGCAGGACCGGCTTGTGGTGACGCTGCAATTGAACCCAGGTGAGCTGCTCGACCAGCTCTTCCAACGTGCCGATTCCCCCGGGAAGGGCGATGAAAGCATCGGCTCGGTCGAACATCAGTTGCTTGCGCTGATGCATATCGTCGACGACGACCAGATCTTGCGCCGCCAAGAGCGCATGTTCGCGCTTGACGAGAAACTTGGGGATAATTCCCGTCACGCGCCCGCCGTCGTCCAAGACCGCTCGCGCGATACGGCCCATCAGCCCATCGCCGCCGCCGCCGAAGACCAGCCCGATCCCGGCGCGAGCGAGCGCCTTGCCCAGCGCGTCCGCGGCTTCGCCGAAGCGCGGATCGGCGCCGGGGCTCGAACCGCAATAGACGCAGATGTTGCGAATCGTATCCATGAGCCGATTTGCCCCGACGCCCGCGCGAGCGTCAAGGCGCTGGGGCCGCATCGCTTCCGATGCGGCCGACCGCCCGCCGGCGAAAACGCGACGGCGCGCTCGCGAACGGCGCGTCGCCGCGTCGCGTCCGAATTACTTGGCGCGCCGACGACGCTGCTGCCCGAGGCCCATCTGCTTGGCCAGAGCCGAGCGCGCCTTGGCATAGGCGGGAGCCACCATGGGATAGTCCGGCGGCAGGCTCCACTTTTCGCGATATTGCTCGGGAGACAGGTTGTATTGCGTGCGCAAATGCCGCTTGAGCGACTTGAACTTGCGTCCGTCTTCCAAGCAAATGATGTAATCGTTGGTGATCGACTTCTTGGGAGCGATCGCCGGCTTCGCCGCTTCGGGAACCGCGACGACAGCGCCGCTGGCGACCCGCACGATCGCCGCATGAACATCGCTCAGCAGTGCGGGCAATTCGCTCGCCGGCACTGAATTGTTGGAAACGTAAGCCGAAACAATCTCGGCCGCGAGTTCAACATGATTATTCGATTCGCTCATACCGAAAATAGCTCCCAATGCGCCCTCGCAGGCCTGGTTGAATTGGATCGTGAGATCACGCGACACCTTTGCCGCGGTCGATGGATGTCCAGAAACGCCGAAATTCGACTCGTTCGCTTACAGAACGCCGTCTTCATAGGCGCAAACAATTCGCAATTCAAGACTGTTTCAAAACTTTTTGTATTGTCTGAGCAAGTCATCCCTGGCAAATATTGCGCTGTGCGGCGCCCGCTGCGGCGACAAGACTGCCTAGGACCCGTCGCTCAGCGCGCGACGTAACGTCAGTTCTTCGCCGCGGCGCTGATCCGGCTCTCCTGAAGTCGGCGCGCTCGAGCGGCGCGATCGATGCGGGATTGGCGCCGGCGCGGCGATCCCTTGGGGGGTGCTTTCGCGCCGCCGGGCCACTATATCTCAGCTTGACCTTACGCCTCGGATCGCCATGCAACATCAGAAGTCGTCGAGTTTCGTCACCGCCCGCGCGCGCGGCCATGATCGAGGCTCCCTAATCGGAACGGTCCGGCTTCTGTGGCCCTATATCTGGCCGGCCGATCGCGTCGATCTCAAGTTTCGCATCCTTCTCGCGGTCGCGCTGATGCTCGCGTCCAAGGCCGTGACGGTCGCAACGCCCTATGCGCTGAAATGGGCGACGGACGCGTTGACGCCCAACGCTTCTCATCTAGCGGGCGCTCTGCCGAGCGCGCTGACGGGCGCCATTGCGTTGACGGTCCTCTACGGGTTGATGCGCATCCTCATGGCGCTGACTCAGCAAGGGCGCGACGCGCTGTTCGCCGCAGTGGCGATGAACGCCGTGCGACGCCTCGCACTCGAAGTCTTCGTCCATCTCCATCAATTGTCGCTGCGCTTTCACCTCGAGCGCAAGACCGGCGGCCTCACGCGGATTCTGGAACGCGGCCGCAACGCGATCGAGACGATCATTCGCACCTCGATGCTGGTGGCCGTGCCGACGGTCGTCGAGTTCTCGCTGATCGTCGCCGCTCTTCTTTATACGTTCGACTGGCGCTACGTCTTGGCGATCAGCGTCACGGTGTTCGCGTATCTCGTCTATACGACGATCGCGACGAACTGGCGCATCGGCATTCGCCGCTCGATGAACGAAAGCGACACCGACGCCAACACCAAGGCGATCGACAGCCTTCTGAATTTCGAGACGGTGAAATATTTCGGCGCCGAACAGCGCGAGGCGACGCGTTACGACAAGTCGATGGCGCGTTACGAGCGCCTCAGCGTGAAGACCTACGTCTCCCTCGCGGTGCTGAACGCCGGGCAGGCCGTGATTTTCACCATCGGCATGATCGTCGTTCTCGTCATGTGCGTCGACGGCATCCGCCACAATCGCAACAACATCGGCGATTTCGTGCTGCTCAACGCGATGATGCTGCAACTCTACCAACCCCTCAATTTCATGGGCATGGTGTATCGCGACATCAAGCAGGCGATCGTCGACATTGAAATGATGTTCGACATCCTGTCGCAGAACCCCGAGATTCAAGATCGTCCGGGCGCGCGCCCGCTCGTCGTCGCGCAGGGCGCGGTGCGGTTCGAGAACGTCGAGTTCAGTTATGATCCCGCGCGCAAAATCTTGCGCGGCGTCTCCTTCGAAGCGCCCGCGGGGCACACGATCGCCATCGTCGGACCCTCGGGAGCGGGAAAGTCGACGATCTCGCGCCTGTTGTTTCGCTTTTACGAACCCTCCGCGGGGCGCATCACGATCGACGGGCAGGACATCTGCGAAGTCACGCAGTCCAGTCTGCGCGCCGCCATCGGCATGGTGCCGCAGGACACCGTGCTGTTCAATGACACGATTCTCTACAACATTCGCTACGGCCGCGACGGCGCCAGCGACGCGGACGTCAAGGCCGCCGCCGAAAACGCCCAGATCGATTCCTTCATTCGCTCGCTTCCTCAGGGGTACGGCGCGCATGTGGGCGAGCGCGGCTTGAAATTGTCGGGCGGCGAGAAGCAGCGCGTCGCGATCGCGCGCACAATGCTGAAGGGGCCGCCGATCCTGGTGCTCGACGAGGCGACCTCGGCCCTCGACAGTTTCACCGAACGCGAAATCCAGGCGGCTCTGGAGCGGGTTTCGCAAGGGCGCACGACCCTGATCATCGCTCACCGGCTTTCGACGGTCGTTCACGCCGACGAAATCCTGGTGCTCGACAAGGGCGTCATCGTCGAACGCGGCAAGCACGAGGAGCTGTTGGCGCGCGGCGGGCTCTACGCCGGGCTGTGGAGCCGTCAACGCGAGGTCGACGCGGCGCAAGAAGCGCTGCGGCGAGCGGACACCGCCGAGGAGGAGGCGGTGGTGGAAGCGGCGCTCGAAGCTAAGCAGGATTTTGCAAAAGTGGACGCCGGGTTTTCCGATGAGAATCCGGATTCGACGAGAACGGCGAGCGAACTTGGGTTAGCGAGCCGAGAGGAGTCGGACGACGCTGAGCCGTGACTTTTGTCGCGTTTGGCGCCAAAAGACTGCCTCCCTCGAGGCGCTTCCTATGTCGGTGCTGGATTCCGTTCGTCGTCAGATCACGCCCATCCATCCCGAGGGCTATATTTTCATTGCGGCGTTCATTGTGGCGACGTTGATTTTGGGCTGGCTTTGGGCGCCGCTCGGCTGGATCGCGTTCGTCGCGACGCTGTGGTGCGTCTTTTTCTTTCGCGATCCGCCGCGCGTGACGCCGCTGCGCGCCGACCTCGTCGTCGCCCCCGCCGACGGCGTCGTCAGCTTCTGCGACTATGCCGCCCCGCCGCCTGAACTCGAGCTCGGCGCGCAGCCCTTGCCGCGCGTGTCGATCTTCATGTCGGTGTTCGATTGCCACGTCAATCGCGCCCCTGTCGAAGGCCGGGTTACGCGCATCGCTTATCATCCCGGCGCATTCCTCAGCGCGGATCTCGACAAGGCGAGCGAGGCCAACGAACGCAACGGCCTCGTGATCGAAAGCGCCGGAGGCGTCTTCGGCGTCGTGCAGATCGCCGGCATGATCGCGCGCCGGATCGTCTGCTTCACCCACGAGGGAGCGCGCCTCAGCGCGGGCGATCGCTTCGGCCTCATACGCTTCGGCTCGCGCGTCGACGTCTATATGCCCGAAGGCGCTCGCATCCTCGTCGGCCTTCATTCGCGCGCCGTCGCCGGCGAAACCGTGATCGCCGAGATGGGACGCGACGAGGGATTGCTGCGATTCCGCCTGAGCTGATGCTGGAAGGCAATTCCCGATGAGCGAGACCCAACCGCAAAGCTCCTTCCCGCAAGGGCGCCCCGCCGGCGACGGCTTACGCGGGTTCAAGGCCGTGCCGTTGCGCCTGCTCATTCCCAATCTCATCACGTTGCTGGCGCTCTGCCTCGGGCTGACCGCGATCCGCTTCGCCTTCGAGGGCGCGATCGAATGGGCGGTCAGCGCGATCGCCGCCGCGGCGGTGCTCGACGGCCTCGACGGACGGATCGCGCGCGCGCTCAAAGGCACTTCGCGCTTCGGCGCGGAACTCGATTCGCTCGCCGACTTCGTCGATTTCGGCGTCGCGCCGGGGATCGTGCTCTATTTCTCCGGCCTCGATCAAATGAAGAGCCTCGGCTGGCTGGCGACGCTGGTGTTTTGCATCGCGTGCGCGCTGCGCCTCGCGCGTTTCAACGTGACGATCGAAGGTCCCGAGCTTCCCGCCTGGCGCAAGAATTTCTTCGTCGGCATGCCCGCGCCCGCGGGCGCCATCGTCGGGCTGCTGCCGGTCTATTTGCGCTTCTTGCTGTCCCCGGGATCGTCCGAGCCGCGCTTCATCATACTCGAAATCGCTTATGTCGTGGGAATCGCGCTGCTGATGGCCAGCCGCGTGCCGCACTTCTCGGGAAAATCGATCGGCCGCGTTCCGCGCGACTATGTCGCGGTGGTGCTGATCGGCTTGGCGGCGGCGCTGTTGCTGATCATCAATTTTCCCCTTCAGTCGCTCGTCGCGCTCTCCCTGTTCTATCTCGCGACGATTCCCTTCAGCGTGCGGCAGTTCAGGGCGCTGCAACGCGAAAACGGCTGAGGCCGGGAGAAGCGGCCGCCTTGGGCGACAATTGCGGTTTCCCCTTTGCGGGGAATTCATATAGGGTTCGCGTGTTTTTGCGCCGGCCCGGTCCGCCGAGCGTTTCACTCCCGGTCCTCGCCGTCGCGAGTTGCTCGGCGAAAACATGAAAGGCCCCAATGTCGAAGGAAGAATTGCTCGAGTTTCCGGGTTTCGTCGTGGAATTGCTGCCCAACGCGACCTTTCGCGTCAAACTCGAAAACGAACACGAAATCATCGCCCACACCGCCGGCAAGATGCGCAAGAACCGCATCCGCGTTCTGGCCGGCGACAAGGTCCTGGTCGAAATGACGCCCTACGACCTGACCAAGGGCCGCATCACCTACCGATTCAAATAAGCGCCCCGTGGATGGACGCTTCGCCGTGAGGTTCCCAGCGTGAGCGAGACTTTGACACGCCCTCGCCTGGTGCTCGCCTCCGGCTCGCCGCGCCGCCTGGCGCTGCTGGCGCAGATCGGCGTCGAGCCCGACGCGGTCATTCCCGCCGACATCGAGGAGACGCCGCGCCGCAACGAATCGCCGCGCGCGCTCGCGCAGCGCCTCAGCGCGGAAAAGGCGGCCATCGCGGCGGCCGTCGCGCTCAAGCGGCCCGACGTCGGCCCTTCGCTCGTTCTCGCCGCCGACACGGTGGTCTGCGTCGGCCGGCGCATCCTGCCCAAATGCGAAATCCTCGACGAAGCGGAGGATTGCTTGAGCCTGCTTTCGGGGCGCGCGCATCGCGTCTACACCGGGCTCGCGCTGACGACGCCGAGCGGGGCGACGCGCCAGCGCCTCGTCGAGACGCGCGTGCGCTTCAAGCGCCTGTCGCGCGGCGAAATGACCGACTATCTCGCGAGCGGCGAATGGCGAGGCAAGGCGGGGGGCTACGCGATTCAGGGACTCGCGGGCGCCTTCGTGCTGCGCCTCATCGGCTCCTACACCAGCGTCGTCGGCCTGCCGCTCGCGGAAACGGCGGCGCTGCTCGCCGGCGAGGGTTACCTCGCGCATCGCGCCTGGACGCCGGGAGCCTGAGCGAGATGGCCGAGCCCGCAAAAGAACCCGCCCGCGCCGATCGGGCCGCGAAAGCCAGAGGCGTCTGCGTCAATTGCGGTCGCCCGCGCGACCCGCATTACGACCCCTTCTGCTCGCGCCGCTGCGCCGACGTCGACCTGCATCGCTGGCTGAAGGGAGGCTACGTGATCCCCGGCGGCGAGCCGGCGAGCCGCGAGAACGACGACGAGCCTTAGCTTCGGCGCGCGATCGAAATCAGATCGGCCGCGTTCGCCGCAGCTTAGCCTCGAGGGCCAAGGCTCGACGGTTGGCCCTGGAAAAACTGTCGGCGGCGGTCATATAGACGAGAAGGGCGAGCGAAACCGCAGCCGCCGTCAGCGCCAGCGTGATGACGAGGGGATAGCCGAACGCATAGATCGCCACGCCCAGGACGAGCACGCAATTGGCGAAGAAATAGTATCTTGCGTCAGGCAATCCGTTGATGGCGTCGCTGAGGAGCCAGCCGACAACGGGAAGCCGCAGCACGGCTTGACCGGCGTACTTCATGACGATTCCTCGGATGTATTTTGGGGGATTATCGGCGCGATCGGCCTATGTCGTCTTTGTCATTGACTTGGATCAAATCGTCAAGGAATTCCGCCTGCGACAATTTGTCTCAGCGATGAGCGATGAAGGCGGTGGAACGGCGCCCGTCGTTCGCCGGCTCGGCGCCGACCGTTCCCGGTCAAGCCGCCGCTCCCGCGCGCGCCTCCTCCGCGCCGATCTGCCCGCTCGCGCAGGCGATCGCGAAGGCGTAAGCGCGCGCGACGTCGTCGAGGCGATCGAAGCGTCCCGGCGCGCCGGCGTGGCCGGCCTCCATCGCGGTGCGCAGCAGGATCGGGCCGCCGCCGGTCATCGTCGCGCGCAATTTGGCGACCCATTTGGCCGGCTCCCAATAGGTCACGCGCGGATCGGTCAGCCCGGCGAGCGCGAGGATCGCGGGATAGCGTTGCGCGCGGATATTGTCGTACGGGCTGTAGGCGCGGATCGCAGCGAAAGCCTCCATGCTGCGGATCGGATCGCCCCATTCCAGCCATTCCGGCGGGGTCAGCGGCAGGCTCTCGTCGAGCATCGTATTGAGCACGTCGACGAAGGGCACGTCGGCGATGATGCCGGCGTAAAGCTCCGGCGCGGCGTTGGCGATCGCGCCCATCAGCATGCCGCCGGCGCTGCCGCCGTGGGCGACGATGCGGCCGTGAGCGGCGAAGCCTTCGGCGACGAGATGGCGCGTGGCGGCGAGGAAGTCGCTGAACGTATTGGGCTTGTTGGCGAGCTTGCCGTCGTCGTACCAGCGCCAGCCCTTTTCCGTGCCGCCGCGCACGTGGGCGATGGCGTAGACGAATCCGCGATCGACGAGGGAAAGCCGATTGGTGGAGAAATTCGCGTCCATCACGTGGCCGTAGGCGCCGTAGCCGTAAATCAGCATCGGCGCCGTCCCGTCGATCGGCGCGCCGCGACGATAGAGCAGCGAGATCGGCACGGCCTCGCCGTCGTCGGCGCGCGCGAAGACGCGGCGCGTGACATAGGCGGAGGCGTCGAAGTCTTTCGGCGTCATCTGCTTCTTGCGCAGGATGCGCTGGCGCGCGCCGAAGTCGTAATCGTAGATTTCCTGGCTGCAGGCCATCGACGAATAGCTGAAGCGGAAGACCGGCGTGTCGAATTCGAACACCGGCTCGAGCTTGAGGAAATAGGTCTGCGCCTCGAAGCCGATCTCATGGGCCTCGCCGCTCGCGAGTTCGTGGATCATCAGGCGCGGGACGTTGTCCTCGCGCGCCAGCAGCACGAGATAATCCTTGAACAGCGCGGCGCTCTCGATGAGACGGCCGTCCTTGTGGGCGACGAAGGGGCGCCAATTGGCCTCGCCCGGCGCCTCGCGCGGCGCGGTCACGATCCGGAAGTCGCGCGCGCCGCCGCTGTTGGTCTTGATGTAGAAGACGTCGCCGTGATCCATCGCCTCGTAGCGCAGCCCCGGCCGGCGGGGCGCGATCAGCAGCGGCGGCGCGGCCGGATCGTCGAGATCGACGACGCGCGCCTCGGACGCGTCATGGCCGTGCACGGAAATGATCGCGCTGCGGCCGAGCCGCGTCGGCGCGATGGCGATGAACCAGGCGGGGTCGGCCTCCTCGAAGACCTCGAGATCCTCGCTCTGGGAAGCGCCGAGGCGATGCAGCATCACGCACCAGGGGCGGTGGTTTTCGTCCTGCGCGACATAGAGAAAGGCGCTGGAATCGCGCGTCCACACCACTTCGCCGGCGGCGTTTTCCACGAGGTCGGGCAAGTCGGCGCCGCCAGCGACGTCGCGCACGGCGATCGCGTACATCTCCGAACCCTTGTCGTCGGCGCTCCAGGCGAGCTTGCGATGATCGGGCGAATGGCGCGCGGCGTTCAGGTGAAAGAACGGCTTGGCGTCCGCGCGCTCGTCGCCGTCGAGCAGGATCGTTTCCCTGCCGCCCGCGCGCGGCCGGCGGCAGAGTATCCGCTGCTGGCCGCCGTGACGGAAGCGCGAATAATAGGCGTAAGGGCCGTCCGATTGGGGAACCTCGCTGTCGTCCTCCTTGAGTCGCGCGCGCATTTCGCGAACGAGCTGCCTTTGCAAGGCGCGGGTCGGACCGAGAATTTCGTCGGCGTAGGCGTTCTCCGCCTCCAGCAGCGCGCGAATGTCCGGCGGCAGCGCCGCCGGATCGCGCAGCACCTCGCGCCAGTTCTCGGCGCGGATCCAGGAATAGTCGTCGCGCCAAAAGACGCCGTGGGCGTGGCGTTCCTGCGGCCGCTCGGCGGCCCTGGGCGGCGTCGGCTCGCCGCGCGGCTTGGCGTGGGGCATGGCTCGGGGTCCCAATCTGTCGGGACCGTATTGACACGCGCGGGACGGGAAAGGAAGGCGCCCGCCGGCGGGGAGCCGATTGGCGGCGGGGAGAGAGCGCTCATTCGCTTGGGCGGCGCCGACGGCTGGCGCGCGCCACAAGCGGAAATAGCGACCTCCTCGATACGCCGTATCCTCGGCGCATACGAGCGCATCCCCCGCTCGGGCCAGGGCGGCTCGTGATTAACGCCACGATAATTCATTCGTGACAATTTGGGCGATTGCCGGAACGGCAAAGCGGTATTTTGCTGACAATATCACAGACATCGCGTGCGGGGTTTTCCGATCGCCGCTTTCTTCCGACTACGGGGGCTCGATGACTCAGCAACGCAAGCCGCAGGCGTGGCCGGAATCGGTCGAGGAGACGTGCAACCTCAACGATGCGCTCGTGATCCTCGCAACGCATCGGCGGGACGCCATCCTCGAAGCGGTGGCGATGAGCGCGAAGGAACTTCTGCGCTCGTCTGATCTGCAGCAATCGTTGCCGAAAGTGATCGAGCGCATCGGCCAGGCCACTGGCGTCGACCGAGTGCATATCCTCAAGATCGATCCGGCCGCGCCCGATCGAGGCGCCATCGTCCAGCATGATCTCTGGAGCGCATCAGGGATCTCGGCGCCGCCCCTCTTCAAGGACGCGAAGGGCGTAGCGATGGTCGACGTTGGCCTCAAATCGTGGCTGCGGAGCCTCGCGGCGGGCAAGGTTGTCGTCGGCCACGTCCGGAGCTTCGAAGAACCCGCTCGCACATTTTTCAAATCGGCTGGCGTCAAGTCGGCGATGGCTGTTCCGGTGTTCGCCGACGGCTATTTGTGGGGACACATCGGACTGGACGACTGCCGAGACGAACGCGAGTGGTCGCCCGCCGAGATCGATACACTCGAAACGCTGGCGGAACTGATCGGCGCGGCCGTCTCGGCCCACCGCCACGAGGCCATCCTCGAAGCGGTGGCGATGAGCGCAAAGGAACTTCTGCGTTCGTCCGATCTGCAGCAATCGTTGCCGAGGGTGGTGGAGCGGCTCGGCCAAGCCACCGGCGTCGACCGGGTGCACATCATCGAGATTGACGCCGACACGCCTTCCGAGCACAGCCCGGTCGCCCAGCACTACGTCTGGAGCGCGCCCGGCGCTTCAACATCCATCAAGTACCAGGAAATGACGGAATCCCTGGCCGAAGTCGGACTCGAATCCTGGGTGCCGAGGCTCATACGGGGCGAGACGGTCGCCGGCAACACCCGCGATTTTGGGCCCGCCGCTCGCACCCTGTTCGAAAGGGGAAACGTCAAATCGGTCACGGCCGTTCCGGTGTTCGTCGACGGCCGGTGGTGGGGGCTGATCACTTTCGATGACTGCGGGTTTGAACGCCATTGGGGACCTGCCGAGATCGAACCCTTCAAAACGCTAGCCGAACTGGTTGGCGCAGCGGTCGCCCGGACACGGCATCTCAAGACCTTGGCCGACGCCAATCGCATCGTCGAGAACAGCGCGACCATTCTTTATCGAATCGGCCTAAAGCCCCCGTTTCCGCTGATCTTCCTGTCGCAGAACATCAGCCGGTACGGCTACCGGGCCGACGAACTGTTGGCCCATCCCGAGCGCTGGGCGCAACTCGTCGACCGCGCCGACCTGCCCGCCATGATCGACGATATCCGGTCGATCAGAGAGGGCAAGATGGATTCCAATCAAAAGGAATTCCGTGTGCGCAAGCCCGACGGTTCGATCGTGTGGTTTGACGGCCACGGCCGCGCGCTCCGTGACGGCCAAAACCGGCTGGTCGCCTTCGAGGGCATCCTCACCGACATCACCGACCGCAAGCTCGCGATAGAGAAGGTTGCAACGCTGGCGCGGACCGACTCGCTCACAGGCCTTCCCAACCGCGCAGCCTTTCTCGAACGGCTCAATCTGGAATTCGCGCGCGCCAATCGCGGCGCCAATCAATTCGCCGTGCATTACCTCGACCTCGACCATTTCAAGGACGTCAACGACACACTTGGCCATCCGATGGGCGACGCCTTGCTGCGCGCGGTCGCCGAACGGCTCCAGGGCTGCGCGCGCGAGACCGACATGGTCGCGCGCTTCGGCGGCGATGAATTCGCCGTGCTGCAGGACGCCATCGAAGACGCCGCCGACGTCGAAACGCTGGCGGCGAGGATCGGTGAAATACTCGCCGCTCCCTTCACAATCGAAGGTAATCAGGTGCAAACCACCGCCAGCATCGGCATCGTCCTCTACCGCGGCGACGTCGCGACTGTCGACGTCATGATGATGAAGGCCGATCTCGCCCTCTATCGCGCAAAGAACGACGGCCGCAATCAGTTCCGCTTCCATGTTGTCGAACTCGACGAGCAGACCCAGGAGCGGATGATCATCGGCAAAGAGCTGCGGCACGCGATCGAGCGCGGCGAATTCGAATTGTACTATCAGCCGCAGGTGGACATTCAGTCCGGATCGATAGTCGGGCTGGAGGCGCTGCTCCGTTGGCATCACCCAAGACGCGGCCTGATATTGCCGGCCGCTTTCATTCCGATCGCCGAAACGAGCGGAACCATCGTCTCGATCGGGGAATGGGTGATCGAACATGCTTGTCGGCAGATCAGGGCCTGGAGCGACTTGGCGATTGCGCCGCCCACTGTCGCCGTGAACCTTTCCGGCGCGCAGTTCAAACTGGCGTCGCAAATTGATCGGATCGTCACCGAAAATCTCGCCCGCTACAATGTCGCGCCCGAGCGGCTGGAGCTTGAACTCACCGAATCGGTTCTGATCGAGACGACGCAACGCCACGGCGAGGTCTTCAAACGGCTTCGAAAGATCGGGGTGCGGCTTGCTATCGATGATTTTGGCACCGGCTATTCCTCGCTCGATTATTTACGCTCCTTTCGCGTCTCCCACCTGAAGATCGACCGGCGTTTTATTAACGATGTGACGATAAGCGCGGATGATGCGGCGATCGTACGAGCCACCATCGGGCTCGCGCACGAACTGGGCATCGAGGTGATCGCGGAAGGAGTGGAAACCGCCGGGCAACGGGATTTCTTGGTCTCGGCCGGCTGCAAGTTCGCGCAGGGCTATTATTTCGGCAAGCCGATGCCGGCGGCGGCGGCGAGCGAATTATTGCGCCAAGATTTTCAATTCGCCGCAGTCTAGGCGGGGAACCGCGCCTCAAGTCGAAATTCGAACCGACCCGCCACCCGTGCGCTCACGGCCTCTCCCAACCGCCGTTGCGCCCCGAGCGGAAGGCGGCGTCGATCACGCGCATGTTGGCGACGGCGTCTTCGATGGGAAATTCCAGCGGCGCCTCGCCAAGAATCGCGCGCGAGAAGGCGTCGCCCTGCAGCGTATATTGATCGCAAACGGGAAATTCCTCGACGCGCGCGCCGCTGTCGACGAGGATGCGCGTCGGCCGATCGATCGGCGCGTTGAAGGGAACGGCGACTTCGACGCGGCCCGCCTCGCCGACGATGGTGACGCGCTGATGCGCGGAGAGCTGCGTCGCGCAGGTGAACGTCAGATGCCGGCCGCCGGGAAATTCGATCAGCGCGCTGGTCAATCGGTCCGTGCCGAAGGCGGGATCGATGTCGAGCGCGGCGACGATGCGCGTCGGCTCGGCGGCGAAGACGTGGCGCGCGGTGAGGATCGCGTAGCAGCCGATGTCGTAGAGCCCGCCGCCGCCCGGCGGCCGGTTGCGGATATTTTGCGCGTCGGTCAGCCGATAGGAAAAGAAAGTCTGGATCGCGCGCACGTCCCCGATCGCGCCCGAACGCGCGATCTCTCGCGCGCGCCGCCATTGCGGGTGAAAGCGCACCATGAAGGCCTCGGCGACGAGCTTGCCGGAACGCCGGCGCGCCTCGATCAGCGCGCCCGCCTCGGCGGCGTCGAGCGCGATCGGCTTCTCGCACAAGACGTGCTTGCCCGCTTCGAGCGCGCGGATCGTCCAGGGCACGTGCAACTCGTTGGGCAGGGGATTGTAGACCGCTTCGATCGCGGGGTCGGCGAGCAATTCCTCATAGGAACCGTAGGCCTTGGCGATGCCGAGATCGGCGGCGGCGCGGCGCGCCTTGGCGATGTCGCGCGAGGCGATCGCGTCGACGCGCGAAACCTCGCCGCGCTGCATCGCGGGAATGACCTTCTCGATCCCGATCTTGGCGGCGCCGAGCACGCCCCAGGACACCTTCCTTGTCATCCCCTCCCCCTCTTCGGCTTCGCGCCTCAGTCCTTCGGCGCCGGCGCGCGCTGGTCGCTCTGGCGCGCGATCATCCATCCCGGATATTCGGGCGCCAGCGCGCTCGCCTTATCGAGCGCTGCGACATCCTCGGCGCTGAGGACGAGCTTCGCGGCGGCGAGATTGTCGTCGAGCTGCTCGACCGTCTTGGCGCCGACGATGACGCTCATGACGCCCTTGCGTTGCAGCAGCCAGGCGAGCGCGACGCGCGCCACCGAGACGTCGTGCGCCTTGGCGATCGGTTGCATCGCGTCGATGACGTCGTAGGCGCGCTCGCGGTCGACAGGCGGAAAATCGAACGAAGCGCGCCGCGCGCCCTGCGGCCCCGCGCCCTCGCGCGTGAACTTGCCGGACAACAGGCCGCCGGCCAGCGGGCTCCACACCATCACGCCGAGGCCCTGGTCCTCGACCAGCGGCAGAATCTCGCGTTCGAGATCGCGGCCGGCGATGGTGTAATAGGCCTGCACGGTCTCGAAGCGCGCGAAGCCGCGCCGCTCGGAAATCCCCAGCGCCTTCATGATCTGCCACGCCGCGAGATTGGAGCAGCCGATCGTGCGCACGAGGCCGCGCGAAACGCAGTCGTCGAGCGCGCGCAGCGTCTCCTCGATCGGCGTTACGGGATCGAAGCCGTGGATTTGATAAAGGTCGACGTGATCGAGCCCGAGCCGCTTCAGGCTGCCGGCGATCTGGTCCATGATATGGCCGCGCGACAGGCCGACCGCGTTCGGCCCCGGCCCGGTCCGGCCGCGCACCTTGGTGGCGACGATGACCTCCTCGCGCTTGACCTGCAAATCGCGCAAGACCTGACCGAGCATGACCTCGGATTGCCCCTCCGAATAGACGTCGGCGGTGTCGATGAAATTGACGCCCGCCTCCAGCGCGCGCGCGACCAGCGCGGTCGCGCCCTTCTGTTCGACCGTTCCGATGGCGCGCCACATCCCTGAGCCGCCGCTGAAGGTCATCGTGCCCAAACAAATTTCCGAGACGAATTGGCCGGTGCGGCCGAGCGGACGATATTTCATGCGCGAATTTCCCTGAGGCTCGAATCCTGACCGCGCCTAACCCCTCTGGGGGCGCCGCATCGCCTCGAACATTTAGGCGCCGATCCGTCGCCTCGCAACGCACGAAAGGTTTATCGCTCGTCCGCCGCGCGGATCGAGCCGATCAAGCGGCTCGATCGATCCGATCAAGCGGCTTGGTCGACCGGCGGCGCCAAGGCGCCGGTCATCATCGCGACGGCGTCGGACATCGTCTGCTTCTTGGGATCGATCACCGCCAGGCGGCGGCCGAGCCGATGGATGTGGATGCGATCGGCGACCTCGAAGACATGCGGCATGTTGTGCGAAATGAGGATGATCGGCAGGCCGCGCTTCTTCACGTCGAGGATGAGTTCGAGCACGCGCCGCGATTCCTTGACGCCCAGCGCCGCCGTCGGCTCGTCCATGATGACGACGCGGCGTGCGAAAGCCGCCGCCCGCGCGACCGCCACGCCTTGCCGCTGGCCGCCCGACAGCGTTTCGACGGGCTGATTGATGTTTTGGATCGTCATCAGCCCGAGCTCGTTCAACTTTTCTCGCGCGATTTTTTGCATCGCGGCGCGATCAAGGCTGCGAAACAGCTTGCCTAGAAGGGTTTGCGAACGAATCTCGCGCCCCAGGAACATGTTGTCGGCGATCGACAAGGCGGGCGAAAGCGCGAGGTTTTGATAGACGGTTTCGATGCCGGCCTCGCGCGCGTCGATCGGCGAGCGGAAATGAATGATATCGCCGGCCAGCCTGATTTCCCCGGAATCGGGGATCACCGCGCCGCAGAGCGCCTTGATCAGCGTCGACTTGCCCGCGCCATTGTCGCCGATGACAGCGAGAATCTCGCCGGGATAAAGGTCGAAATCGGCGTGGTCGAGCGCCGTGACGCGACCGTATCGCTTGACGAGGGAACGCGCCTGCAGCATCGGTTCGACGCTCATTTGGAGACCCTCCGAATCCATTGATCGAGCGCCACGGCGACGATGATCAGCACGCCGATGGCGAATTCCTGCCACAGCACGTCGAGCCCGGCGAGCGAAACCGCGGAGCGGAAGACGCCGACGATCAGCGCTCCGATCAGCGTGCCGATGATCGAGCCGCGCCCGCCGAACAGACTGGTGCCGCCGATCACGACGGCGGTGATGCTGTCGAGGTTGGCGTTCTCGCCGGCCGTCGGGCTGATCGCGCCGATGCGGCCGATCAGCACCCAGCCGGCGATCGAGGAGACGAGCCCGGCCAGGACGTAAACGCTGAGCAGGATGCGGTCGGTGTCGATGCCGGCCAGGCGCGCGGCCTCCGGATCGTCGCCGGTCGCATAGACGTGACGGCCGTAGGCGGTGCGGTTGAGCACGTACCAAACGACGAGCGCCAATGCGATCAACAGGAAGCTGCCGATGATGATGCGCGCGCCCCCGATGCTCACGGGATCGCCCATCAATTGCAGGAACGGCGCCTTGTCCTCGAGATCCTGCGAGCGAATGGTTTGGCTTTGCGAATAGAACGTATTGAGGGCGCCGATGATGCTCAGCGTGCCCAAGGTGACGATGAAGGGCGGCATCTTCAGACGCGTGACGAGCGAGCCGTTGAGGAAACCGAAGGCGACGCCGCACAACAATCCCAGCGGAAACGCGATAACGATCGGCAGACCGTCGATGACGGCCAGGCGCCCCATCACGACCGACGAAATCACCATCATCACGCCGACGGACAGATCGATGCCGGCGGTCAGGATCACCAGGGTCTGCGCGATGCCGAGGAAGGCGATGATCGTCACTTGGGTCAGCACCGTCGACAAATTGCTCGCGGTGACGAAGTGCGAGTAATTGACGGTCACACCGAGCAAAAGGCCGAGGAGCAGCACCACGAAGGGAACGGTGGTGGGATAAATGTGCAGGAAGCGCTGGGCGCGTTTTGCGAACGAAAGATGTTCTTCCTCGAACGAAGCCTGGGCGGTTGCGGCAGCGGCGAGCACGCGTTCGAATTCCTGCGGCGCGGGCCGCTCGCCTTGCGAGGCTTCGCTCATCGCTCGCTCCCCCCTTGTTTCGTCGCCGGCTTGCGCCTTTGCGAAATCGGCGCTCGAAGACGAAGCTTGCGAGCGCCGACTTGTCACATCATTAAGCGATCAAACGCTAACGAAATCAACCCCAGCAGAGCTTGGCTCCCTCGGTGGTGTCGATCGAGGGAACGCCCGGCACGGGATGATCGGTCACGAGCTTCTCGCCGGTGTCCATGCTGACGGGCTTCTTGCCGCTCTTGAGGTATTCGACGACCGCTTCGACGCCGTCCGCGGCCATCAGCAGCGGATATTGCTGCGAGGTGGCGCCGATGACGCCTTCCTTGACGCTCTTGACGCCGGGGCAGCCGCCGTCGACCGCGACGACCAGCACGCCCTTTTCCTTGCCCGCCGCCTTGAGCGCGGCATAGCCGCCGTCCGCCGACGGCTCGTTGATCGCATAAACCACGTTGATCTCGGAGGCCTTCTGCAGGATGTTCTCCATCGCCTTGCGCCCGCCTTCGTCCGAACCCGCAGTCACGTCGGAGCCGACGATCTGCGGGCTGTCGCTTTGCGCGAAGTGCTTGGGATCCTTGACCGGAATGCCGAAGCCGGTGAGGAAGCCGTTGTGGCGGAGATAGTCGACCGTCGGCTGGTTGGCGGCGAGGTCGAGCGTGGCGATCTTGGCGCTCGCGGCCTTGTCGCCGAGCGTCGCTTTCGCCCACGCGCCGATCAATTCGCCCGCCTTGAAATTGTCGGTGGCGAAATTGGCGTCGGCGGCGGTGATCGGATCGAGCGGCGTGTCGAGCGTGATCACGATGATGCCAGCCTTGCGCGCCTTTTCGACGGTCGGCACGATCGCCGAGGAGTCGCTGGGCACGAGCAGAATGCCCTTGGCGCCGGCGGCCATCAGCGCCTCGATGGCGGCGACCTGGCCGTCGTTGTCGCCGTCGGCCTTGCCGGCGTAAGCCTGCAGGGTGACGCCGAGTTCCTTGGCTTTCGCCTGAGCGCCTTCCTTCATCTTGACGAAGAAGGGATTGGTGTTGGTCTTGGTGACCAGACCGATGATGGTCTCGGCGGCGAAAGACGGCGCGCTCATCATAGCGATCGACAAAGCCGCGATCGCCGCGGTCGACAAGATTGCGAACTTCTTGGACATGGTTTCCTCCCGAAACAATTGCACTGGCGACGGAGTCTGCGCTTCGCGCATGACAGGAACGAAACGCCGAAACCGACTCTGGCCAGGTCGGATCCGCGCCGTCGCGCCGCTATAGGGACAAAATCCGAAGCCAGAGTCAATGGATAAATCAAGCCGCCTGAATTATTATTGACACGCTGGTCGCGCGCCAGCATGCTAGGCGCAACGACAAGGGCGACCGCCGCGAAAACGCGCCGCCAGGGAAAACGCACGAGGAGAGTTCATGTCGGAAGCGGTCGACGAGAGCGCCGCGCCTCCCCCGCTATCGTCGCCCGTCGCCAGCGGCGCCGACCAGACGGGGGTGCGTCTTTACAACGAGCGGTTGATCCTCTCGCTCGTTCGGCGTTTCCAGCAGCTCTCCAAAATCGAGGTTGCGCGAATGACTGGACTTTCCGTGCAATCGACTTCCGCGATCATGAATCGCCTGCAGGTCGACGGCCTTCTGCGCCGCGAGGCGCCGTTGCGCGGACGCGTCGGCCAGCCGACCGTTCCGGTGTCGCTCGATCCCGAGGGCGCGTTTTCGCTAGGCCTGAAAATCGGCCGCCGCAGTTGCGATCTCGTCTTGATCGACTTCTGCGGACGAATCCAGCGGCGAACGCACCGAACCTATGCCTATCCGACGCCGAATTTGGTGATGGATTTCTTCACAGGGGCGCTGGAGCCGATGACGCAGACGCTGACGCCGGCGCAGCGTCGACGCATCGCGGGACTCGGCGTCGCGTCGCCGTTTCAATTGTGGAACTGGTCGGCCGAGATCGGCGCGCCCGCGGAGGAGATGGACGCTTGGCGATCCTTCTCGATCGAAGAGGAATTGGCGCGCTCGTGCCCCTACAGGGTGACGCTGTGGAACGACGCGACGTCGGCCTGCGCGGCGGAGTTCTTTTTCGGCGAGGCGTGGCGGCATCGCGACTTCCTTTATTTCTTTCTCGGCGCGTTCGTCGGCGGCGGACTTGTCCTCGACGGGGCGATTTATCCCGGCCGCACCGGCAACGCCGCGGCGCTCGGATCGATGCCGATCGCCCCGCAGGACCCCAGCCGCCAGACGACGTCCCAATTGATCGCCCGCGCGTCGATCTGTCAGCTCGAGCGGCGCGTCGAAGCCGCGGGAACCGATCCCTCCTCGATCTGGCGGACTCCCGACGCCTGGGACGATTTTGGGCCGCTCCTCGACGAGTGGATCGAGGAGGCTTCTTTCGCGCTGGCCTATGCGGCGATCGCGGCGATCTCGGTCCTCGACGTCGAAGCGATCGTCATCGACGGGGCGATGCCTGTCGCCGTCCGCCAGAAGCTCTGCTTGCGCGTGGCCGCGCAGATCGAAACGCTCGATCGGCGTGGATTATCCGACGTGAAGATCGTCGCCGGCGCGATCGGCGCGGACGCGCGCGCAATCGGCGGCGCGGCGTTGCCGCTGATCAAGAATTTTGCGCGTGACAGAGAAGTGTTGTTTAAGGACGCGCCCGTCGGACTGGGCTGATTTTCCCGATCCCGCGTCGGCGGATCGCGCGGCAGCGCCGCGGTCCGCACAGAAATGTCGAACGATCTTTCCGTTCGCAGCGCCAGTCGACCCAAAGCGAGAGAGACGTCCATGGCGGCCAGATTCATCAAAGTCGAGCCCTTCGATCTCATCGTTTTCGGCGGCACGGGCGATCTCGCCTATCGCAAATTGTACCCCGCGCTGTTTCACCGCGAAATGAGCGATCAGTTCACCGAGCCCACGCGGATCGTCGGAGTCGCCCGGCGCCATTTCGATCGCGAGGCGTTTCAGGCCTCGGTCAAGGACGCGCTCGTCAAGTTCGGCCCCGCCGACCTCGGGCCGAACGAATTCCTCGATCGCTTCCTTCAGCGCATCGACTATGTCGCGGTCGACGCCGTCGGCGAACCCGGATGGGAGCAGTTGAAGACGCTGCTCGGCCCGGACGAGCGCACGCGCGCCTATTATCTCGCCACCGGACCCGATCTTTTCGGCCCCATCGCGAGGCGCCTCGGCGAAACCGGATTGGCGACCCCGCGATCGCGCATCATCGTGGAAAAGCCGATCGGCAAGGACGGAGCGAGCGCCGACGCGATCAACGACGCGATCGGCGACGTCTTCCTCGAGACGAACATCTTTCGCATCGACCATTACCTCGGCAAGGAATCGGTGCAGAATTTGATGGCGCTGCGCTTCGCCAACGCGCTGCTCGAGCCGATATGGAACAACGCGCATGTCGATCATGTGCAGATCACGGTCGCGGAGACGCTCGGCGTCGAGGGGCGCGGCGTCTATTACGACGAATCCGGCGCGCTGCGCGACATGGTGCAGAACCATATGCTGCAGCTGCTTTGCCTCGTGGCGATGGAGCCTCCGTTCTCGCTGCAGGCCGATTCTCTTCGCGACGAAAAACTGAAAGTGCTGAAATCGCTGACGCCGATCGACGCCTCCAACGCGTCGGCGGCGACCGTGCGCGGCCAATATCGCGCCGGATTCGCCGAGGGCGCCCCGGCGGCGTCCTATCTCCAGGACATCGGCGGGGAAGCGAGCGAAACCGAAACCTTCGTCGCGCTGAAACTCGCGGTCGCCAACTGGCGATGGGCGGGCGTGCCTTTCTATCTGCGCACCGGCAAGCGATTGCCGCAGCGGTTCTCGGAAATCGTCGTCGGCTTTCGCCGCGTGCCGCACGCCATCTTCGAGACGGACGTCGACGGCATCCCCGCCAACCGGCTCGTCATCCGCATCCAGCCGGACGAAGGCATCAAACTCTGGCTGATGATCAAGGAGCCGGGTCCCGGCGGCATGCGCCTGCAGCATGTGCCGCTCGACATGAGTTTCGCCAAGACGTTCTCCGCGCCCTCGGCCGACGCCTACGAACGGCTGCTGATGGACGCGCTGCGCGGCAACGCGTCGCTGTTCATGCGCCGAGACGAAGTGGAGGCGGCCTGGCGATTCATCGACCCGATCCGCGAGGCCTGGGGGCGCTCGCACGATTCGCCGCGGCCCTACGCCGCCGGCACTTGGGGGCCCGCCGCCTCGATCGCGCTGATCGAACGGGACGGGCGCACCTGGAACGAGGAATACGAATGAGCCCGGTCGCGCTCGCCCGCCACGATTTTCCGACCGGCGCGGCCCTCGCGCCCGTCTTCGCCCAATGGACGGCGGAACGCTTGCGCGAGGCGATCGACGCGCGCGGCGCCGCATTGCTCGTCGTCTCCGGGGGAACCACGCCGGTCCGCTATTTTCACGCGCTCTCGAGCCAACCGATCGACTGGTCGCGCGTCGCGGTGACGCTGGCCGACGAACGCCGGGTTCCCGACGACGATCCGCGATCCAACGCCGGATTGGTTCGCGATGCGCTGTTGCGCGACCTCGCCTCGCGCGCGCAATTTGCTCCGCTCGCCGATTCGCGCCTGGACGAGGATCTCGAGCTGGCGGCGGCGAACGCGCGAATCGCGACGCTCCCCTCGCCGGCCGATCTGGTGGTGCTGGGCATGGGCGAGGACGGCCATACCGCCTCGTGGTTTCCCCGCGCCGACGGCCTTGCCGAAGCGATCGACCCCGGCGCGCGCGCGCTGGTGGCGCCGATTCGCGCGCCGGGCGCCGCCGAACCGCGGCTGACGCTGACCGGACGCGTGATCTTGCGCGCCCGCGCGATCGCGCTTCATATCGAGGGCGAAGCGAAGTCGGCGACGCTGGCGAAGGCGCTCGGCGAGGGACCGACGGAGGCGATGCCGATCCGCGCGGCGTTGCGCGGCGCGGCGGACCGTTTGACGATTTTCTTCGCCGCGTCTTCGTGAGGCCCAGAGCGGTTTCCGATCGAAACGACGTCGCCGGCGCTGTTTGATCCAGCATCATCGAGGACGAATCCATAGCCTCGACTCGCTGAGCGCTCGAAGCATTTCGAAGCATTTTCGCCACGCTTCGATTTACTGCGAAATGCTCCATTTTGATACGTTTTGATTCCCCCACACTTGTACGCCTGCGGCGCCGTGCGGAAAGAAAAAGAGAGGTAAATTTCGTCATAAAACTGTAGTTCTCTTGCATTAACGCTGCGGCAATCATTGTATGCAGTCGGTGCAGTTGGGTTGATGGTTGATGATCTCGCTCCTGATGATCTCCTTGGCGACGTCTATGACGAAGGCGCCGTAGCGGATTCGATCGTCAACGCCGACAACCGGGTTCCCCCGATCGTTCTCGAAGACATTGCGTTGATGGGCGCGACGCCCGGAATGGGCGGCGTCGAGCAGGAGCATGGTTCGCTGACCTCCATCGGCCTGGCTTCGCCGGCTCCGGGACTCAGCCGGGTTATCGACGGGCCGGCGGATGATACCGTCGTTGCGGCGACGGCCGGCGAAAAGGCTGTGTCCGCGCCGCCGGCGGGATCGGGCGACGCCGCTGCGCCAATCAAGGGAAACTATCCGCAACCCGCGGACAGGCCGACCCAGACCGGCGCCGAGGGAATATTCTTCGACTTCAACCAGGGCTGCCGCGTCCTTCTGCCTCCCAGGGAACATGGGTCTTGGCGAGCGAGGCTGCGCGATCTCGACACCGGCAATATTTTGTTCGAGACCGAGAACAAGGGCGCGTTGATCCGCTCCTCGAAGCGTTGGTATGTGCGCTTTTCCATCGAGGTCTGGTCGATCGAGGAGGGCCGGACCGAGCCGCGCCTCGTGCTTAATCACCAATACGACGCCTCGGAGCGTGAGGTGCTGATCCAGTTTCCGGTCGGCACGCTCGGCGATTCCATCGCCTGGTTCTCCTACGCCGCCCGCTTCGGCGCGCGCCACCCAGGCTGCCGCGTCACCTGCGTCATGGCGCCGGCCATTATCGCGCTGCTGCGCGACGCCTATCCCGACATTCGCTTCGTGGCGCCGGAGGAAGTGGCGGCGCAAAAACTCGCCGAGAGCGCCTACGCCACTTATTGCCTCGGCCTGTTCTTCACCGACGCCGCTTGCGAACATCAGCCGACCGATTTTCGTTTTGTCGGTCTGCACCGCACCGCCGCGTATATTCTCGGCGTCGATCTCGAGGAAAAGCCGCCGCGCCTCGCTTTGCCCGACGACAGCCGGCCGATCGCGGAGCCCTATGCGGTGATCGCCGTGCAAGCCACCAGCGGGGCCAAGTATTGGAACAATCCGAACGGTTGGCGCGACGTCGTCGCCTTTCTGAAGGGGCGCGGCTATCGGGTCGTCTGCATCGATCAGAAGCCCGTGCACGGCTCCGGGATCATGTGGACGCATATCCCGCACGGCGTCGAGGACGAGACGGGCCGCCCGCTCAGCGAAGCGGCCCGCTGGCTCAAGCACGCCTCGCTTTTCGTCGGCTTGTCGAGCGGCCTGTCCTGGCTCGCCTGGGCGGCCGGATGCCCCGCGGTGCTGATCTCGGGCTTCAGCCATCCGACCACCGAGTTCACGACGCCCTATCGGGTGATCAACTGGCACACCTGCAATGGCTGCTGGAACGATCCCAAGCACTGTTTCGACCACAAGGACTTCTTGTGGTGCCCGCGCCACGCCAATACGCCGCGGCAGTTCGAATGCACGCGGCTGATCACATCGGCGCAGGTGATGCGGGTAATAGAGGCAATTCCGAGCTTCGGCTCGCATAGCGCGCCGACATGACCCGGTCGCTAACAGCTTAAGTTTTCTCTCTGTTTCGGGTGGGGCGCTATGACGACGACATCGGTAACGACCAGCACGACAAGCGTATATACAGAAACGTCGGGCAACGAACTCCTCGTCGCATCGGGCGGCAACGTCACGTCGGCGATCATTGATAACGGCGGTTCGCTCGTTGTCAGCGGCGGCGTCGATAATTCGGCGACCATTTCGTCGGGCGGCACGGGGTCAGTTTACGCTGCTGGCTCGGCGACCGGAGACCAAATCTACGGCACGATGAGCGTTGGCAGCAGCAGCACCAGCGGGTCGAGCACCGGGACGGTCAGCAACGAAACGGTCCATAGCGGCGGCACGATTGACTTGATTAAAGGCGCCGCCACCGGCACGACGGTCGACGGCGGCGGCAAGCTTTATATCAGCGGCGGCAACACCGCCAGCAATACAGTCCTGAGCGGCGGTGGCACGCTCGAATTGGCGACGTCAGGCGCGACGCTGGCCGGTACGCTCACCTTCGAGGGCGGCAGCAACACGCTCCAAATCGACAAGGTGCTGAGCTCGGCAGCCACCAGCGGCGTGACGATCGAAGGTTTCTCGTCCACGGACAAGATCGTCGTGTCGGGGGCGACGACAGTCGCGGTTTCCAGCAGCGGCGGCCACGAGATCGCGACCATCTCGAGCGGCGGCGTCACCGACACGCTCACGTTTTCCGGTTCGCAGTACACCAACTCGACCCTGTCGTGGGTGACGTCCGGGAGCGCCGAGGTGTTGGAATACACGCCCGCCGCTTCGGGCACGACGACGTCGGTGACGACCTCCACCGCGTCGGGCGCCTATACCGAAACCTCCGGCAATACGCTGCTCGTCGAAGCGGGCGGCAGCGTCTCCGCGCCAATCATCGACAACGGCGCCTTTCTCACCATCAGCGGCGGCGTCGATTCTGCCGCGGTCATATCGTCGGGCGGCACGGAGACGATTTCTGCGGGTTCGGCGACCGGCGACCAGATCGCCGGCAATGCGACCGTCAGCGCAGGCGGCACTGTCACGAGTGAAAATGTGCTGAGTGGCGGCGCGCTCACCATCAATGGCGGCGCCGATAGCGCGGCGACCATTTCGGCGCATGGCGCCGAGACGGTTTTGGGGGGAGGTTCAGCGACCGGCGACCAGATCTTCGGCACTTTGTCGACCATCAGCGGCAATTCGGCGACCCTCACCAGCGAGACGGTCGAGAACGGCGGCACGTTGAACCTGCTCAACGGCGATTCCGCCATCGGCACGACGGTTTTGAGCGGTGGCACGCTCTTCATCAGCGGCGCCGACAATGAGGCGAACAATACGACACTGAGCGGCGGCGGCGTTCTCGATTTGGCGTCGCCTCAGGCAATGATAGGTGGTTCGCTGACCTTCGAGGAAGGCGGCAACACGCTCGAGGTCACCAAAATCAATGCTACGAGCACTGGCGACCAAGCCGTGATCTCCGGCTTCTCGTCCACCGACAAGATCGATGTGACGGTGATCAGTGCAACAGGCGCGACGCTCTCGTATTCGGTGAACGGCGCCGGCAATGAGGTGGTCACGATCAGCGGCACGAGTGGCGGCGCGGCCGCCGCCGAGTCGTTCATATTTTCCGGCACGACGACTTACAATAACAATACTTTGTTCTTGACGGCGGACGCGGGCAGCGGCGTCGACCTCGAATATAACCCCAATCCGACGACGCTGACCGTCAGCAGCGGTACGACGTCGAACGGCCTGACCGTCAGCGCCGATGTGACGCTCACCGTGCAATCCGGCGGCACAGCAAGCGCGACGATTGTCGACGCTGGCGGCATGGAGATCGTCAGCGGCGCCGATGTCTCGGCGACCATTTCGGCGGGCGGCGCGGAGACCGTTTCCGCTGGCGGGTCTGCCGCCGGCGACCAGATCTACGGCTCGGCGATCGTCGACGGCGGCGCTGTCAGCGACGAAACCGTGCTGAGCGGCGGCATGCTCGCCCTTAGCGGCGGCGCTGCGGCGAGCAATATCGTGCTGAGCGGCGGCGGCGTGGTCGAATTGGCGTCGCCGACGGCCACCCTCTCGGGTGCGCTGACGTTCTCGGACGGCGGCAACACGCTCGGCATCGCTTCGATCGCTAGCGGCGGGGATGGCGAGCAGGCGGTGATCTCCGGATTCTCGATCACCGACCAAATCGCGATCTCGGGCGTCGGCGCCGACCCGACGCTGTCGTTTTCGACCAGTGGCGGCAACGAGGTCGTGACAGTCGGTGGCGCGAGCGGCGCCGAGACGCTGATATTTTCCGGCACGTCGACCTATACCAGCAACACTCTCTCGCTCGCGTCGTCGGGCGGCGCCGTCGATTTGGAATATAGCAGCGCGACGTCGGTGACGACGTCCACCGCGTCGGGCGCCTATACCGAAGCCGCCCGCAATATCCTTATCGTCGAACAAGGCGGCAGCGTCTCCGCCGCGACCATCGAAAGCGGCGCCTCTCTCATCGTCAGCGGCGGCGCCGATTACGCGGCGGCCATCTTGGCCGGCGCCGTCGAGACGATTTCAGCGGGTTCGGCGATCGGGGATCAGATCTACGGCGGCGCGACCGTCGACGCCGGCGCTACAGTCACGAGCGAAACCGTGGAGGACGGCGGCGCGCTCGCCATCGGCGGCGGCGCTGTGGCGAGCAATATCGTGTTGGACGGCGGCGGCGTGGTCGAATTGGAATCGCCGACCGCCACGCTCTCGGGTTCGCTCACGTTCTCGGACGGCGGCAACACGCTCGATATCGCTGCGATCGCCAGCAGTGGGGATGGCGAGCAGGCGGTGATCTCCGGGTTCTCCTCGACCGACAATATCGTGATCTCGGGCGTCGGCTCAAACGCAACGCTGTCGTTTGCGACCAGCGGCGGCGACGAGGTCGTGACAGTTAGCGGCGCGAGCGGCGCCGAAACGCTGATATTCGCCGGCACGTCGACCTATACGAGCAGCACGCTGTCGCTCGTGACCTCCGGCGGCGCCGTCGATCTCGAAACTTCCGCGGCTCCCTCCGATCTTGGCTTTCAAGCGTACAATTCGGGCACGGCGAGCACGATCTCGGCGGGGCCGCTTGCGCTTTATAGCGTAGCGGTCGACGACATCGCGCCGACGCAGATGAACGAAGGCTTCACCGAGGTCGACGCCAAGGCCGCCGCCTTCGATCTCTTCACGACGAGCGCCGCGCTCGAAGCCGATCTGATGGGCGATATCGAGCCAGTCGTGATCGGGCCGGGCGGACAGCTCTATCTCCTCGACGGGCATCACACCTTCACCGCCTTGATCGATTCGAGCTGGGGCGCGTCCGATCCGACGGTCTACGTCAATGTCATCGCCAATTACTCCTCGGACTCGGAGACGCAGTTCATCGCGCAGATGGAGGCCAACAACTGGCTGCTGCCTCTGAACGACGGCGTCCCGCAAACCGTCAATTCGACGACCGGCGCGCCCATCCCCGCGACCCTGACGGGCCTCACGAGCAACGTCTATCGCGGCCTCGAATACAGCATTCTGAAGCAAAAGGATTCGAAGCTCTTCACGACGACCGCGAATATCACCGGGGCGACGGGCGCCAAGACGCCGGGTCTCGACAAAATGCCGGGCCTTTACTCCGACTTCGCCGAGGCCGCCGCGTATCAGGACGCCGATGCCGGCCTCGGGCTTCCCTATCTGTCGCCCGGCGACATCGCGCTCGCGACGCAATGGAACCTCAATCCCTTGAGCACCACGACTTTGCCGAATGTCTCCGGCACGGTCTACGCCTATCAATTGCCGGGTTTCATCCTGTCGCAAAACGTTGTGATCAGCGCCTCGATCAGCAATGCGACGCTGGGCAATTCGGAGCCGGGCAATGGCTCGATGGAAGGCGCGATCGACGGCAACGGAACCTTCACCGGCATTACCGAGATCAACGCCGGGACGACGGCCAATCCAATCTATATCGATACGCCGAATATCGGCCTCATCATGCAGGTCGGCGCCGACCGGGGCTACGACGTCACGCTCACCAACACCGATAATACTTATATTGGCGGGACGACCTTCCTCGCCGGCACTTTGGCCATCGCCGGCGATGGTTCGCTCGGCGCCGCGCCGACCGAATCCAACGCCGCCTTCGACGCCAGCCTGACGTTCGACACGGAGGGCTTCGCCGACAATGTCACGGCGGCCGTCCAAGCGGACAACGGCATTATTTTCAACAGCCTGAGCGAAGGCAACGGCACGCTGACGATCGGGACGACCGCGGGCGCATTCACCAGCGCGAGCCCGTTCACGACCAGCCGTGTAATCGCGGTCGGCAACGAAGCGGCGACGGTCAACGTTAACGGCAGTTACGTGGAACTGGAGGGGCAGCTCGTCACGCTGGGATACGACAATTTGGGTCTCGGCGAGACGGCCGGCTTTCCTGCTTTCACCATCGACGACCTCAGCAGCGGCGGCGGCAAGACCGCGACCGCGGGAACGCTCGTCCTGTCGACGCCGAGCCCGGATTTTTACGGCGACGTCATCATCGGCGACACCGGCACACCGACCGTCGAAGTCATGAGCGACGCCGCGCTCGGCAATACGACGGGTCCGGCGGACGAGATCGGCGAGGTCGAACTGAACGGCGGCACGCTGCAGACGGGCGCATCGTTCTCGGCGTCCGAGCGCGACATCAACGTCGAGGGCGGCAGCCAGATCGACGTCGACGGCAACGACACCGCCTGGGGTTCGCTGACCGACGTGAAGCGCACGCTGGCGATCGTGAACAGCAGTTCGACGCCGGGCGCCATCACCTTCAACAACTTGACCATTTCGCAGACGTCGACCTTGCAGTTGGACGGGACCGCCAACGGCACGACCTACAGCGGCGCCGAATCGGTGACGTTCACCAACGGCATCTTTCAAACGGCGGCCTCGGACACGCTCGTCCTCGACCCCTCGTCGGCGAGCGCGCTCGGCACGACGGAACAGGTGTATTCCAACGGACCGTCGGCGACGCTCGTCGACGGCATCGCGCCGGTCTGGATCGTCACCAACGAGGGCAGCAGCAGCGGCCCCTATGATTTCGTCACCTATGGCGCCGACGGCTACGTGCAGGAAAGCGGCGCCGCTACGACGCTCAGCGCCGCGACCGGCTCCGACGTCGTCGAACTCGCGGCCACCACGACCGCGAGCGGCAGTCTCGCCGCCTATGCGCTCAACACCAACGGTTACGCGATCTCGCTCGGCTCGAACACGCTGACGATCGGCGACGGCACGGACGACGCCGGCCTCATTCTCGCCAACGGCAGCGCGATCAACGGCGGCACATTGGCTTTCGGCGGCAGCCAAGGCGTCGTCTGGCTGAGCGGAAGCGCGACGATCTCATCGAAAATTACCGGCGGCAACGGTCTGACCTTCGCCGGATCCGGCGCGGTGAACCTCGGCACGGCAGCCAATGTCAGCGGCGTCGTCACCATCGATTCCGGCACGGTGACGCTCTCGGCGGCCAATGTGTTCGCCAATGACATCGCTGGCGTCGAATTGGGCGACGTCAAGAGCAAGCCATCCAATTCCATCTTGGATTTGACCGCCAGTCAGACCTTCTCCACGCTCAACAGCATCGGCAGCAAAAGCGCGATCAATATCGGCGCCGGCGACACTCTGACGATCGGCGACACGACCAATAACGAGAGCTCGACATTGTCGAGCACGATCACGAATACGACCGATACGGCGCCCGCTATTGTAACGGCCGGGTCTGGCCTCGTCGACCTCTCCGGCGCCACTCTCACGCTCGTCGCGGGCAGCGCGATCGACGCCACTGGCGGCGAACTGCGCGTCGCGACCGGCGCGCTGACGAATAGCGCGACCGCCGGCAGCGCGCCCAATTTCGTCCTGAGCAACAACGCTCAATTGCAGTTCGCGCAAAGCGAGGGCCAATACGCCGGCTCGATTTCGGGCGCCGGCTCGCTCGATCTCGTCACCGGCACTTTGCAGTTGACCGGCGCCAATAGCTATACCGGCAATACCATTCTCACGACGGGCACGACCCTCGACGTTACGACGGCCAATCTTCCGATCGGCAACGACATCAGCGCCGCCAGCGGCAGTTTGGTTGATTTCGACCAGACGACCTCGGGCGCATTCGGCGGGGTGATCAGCGGGGCCGGCTCGCTCGACAAGGACGACAGCGCGACGGACGGGGCGGGTAATGTCACGCTGACAGCCGTGCAGACCTACACCGGCGCCACTTATGTGGAAGCCGGCACGCTGACCCTCGGAATCGCCAATGCCGTCGCAGATTCGAGCGGGGCGATCCTCGGCCGCGTCGGCGGCGGCGCTACTGCGACACTGGCGCTCGGCGCCAACAATACTTTGGCCAGCCTGTCGAGCAATGCGTCGAACACGACTTCGGTTGCGCTCAACGGCCATGTTCTGACGCTTGATCCGACGACGTCGACTTCGTCCGATTTCGGCGGCGCGATCGTCGACGGTTCGGCCGCGGGCAGTCTCGTCATCGACGGCGCGGGAGACGCCGAACTCACCGGCGCGAACACGTTCACCGGCGGCACGACGCTCGACTCCGGCACATTGGAACTCGGCGCGAACGATTCCGCGGGAACAGGCGCGATCACCTTCGGCTCGGCTTCGGCGCTGTTGCAACTCGACGCGACATTGACGAGCGGCGCGACCGCGTTCGCCAACACACTCGCGAACATCGTCGTTGGCGATCAAATCGATCTCGACGGGCTGCAATTCGAGTCGGGCGCGACCACAGCGACGGTGTCGGGATCCACGCTGACCGTCACGAACGGGACCGCCTCTGAAACTTTCACGTTGAACAATCCGGCCACGACGAATTTCACGGTGGCCGCCGATAACACGGGCGGCGTGCTTTTGACCGCCGCGACCGCGATTGTCCCGACGATTACAGGGACGGTCGCGGGTCAGACGACGACCTCGGAAGCGCCGGTGACGCCGTTCGCCGGCGTGACGATTACCGACGCCAACGACGGCGGGACGGAAACGGATACGTTGTCGATCACGCTTTCGGGCGGCGGCGCGCTGAGCGGAACGGGCCTGAGCGGCTCGAACGGCAGCTACAGCCTGACGGGAACGGCGGCGGCGATCACGAGCCAACTCGACGCGCTGTCGTTCACCCCGGTCGACGGCGTTCCCAACACCTCGGCGACGACAAGCTTCACGCTGAGCGATTTGAGCAGCGCCTTCGCGACCCCCATCGTCGACGGCGCGACCACGGTGATCGACAGCGATCCGGCGGTGGCGCCGACGATTACGGGGACGACGATCACCGACACGACCTCGGAAGCGCCGGTTACGCCATTCTCCGGCGTGACGATCGCCGACGCCAACAACGGCGGGACGGATACGGATACGTTGTCGATCACGCTTTCGGGCGGCGGCGCGCTGGCGGATGGCGCGAGCTTCGCCGGCGCGAGCAGCCTGAGCGGC
>Ga0187852_1000136_pt1 | contig 80479 bp, 59 predicted proteins | sample June2016WEW_6_40_FD_134511 | JGI IMG/M metagenome (GOLD analysis project Ga0187852, IMG submission 134511) | Peatland microbial communities from SPRUCE experiment site at the Marcell Experimental Forest, Minnesota, USA - June2016WEW_6_40 | ecosystem: Environmental > Terrestrial > Soil > Wetlands... | reverse complement strand
TGCCCGCCTCCGCTTCGCCAGCCAGCCTCATTCTGTTACGATCATTTCCGTTCGTCTACAATGTCTCAGCGAACGGCAATCCGTCCCTAATTTCCGTGTCTCACCCGAGGGGCGCGGCGCAGTTCTTCGCCTCGGATATCTCGAATAAAGAGTGGCAGTGCGACGGCGCGACCTGGCAGCCGATCGCCTTTGGGATGCAGGTAGTTGAACCGACGGCGCTACCGTGGACCGCAGTGACAGGGGGGAGTGACAATCCGACGATTACCAATGTAGGCGGTACGGTGCAGCTCTCCGGCCTACAAAATGCCGGCAGCGGGCTGGAAAGCATGGGCATGACGACTCCCGTTGTGCTTTCGCCCCCTTACACGGTCGAAGTTGCGTTCACTCTTCAGTTACTCACCTCAACCAGCACGTGGTATAATTCTAACTGCTATTTCGGCGTCGCCGGCGGTTCGGCGAGCTCCTCGACATGGGAGGGGATGCATTGGCTTTTCTCTAGCGGCCAAGCTGCAATGACGATGCTTGAGGGCTACGGAGCGCTCAATGCGAGTGTGACTCCGAGGACAGCCCTATTCAACGTCCTTGCAGCCCAGCCGGTAATTCGGGCAGCAATCTCCGATGATGGAACGCACCGGACTTTCCTTACCAACACTGGCAGCGGCTGGACGCAGCTTTACCAGGAGAGCAGCACGCCGGGCATTTCCTTGCCGGGCTACTGGGGTTTTGGCTGCCAAACCTACAACCCTGGCGACCAGTTTCAGTTGACTCTATACCATGCGAGCGTGCACCACTAATATGAGACCCCTTGTACTATTGTTCACAGTTTCGCTCTGTTTCGCCGGGCAGGGAATCGTTCTTGGCCCCGGCCAATATGTCTACAACAGTTCGATACCAGCCCTATCTCCTGGAACGCCGTACCGAATTGAGGAATCGCTACAAAACGTGTCTTGCGGGTATCATGTATTCGGTGCGGGTATTGTCAGCGCCAACATTTACATTTCCTGTATTTCGGGAACTGACCAACAACTGCTTGTTTGTCCTGGTGACAGTTACAGCGATTGCTTTCACATAGAGACATACGGCCTACCGGGCGGCTTTGTCACGTACCGCTTTCAGCACTTCCGCTCATCCCTGACAGATGTATGTCAGGCGTGGGACGTGAACGGCAATCTGATTTTCAATCAGACGGCATCCTATACCGCTGAAATTGGATATTCAAATGGCGTGGGTGTTGGTGACGGTAATGTTGGTGGGTATGCTGTCAACTATGCGCGAATTTACTCGGCGACGGTGGGGGTCAATTCTCGACCTCCTGTGACAGAAGACACGAGTACAAACCTCGTTTTCCAGTGGAAGTTCGACGGCACTCTTGATGATTCCGGTCCTGGCGGATACAACGGGACGCTGAGCAGCGGCACGGCGAGCTACGTGACGACGCTGGGACAGTCTCTTGTGGTGCCGTTGGTAACGAACACAAATGTGAGCACTTCATGGCCTGCCACGCTACCAGGGTATCAGCCAAGCTGGCGCGCAGGGCAGCCAGGCGGCCTTTCGTGCGCGAACAGTTACTCGCAATCAGACAACCCGAACGTCTCATGCTTTTGGCAGGTGCTGTTACAGCCTGGGCAGGTCGCGCCGTTTTGGAGTAGCCAGACTTCAGAGACGCCAACGCTTACCGGGCTCGTCTTTGGCGACTATGCGATTCAGTTGACAGTGACAGATCAGGCTGGTAACACGGCAACATCCGTGACCCATATAGGTGCGGTTGCCACGGACTCAAACGGCGTGGTGGTAAATGCGAACCCAGCGGCCGATGTGATACTGGGCCCCATGATCGCATTTGGGCAAAACCCATGGGGGCTTGCGGACTACTGGCACCTGGCGGGGAGCATTCAGAGGGAAACGCAGTATATTTCATCCGGCCTGAGTCCGACTTGGCCTTATGCAACGTGGGAGGTCATGCAGTCGGGCACGGTGAACTATAACTGGGCCGGCGTCGGGATGGCGCCCACTTACATGGGTGGCGCCAAGGCCACGTTGAGCGGGGCATGCTCGAGTACCGCGACGGCATGCACGGTCGTCGACGCTGCCTCGCTTCAGCTAACCTCGCTGCCTGCGAGAATTTACATTTCCGGGGCGGGGAGCAACCGCAATAATCCCCAGTTTGAAGAGATTCGTGTCTGCTCGGTATCGGGGACCTCGCCGGCCACGCTGACGTTCTGTTACGATGGGCGCGGCTATGCGGACCCGGCAAACGGCACGCGGCTAGCGGCACAGAATTGGAACGCAGGGGATGTTGTGGGCAATGACCCCGTCGTTGGTATTGGCACGGCGTTCACCACGACGCTGTGTCCTGCTGGCGCGCCCGGTCCAATCGGTACACTCTCCTATTCGACGGGCACGGTGGGGTTGACGGCGGGATCGACTGCCGTCACCCTCAGCGGAGGCAGTTGGACGGCGGCAACGGTGGCGGGCGGCTTCGATATTGTGATCTCGGCTACGCACTCGAACACACCATTTCAGTTCATCTCGCCGATCTCCAGCCTAACGGACGAAACGCACTTGGTGCTAACGCGTCCGTTTCCGTCCGATGCGGATACGGCGGCTGGATTGAGGTACTCGATCATAAACCCGAACAACTTCGTCGTTCTTGGATATACGACGTCACAAGGGCTGAGCCCGGCGGTATCATTCACCAAGTATTGGCCCACGTCCTATGGATGCGAGTCGAATACTCTGGCATATATCATGCCGTACTGGGACGCCGGAGCTTTGGCCTCGTATCCGGTCACCACCGCACAGCCGTACACGTACATGATGGGCAACTGGTGGTATAACCAATCCAGTACTGGCGGGCTGGATTTTTATTCAGAGGACCTCGCTAATTTAGCTGGATGGCTTCGCTCCGGGCTCAAGCAATTTCACGACTCCTCTATGATGATTGGTGATATTTGGGCAAGACAACCACAGAAATCCAACGGCGGCAACGGCAGCCTGTTGTTCTATGGTGGCCCGGTGATCGGCGGCGTGGCGAACGCAATGCTTTCCGATACAGGTCATGGAACGCAATGGAAAGACATTCGCTCCTTCGCTTTGGGGCAAGCCGGTAACTACTACGGCAGGGGGATCGGGCAATCCCACTTTGACTGCAACGGGGACGATTCCCGCGAATATGGCTACATGGGCGCTTTCCTGGCGATGGCCGCCGAATTCGATCCCGACACCACCTCCGCCTACGCTCCGGGCGGTATCAGTTGGCACCAGTACTGGCAGAACGCTTTGGCGCAATATGCACAAAACGAGACCGCGTGCGCCAACCAGTTCGGGAATACCGACAATTCGTGGCGTTCGACGTTCTACGGGTGGCCTGAATCCCAGTCCGCCGCCAATGCAGTAACCTTTACTACTGGATCGACCACCGGCACTGGTACGGGTCTCGCGGCTAGCTTTTGCTTCGGGGTGGCCCAGGCAGCGAATGTGACGGTGACCAACGGCTCAGCCGTCGTCACGGGCATCGGCTTCCCCACGACGGGCTGGAATCGGGTCGCGATTACAGGTCCGGGATTGGTGGACCGCAACGGCACGCCGGTTCCCACGCTGTGGGTGTACGCCGTCCCGAACAGTTCGACGCAGTTCACCATCAGCTTCGGGGCAACGTGGCCTGGGACCAGCAGTGCCACCGCGAACGTGATGTTCGACAACGGCACCGACTACGCGACCTCGTTCATGTCCTTCGAAGCGGACCCAATGAGCCAATTCGAATGGTCCTGCATCTACCACTCCCCGTCTTCAATTACCCTCAACCGCCCGTGGACCGGCACAAACAGCCTGAATTATGCCTACACCAGCAACGTCACCGGCTTCGCGGTCCAGCCATTCATGCTAGGCATCCGGCAGTACGCATGGTGGCAGGGGCAACAGGCGGCGGCAGTAACGCAGCCATCCGTCTCGGCGCAGTTTGCGGACCTCCGAAACAAGGCGGGCATCTACCAACACAACGTCTATGATCCTGCAGCGGGCGCAAACTACTACGCCATTCAGCCCGTGTGTAAGCCAATGACTTTGGCATCGATGGGAAACTCTGCCTGTTATAGCGGCTATCCCCCCACGGGTCTTCCGGGAGCCAACTACAGTTATACGGCGGAGCGGGTCAACACCATTGAGAATTCGATGTCGTTGACCGATTATTATGTGTCGCAAGGCGGAAGTTCGCCGTCGATTGCTTGGGGCGATCTGATGTACGGAAACTGCATGGGCAATCCGTCGTTCACAACTGGCGGGGTTTATGCAGCGTCCGATGGAAACACATGCGATAGCCCCAACGGAAACCTGAACGCGTCCACGAACTGGGGTATTGGGGCAGGCAAGTGGTATGGCTTCTTCTTCGGTATCGGCGCATCCTGGCGATGGCCGGCGCAGCGGCTCGGCGGCGTGCAGGCAGCGCAACCGCGCGCGGTCTTCGTGGGATTCGATCTGGGCAGCGTGCCTTCAGCGGCGAGCGTGCAGATTGTGGTGACGGCGCCGTCCGGCGCCCAGACGAGCTACGCGTGTTCGGTTTCGCCTTGCAAGGTGTTGGTTGACGATCGCCAGGGAAGCCACCTGTACCGTATGAACTATGTGTCGGAATGCGGCCATGTACTGGCGCAGTCACAGACCTCTCTGCTCGATTGACGATACGAGGAGATACAAGAATCATGCCCGTATCGCACCTTCATCTGCGGGCCGCGCGTGCTGGATGATTTATCGCTCATTTGCGCCGGTACATAAGCCACCAGTCCGATTCTGAAGCCAAACTGTATCGCTGTTCAAGCCCCGGCTTGTAAGCTTTGAGGAAGTCCGTGTAGTAAAAATCCGCTTGCGCCGGCCGCTTCGGCACCATTACGATATCAGCATCGCCAAAATATCTGTCGTCGGTAGGTCTATGTCTGTCCCCCAGCGTGTAGTGATAGGCCATCGCGGCGATCCCTCCGCGCGGCGAACGCCGCCCTAACGCGTACGGAAACGGATTCGTCATGTCCATCGTCAGAACCGTTTCATTCCGGCGTGTCCCCCGCTCGAGCAACGCAACGCCGTCGTTCACGTAGGTCACATAAGTACGGCCATTGCTCCGCGGACTGGCGCCATCGTACAGTAACAGCGCTTTTAGATTAGGCGACGTGAAGCGCAGCACCGCTGCCGGAATCGACGGCCTCGCCTTCTTCCATACCCCATAGCTTAGTCCCACCGTGTCTGCCGTGAATTCCGGGACAAACAGAAGTGCCCCCAGGCACAGTACTGCTGCGTAATGCGGCCGGAAGTAGCGCCCTTCCGCTAGCGGAAGCGCCTGCTGGTCCTCCGTGATCTCGCTCAACATCACGACCGCGAAAACAGCGCATACCGGGAAAGCATCCGACTGCGCGTTGCTAGACATGAGGCCAATATCAACGAGAAAGAGAAACACCCCAATAATCGGCAACTTCAGCCCGCGCCACCGCGGCACCCGGCTGCCAAATACCAGCGCCGTAGCCAGGCTGAAAAGCACAACCCCCAACAAAACCGACGCGTGAGCCAGCACGGTCCAAAACGGGATATCGGGACCGAGTAATTCGGCCCGAGCGCCCGCTGCCATCCGCAAATCCCCCAGCATCGCCGCCACGTCGAAGCGTAAATACGCCAACATGCAGGTCGACACGAAAGAAAACCCCAGAACAATGCCAAGAACTCGCCGAACAGCAAGACGCCAGAGAAAAAGTGAAATAACAGCAATCAGCGCGACCGCCATTAAGAAATAGCTGGCCTTGAGAAACAGGGTTAAACTAAGTGCGGCGCCCGTGGAAATTCCGCCCACTAACTCCCCTCTTCCGCCGCGCGGTGCTTTGAATGTTTCCACTAGAATCAAGCCCAACAGCGCATACCCGTATCGGTTGTAAACCATGGCGTGGCTCGATGAGAAAGGAGAATTACCCAATGCGTACGGGGCTGCCACCAAAGCCGCGAGGAAAAAACTCAGCAGCAGTCGAGGAGAAGCAGCCAGGCGGTTATTAGCGAGGAGAAAGCACCAGATACTGACAACCAAAGCCGCTATCGCGTTTCCGTAGCCGATCCCGTTGACGCCATACCCGGATAACTTTAAGCCGAGGCCAGCGATCAGAAAGGTGAGCGGGCCCCATGGGCTGTAGTAATCCACGTGAGGCCGCAGCCCGTTAATAACCCTCCATCCGTTGTCCAGCAGGAAGAAGATATCGTGCCCGTAGACTCTGGTAGGAACCGCGCCAATAAACACGGTGGCACCGCAAATCAGCGCCAATCCCGCCAGGAATACCATCATGAGCCGCGGCGGCTGCAAAGCTTGCGGGCCTTGCCAGAGCGAAAGAAAGCGCTCAAAACAGATTTCGGTAAGGGAGTATTGCTGATTGGTGGCGCCCTTGGTTGGGACTTTAATCGGATCTGCGACAGGGGGCGTGATAATCACTGAATGTATCACAGGGCTGAGGCCGTGATTCCACTAATTGCTCCATCATTTTCTGCCGGTCTCTTCCGTGCTTTGTCCAACTCTGGATCTTCGGCGACAGCCCGTGCTCGCGGACGGCCACAAAGCCGGCGAAGCGTCACCTGGGCATGGGAGGCCCAGCAGTGCCGGAGCCAGCCGCGGGAACCGGCGCGGAGAGCGCGGCACGGAGGTCTTCAGTCGCCCGCGCCCGGTTCTTCTCCAGCCAGTGATCCAAGATCAGCAGGCGCCACAGTTGGACCGGGATCCACCGCCGCCTCAGCGCATCATGAAGCGGCGCTTCGAGCGAGCCGCTGCGTACCCATCCTTCTCGCTCCAGAGCTGTGCCTTGCCGCAGGCGGTCCAGCATGCCGCTCCAGCGCTCTGCCAGCCAGCGTTCGACGGGGACCGTAAATCCCTGCTTTTCACGGAACGCTACCTCTGGCCCGACGCGCCGCCGCACAATCTCCCGCAGCACGGCTTTCAGATTTCCGCCATGAAACCGCACCTGGGGCGGTAGGGCCGCCGCAAACTCCCAGATTTTCTGGTCGAGGAAGGGCGCGCGCGCTTCGAGCGCATAATTCATGGTCCCACCGTCTATTTTCACCATGAATTCACTCACGAAATGCCGACTGCGGTGATCCGAAAAAACCTCCCACAAGAGTCGGCGCCCGGACGCGAGCGACGATGGGAGCCGCCGTTGGGCCAGTTCGCGTCCGGTCAGTGATTCTCCTAGAATTCCATGGTCCCAATAGTACGGCAGACCGTCGTGCGCCCGAAGGAACGGGCCGAGCCCGCCCGTGGCATAACCCAGAAAGCTCTTCGCCCGGTGCAGGGGCCCAGCGTCTGGGATGACGGAGCCTGCCCGGTTCCAGGCCGCCGCGGCCGCCGCGGGCAGCCGCCGGGCAAGCCTTTGCGCCATCCAGGCGTTGTGGAAAAACGGATAGCCGAGGAAGACATCGTCTCCGCCGTCGCCTGTCAACAGGACGGTGGCCAGGCGCTTCACCGACCGCGAGACCCACAACATCGCTAGCGCCGACTGGCAACTGAACGGCTCGCTGTAAGCATCCGTGAGTTCGTCCAGCGAGAAATCGGTGTCCGGCATGTCGACGATCTCATGCGAGATCCCAAGTCTTCGGGCGATGTCGGCGGCCGCGATGCTCTCGTCGGAGTCGCTGCCGGTGGCACGCACGGTGAATGCCCTAACGTTGGCATTGAGCTGGCGCAGGGCCCAACAGACCAGTGTGGAATCGACGCCACCACTCAACAGGGCGCCCAACGGCACGTCCGAGATCAACCGGAGCTTGACGGCCTCCAGTATCAGTTGCTCGGTTTCTTCGACGGCCTCAGCGAAGACGACCGGGGCGGATGCGTCGGTTTCCGGCAAAGACCAGTATTGCCTCCGCACCAGGCGGCCATCGCACCACTCCGCAATCGTAGCCGGTGCCAGCTTCTCAATGCCCTCGAATATGGCGCGCTTCTCCGTCACATACCCGAATTCGAGGAATTCCAGAACCGCTTGCGGGTCGATGCCGCCGCCGAAACCCGCCGCCCGGAGGCCCGCGATGGTAGACGCGAAGGCGATCTCGCCGTGGCGCGCACAAAAGACGAGCGGCTTGACCCCCAGCCGGTCGCGCGCGAGCGTCAGGACGCGCCGCGGGTTGTCCCAGACGGCAAAGGCGAACATGCCGCGAAGGCGGCTGATCAAAGCATCAATCCCCCATTCCCGGTAACCGTGCAGGAGCACCTCGGTATCACACTGCGACCGGAAGCGATTGCCACGGCTCTCAAGCTCGCGGCGCACTTCCCGAAAATTGTAGATGCAGCCGTTGAAAACAACGCCGATTTGGCGGTCATCCGAGACCATCGGCTGGCTCCCGGCCTCGCTCAAATCGAGAATCGCCAGGCGGCGGTGGCCCAAGGTGGCGGAGTCCCACACCTCCAAGCCTTCCGAATCGGGGCCGCGCCGTGCCAGCGCCCGAACCATTGTTCTGACAGCCGGCTCGGTAGCGTCGTAGCGCAACGCCGACGCATACCCCGCAATTCCACACATGACTATATTATTTCAGATAATGAGGCCATTAAGTTTCAAACAGGGTGCGGCACGTCCCCGTGCGTGCGGCATTCCGCGTCGCACCCCAGCGCTGCTACTAGGCGCTCTACACGCGGCGGGCGTAGGAGTGCCACTTGCGACGCTACCGCTGAGATTTCCGGCGTGATCTTTGTTTCCGTCTCGGCGCGCAGAATCCGCCGGTAACCCGCCGCCCAAAGATGATCCTCGACGTCCCCTTGCCAACACGCCGTCGCAGAACGGCGGAACTCTACCGCCGTTCGCCGAGGACCTCGGAGAAAAGGGCTTCGTAGCGGTCCGCAACCTGGCAGGTGGAATAGTTATCGATGATGCGCTGCCGCGCGGCCAGGCCGATGCGTCCGCGCAAGGCCGGGTCGTGAAACAGCCGGATCAGCGCACCAGCCATGGCGGAGTCATCTTCCACCGGCGCCAGCAATCCGTGAACCTCGTCCTCAATGAGTTGCACGTTTGCCGGGATCCGGCTGACCACCGAAGGCAGGCCTGCGGACATGGCCTCAGCGAGCGCGCAGGAGAATCCTTCGTTCGGCGACATCAGGGTGAAGACGTCGCTGGCGCGCAGCCACAGGGGGACTTCCGATGAGTCAACTCGGCCGCTGAAGAGCACCTGCGAAGGTCCGAGACCCAGCTTCGCGGCCATAGTCTGCAGTTCGTTTCGCATTGCCCCATCGCCGACCAGAACCAGCATCACCCGCGCTTCCTCGCGAGCCGCCAGCGCAAAGCCGCGCAACAGCGCCGGCAGTCCCTTCTCGCGGGACAGACGGCCGACATACACGGCAACCAAGGCTTCCAGCGGAATTCCGAACTCGGCGCGCAGGCCGGCAATTTCTTCCGGCTGTCCCGGCCGGAACTGCTCCGTGTCGACCGGATTCGGCATCCACAACATCTGCTCGCGAGGGAAGCCTTCCTCGATCGCTTCCTGCACCATGCCTTCGTTGAGGATCAGCAGCCTCGCGGCCCACCGACGCAGCCACCTCAACTCCGCACGACCAGCGCGTGAGGCTCTTAGTAGTGGAATCACGGCGCTTCCGGCGAACTTCATCACAATCGGTTTCCGCAAGGCGCGCGCCACCGGAAGGCCAGCCGCCAGGTGCAGACCCTGCATCAGAAAATACACGATCTGGTAGTTGCGCCGTTCCCGCCACAACGCCCAGGCCACGCGGAGCGCAAATAGAATATCTTTCCGTCTGCCCGTCGCGTCGCGAGTGAGAATCCGCACCGGCACTCCAGCCGGGTCCACCCAGTTGCGCGCCGGAGGCATGGGAGAGCCGCCTGAAGTCAGCACCAGCACGCGATGCCCGCGGCGGATCATCTCCGCGGAAACCCGCTGCGCCTCGATCTCGGACCCGCCCACAACCGGTGGATAGGTGTCCGAGATCAGCAGCAGCGAAACCGCCTTCATGCCCAGGCGCCGCCTAACGCTAACTCCTCTATCTCGGATCCGCTTCCGATTCGCTCCAACGGCTCCCAGCCGCGATCCGAGCGTCGCAGCAGCGACACGTGATTCTTCAAGTCTTCCTCCGAGGTGCGGCCTACAATCCAGATGCCTCCCAGCCGGAGGCTATGAAAAACAGCGTTTGTGCCCAGCGCCAGGTCCTCGGTCCGGAAGTAGGATCGGTTCAGGATATTCATGGTGCGCAGCACGTCGCAGGTCCCGCTGGTTTGGTCGAACACGCTTCTCAACCGGAATTGAAAGCTCGCGTTCCGGCGGGCGAGTTCGCGCGCGAACGGATGAACGCACGAGATCCTGCGCACTCGCCAGCCGCGCTCCGCCGCAGTCTCGATCCAGTTTTGTCCCAGATCCAGCTTCGCGAATCGTCTTCTAGCCCGAAGCGCCACCAGACGGTTGATCGGGTAGCGCCGCGGTTCCGGGTGCGCCAGTGACACTGCGAACGGCGGTTTAACATACTGCAAGGGCCGCCCACTCGGCTCCACAATGTACGCCTCGCCGGCGCGCGCGAGTTCGATCAGCTCGATCAGGACGTCGGAGGCTTCGAATTTGGCCCGCGGAAATTTCTGGAATACGCAGGCCGCCCACTCCCACGAGGTCAGGCCGTGCGACACTGCGCGATCCTGGATTTCGACCTCGGAATCAGCGGCATAAAACTGCTCCATCCATTTCATCGCGGCCGCATCGACGTCCTGAAACCGCTGCCGGAAGGTCGTTCGAAACGTCCCATTCGAGGTGCGCAGCGTGAAACTGATGTCCTCGAACGCGCGGATCTGTTCTTCGCTCGGACTTTCACCTACGTCCAGCAAACTGTACGCTACGTGGGCTCCCGAGTAGTGGCGGCGTTCCCCGGCTCGCAGATATTGCTCCTCGGTGCACAAACCGAATCTGACCATGCTGAGCCAATCTGCTCGATTCTAGCATCCCGGCGATTGAGGACGCCTGTGAGGATGCGGAATCGGGATCTACTGCCACCCGCCGCCCAGCGCCAGGTACAACTGCACGAACGATTGCATCTCCGCAAGCTGAAGCTGCGAGAGAAGGAGTTGCCCCTGGAATAGATTACGCTCCGAATCGAGCACTTGCAGATAGCTGTCGAGCCCTCCCTTGTAGCGCAGGTTCGACAGGCGCGTGCTCTCGGTGAGCGCGCCCACCAGCAGCGCCTGCTGGGTGCGCTGCTCCCGCGTACGGGAGTAACCCACCAGTGCGTCGGAGACTTCGCGCAGGCCGGTGTAGATCGTCTTTTGATACGCGATCACCATCTCGCGCTTCTGCGCTTCCGAGAAACGCACGCCGGCGCGAATCTGCCCCGCGTTGAAGAGCGGCAAGACAGCCGCGGGCGCAATCACCTGCTGTCGCTCCGGCCCCTCAAACAGCTTCGACAGCGCAATACTCTGGCCGCCCAGAAAGCCGGTCAGCGTGATCTGCGGGAAGTACATCGCCTTCGCCGCCCCAATGCGCGCGTTGGCGGCGATCAGATTCTGTTCGGCCTGGCGAATATCCGGCCGCCGCTCCAGCAGCGACGACGGCAGCCCGGGCGGAACCTGAGCCGGCGGCTCCAACTCGACCAGCGTTTTGCCGCGCGCAATCGCGCCGGGAGCCCTGCCCGCCAGCAGGCTGAGTGCGTTCTCGGTCTGTTCGATGTCGCGCTGCGCGCTGGCCATCTGCGCGGTTGCCGTATAGAGGAATTGCTCCGCCTGATGCACGTCCAGTCCGGTGGCGGCGCCGCGAGTATGGCGCAACTCCACCAGCCGGAGATTGTCCTGCGCAACGTCGCGCGTCTGGCGTGCGATATCCAGCTCCAGATCGCGCTCGCGCAGCAGAAAGTAGTCGTTCATCACGTCGCCGATGAGCGACACCACCACGCCGCGCCCAGCTTCTTCGGTCGCCAGGTATTGCGCGCGCGCCGATTCGGAAAGCCGCCGCAGCCGGCCCCACAAGTCCAGTTCCCAGGAAAGCCCGAGGCCCACCTGCCAGTAGCTTCCCTGCAGCGTGGTGCCCGCCGGCAATGGGAAAAACGAGCTGGCTCCCGACGTGCGCGCGGCGGTGAAGCCGGCCTGGCCGGTCACGTTCGGGAACTCGTTCGCACGCTGAATGCGGAACTGGGCACGCGCCTCGAGGACGTGCTCCGCGGCGATCCCCATATCGAAATTGTCTTGGAGCGCCGTCTCGACAAGCTGCCGGAGCGCATCGTCCTGGAACAGCTCCGACCACTTCTTGTCGCCTAGCGAGGCGGCATCAGCGGCGGCGCCCCGGTACTGGTCCGGCACCGCCACGGCCGGCCGCTTGTAGTTGGGCCCGACGGCACAACCGGCCAGCAACAAAGCCGTCGGCACGGCCAATAAGGCTCTCGTCATGGCTGTCTCCGTTCCCCGACCCGCTGGATCACCACGTACAGCACGGGCACGATGAACACCGCCAGCAGCGTAGCCGCATTCATGCCGCCGAACACCGCCGTCCCCAACGAGCGCCGCGATGCCGCTCCCGCGCCGACGGCCAGCGCCAGCGGCACCACGCCCAAAATAAACGCGAAGGAGGTCATCAGAATCGGACGTAACCGCAGCCGCGCCGCTTCCAGAGATGAGTCCACGATCGACATCCCTTCTTCGTGGCTCATGCGCGCGTACTCCACGATCAGAATGGCGTTTTTGGCGGCCAGCCCGATCAGCGTCACGATTCCGATCTGGGTGTACATGTCGTACGGATAGTCGCGCATCCAGACGGCCAGCAGCGCTCCGAAGAGCCCCAGTGGAACAGCCAGCAATACCGCCAGCGGGATGGACCAGCTCTCGTACAGGGCCGCAAGACATAGAAACACCAGCACCGCGGCGAAGCCGAAGATTACGCCTTCGTGACCCTGAGCTTCCTTCTCCTGATACGTGGTGCCGGTCCACTCATAGCCGTATCCGGCGGGCAGCACGGCGGCGGACAACTGCTCCATGGCATCCGAGGCTTGGCCGCTGCTGTATCCCGGAGCCGGCGCGCCCAGCAACTGGACGCTGCGAAACCGGTTGTAGCGGTAGATCACATCCGGTCCGCTGATGGGCCGCACCGTGGCCAGCGTGCCCAGCGGCACCATATTGCCGTCGCCGTTGCGCACGAAGAAGCGGTTAACGTCGGAGGGGCCCGTGCGGAATTCGCGCTCCGCCTGCACCAGCACCTGCCAGGTGTGCCCGAAGGTATTGAAGTCGTTCACGTACAGGCCGCCGAGAAACGTTTGCAGCGTGTTATAGGCGTCGCTGACCGGAACGCCGAGCGTCTGCACCTTTGCCAGATCCACGTCCACCCTATATTGCGGAACGTCGGGCCGGAACGTGCTGAGAAGCGTCCCCAGTTCGGGGCGGCGGCGCGCCGCCTGCACTAAGAGGTCGGCTGTTTGCGCCAGCGCTTGCACGTCGCCGCCCAAGCGGTCCTCCAGCATATATTGGAAACCGCCGGTGGCGCTGAGGCCCAGGATGGGCGGCAGACCGAAGGCGAAGGTGACGGCCTCCGGAACCTTGGCGAACTCTTTTTGCATGTTCGCCAGAATCGACTGCAGTTGGACATTCTTGTCGCGCCGCTCATCCCACGGCGTCAGCCGCGCAATGATGGTGGCGACATTCGAATTGTTGGTGCGCGTCGCGATGTCGAGGCCGCCCAGGGTCAGCGTGCCGCCGACGCCGGGAATTCTGCTGACAATGTTCTCGATCTTGCGCGTGGCCGCGTCGGCGCGCTGCACCGAGGCGCCATCGGGTAGGCGGATGGAAATGAAGACGGCGCCCTGGTCCTCATCCGGTAGGAAGCCGTTGGGCATCCGGTGAAAGATCGCGCCTGCCGCCAACCAGAAACAGAAGAGGCCGATCAGCGCCAGCGCCGATCTTCGGATGAGTGTGCTGACGCCGTCCAGATAGCGGCTCCTGACCCAGCCGAAGCCGCGGTTGAACGCGTCAAAGAAAGCGGCCAGCGGTCCGCGCGCCTGGCCCCTCGGCCGCAGGATCAAGGCACTCAGCGCTGGGCTCAGCGATAGTGCGTTGAAAGCCGAGAGCAGCACGGACGCCGCGATGGTGAGCGCGAACTGCCGGTAAATCTGCCCGCTGATGCCGCCCAGAAACGCCACCGGGATGAACACCGCCGCCAGAATGAAGGCGATGGCCGTTACCGGCGCCTGCACTTCCTTCATTGCCTGAATGGTGGCCGCGCGGGGCGCCAGGCCCTCGTCAATGTGGCGCTGCACCGCTTCCACCACCACGATGGCGTCGTCCACCACGATGCCGATGGATAGGACCAGGCCGAACATGCTGGTGATGTTGATGGAGAAGCCCAGCAGCGGGAACAGCGCCAGCGTGCCCACCAGGGCAACCGGAACCGTGAGCAGCGGAATCAGCGAGGCGCGCCAGCTTTGCAGGAAGAGGAACACCACGAAAATCACCAACCCGATGGCCTCGAACAGCGTGGTCATCACATCCTTGATGGCCGCGTTCACGAACATGGTGGAATCGTAGGAGACCATGTAGTCCATGCCAGCGGGGAAGCCGGCCTTGATCTGGTTCAGGAACCGCCGCACGCGGGCCGCTGTTTGGACGGCGTTCGCTCCCGGCGACAGGTACACGATCATGTTGCCCGCGGCGCGCCCGTCCACACGGTTGAAGCCGGTGTAAGTCTGGGCGCCGAGCTGCACGTGGCCGATGTCGCCCAGGTGCAGCAGCGAGGCGTCGGGCTGGGCGCGCAGCACGATGTTCTCGAACTGCGCGGGTTCCACCAGACGGCCGGGTGCGTTCACCGAGTATTGGAAATCGGTGCCCGGCGAGGCCGGCGGTTGTCCGAAGGCGCCCGCCGGATTTTGCCGGTTTTGCGCCTGGATGGCTGCGCTGATGTCGGTCGCCGTCACTCCCAACTCGGCCATCTTGTCCGGGTTCACCCAGACGCGCATCGAGTAAACCTGGTTCGAGCCGAGGCGTGATTCGCCCACGCCTTCCAGATTGCCGATCTGGTTCACCAGGTTGATTTGCGCATAGTTGGTGAGGAACAGCGAATCATAACGGTTGTCCTTGGAAACCAGGCTGATGGCCAGCAGGAAGGCGCTCGATACCTTCTTCACTGTGACGCCCTGCTGCTGCACTTCCGGAGGCAGCCGGGGCATGGCGATGCTCACCCGGTTCTGCGTCTGCACGGCGGCTATATCCGGGTTGGTGCCCAGCTTGAACGTCACCTGAATGTTCAGCGAGCCGTCGTTGGCGCTGGTGGAAAGGTAGTAAAGCATGCCGTCGAGGCCGACAAGCTGCTCTTCGATCGGCTCCGCCACGGTCTTTTCGAGATCCTGCGCATTGCCGCCGAGAAAGTTGGTGGTGATCTGCACCACCGGCGGCACCACTTCCGGATACGCCGCCACCGGAAGATTGGGGATGGCCACCGCGCCCAGTATCACCATCACGATGGCAATCACCATCGCGAACACGGGGTGATCGATAAAGAATCGCGCCATGGGTCAGCTCCCCGACTTCGCTTCGTGATACGGCTGCGGCTCGACGGCGGCACCAGGCCGCACCCGCAACTGCCCTTCCACGATGATGCGCTCGCCGGGTTTGAGCCCCTGCTCGACAATCCAAAGCTCGCCGCTGCGATTGCCGGTGACGATCGGACGCACGTACGCCTTGTTGTCCGGACCCACCGTATACACGGTCTGCATGCTCTGAATCTGCTGGACCGCCTTTTGTGGGATCACGATGGCGTCTTTGCGTTCGTCCACCTGCACGCGTATGCGGCCGAACTGGCCGGGCAGCAGGGTGTGCCGGGGATTGGGGAAGCTGGCCTGCAGTTGCAGTGTGCCGGTCTTCGGATCCACCTGGTTCAGCGTGTCGGTGACGCGGCCCTTCGAGGGGAACTCGGAGCCGTCGGAGAGGATCAGCGTCAGCGGCGAGGTCGGCACCGTCCGCCCGCGCCTGGCCCAGCCGAGGTATTCCGATTCTGTCACCTGGAAGCGGACCCAGATGGGATCGAGCGGAACGATGGTGGTGAGCGACTGCGCCGCCGTGGGCGTTACCAGCCCGCCGACCGGAACCAGCGAATCGCCGATGCGGCCGCCGATGGGCGCGCGAATCGTCCCGTACTCAAGATTCAGCCCGGCGGTCTTCACCGCGCCCTTGTTCGATTCCACCTTGCCCTCGTTGGACGCAATCTGGGTGCTGGTGGAGAGCGCCGTCTGCTCGACATTGGCCTTGTTCGACTTCACGGTCTCTTCTGCCGCGCGCAACGCGGCCACCGCGGCGTCGAGATCCTGCTGCGAAGCGGCGTCGGCCGCCACCAGCGGCTTCAAACGTTCGTAATCCTGCTGCGCTTTCACCAGGTTGGCCTGCGCCGAGGCCAGGTTCGCCTGCGCCTGCAGCAGCGAAACCTGCTTGCGCGCGAAATCGAGGTCGGCTTCACTCTGCTGCAGGTTGCCGCGCGCCTGAACTAACTCGGCCTCGAACGGCCGCAGATCGAGCACGTACAGCACCTGGCCTGCCGCCACCTCGGCGCCCGGCTGGAAGAGCCAGCGGTCCACATAGCCCGCCACGCGGCCGCGCACCTCCACCATGTTGCGCGCGTAAGTTTGCGCCGCGAATTCGGCGAAGATGGGAACGGAACGCGGCTCGACTTCCATCACGGTGACCAGTGGCGCCGGCGCGCCGGCTGGTCCGCCCTTCTCGCCGGAGGCCCTGCAGCCTTCGAGGAGAACCGTTATCCCAACTAGGGCAACAGCTGCATAGGGCAGGCCCCCGGCCCACCGTGTCTGTCCTGGCATAAACCTCTATGTTCGCTTATTTCCGTGGCGCGCGAAAAAGCCGCTGGCTCCCCGAAGCGTGTTATTCTAAATCTCCCAAGGTCTCAGAATCGCCACTATCGGCAACTGGACCGAAGGCAGCTCGGCCGTTCCGCACGACGTGCCATTTGCCGCGTGCCCGTACCCTCGGGCAAGAGCCAGGCTGCCGTCCGGGTTCCGAGAGCCGGACCGTAACCTGCTCCGGCCCGGCCGCAGTTCCGTTTCGCCATCGACATGATTGCCAAAGCAGATCGCTCCCAGCCGCTCAGCCGCAACGCTCACCTGCTGAGGTGGGTGGAAAAAATGGCTGAGCTCACCCGGCCTGCCGCCATTCACTGGGTGGACGGAAGCGAAGAGGAGCACGAGGAGCTTTGCTCCCGCATGGTCGCGAGCGGCACCTTCATCAAGCTGAGCGAAGACCTTTGGCCCGGCTGCTACTACGCCCGGTCGGACGCGAGCGATGTGGCCCGCGTCGAATCCCGCACGTTCGTCTGTTCGCTCTCGAAGGAGAATGCCGGCCCTACCAACAACTGGGAAGACCCAGTCGCGATGCGGCACAAGCTGAAGGCGCTCTTCCAGGGATCGATGGCCGGCCGCACCATGTACGTGCTGCCCTTCAGCATGGGTCCGGTCGGATCGCCCATGGCGCAATACGGCATTGAGCTCACCGACTCGCCCTACGTGGTGGTGAGCATGCGCATCATGGCGCGCATCGGCGCTTCCGCCTTAGAGAGGATGGAGATGGATGCGAGGCGCGTGGTGCCGTGCATGCATTCGGTGGGCGAGCCGCTCGCCCACGGCCAGAAAGATGTTCCGTGGCCCAGCAGTCCGGAGAAATACATCGTCCATTTCCCCGAGACACGAGAGATTTGGTCCTATGGCTCGGGATATGGCGGCAACGCGCTGCTGGGAAAGAAGTGCTTCGCGCTGCGCATTGCCTCCAATATGGCGCGCGACGAGGGCTGGCTGGCCGAGCACATGCTGGTGGTCGGCATCGAAGATCCCAAGGGCGAGAAGACGTACCTCGCCGCCGCCTTTCCCAGCGCGTGCGGCAAAACCAACCTGGCCATGCTGGTCCCCCCGAAGGGAATGGAAGGCTGGAAGGTCCGGACGGTGGGCGACGACATCGCCTGGATCAAACCCGACGAGAATGGCCGCCTGCGCGCCATCAATCCCGAAGCGGGCTTTTTCGGCGTCGCCCCCGGAACATCCATCAAGACCAATCCGAACGCCATGGCAACGCTGGCGCGGAATACCATCTTCACCAATGTTGCGCTCACGCCCGAAGGCGGAGTGTGGTGGGAGGGTATGACCGACGAGCCGCCGGCCGAGTGCCTGGATTGGCAGGGGAGGAAGTGGACGCCCGAGATCGCCAGAGAAACCGGCGCCCCGGCTGCGCATCCGAACGCGCGTTTTACGGCTCCCGCGTCGCAGTGCCCGGCTATCGATCCCGATTGGGAAAATCCGAGTGGGGTTCCCATCAGCGCTTTCATCTTCGGCGGCCGGCGCGCCGACACCACGCCGCTGGTTTACCAGGCGTTCAACTGGAGCGCAGGCGTGTACGCCGGCGCCACCATGGGATCGGAGACTACCGCCGCCGCCGCCGGAGCCGTGGGCAGGGTTCGCCGCGATCCCATGGCCATGCTGCCCTTCTGCGGCTACAACATCGGCGACTATTTCCGGCATTGGATCACCATGCAGCATTCGCTGAGCCAAACGCCGCGCATTTTTCGCGTCAACTGGTTCCGCAAGGACCCGCAAGGAAAATTCCTGTGGCCCGGATTTTCCGAAAACCTGCGGATTCTGCGCTGGATCATCGACCGGGTGCATGGCCGCGCGCTCGGCTACGAAACGCCAATCGGCTGGATGCCGAGCTTCGAAGACATCGATTGGAAGGGTCTCGATTACCCGCGCCAGAAGTTCGATGAATTACAGGCGTTCGATCGCGAGGCCTGGCACCGCGAAGTGATGGAGCACGAAAAGTGGCTCATGGGCCTCCACGACCACCTCCCGCCCGAGATTATTTACGAGCGCGAGTTGCTGGTCTGCCGGCTGCAAGACCCCAACCAGCCGCCCGACGCCGCCACCGAATAACGCCGCGCGGTCACCGCGGCAACGTCCACGCCGCGTTTTGCGGGCTTATTTGCGGCGCCAGAGGACCCAGTGCCCGGTTTCCACGACAGGGCGGAAGCATTGCTCCAGCGCCGGTCCGTAAGTTCGCAGCAGGCCCTGAATATGGTAATCCTCGATCGGGAAATCCGCGGCGGCCCTGCTGTACTTGCGCACCAGCACGTATTGCGCGTCGCCGAAAAAGCGCTCGGCGCTGGGATGCTCTGCGTCGCTGAACGCATAGTTATACGCAGCCGCGGCCATTCCGCCCCGCGGTGAAGGGCGCCCGAGAAGGTAATTGAACGGATTGAACATGTCGATCGTCAGCACGCCCTCCCCGGCAACGGTCCGCGCTCGAATCAGTTCCAGTCCGTCATTCAAGGCTTCGACGTAAGCCGGTCCGCCGGACTCCGACGTCATCGAGGACTCGACCGGACTAAAAATCATGCCCGCGCCGCGCTCCGCGTTGAGACGCACTGCGGCAACTTCCGGGCCGCGGTATCGATCCCAGGAGGCCGCAACCAGCGATGCCGCGTTCATCATGGCGAGCGGCAAAAAGCACACCGCCCCCAGGAACACGGCCAGCAGCCTGCGCGGCCGGTCCGATTCTGCGTGAGCCCTTCGCTGCGCGAAAGCCGCGTCCACCAGCACCACTGCCGCAAACCCGTCCAACGGCAGCGAGCTCGACTGGTGGTTGGTCGAGAGCAGGAATCCGCTCACGCCTGCCGTAAAAAGCACGTACAGCCATAGACGCGCTTGCCCAAGCGTGCCGGAAGACGCCTTGCTTTTCCCCATGCTCACTACCACGGCCAGCAGCAGCAGCGGAATGCTTTCGATCGCGAACGCAGGACTCAGAATGGACCACGGATTCCAGGTCAGACCGCGCCCGCTGGCCGCCGCCGCCAGGTCGCGAAACATATCGGCGAGGTCGAACCTGAGGTAGCAAAGCAGCATCGCGGCCACCACGCCGAATCCACCGCACAAGGCGGCGAAACGTTTCCCACGATTGGCGCCGCACCAAAGCCAGAGGAGCAAAAAGGGGACGGCCACCATCGCATACGTGACTTTCAGAAACGCCAATAGCGCCCACGCGGCGCCGATGGAAAACGCCCGGCCGGCCCCTGGCCGCTTCCCGGCCGGCGCTTGCAACGCTTGCAGTCCGCATTCCAACAGAATGATTCCCAGTAGCGCATAGCCGTAGCGGTTGTATGCCATGGCATAACTGAACGCCAGCGGATTGAAGCCCAGCGGAAACGGAGCGGTGATCAACAGAACCGCGTAAATGCCCAGTGCGCACGCCAGGGCGGCCGTCATACGCGTTCGCGCGGCAAAATACGTCCAGAGCGCGACAGCGGCGCCGAACAGCGCGGTGGCATAACCAATGCCTGCCGGCCGCATGCCGGATATCATCAGCCCGGCGGCTTGAATCAAGAAAAACAGCGGGCCCCATGCGGAAGCAAAATCCCGGTGCGGGATCTGCCCCTGGCTCACCCGGTACGCATTGTCGAGGGTGAAAAAGACGTCGTGTTCGAACACCCGCAACGCCGGCATCCCGACAAAAGCGGCCAGTCCGCAAGCCAGCGCTATCGCCGCGATCGCAACGCAATCGCTCCGGGAGAGACTAGAGGGACTTCGGTGGAAACGACCCGCCGGCGCCGGACCTTCAGGCTGGTTCAACGCCCGCCGCCGCTATCCGCGGGCTCCGCGCTGGGCCAGCACGCGCTCGACCTGCTGCATCAGGGACTGCGCCTGAGGCATGCTCTCAACGGCTTTCTTGACCTCGGGGTCGTCCTCCCACCGGGCGCGGTCGGCGGTGTTCTGGTCGAAGGCGCGGAAATAGAGTTCCCAGCGGATCTGCTCTTTCAGCCAATCTTTGTTGGCGTCGAAATCGGCGTCGGTGAACGGAATCTGTTGCGTCTTCAAGAACGTCTTGAAGCGGTTCAGCGTGTCGTCATCCACCTGCCAGCCCGCAGGCAGCGTGGGCTTGGCGCCGTTGAAATAGACATTGCCGAAATGGTAGTAAACCCACGCGCCCATCCATGCCAGCCCCAGCCGGCGCTGGAAAAGCGTGTAGTGGGGATTGGGATACTTCTCATCGGGGGTGATTCCGCCGCCGCCATACACTTTGCGTCCGCTGTCGGTGGTCTTCAGGTCGTCCTGGTTCTGGGTGTCGGTATGGTGCGCGTAGTAGTAATCGAAGAACGATTGGTGCGTGTAATCGCGCTGAATAAGGCGCCCGCTGGGAGTGTAATAGTGGGCGATGGTGAGCAGCAGGGCCGCGCCCTCACTCAGCGGGAACTGTTGTTGCACCAGGCCCTTGCCGAACGTGGTCTCGCCCAGCACCCAGGCGCGGTCGTGATCCTGCAGCGCGCCGGCGACAATCTCGGATGCCGACGCGGAATCGCCGTTCACCAGAACCACCATCGGATAGCGCTGGGCGGCAGCCACGGCGCGGGCGCGGAACGGCTGTTCGGCTTCCGCGCGGCCCCGGTGGGAGACCACCATCTGGCCGTCGCGCAGGAAACGCCCGGCCAGGGCCACGGCTTCGTTGACCAGGCCGCCGCGGTTGTCGCGCAAGTCCAGAATCAACCCGCTGGCGTTCTGCTCGCCCAAGCTGGCCAGATCGTCTTCCACGTCTTTGGCAACGTTCTGCGCTTCGAAGCTCTTGATGCTTAGGTAGATGATCCCCGGCTTCCACCAGAACGCGTCTACCACGCTGGTTTCGATGGCGCCGCGGGTGACCTCAACCGTGATCGGATCCTTCACTCCTTCGCGCCGGACCGAAATCCGCACCTGCGTCCCGCGCGGCCCGCGCAGCAGGTCGGCCACGGCGGGCGATTCCATGCCGGTTGTGTCCTTGCCATCCACCGCCACGATCGCATCGCCGCGGCGCAGGTCCGCTCGCGCCGCCGGCGAGCCGGGGAACGGGCGCATCACCACCACGCGGGTCTGATCCATCGTGATCTCCATCCCCACGCCGAAATACTGTGCCCGCTGGCGCCGCTGCATCTCGCGATATTCCGCCGGATCGACGAACACCGAGTGCGGGTCGAGCGTGTGCAGCATGCCGGGAATGGCGCCCTGATAAAACGCCTTTTCCGATGACACCGGATCGGCGTAGTTCTTTTGCACCAGCGCGAACGCCGATGCCACCGAGTGCATGGTCCGATCCAGTTCCTCGCCCTGCGAAGCCGCGTGCACGCGGCCGGCAGACAGCCCGACCCACGCCGCGAAGCCCACGAAGCTCGCTACCAACGAAACCCAAACAGCTTTTCTGATGTTCATCTTGTTACCCGGCCGCCAAGGACGTTCCCGGCCGGCACCTCTCCAGCGCCTTCCGTACATCTGACGGCCGAGTGGATAATAGGTACCGCGGCCGCTTCAATGCCAGCCCTTCCCTGGAACTATGATAGCGCGGCGGGGGCGGGGAAAGATTGTCCTCGGAGTCCGCCATGTCGAGAAAGGTCAGGGGTCGAAACACCCGCTCGGGCCTGGAAGACCCGTCCTCCGTCACGCTATGCCTGGTACACACCGTCGAAGTCGAAAAAGTAGCGCTCGATGGCGAGCGAAGGCTGGGCCGCTGCAATCACTTCGGCGGCGCGCCCTATATCGGCCGTAACCTCTTCCGGCGGGCGGCCGAGGTAGGCGCCGCAATCCGCGTGGCCTGTCAGGATCATCCGCGCCGAGCCGTGCAGCGCAATCGACGTGGCCAGCATGCGCAGCACGAAATCGCGGTCGCCGTCGCTCGCCGGTGCCGCCAGCGCCCTGGCCGCACCCGGAATCTTGATCTGGTCGTACACCGCCACGCCGCGGCGCCGCAGAAACTTCCGCACTACCATCTCGAAGCGCGCGTCGAAGCAGGTCAGCACGCACGCATCGGCCCGGTATACCTCCACGGGCGAATCGAAGTGAAACAGCTTTTGCATTGTCGTTATACCCACGCCGCCGTCAGTGCCTGTCCGCGCCGCCGCAAGTGAGGCGTGTGCCGCGCCATGTCCTGGAAAAAACTCGACGGATCTTCCGGCGCCAGCCAGATCTCGCAATTCGGTCCGCACTCGATTTTGACCGTCTCGGCCGAAAGCGGCAGCGGCGCTCTCTGTTCCGCATCTTCCCCGATGTAGGTGATCGCCCGGTAAGGAATCAGCCGGTACGCCAGGCCGGCGCGAATGAGCAGCCCATCGGGCGTAGTGACGTATCGCTGCGGATACGCCCGGATCAGCAGCACCAGCAGCACCGAACCGGCAATCCAGTGGTTGCCTCCCACCAGGATCACCACCAGGCCCAGGCCGATCGCGGCCAGAATCCACCACTCGAATTTTGCATCGTGCGTCATAAATTAAGTTCCTGTTTTGGGGCGGGTGCAAGGGATACACAACCGGCTTTCGCCTGCCCGGCGCGCCATGCGCGCGTCGGGTCCGATCCGCTTGCGCCCTGCGATTCGCTGTTACCCGGTCTTGCGCTTGGCCTTCAGCTCGGCCAGCAGCCGGTCGATTTCGTCGCGCTTCTCCATCGCCTTGAACTGGTCCTCTGCGTCGTCGGTCATCAACTCAGCCGTGGCTTGCGCGGTCGCTTCGCTGTGCTGCACTTTGTTCTTCATGCGATCAAAGGCAGCGGCCTTGGATTCGTCGCCCATATTGAGCCCCGCCTTGGTGGCTTTGCCCAGCGCGCGGGAGCGCCGGTGCTGCGCGATCAGCATGTCGCTTTTGGCTTGCGCCTCCACCAGCTTCTGCTGTAGTTTGATCAGCGCGCTCTTCAGGTTCTCCACCTGGGTCTTTTGATCTTCCACTTGCTGGCGGAAGCTTTCGGCCGTCGTGCGATAGCTCATTGCCCGCTCCACCGCCGTGCGCGCCAGCGCGTCGTCATGCCGGTCGAGCGCCAGGTCCGCGCGCCGCATCCATTGCCCGTCGTTGTCCTCGTTTTCCTTCAGCTTCTTTTCCAGCACGTGCTGGTCGGCGATCGAAATCGCCACCTGGGTCTTCACCTGGAGCAGTTGATTCTCCATGTCGAGAATCACCTGCTTGATCATTTTTTCCGGGTCCTCGGCCTTGTCGACCAAATCGTTGAGGTTGGCCCGAATCAAAGTGGAAACACGCTCTAAGAGTGCCACTGGAGTTCTCCTTTCCCTGTGGGCCGCGCACTCGCGCACGCGGCCCGGTTACCCAAAGTTCCTACTGCGCCGCCGAGCCTTTATCGTCCGGCTTCGGCGCCTTGTCCCCAATCGCCCGCACTTTGCCGAATAGCTCGGCGAGCGGCATGCCCGATAGCGTCTCGAACAGCGCCGGAATCTGCGCCGCCATCTTCGTCATATCGCCGGTGATCTTGTTCAGGCCGGCGGTATCACCGTTGCCTGTCGAAACCACCGTGATGCGGTCCACGTTGGCCAGCGGCGCGGCCAGCGCTTTCACCACTTCCGGCAAACCGGTAATCAGCTTGTCCACAATCGCCGCCTGGTTGAATTCCTGGTACGCCTCGGCCCGCAAGTTCATCGCCTTGGCCTCGGCCTCGCCCTTCTTGAAGATGATCTCCGCTTCCGCTTCGCCCTGCGCGCGGATGGCCGACGCATGGCCTTCGGCTTCGATAATCAGCCGCTGCTTTTCGGCTTCCGCCAGGGTCTCGATGCGCTGCCGTTCGGCGTCGGCCGGCTTCAGGACGGTGGCCGTCAGTTCGCGCTCGCGCCGCTGGATCTCGGCTTCCTGCACCTTGACTTCGTGCTCTTTCTCCACCTGGTGAATGGTGACTTCCTCGCCGCGCACCTGCTGCTGCATGATGTTCGTCTGGATCTCGTAGGCTTTGTCCGCCTGTGCCTGTTGCTTCTTTACGGCTTCCAGGTACTGGGCCTTCTTGGTTTCCAGGTCGCGCTGCGCTTCGGCCTGCTTGGTCTGGGATAGCGTCTCCGCCAGCACGCGCTCCTGGTCGGCCTGCGCTTTGGCGATGGCGGCTTCGCGCGATGCGTTCGCCCGTTTGATCGCCGTGTCTCGTTCAGCTTCGGCGGATGCCACGTCCGCGTCGCGCTTGATCCGCGCCACGTCCGGCCGGCCCATGTTGGCGATGTATTCGTTCTTGTCGCGGACTTCCTTGATGGTGAAGGAAATCACTTCCAGCCCCATCTTGGTCATGTCATCGGCGCAGGTGGAGCGCATCCGCTCGCCCACCATCTCCGGCTGCTTGACGATCTCTTCCACCGTCAACTGGCCGATGATGCCGCGCAGGTGGCCTTCCATTACCAGCCGGATCAGACCTTCCCGCTCCTCCGGCTGCTTGGTCAGGAACTGCTCCGCCGCGGTGAGGATCGATTCCGGATCCGACTTCACCTTGATCTGCGCCACCGCCTCCACCGTCACTGCGACGCCCTGCCGCGTATACAGGTCCTGCTTCGGCGCCACATCGAACGACATCAGCTCCAGCGAAAGCCCGCGCGAGGTCTCCACCATCGGAAAGATAAACGTCCCGCGGCCCTTCACCACGCGCGTGCCGCCCAAACCGTAGACGATGATCGCTTCATGCGGACCGGCTTTGCGGAACAGCTTGGCAAACGCCGTCAGGATGAAAAGAATGACCAGGACCCCCAAAAGCACGAAGATTACAATCGGGTGTTCCATAATTTGCTCCACTTAACTCTTCAGCTCCGTTTCTCCAGCGAGGTCTTCCCACCGCCGGACGTAGGCAATGCCCTTCTCGTAGCGCGTCACTACCACTTCCGCGCCTTTGGGGATGGCCGCGCCATCCTCACTGCGCGCGCCAGCAACGTGGCGCGTGCCCTCCTGCGAAAAAATCAACTCCCCCGTTCCGCCGGCGCGGATCGGGATGCTCAGCTTCCCCAGCACCCCTACCATTTCGTAGTCCGCCGGATCGAGCGGCGCCTCATGCGCCATCAGCACCTTGGCGAGAAACACGAACACCACTGACGCCGCCCCCAGCCCGCTGAACGTCGCCACCACGAAGGCCACGAAATACCACACATGGTAGTAGTGCTCCAGCAGGTATCCCGCCCCGCCGAACCAGGCCAGGAATGCCGACACAGTGCCGAAATTGAACCACGGCAGCTCGCCCGCCCCTCCGCCGGAAGCGTGCCCGTGCGGGATGTGGATCGCATGATGCAGATGCGGGATATGTACGTGCCCCATTCCCGCCAAAAACGCCAGCGCGCTCAAAACGAAACCCACCAGAAAACACGCGAGGTATAAATCCGCCCAATTCATTTACTGCCTCCTCGTCTTGCGGGCCGCCGGCGTCTTCAACACTTCCATCAGCCGCTCCGCCAGGCCCGGGTTCTCCAGAATCTCACCCAGCAGGATGATGCACATCCGCGTATCCGCGTGACGCGCCAGCTCGATCAGCGCATGCTGCAGCTCCGGGTCGCGGCGAAACCGCTCCGCTCCGCTCACCAGCCACAGGTCCAGCTTGTCTTCGAGCGCCCCCACGTCCGACACCAGCTCGTTCTGAAACCCCTCCGGATCGTCCACCAGGTAGCCCGGATGCACCTTGAAGAATTTTGCCAGCAGCATTCGCGATGAATTCGTCAGGTGGGGCCGCGCCCCGCTCTCGATCTGCGAAAGGTAACTCTGGCTGATGGACTTGCCCAACTCGCGCTGGATCAGCCGCGCCATCTCCAGTTGCGACAATTCGCGGTCGAACCCGCGCAGCGTTCCTTCCACTTCCCGCAGGTAGCGAAGTTTTTCTCCTAGCTTCATATTGCAATCTGTGATTATATTATTGCAATTTGTGATTGGCGTCAAGAGGAGAATTTAGTGCGTTTTCAATCAGATCGGATAGCGGGTGCTGTTTTGCGGGGCGCTGCTCACGCTCGCGGCTACGAAGATCGGCGATTCGGAGCCGCGACCGTCAGGGAGCGGACGCAATTGCCCGTGGCGTTATTGCCTATAGCTTGCCCGTTTGGGCAGCGAAATGGAACACTGGAGATTCCCGGCGGATGCCGGATTACGATCTCATGCTACAGGCCAACGCAAGAATCACTTCACATTGTCCGTTGCGCCACAGGCCGCTGCTACGCAATCTTGCAATTCTGTTTTTGGCCGCGACCGCCGCGCTGGCGCAGTCGGACCGCAGCACGCTGACGGGCGTGGTGACGGACCCGTCGGGAGCGGTGATTCCCGCCGCGTCTGTTGAGGCCGTCAATCAAGCCACGGGCCTAAAGTACAGCACGTCGAGCAACGCACTTGGTATCTACTCCCTGCCCCAACTCCCGGTGGGCCTCTACAACGTGAACCTCGCGGCAAAGGACTTTTTGACCGAGACCGAGAGAGTACAGGTACACGTAGCCGAAACTGTCACGCTCGACGTCGTGCTCAGGGTGGTCGAGAATGACAGAGTAATCGACGTAACCGCGATCGCCCCGGCGATCGACACGACAACCTCCGAGAATTCCACCGCCATCACCGAAAAGCTCGTCACCGATCTTCCCCTCTCCGTGTCCGGCAACATGCGCAATCCGGAGAGCTTCATTTTCCTCACCCCCGGCGTCACCGGCACCGCCGCCAACACGCAGATCGATGGCTCGCAATCGCGCGCCAAGGAAGTGATATTCGATGGCGGCGGCGCCACCAGCCCGGAGAGCGGCGGCACGCTCTTCACCTATCCATCGGTCGAAGCGGTCTCGGAATTCCGGCTGGTGAACAGCGGCTTCAGCGCCGAGTACGGCCGCACCGGGGGCGGGTTTGAAGTCTTCTCGAGCAAGTCCGGCACCAACGCATTTCACGGCGCGGCTTTCGACTACCTCCGCAACAACGTCTTCGATGCGCGCGGCTTCTTCGCGACTGCCGCGCCGGTCAACCGGCAAAACGAATTTGGCGCGGCGCTGGGCGGCCCAGTCGCGATTCCGCACGTGTACAACGGACACAACCGCACGTTCTTCTATTTCGTCTACAGCGGATTCCGCTACCTGCAATCGTCGTCGAATGCGCTGGTGAGCATTCCGCCGGAGCCTTTTCGCGATGGCAATTTCTCCTCGCTGGTTGGCAGCAGCGGCAAACCGATCCTGATTTACGATCCCTCGACTACAACCCCAATCGCGAGCGGCGGCTTCACGCGCACGGCATTTGCCGGCAACCTGATTCCGCAGAGCGCTTTCAGCTCGGTTTCGTCGAAGATCTTGCCGCTGCTGCCGCAGCCGACCAACACCGCCGATCTCAACAACTTTCTCGCTCTGGGCGCCAACAGCTTCAGCCGCGACCAGGTGGATCTCAAGATCGATCACTCCATCACCGACGCCAACCGGCTCAGCGGCTTTCTCTATTTGGGCACGTATACGCAGATCAATCCGGACACTTTGCCGGACCCGTTCACCAACGGGCTTAACAACGATTACCACTCCCGCTGGGCGCGCTTGAGCGACGATTGGTCGCCTTCGTCCAGCCTGCTTAACCACGCCGCCTTCGGTTTCACGCGCGAGGCGCAGTTGTGGAACTCGCTGGCCGCCAACCAGAACTGGCCCACCCAGATCGGCCTCACCGGCGTGCAAACCGGCCCCGGCAATGCTTTCCCGTACGTCACCTTCAACGACGGCTATACCACGTGGGGATCGACCAACGGCACCAAGACGGTGGGCGAGCAGATCAACAACGTCTTCCAGTTCGACGACAGCGTCGGCTGGATGCGCGGCCGCCACAGCTTGAAGTTCGGCGCCGATGCGCGCTGGCTCCAGACCAACGGCGCGGATTACTTCGGCTCGCAGGGCAACTTCGCTTTCAACACGCTCGAAACCGGCCTGCCCGGCACTTCCTCCACCGGCAGCGCGTTCGCCAGTTTTCTGCTGGGAGACGTCCATCAGGGGCAGCTCAACCAGCTCACGCTCGTGCCCGGCATTCGCTACCGCTACCTGGCCGGCTTCGCGCAGGACGATTGGAAAATCAGCCGCACGCTCACGCTCAACCTCGGCCTGCGCTACGAAATCTACTTCCCTCGCTCGGAGGCGCACGACAACCTTGCCAGCTTCGACCCGACTCTCGCCAACCCCGCCGCGGGCAATCTGCCGGGAGCAATCGAATTCCTGGGCACAGGCCCCGGCCGCAGCAGCCTGACCAGCTTCGCCAATACGGACTACAAGAATTTCGGGCCGCGCGTCGGCTTCGCCTATGCCGCCACGCCGCGGACCACCGTCCACGGCGGATACGGAATTTACTATGGGCCGGGCAATGCCGACGCCGGTCTGCGGCAATCGCAGAGTTTCGGTTTCGGCTTCAATGCGTCGCCGGTCTTCGCCAGCACCAACAACGGCGTCACGCCGGCCTTCAATTGGGATAGCGGCTTTCCGCAGAACTACGTGCGTCCGCCCGATATCAGTCCCACGGTGGCCAACGGCTCGGCGGTGGCGATGATCGGCACCGGTGACGGCCGGCCGCCCTACTTTCAGAACTGGAGCGTAGGCGTGCAGCGGGAGCTGATTGCAAACCTGCTGCTTGAAGCCGACTACGTTGGCGTGAAGGGCACACGCCTGGGGACCGCGCTGATCCAGCCCAATGAGCTCAACCCCAGCTACCTGAGCCTGGGCAACCTGCTCACCGCGCCGGTGACTTCGGCGGCCGCGCAGGCGGCCGGCATTCCTGTTCCGTACGCCGGTTTCACCGGCTCGGTGGCGCAGGCGCTGCGGCCTTTTCCGCAGTATCTGACCATCACCAACCTCTCCAACCCGAACGGCGACTCAACCTACCACGCGCTACAGATGAAGCTGGAGCGCCGTATTTCCCGCGGGCTGACCGGCGTGGTGGCCTACGCGTGGTCGAAGACGCTCACCGATGCCGACATAGCGGCCGGCGGCGGCCCTGCGGGGCAAACGTTTTACAACCGTGGCCTTGAAAAAGCGGTGAGCGACACCGACGTGCCGCAGGCAATTTCCATCAGTTTCCTGTACGATCTGCCGTTTGGTCCCGGCAAGCGTTTCTTCCAGCGCGGCGCGCTGGGGAAAGCCATGGCCGGGTGGACTCTCACCGATATCGATCAATACTGGGCGGGCACGCCCATCGTGCTCACCGCCAACAACACGCTGCCGCTGTTCAACTCCACGCTGCGGCCCAACGTGGTTTCGGGCGTCCCGCTCGAAATGAGCTACAGCCATTTCGATCCGGCGGTGGACCGCTATATCAACCCGGCGGCGTTCACCGTGCCCGCGGCCTTCACCTTCGGCAGCGCGGCGCGATCGTACGACAGCCTGCGCGCGCCGTGGACTCTGAATGAAAGCGTGGGCGCGGTGAAGCGCATGGCGCTCACCGAGCGGGTGACGCTGACTTTCCGCGCCGAATTCTTCAACGTGTTCAACCGCGTCGTCTACGGCTCGCCAGCGTCGAACATCAGCGCCGCCAATTTCGGCGTAGTCAGCAGCCAGTCCAACGCCCCGCGGCAAGGCCAGATGGCATTGCGCCTCGAATTCTAAAGGTGGGGCAGGTTTCAACCTGTCAGCGTCCGCTTGCGGGCGCAGGTTCTTCCAACCAAGTTCGCTGCCACCGAGCGATTCACGGTAAGCTCTTGTTCTGGGAGGCTTCCGATGCGCCGCAGAGATTTCTTGCCCGCGGTAGCGCTCGCGGCCGCGGCTGCGCAGGCGCCCGCGCCCCGCCAGGGCCGGCTCAAACAATGCGTCACGCGCGGCGTGTTCGCGCGGGACATGAGCTTCGAAGATACCTGCCGCACCGCCGCGCGCCTGGGCCTGAAGGGCTACGACCTGGAAGGGCCGGAACAATGGCCGATGCTGAAGAAGTACGGCCTGGTTCCCACCATGTGGCCGCCGGGACCGGGCGGCACCATCGCGAACGCGCTCAACCGCACCGAAAATCACGCCACGCTCGAGAAGGCGATGCACCAGGCGCTCGATGACGCCGCGGCAAACGGCGTGCCGAGCATCATCACCTTCAGCGGCAACCGCAAGGGCATGGCCGACACTGTGGGCGCCGACAACTGCGTGGCTTTCCTGAACCGCGTCAAAGCGCACGCCGAAGACAAAGGCGTCAACATCTGCATGGAGTTGCTGAACAGCAAGGTCAACCACAAGGACTACATGTTCGACCACATCGCCTGGGGCGTGGACGTGATGAAGCGGGTCAACTCGCCGCGGGTGAAAATCCTGTTCGACATCTATCATGCGCAGATCATGGACGGCGATATCGTGCGCAACATCCGCGACTACTACCAGTGGATCGGCCACTTCCACACCGGCGGCAATCCGGGCCGGCACGAAATCGATGAAACGCAGGAGCTCAATTACCGGTTCATCGCGCAAGCCATCGCGGATCTGGGCTTCAGTGGATACATTGCCCATGAGTACACGCCCGCGCCCGGCCGCGACCCGGTCGCCAGCCTGAAACAAGCGGTAGCCATTTGCGACGTGTAAGTGGAGGGGCAGGCTTCAGCCTGCTACACCCGCTTGCGAGCGCATTTTTCCCAGCTTCTGGTCAGACAAAGCCGCTGACCGGGTTCGCGATCAACGACCTCGCGGATCCGGCTTGACTACGAGCGGCTGCGTATAACTGCGGCCATCGACTGTCAGCTTCACCATATAAACGCCGGGCGGCAGCCAGGCTCCTTGCCGCTCGGGCGTGTCGTGGTCGATGGCGGAGATCGGCGGGCCCTCGCGAAAACCGGCTTCGGGCGGCGCGGCGTGCAGGTCCCATACGAAGCGGTGCATGCCGGCCGCGGCCGAAAGCGGTTGGAACGGCCGCAACCAATACAGCGGCACATCGAGCGTGGGACTGGGCACGGTGGGCCTATCGTCGCTGGAAAAGCTGCGCACCGCGCGGCCGGTGCTGTCCAGAATTTCGAGCGTCACCGGCGCGCCGGCGGCCGCCTTCAGCCAGTAATACAGGATGGCGCCATCCGGCGGATTCTTGCCTGCCGACTCTTCCGGCGGAAGCGGCGTATCGGTATTGGTGTCGCGCGGCAGGCGGAAAGTAACGCGGGGCGCGAACAAGTGCGCATCGGCGGCGGCTATGTCGTCAGTCAACTGGCGCAGCGGAGAGATATCATCCAGAATCCAGAAGCCGCGCCCGTGCGTTCCCACCACCACGTCGTCGTCGTGGATCACCAGGTCGCGAATGGAAGTGGCGGGCATGTTCAGGCGTAGCGGCTGCCAGTCTTCGCCGTCGTTGAAGGAAACGAAGACCGCCTCCTCCGTGGCGGCGAACAGCAGGCCGCGGCGCACGGGGTCTTCGCGCACGGCGTTGACCGGGCCTTGCGGAAGCCCGCGTACGATTTCCTTCCACGTGGCCCCGCCATCCTGGGTGCGATAGATGTGGGGCCGCATGTCGTCGAGGCGTATGCAATTGATGGCGGCATAGACCGTATCGTCATCGAAGTGGGAAGCGTCGAGCTGCGACACCTTGCTCCACGGCGTCAGCGCGGGCGGCGTCACGTCTTTCCAGGTCTTGCCGCCATCGCGCGTCAGGTGGATCAAGCCGTCGTCGGTGCCCGCCCAGATCACATCCACGTTGCGGCGCGAAGGAGCGATGGCGTAGACCACGCCGCGCCGCGTGGCCTGCTTCGCGGCCGCTTCCCGGTACGATTCCACGCTCGCCGGCAGCGCATACGATTCGCGCGAAAGATCGGGACTGATGGCCTGCCACGTCCGGCCGCCGTCGGTGGTCTTGAGCACCATCTGCGTGCCGAAAAAGAGCAGGTGAGGATCCACCTCGGAAAACAGCAGCGGCATGGTGCGGACATAACGATAGTTGCCCTTGGGCGTGACCGATTCGACTACGCCGGTGTCGCGATGGAAGCGCGACACGCTATGGATCGCGCCTCCGTAAACAATGTTGGGGTCGAGCGGATCGGGCGCGATGTAGGCGTACTCCTCGGCGCCCACCGGGTGCCACTCGCGGAAGGTGATCTGGCCGTCGTTGCCGCGGCTGGCGACGCCTGCGGACCCGCTCTCCTGCTGCCCGCCGTACACCCAGTAGGGAAACTGGTGGTCAGTGATCACGTGGTAGAACTGGGCGGTCGGCTGGTTGTACCAGGAACTCCAGGTGCGGCCGTAATTGACGCTGATGGTGGCGCCCTGGTCGGTCGCCAGGAGAATGATCTCGGGATGCTTCGGGTTGATCCAGATGGTGTGATAGTCGTCGCCGCCGGGCGCTCCCTTGATGGCGACGAAGGTTTGTCCGGCGTCGGCGGAACGGTAGGTCGAGGTATTGGCGACGTAAATCACGTCGGGGTGAAGGGGGTCGACGCGCACGCACGCGAAATCGTCGCCGCGGCCGTAAATGCGGTGCTCCGAGTTCACCCGCTTCCAGTGGGCGCCGGCGTCATCGGAGCGGTACAGGCCTCCAGAGTCGCGGTTGGCCTCCACCAGCGCGTACATGCGGTTTGGATCGCTGGGCGCAATCGCGATGCCGATGCGGCCCAAGCCCTCAGCGAAGGTGGGCAAGCCGCCGGTGAGTTGCTCCCAGGTGTCGCCGCCATCGGTGGATTGAAACAGGCCGCTGGCGGGGCCGGAGAAGCTCCCGTTCTCCCACGGGCCTTCCTGCGCTTGCCACAGCACGGCGTAGACATGCCGCGGATTGCGCGGGTCGAAGGTAAGGTCCACGGCGCCGGTCAGCTCGTTCTTGTAAAGCACCTTTTGCCAGGTCGCGCCGCCATCGAGCGTCCGATAGACGCCGCGTTCCGGATTCGGCCCGTAAGGATGGCCGAGAACGGCGACGAAGACACGGGCGGGATCGTGCGGATCGACAAGAATGGCGGGGATCTGCTGCGCGTCGCCGAGGCCGATGTGCCGCCAGGTCTTGCCCGCGTCGGTGCTCTTGTACATGCCGTCGCCGACGGAGAGATCGGGCCGGTGCAAGCCCTCTCCGCTGCCAGCGTAGACTACGTCGGGATCGGAAGGCGCGACGGCCACGGCGCCGATCGATCCGGTCGGCTGCGCGTCAAACACCGGCGCCCAGGTGCGCCCGTAGTCGTCCGTCTTCCAGACGCCGCCGTTGTTGACGCCGATGTAAAAGACGTTGGGCTGATCAGCGATGCCCGCCGCGCCCACCGTGCGGCCGCCGCGGAACGGGCCGATCATCCGCCATTCGAGGCCGGCGTAATGGTCCGGAGTGAAATTTTGGGCGGAAGCAATCGGCAACAGGCAGGCAAAAAGCAGAAGGCGGCGTCGCATAGGTTAAAAGCATAGCACCCGCGGAAGAGGCCATCGCACCACAGCCGCAGAGGAACGTCGGCACGAATGCCGGCGCTCGACGCGCGAATGCGCGCGCCACGAAGGCTACGAGACCAGCACCACGTCCAGCGTTCTGGGGCCATGCACGCCCTTGACGCGGGTCATCTCGATATCGGAGGTGGCGGAGGGTCCGGAGATCGTGGTGAGGGGCGCGGCGCGGAATTCCTCCAGGCGGCGGACGGCTTCCGGCAAGGTTTCCACCACCTGTTGGGCGCGGACCACGCAGAGATGATAATCGGGCACCAGGGTGACGGCGCGGCGAGCCTGGCCGGCTCCGTGGCGCAGGATGATGGTGCCGGTGGATGCCACCGCCGCCTCGCAACCGGTGAGCACGCCGTTGCTCTGGTCCAGCGCGGCGTAGCTGAGAGCGTTGTCCTCCACGAACTCGAAGCCCTCGGGCAGCCAGCTCGCGGGTACGCCCTGAGAAACCACGATGGCGGGGCGGCTGCGCGCGGTGAGTGCCTGCGCCACCGCATCGGCGATCTGCGCCGCCGTGCAGCGGTAGACGACGGCGCCGTACTCGTAGAGGCGCGCGGCAAACAGCTCCAGCCGCGCCTCCGGCGACATGCCGCCTTCGCGCCGGTACTCGCGCGGAATGGCGGCATACTCGGCGGCGCGATCGGCTCCGGCGCCCGCCGCCCGGCGGATGCGCTCCAGAATCTCCTGCTTGGCCTCCAGCTTGGGGGCGCTCATGGAGTCTCCTTGCGCTGGCGCTTGGCCCACCACTGGCGGAAGGATTCAGCCGGAACCTCGGGCAGATCGCGGAAGCGGGTCCACCCGGCCAGCCCGCCGGGCAGGCGCTCGATCACGCCGTCCGCGGCGAATGGCTTCTGCGCGATCCGCACCAGTTTCTGTGCCGATTCGAGGCACCCGCCGCTCGAAAACACTCGCGCCGCCACCTTCATTCCCAGCCGCTCCGCCAGCGACGCACCGTGCCCCTTCACCACCTTTTTTCGCAGGTGCAGCAGAATCTCCGGAATATCGATCTGGACCGGGCACACCTCGTAGCACGCGCCGCACAGGGTCGACGCATAGGGCAGCGATTGCGAATGCCGCATCCCCTGCAACTGCGGCGTCAGGATGGCGCCGATCGGCCCGGCGTAAATCGAGCCGTAGGCGTGGCCGCCGGTCTGGCGGTAGACGGGACAGATGTTGAGGCAGGCGCCGCAGCGGATGCAGTTCAGTGTGGCGCGCGATTCTTCGTCGGCCAGCACGTCCGTTCGGCCGTTGTCGAGCAGCACCACGTGGAACTCCTCGGGGCCGTCGCCGGGCGTCACGCCGGTCCAGATGGAGTTGTACGGGTTCATGCGCTCGCCCGTCGCCGAGCGCGCCAGCAGTTGCAGAAACACTTCCAGGTCGCCGAAGGTGGGAACGATTTTTTCGATGCCCACCAGGCTGATCAGAACCTTGGGCAGGGTGACGCACATGCGGCCGTTGCCTTCCGATTCCACCACGCAGAGAGAGCCGGATTCGGCGATGGCGAAGTTCGCCCCGCTCAAACCTACTCGCGCGCGCAGGAATCTTTCGCGCAGATAGCGGCGCGCCGCGGCTGTCAGGTCCTCAGCGCGTTCGCCCAGATCCGGGAGCTGCATTTTTTCCATGAAGAGGCGGCGGATCTCGGCCCTGTTGCGATGCAACGCCGGCACCACGATGTGCGAAGGCTTGTCGGCGCCGAGCTGGATGATGAGGTCGGCCAGGTCGGTTTCGACCGGCGTAATGCCGGCCGCTTCCAGCGCCGGGTTGAGCGCAGTCTCATCCGAGGTCATGGTCTTCACCTTGATGACCTCGGATGCGCCGTGCGAGCGGATGATGTCGATGACAGTACTGTTGGCCTCGTCCGCGTCGCTTGCCCAGTGCACCTTCCCGCCGGCGGTGGTGCAGGCGGTTTCGAACTGCTCCAGATAGGCTTCCAGGTGGCGCAGAACGTGGTTCTTGATGGCGCGCGCGGAATCGCGCAATTGCTGCCAATCGGGTGTTTCGGCCACCGCGTGGGCGCGCCGGGCGCGGATCATGTCGGTCGCGTGGCGCACGTTGTGGCGGACCTGCGTGTTGCCCAGCATGCTGCGGGCCGCCTTGGGAAACGAGGGCGCTTCGGCCGCCTGCCCTACTTTGACGCTCATGCGGGCGCCCCCGCGGTGGAAGCCAGAATCTCAGCCAGGTGCAGGCAGCGCACTCCGGCCCGCTGCCGGCTGAGCGCGCCGCCAATGTGCATCAGGCAGGAATTATCCACCGCCGTGCAGACCTCCGCCTGCGTGTCCAGGATGGCGCGGACCTTGTCGCTCAGCATGGCGGCCGATACGTCGGCATTCTTGATGGCGAAGGTGCCGCCGAAGCCGCAGCACTGGTCCGCCTGCGGCAGCTCGACATAGGTGAGGCCGCGCACGGCGCGCAGCAACTGCACCGGCCGCTCCCCCACCTTGGTGCCGCGCAGCGAATGGCAGGTGGTATGCAGCGTCACGGTGTGCGGAAAGGAAGCGCCGGTATCGACGGTGCGAAACTTGTTGACCAGCAGCTCGCAGAACTCGTACACCCGCGGCAGCAGGGCGTCCACGTCGCGCGCCACGGAGGGGTCGGGGCTGGCGGCCGCCATCTTCGGGAAATGCTCGCGGATCATCGCCACGCACGAAGTGGAGGGCACGCAAATGGTCTCGGCGTCGCGAAACACTTCGAGAAAATGCAGCATCATGCGCCGGGCGTCGTCCTGGTAGCCGGTGTTGTAATGCATCTGGCCGCAGCAGGTCTGAGCCGGGCGGAACTCGACGGTGTGGCCCAGCCGTTCCAGCACCGCCACCACCGCTTTTCCCGTGGCCGGAAAAAGCGTGTCGTTATAGCACGTGATAAATAGAGATACCTTCACGGCGCGCCTTTGCGTGCCTTCCGCAGCTATCCTAGCACGCTGCGATAGTGATAGAGTGTCGGTAAGCGCTGGGCACAAGGGAGGGAACGATGGCGCATTCCACCAGACGAGATTTCTTGAAGACCGCCGCGGGCGTGAGCCTGGCGGCCGGATTGGGCGGCACGGCGCTGGCCGACGCGGGCAAGCGCACGGCCACGGACTGGGTAACGCTCGGGCGCTCCAACGTGAAGGTGACGCGGCTGGCATTCGGCACCGGCACCTACAGCGGCGCGGCGCAGCGGGCTCTGGGCCAGGACGGCTTCACGCGCCTGGTGCGCTACGCCTATGACCGCGGCATCCGTTTTTTTGAGACGGCCGAAAGCTATCACGGCATGTCGGAAATGCTGGCTACGGCGCTGAAGGGTTTGCCGCGCGACAGCTATCGCCTGATGACCAAATACAGCACGCCGCCATACGGACCGCCGCCGGCGGAAAAAATAGACATGTACCGCCGCCAGTTGAATTCCGAGTACATCGACATTCTGCTGCTGCACTGCTTGCGGCCGCCCACCTGGGAACAGGACTACAAGGCCCTGGAAGACGCGATGTCCGAGGCCAAGAGCAAGAAGATCATCCTGTCCCATGGCGCCTCCATCCACGGCCTGCCCGCGTTGCGGACGATTCCCGGAAACCAGTGGCTGGATATCGCTATGATCCGCATGAATCACACCGGCATCCACATGGACACCGAACTACTGCGCGACACCAACGATATCGGCAACGTGAGCGAAGTCGTCGGGCACACCAAGGCCGTTCACCAGCAAGGCATGGGTGTGATCAGCATGAAACTGGTGGGCGAAGGCAGCTTCACCCAGTCCGAAGACCGCGACAAGGCCATGAAATTCGCGATGAACTTAGGCTGTGTGGATTGCGTCACCCTCGGGTTCAAGAACAGCGCCGAGATCGATGAAGCCATCGACCGCATGGCGCGCGTGATGGCGTAGGTGAGGCAGGCTGGTCTGTTCGCAAGGTACCGGCGGCAAAGACCGCCGGCGTTACAAGGAAACGCCGTGCCGTAGCGCCGGCGGTCTTTTGCCGCCGGTGTCTTTTGTCTTTGTCATGCCAACCCGTTACGGCCCCACGATCCGTACCGGGCCTAGAATCCCCGAGGGCAGCGCCTCGATGTTCTTCATATCCTGGTCCTGAAACCGGTTGCCGTACTTGGCAATCAGCGCGCGATAGTCCGGCAGCGGCTCCGCGGCAAGCTCGTTGATGGCGAGGTTGGCCACCTCGATGCGCAGCGTGTTCGAGCCGCCGTGGAGCAGCCCGGTGATCTCGATCTCATACGGCGGATGCCACACCGATCCGGCGCGTTCACCGTTGACATAGACGATGGCGGCCTCGCGCACGGGGCTTTCCAGCATCGCGCGCATGCCGTTGCCGGCGCGATGTTCCGGCGCTGCGACGGGCGTGCCTTCGCCAAAATCGAGAAATAAATAGCGCCAGCCCGGAAGCCTCAGGCCATCCACGGCGAACGTCTTCTCATAAACCGCGGTGCCCGAGAAGTTCTTCATGCCGGCAACTTCAGTCCACGGAATGAGATGGTGCATCGTGACCGGTTGCGCGGAACCGGCAAAGGTCGCTTTCCAGCCGGTGCTCAGATCCAGGAATACGGCAGGTGGGCCAGGCAGTGCGCCGGGACCCTCAGGGGGACCCATGTGTGGCAAAGGAGGACAAAAGATGACACGCGACTCGTAAGGTGCCAAGTCCAGCTCCCTTGGGTCGATAGGATTCAGTACGGTCGCCTTACCGGTGAAAGGATCCCACGATTCGTCCGGCCATCCGTCTCGGAATTCCAGACTGCCGCGCACGCGATGGTTAGCCGTGTTAACCAGAAAGTAGAAGTTGTCTCGAGACGCCAGCTTCCGATGAACAAACCCAATCTCCGGCGGCGCTGTCACATCGGGCTTCAACAACCGGTGCAGAGTCTCGCTCAGCTTCGCATCGTCTCTGACCAAATGCCCACGCGAGCCTTGCCCTTCGAATAACGCCCGCGCCATTTCGCGAATCTTCGGCGTGTCGGTCTTCGCCTCCAGGGATCCCGGCGCCAGCGAAGGAACGCGGCCGGTGGCGATGACGATGCCGCCCTGGCGCGCATACTCGCCGATCTTGGCGAGCGTCTTGAGCGGCATTCTTTCCACGTTCGGCAGCACCAGCACCGGGTATTTGATCCCCACCGCGGCGATGGCGTCATCGTCGATGAAATCGAAGTTATAGCCGCCGTCCAGGATTTGCGGAATCACGTTAGGGCCGAGCAGCCGGTTCATCGATTCGCTCACCGAATCGTGCCCCAGCGTGAAGCCGGCGTAAGCATCGGCGGTGGGCAGGTACAGCGCCACATCGTTGACCGGCTCGCCCTGCCGCAGCAGCCAGCTTACGCGCTGGAGGTAGGCGGTGATGTCCGGCATCACAATCCACCACGGGTTGTGTTGATTGAAAACCGCCGCGGCGTAGAAGTGCCAGCCGGGCTCGCCTGCCTGAGGTGGCGAATAAGGCCAGCCGTGGCCCACCAGTTGATTGATGCCGTTCAAAAAGTGCAGGTCGGCTTCCGCCTTCATGTCGAGCGGGGTGGCGCGGAAAACCGGCGAGTGCAGCCACGTCCAGGTTTCCGACGAAGTCACCGGGCGTCCGTAGAGGTGACTCGCCGAGGACGCCCAGCGCGTGGCCGAGAAGCATCTCCACGCGGAACCTTCGCCTTCGGGCAAATCCACCAGCGCGTTGCTCGAAAGGTTCACCGGCGGAATGCCGTAATTCTGCGAGCGGAAGCGGGTGCCATGCGCGGCGGCCCACTGGCGCAGCGGCGTCAGGTAATGTTCGTTGGCGAGCTCAGTCAGCGTCTTGCCCCAATCGTGCCGGATGCTCCTGGTGTTCTCGCCCATGTCGGCGGCCAGCGCGGGAAGGTAAGGCGGAAGATCGTAACCCCGGCGCTTTTGAAATTCGCTAAGGAAATCGCCGGTCCAATCCGAGCCGTATACTTCCAGGCTGTCGCTGAATACCGCGTACGGCGGATGCGCGCCGAAAGCCTGCATCAAGCGGTCGCCGACATAGCGGAGATGGTTTTCGATGGCCGCCCTGCTGTAGTGATCGAGCACCAGCCCTTCGGCCCCCACCGCGGCGCGCTTCACCGCCTGGTGCGTGCGGCTGGCGATGAAGACCAGCACGCCGCTGCCCGCGGGGGTCTCGGGCGCAACGTGGATTCCGGCATCGTCGATATGGGCGATGCGATCGAATCCGCGGCCGCGCTCGAGAAACGCGGCGATGAACTTTTCGCCCTCGCCGATTTTGGGCATCGCCACAGTTCCGGCATTGGGCGGCACGGTAAGGCGCTCGACGCGCAGTCTTCCGGAAGCGAGATCGATCGGCGTGTGCGGCCCGCCATAGGGCCAGCCGCTGCCGAGCGTTATATCGACGCGCATTCCCAGCTCGCGCGCTTTGTCGTTGGCGAAACGCACGGCGTCGAGAAACCCGTCCGAGAGGTAGGGCAAGTTCACCAGGCCGCGCGCCGGGTCGTCGAGCGTCAGGGGATACACCGGTTGAATCTCGACGCCGCCAATTCCTCCGTCCTTCATGGCGCGCAGCTCGCGTTCCAGCTCGGGCTTTTCCACCGCCGCGCCGAACCACCACCAGCGCATCATGATCCGGCAGTTATCCGGAGGGTGCGCGAAAGTGGCCCGCAACTCGGCCATTGCGTCGCGTGGGGCCGGCTGGGAGCAGAGCAAGGTCGCACATGCCGCCGCGCCGGCGGTAAGCACGCTCCATCGCATGCCTACCATGCTAATCTAATGCCAGCGCACAGGCGCAGGCTTTGGTTTGCCCCACGCCCGTGGCAGGGTTTGAACGAAGGCAAGGCAAAACGTGACCAATAATCGACAAAGCGAGCTCATCCACGCCGCGCTCGACCGGTTTCAGATCGAGCTGCCCAGTTGGGGATTTGCCAACACCGGCACGCGCTTCGGCAAGTTTCTGCAACCGGCCGCCGCCGGCACCATCGCCGAGAAGTTCAGCGACGCGGGCGAGGTCCACCGCTGGACCGGGGTGTGCCCGTCGGTGGCTCTGCACGTGCTTTGGGATCTGCCGAATGGCGTTGGCGACGTGGATGAGGTGCGCTCGCTGGCCGCCGCGCACGGATTGCGCGCCGGCGCCATCAATCCCAATGTGTTTCAGGACCAGCTGTACAAGTACGGATCGCTGGGGAACCCCGACGCCGCAACTCGCCAGGCGGCCCTCGACCATCTGCTGGCCAGCGTCGAAATCGGCAAGCGCCTGAACAGCCGCGATGTTTCGCTTTGGTTCGCCGACGGGTCCAACTATCCCGGCACGCAGAACATGCGGCGGCGCAAGCGCTGGTTCGAAGAGGGCCTGCGCGCGACCCACGCCCGCCTCGATCCAAGCCAGCGCATGCTGGTGGAGTACAAGCCATTCGAGCCCGCCTTCTACCACACCGATATCGGCGACTGGGGGATGGCGCTCGAATTCGCCCGTTCCGCCGGCCCGCAGGCCAAGGTGTTGGTGGACACCGGCCATCACTACCAGGGGCAGAATATCGAACAGATTGTGGCGTGGCTGCTCGATCTCGGCATGCTGGGCGGTTTCCACTTCAACGACCGCCGCTACGCGGACGACGATCTCACCATGGGATCCATCGACCCTTATCAGGTCTTCCGCATTTTCCACGAGATCCTGTTCTTTGAATGGGAAACCGGCGCGCGCGCCGATATCGCCTACATGATCGACCAGAGCCACAACCTGAAAGGCAAGATCGAGGCGATGATTCAGACCGTCCAGACGGCGATGGAGCTTTACGCCAAGGCCGCTCTGGTGGATCACGAAAGGCTCGCGCTTCGCCAGGAAAACTGCGTCCTGGTGGATGCCGAAAACTGTCTGAAAGACGCCTTCTCCACCGACGTGCGGCCGGCCATTCGCGAATGGGCGCAGGTGCGAGGCTTGCCAGCCGACCCGATGGACGCCTTCCGCCAGAGCGGCTACCTGGAGCGCGTGACGGCCGAGCGCCGCCAGCGGAACATGGCGGCCGTCTCCAGTTACGCCTGATATGCCACGCTACGCATTCCAACTTCGCATCAAGCCGGACGCCATTGAAGAGTACGAGCGCGAACACCGGCGCGTTTGGCCAGTGCTGCTGGCCAAGCTCAAGGAAGTGGGCATCTCCGATTACTCCATCTTCCGGCGCGGACAGGAACTGGTGCTGTGCATGCGTGTCGACGACTTCGACAAGGCATGGGATGAGCTCGACAGCGACCCCGTCAACCAACGCTGGCAGCAGTTGATGAGCCGCCTGTTCGAGCCGGTGCCGGATCTGCAGCCCGGCGAACGCTTCGCCATGATGAAGGAAGTCTTCCGCCTGGAGTAAGACGAAGTGCGGCACCTGCCACCGCACGCGCCCGGCGAGTCTCAACTCAAAGATGCGTCCAACGCAGCGCGGGAGCGAAGCGCGCGAAGTCCGTGTCCGCTGTCACCCATTCGCAGCCGCTCTCAATGGCCAGCGCGGCCTGCGCAGCATCCGCCACGAGCTTGCCCCGCAGCCGGCCGTGTTCGCATAGCCTCCGGAAGATCGGCCAATGCTGCGGACCGGGGCGGATCAGACTGCAAGTGGGACGCGCCAGCAAGGCATCCAGAAAGCGAAATGCCTGCGCCGCGCTCGATGGTGGATCGAAAATGCGCGGGTTGCTGACCACCCGCACGAACCCGTGCAGCGCCGCATCTCGCGACGGGGCCGGCATGTATCGCTCCGACCGCGCCACCCGCAACGCATTACACTGATCTAATCAACACCATGCGCACTCTTGCCGTTGTATGCCTCGCTTCCGCCGTTTGTTTATCGGCAGCCGATTCGCCCAAGCTGCGCCTTAGCGAGGACATTCGGCCGACGCGCTACGCCGTCGAGCTGACGACTTTGCCCACAGCCGCTACCTTTTCGGGCGTTATCGATATTGACGTCACGCTCGCCAGGCCGGCGTCGCTGATATGGCTGAACGCCAGCGATCTCGCCATTCAGCAAGCGACGGTTAACGCCCGGGCGGCCGCCGTCGAGGAGACGAGCAGCGACTTCATGGCTCTCCGCCTGCCTGCAGCGCTCCCCGCCGGTCCGGCTAAAATTCACATCGTCTACCAGGGCAAGATCAGCGCCAACAGCAGTGCAGGCATTTTTCAAGGTGACGACTCGGGCACGCCGTACTTGTTCACCCAGTTCGAATCGCTCGACGCGCGGCGGGCCTTCCCCTGTTTCGACCAGCCCGATTTCAAGACGCCCTGGCAGCTCACGCTGCACATTCGCCGAACGGACAAGGCATTCTCCAACACGCCGCAGGTTTCCGAAACCGATGAGGCGGACGGCATGAAGCGCGTGGTCTTCGCCGAAACCAAGCCGCTGCCCAGTTACCTGGTCGCCTTCGCCGTGGGCCCCTTCGACGTGGTCGACGCCGGCAAGACGGGCCGCAACCACGTGCCGGTGCGCATCATCACGCCGCGTGGCAAGGCTTCCCAGGCGAAATATGCCGCCCAGGTGACGGGTGCCATCGTGCAGCGTCTGGAAGACTATTTCGGCGTCCCCTATCCGTATGAGAAACTCGACGAGGTCGCCATTCCGCTGACGCTTGGTTTCGGCGCGATGGAGAACGCCGGGCTGGTCACTTATGGGCAGACCATACTGCTGGCCGATCCGGCCCACGACAGCATCAGACGCCAGCGCGGTTATGCTTCGGATGCGGCGCATGAGTTGGCCCACCAGTGGTTCGGCGACCTGGTGACCACGGCCTGGTGGAACGACATCTGGCTGAATGAAGCCTTCGCCACCTGGATGTCCGACAAGATCCTGGCTGAGTGGCAGCCGGATTGGAACACCCGGCTGACCGACCTTCAATCCAAATTCGGCGCCATGAGATCGGACAGCCTGGTGACGGCGAGGCAGATCCGCCAGCCGATCGAGACCGAGGACGACGTTGCGAACGCCTTCGACAGCATCACTTATGAAAAAGGCGCCGCCGTCATCCGCATGTTCGAAGTATGGACCGGCGAGCGGCGATTCCGCGCCGGCGTGACCGCCTGTCTCAAGCGCTACGCTTTCGGCAATGCGACGGCCGACGACTTTCTCGATGCGATCGCTAGCGCGAGCAAGCCGCAGCTTGCCGGCGCGTTTAAGACCTTCCTCGATCAGCCGGGCATTCCGGAAGTTTCCGCCGCACTCGAGTGCTCCGGCGCCCCGCGCGTGGCGCTCAGTCAGAAGCGCTACTTGCCGCTCGGCTCCACGGGCTCGCAGGGCGCGCAGTGGCAGGTACCCGTCTGCGTGCGATACGACGCCGGCGACAGCCCCGCCACGGAGTGCTTCCTGCTCGATAAACCCAGCGCCGAATTTCGGCTCAAGGACGCATCCTCCTGCCCGGCCGCCATCTCCGCCAACGCCGACGGAACCGGATATTACATCACCGCCTATCAGCCGGAGCTGCTGGAGAAGCTGCTCGGATCAGGCGGCGACTGGCTCAACGTGGCGGAGCGCGTCACGCTGCTGCATGACCTGCAAAAGCTGGCCGATGCGGGGGACGCCAAGGAGAGCGCCGCGCTTGCAGCCGCGCGCACCTACGCTAACTCGAACGAGCGGGAGGTGGCGGCCGAAGCCCGCGACATCGTTGGCGCGGCGCGGAACCTGGTGCCTGCCGCGCTTCGCTCCAATTACGAGGCTTTCATCCGCAAGACATTCGGGGCCGGCGCGACGGAGCTGGGTTGGTCGGCCAAGCCCGACGACGATGCCGACACCCGTCTGCTGCGGGCCAGCCTGATTCCCTTCGTGGCGAACGGGGGCGACGAAGCTGCCCTCCAGGCCGAGGCTCGCCGCCTCGCCCTGGGCTGGCTGGAGAACCGCCAAGGCATCGACCCCGGCATGCTGCGCCCGGTTCTCTCAACCGCCGCTTTTTCCGGCGGCCAGGATTTGTTCGACCGTCTGCTTGCGGAGTTAAACAAGACGCAGGACCGCCAGGAGCGCGGCGCCATCATCGCCGCGCTGGGCAGCTTCCGCGATCCCAAAATCGTCCGGCAGGCGCTGGGCCTGTTCCTCGCGCCGCAGTTCGACGTGCGCGAAATGACCGTCCTGATCTTCAGCGGCCTGAGCGATCCTGAAACCCAAATGCTGCCCTTCGACTTCTTGAAGGCTCACTATGACGAGGTGCTCAAGCGCCTGCCGCGGGAAGGCGACTTCGATGCCGCTGCGTCGTTGCCGTTTGTCGGCGGACCGTTCTGCGACGAGCCCTCCCGCCGGGCATTCGTCGAGTTCTTTCAGGATCGGGTTGGCCACTTGCTCGGCGGCCCGCGCAATTACTCTCAGGTGCTGGAAGGCATCCGCTTGTGCGAAGCCCAGCGCGCCGCGCAATCCGAAGACGTGGCGCAGTTCTTCCAGCAGCCTCAGTGAGCCATGCGGGCCGCGACAATTGAAAGGTGATTTCGTGACTCTTCTTGACCGTACGCCGCTCCGCCTGCTAGGCGCGACGCTGGCAATCGCCGCGCTGGCTTCCGCGCAGGCGCCATCCACCGGCCGGCGGGTGATCGCCGTCGACCTGCATCAACTTCGCGGGCCGCACAGCCAGGTCTTCCGCCGCTGCATAGGCGCCGGCCGCGCCAACGAAGGCCTGCGGGCCGACTGGCAACGCCAGCTTGCCATGGTCCAGCACGACATCGGGTTCGACTACGTCCGCATGCACGGTCTGCTCAGCGACGATATGGGCGTCTACCAGGAAGACGCCAAGGGTAACCCGATTTATAACTTTCAGTACATCGACCAACTGTACGATGCGCTGCTGCGCTTACATATCAAGCCGTTCGTCGAGCTGGGTTTCATGCCCTCCGCCCTGGCCAGCGGCAAGGAAACCATCTTCTGGTGGAGGGGTAACATCACCCCGCCGAAATCCTACGATAAGTGGGCCGGTCTGATTACCGCGCTGGTCCGTCATTGGGAAGAGCGGTACGACACGGACGAAGTCAAAACCTGGTACTTCGAAGTCTGGAACGAGCCCGACATCAAGCCGTTCTACACCGGTACTCTTGAAGAGTACTTGAAGCTGTACCGGGTGACCGCCGAGGCGATCAAGAAGGTTAACCCGAGTTACCGCGTGGGCGGCCCGGCGTCTGCCATCCCGTACCATTACGAAGAGGCGCTGGTCGCCTTCTGCGCCCGCGAAAGAGTGCCGATCGATTTCGTTTCCACCCACGCGTACGGCGTGAAAGAGGGCTTTTTCGACGAAACCGGCAACCGCGGCACCGTCCTCGATACCGACCCCGGCGCGGTCCGCGACCGCATGGTACATTCCCGGGAATTGATCCGCAATTCGCCGCTGCCCAATCTTGAGCTTCATTTCACCGAGTGGAGCTCGGCCTACACGCCAACCGATTATATTCACGACCAGTATCATCAGGCGGCCTTCATCCTGGACAAGATCAAGGGCGCGCAAGAGTCGGTGAATTCGATGTCTTACTGGACCTTCACCGATATCTTCGAGGAAAACGGCCCTCGCATGACTCCATTTCACGGCGGCTTCGGTTTGCTGAATTACCAGAGTATCAAGAAGCCCGCCTACTATGCCTATCAATTCCTTAGCCGCTTGGGCGAGACGGAAATTGTGAATGCCGACAGATCGTCCTGGGTCTGCACCAATCGGGATGGTGGAATTCAGGTGCTCTTTTGGAACTTCACACCCATTGCGCCGCCGGATGGAATGAATGACCAGGTTTATTACAAGAGAGACCTACCCGCGGCGCCGGTGGCACCGGTTGCGGTCGATCTGACGAATGTGCCCGAAGGCACTTACCTCGAACAAGTTTATCGCATAGGTTACCGGCAGAACGACGCTTACACAACTTACTTGGATCTCGGCGCGCCGTCGCAGCTTACCAAGGCACAGGTTAGCGCGATTTCGAGCGTCGCCAGCGGCGACCCGTCCCAGAGCCGAATCATATCCATCCGTGATGGACGCTTCGCGTTCCAGCCGCCGCTCGCAACCAACGAGGTTTGCCTGATCGTGTTGCGCAAGATGTAAGACGCGGCCGCGCTAGAAGATAGTCGCCGGTCTGAGATCCGTGCCCAGCGCAATGGTGCGCGCCACGTGGTCGCTCGGCGGATCGTTCAACAGCCGGGGCCGGATCAACAGGATGACCTGGTCGCGCGAGGTGTCGTGCTCGTGCGTGCTCACCAGTGGGCCCAGGTAGGGGATCTCCGACAGGCCAGCCAAACCCGAGATGTTGCGCCCTTCATTCGTATCCAGCAAGCCGGCCACCGCAGCCCACTCGCCGTTCTTCAGACACGCGGTGGACTTCAAGCTGCGGTTGGAGACCACGGGAACGCCGTTGACCGATTGCCCCGTCAGCAGCTTGACCTCGGCCTCGATATCGAGCGACACCTCGTCGATGTTATGCACCACCGGCGTCAACTTCAGATTCAGCCCCAGATCCTCGAACGTAAACGACGGAACGGGTGTATAGACACTGGTCCCGTTGGTTCCGCTGCTGAGCGCACCGACGCTGAAACTGATTTGAACGGTCTGCGTGACGCCAGCCGCCGTGACAGTAAGTGCGCCTATGTAAGTGTTCGCGGCAAGGTTGGTGGGATCCGCGTACAGAGTAAAGGTAGTGGCCAGGTTCGCTTCCACGGTAGAGGCGACACCCGAAAGAGACAGGCCGGAGCCGGTGACGCTGGCCGATAAGTTTCCGGCGGTGGCGCTGGTCACCGTAATCGTATACTGCGAGATCGAACCCCCGAGCGACGCACTGGCCGAAATCGGATTCGGCGAAACGGTCAGTCCGGTGGCGGTTCCGCCGTTCACCGTCAGGGTCACGTTGAGGTACGCTATCGAGCCATCCGACCCATTCAATTGCACGGTGCCCTGGTAAGTGCCGGTGCCGAGATTCGCCAGGTTGGCGCTGGGACTAAGAACAAGATAAGCCGGAAGCGTCCCCGAGACAGTCGTTGTGCCATTCACAAGCAGCCAGGAGTTCGCGCTCGAGACCGTCGCTGTAAAGGTGGTGGCGGTACCGGTCGAGGTGCTCGATACCGTAACGGTTGTGGATGCCGGTAAACTTCCGCCGGAGGTGTATGTCCACGGAATCGACGTCTGGCTTAGTTGCAAGCTCCCGCTCGGTGTCACGTCGAAGGTCACCGGCGTCTCGTCGGTGATTTCGCCCACCGTCACGCTGAGAATGCCGAGATAGGTCAGCGCCGAAAGCCCCGTAGGATTTCCCACAACCGTAACAGTGGCCGGAGTGTTGACGCCAACCGTGGTCGCGGAAACCGAAAGGGAAAGCCCGGACCCGATGACAATGGCCGATAGCGCTCCGCCGACCGTGCTGGCGACGGTCTCCGTTTGTTGCACGGTTAAGCCACCCGCCGTGGCGGCAAGCGCAATCGTAATGGGCGTGACAGTGAGAGTTTGCGCGCCACCATTGATCGCCAGGGTCACGGGCAGATAGGCGACGGAGCCATCCGACCCGCTTACCTGCACCGATCCCACGTAAGAGCCCGTACCGAGCGCGGTGAGGGCGCCGCCCGGCGAGATGGTCAGTGTATCTGGCAGGGTGCCCGTGACCGTTGTCGCGTCGTTCACAACCAGCCACCGGCTGGAGCTGGCGACCGTGGCCGTGTAGCCGATGGCTCCATTGCTGCTCGTGACCTTGATGTTGACGGCTTGCGGCGATGCGCCGGCGGGGGTGTAAGTCCATGCAATCGAAGTCTGGCTGAGTGTCAGCATGCCGACGCCCGTGCTGGTTCCCGTAGTGCTGGTGACTGGCGTCGTCCCCGTGGTCGTGGTGGTGCCTGGCGTGGTTGTCGAAGAGCCGGACGGCCCGAAATAACCGGCGGTAAGCACGGGGTAGCGGTCGCCCACGTGCAGCGTCGCTGGTTGGCGCTCTTCGCTGCGCAATTCAGTGGCCCACAACACCTTGCCGGAGCTCTCCGTCATTTGCGCCGCCGCAGCCGCATCCATGATTCCCATCCCCAGCAACGTCTTGCCGCCGCCGAAAGAGAGCAGACCGCTGATGTTAGTGGGCAGCGTTACCTGATTCTGCAGCCAGTTAGTAAGCGGCGTCAGCGATAACATGGTCGGAAAAGCGACGCCATAACTGGTGGTTTTGCTGCGGGTAACTTCCACCAGCTTCAGGTCTATCATCACCTGAGCCCGCGGATAGAGGAGTTGCTCCAGCAGGGCTTTGGCGGGCAGCACGCGCGACAGGCGGTCGCGCAGCACCAGGGTTTGCGTCTGCGAATCGACGCTGGCCTTCTCAATCCCCGTCGCCTGCTGCACGTCCCGCACCAGGGTGGTGAAGTCCTGCTGCGGACCGGCGTCCGGCAGCGGAATGGTCACTACCACTACCGGCTCGTTTTGCAATCGCTTCTGCGGCGTGTCCTGGGCCACCAGAAACAGCTTGGGAGAGAGCGGCACGATGAACGTATCCGTGGCGAATTCCAGACCGTGCAGCGCCTCCCGGTAGCCTACGCCTTCCAGGTGGAAGTGAATCGCGGGCTTCGGTTGGTAGTCGCCGTCGAAGACGCAATCGAGGCCGAAACCCTTGGCGACGTCGGTATAGACCGTCTTCGAGTCTCCAGTCAGATCGAAATTCCGGATCAGACCCCCGCCCGCCAAATCCGAAGGCGGCAGTGTCTTCGCCGCATCCGCCAGGTCGAGCGCGCTTGCCGCGGCGAGCGGGGGGCTTGCGTTTTCCAGGGCGGGCTCGCCGGCCGCTGCGGGTGGAGGAACCGGCTTCGCTTCCAAGGCCGCGCGGGAACGAACGGCCTGGCTGCGCAGCCAATACGTCCGGTTGTGCGGATCGAGCGCGGCGGCCTCGGAATACAGCAGGTAAGCCTGCGCCATGTGGCCCTTCTTTTCCGCTTCCCGGCCGGTCTCGTACAGTTCCCACGCGCTCAGGCCTTGCGCCGCCAGGCAGCTGGCCATGAGCAACGCGAGTATAGACACACCCCACCGCACATAAAAATGACGGGCGTACGGGCTGTAGCGTGCACCCATTTTATGTGATGCTGGGTAGGAACCCATGGAGACACTCCGCGCTCTGGCGCACGAGCCCAGGCTGCTCATCGAGCCGGGAATCGTGTTGGTTGTGTCGTTCGCCATCGCGTACCTGGTGCGCAGCCTCATCCTGCGCGGCCTGCGCGCCTGGGTGGCGCGGACCGGTAGCCGCCCCGGCCACGTTCTTTGGATGGCGCTGAGCGGCCCCACTACCATCTGGGCGCTGATCCTGGCCGTCCATCTGGCCATTCAGTCGTCACAGTTGCCGCGTATCGTCACCGAGAAGTACGCTCCCAAGATCCTGGTCGCGTTGTGGATCGCCAGCTTCACCCTGATGGCGATGCGCGTTGCGGGCGACCTGGTGCGCGCCTACGGCAGCCAGATTCCCGGCGCGCTGCCCGTCACCACGCTGACCACCACGCTGGCCGAACTGGCGGCGCTGGCGCTAGGGCTGCTGCTGCTGCTGAGCGCGGAAGACGTCCGCATTACGCCGATCCTGACCGCGCTCGGCGTGGGCGGCCTGGCGGTCGCGCTGGCATTGCAGGACACGCTCTCGAACCTGTTTGCCGGTTTTTACATTGCGGTCTCCCGGCAGATGCGCCTGAACGACTACATCAAGCTCGCGAGCGGAGAGGAAGGTTACGTGTCGGACATAGGCTGGCGATCGACGGCAATTCGTTCGCTCGGCAACAGTCTCGTCATCGTGCCCAACTCCAAGCTCGCCCAGACCATCGTCACCAATTACCACCTGCCGGAGCAGCGCATGTCTTCTTCGCTCCAGGTGAACGTCGGCTACGATGCCGACCCGGACCAGGTGGAACGCCTGCTGGTGGAGATCGCCACCGCCGGCGCGAAAGATATTCCCGGCCTGCTGGCCGAGCCGGCGCCTTCGGCCACACTCGACCCCGGCTTCGGCGACTTTGCGCTGGGCTTCACCCTCAACTATCAGATTACGGAGTTCTCCCAGCAGTACGGCATCCGCCACCAGTTGCGCAAGCGCATTCTCCGCCGCTTGCGCGAGGAAGGGATCGCGATCCCGTATCCCACCCGCGAGATCCGTCTCGACCGGGACGGGCCGGCGTAACCGGCCGCATGCGAAAATCGAGTTTCCGACCATGAAAACTTACACGATCGCGGTGATTGCCGGCGATGGCGTTGGCCAGGAGGTGGTGCCGCAGGCCCGTCGCGTGCTCGAGCGCGTCGCGCAACAGCATAAAATCGCCTTCGCGTTTCAGGATTTCGACTGGGGCGCAGAACACTACTTCCGCTGGGGACGCATGATGCCGGCCGGCGCCATCGACCTGCTGCAGCCCTGCGACGCCATTCTGCTGGGCGCCGTCGGCCACCCGGACATCCCCGACCACATCACCCTCAACGGCCTGCTGCTGCCCATCCGCCGCGCTTTCGATCAATTCGCCAACGTGCGCCCGGCGTATCTGTATCCGGGCGTCCGGTCGCCGCTGGCCGAGGCCAAGGGCGGCGAGATCGATTTCGTGGTGGTCCGCGAGAACACCGAAGGCGAGTACGCCCAGGTGGGCGGATTCGTTTATTACCAGCAGCCGGAGGAAGTCGCCATCCAGACTTCCGTGTTTACCCGCCGCGGCGTGGAGCGGATCGTGCGCTTCGCTTTCGAACTGGCGGTTTCGCGGAACAAGAAAAAGCGCGTCGCGTCCATCACCAAATCCAACGCCCAGGGCTTCAGCATGGTGCTCTGGGACCGCACGTTTCGGGAGGTGGCGGCGCAATTTCCCGGCGTGGAAACCGAATCGCTGCTGGTGGACGCGGCTGCGATGAATTTCGTGCGCCGCCCGGAAAGCTTCGATGTGGTGGTGGGCTCCAACCTGTTTTGCGATATTCTGAGCGATCTTTCCGCCGCCATCATCGGCAGCATGGGTCTGGCCGCCAGCGCAAATCTCGATCCGCTGCGCCGCTTCCCTTCGATGTTCGAGCCGGTCCACGGCTCGGCGCCGGATATCGCAGGCAAGGGCGTGGTCAACCCGCTGGCAACGATTCTGAGCGCCGCCATGATGCTCGATCATCTGCAAATCGGCGATGCCGCGCGCGAAGTCGAAGCCGCCGTCGCCGCCGTGCTGGCGGAAGGCAAGGTTCGCACGCCGGACCTGGGCGGCTCGAGCACCACCGAAGCCGTAACCGCCGCCGTGCTGGAGAAACTGACGTAAGCCAGCGGCGCGAGACGCATGCCCGAATCCAGCCATTCCCAATCCACCGCGCGCCATGCCTCGCTGGTCGGCACCGGCATTCTGCTCAGCCGCCTGATCGGCCTGGTGCGGCAGCGCGTCTTCTCCCATTACTTCGGCCTTTCGGACGCGGCCGACGCCTTCAACGCGGCCTTCCGCATCCCGAATTTTCTGCAGAACCTGTTTGGTGAGGGCGTGCTGTCGGCTTCGTTCATTCCGGTGTACGCCCGCCTCCTGGCCGAAGGCGACGAAGAGGAGGCCGGCCGCGTGGCTGGCGCAGTCGGTTCCATTCTGGCGCTGGCTGCTTCGGCGTTGGTACTGGCTGGAGTGCTGGCGACGCCCTGGCTGATCGATGCCATCGCCCCCGGCTTCCATGGAGCCAAACGCGAGCTCACCATCCGCATCGTGCGCGTTCTGTTTCCCGGCGCGGGCCTGCTGGTGCTTTCGGCGTGGTGCCTGGGCATTCTCAACAGCCATCGCAAGTTTTTTCTCTCCTACACCGCGCCGGTGGTGTGGAACCTGGCGATGATCGCCACCCTGGTGCTGTTCCGCCGGCAGCCGCAAGCCGTTCTCGCGGTCAGTTTGGCCTGGGGATCGGTAGCGGGCAGCGCGCTGCAATTCGGCGTGCAGCTTCCTGTGGTACTGCGCCTGGCGCACAAGCTGCGTGCCAGCCTCGATACCCGCGCGCCCCAAGTGCGGGAAGTGATACGCAACTTCGGTCCGGTGTTCGTCAGCCGCGGCGTGGTGCAGATCAGCGGGTACGTGGATTCGCTGCTGGCCAGCCTGTTGGGCCAGGGCGCGGTGGCCGGTCTCACGAACGCGCAGATGCTTTACCTGCTGCCGGTGAGCTTGTTCGGCATGTCGGTATCGGCGGCGGAACTTCCCGCCATGTCGAGCGCGCTGGGCGCCGCAAGCGAGGTGGCCGCGCACCTGCGCCGCCGACTCGATTCCGGGCTGCGCCAAATCGCCTTCTTCATCGTGCCCTCCGCCATGGCATTTCTGGCGCTCGGTGGCGTCATCACCGCGGTGCTGTTTCAAACCGGCCGCTTCACCGCCGCCGATTCGCGCTATGTGTGGGCCATCCTGGCAGGCTCGGCCGTGGGGCTGCTGGCGCAGACCTTGGGCCGGCTCTACTCTTCCGCGTATTATGCGCTTCGCGATACGCGCACGCCGCTCCGCTTTGCCGTGGTGCGGGTGATCCTCACCACCGGGCTGGGGTATGTGTGCGCCATTCCGCTGCCTCACTGGATCGGCATCGATCCGAAGTGGGGCGTGGCCGGGCTCACCGCATCGGCCGGCGTAGCCGGATGGGTGGAATTCACGCTGCTACGGCGCACGCTCAACGCCCGCATTGGCCGCACAGGACTGCCGGGACCGCTCGTCGCGCGGCTGTGGTTCGCCGCCGCGCTGGCCGCGGCGGCTGCGTGGGGAGTGAAGACCGCGCTCGGCCGCCATCACCCGCTCGTCTTCGGACTGGCGGTGATCGCGACCTACGGCATGGTTTATTTCGGCGCAGCCTGGCTCCTGCGCGTGGAAGAATGCGCGGCGCTGGTCCGCCGGCTCAGGCGGCGATAGGGGTCGGATGGGAACAGCACGTCAGGACCGCAAGAACTCATTCGGCTCGATGGCCGCCTGCTTCAAGATCGCCCGAAGCGTTCCCTCGGGCATGTCGCCCGGGTGATTCGGAACGGTCGTGTACCGATTCGTGCTTCGGTTGAACCAGATTTCATGGCTACCAGCCGCCTGTCGGTCGAACTCGAAGCCATGCGCCTTCAGTCTCTGTACGATCTCTCTGTATCGAAATCCCGCAAGACGGCCCATTCAGGCGGCGACCACAATTGTGTAGTCTCGCCGCTCGTTGGTCGTCGGCAGATTGGGAATGCCGTCGCGTTCGCGTCGAGCCTCAATCAGCTTGCGCGCGACATCGCGCGCGATGTCGAGGGCCTCAGCAACAGTGCGACCCTGCGCCACAAGGCCTGGGAGATCGTCGGAAGTTGCGAGAAACACTCCTTCTGGCAATTTCTCAACCTGTATCCCGATCGCCAGCTCCATATGAGTTGATCGTAGCACTTCCACCGCACTCGGCCTGGCCGGAAGCTCCTCCGGACCGCCGCCGGGGCCCGTGAAGAAAGTTGCAAACTTTTGCGGCTCTCGAGCGTATTCCATGTAAGGCCCGGAGGCCATCGGATGCGACTCATCTCCAACCGCGTGAAGCATGTTTTGCGACGATTGTCTCGCGCGCCGCTGTTTACCGCCGTCACTCTGGCGACCCTGGCCATCAGCATCGGCGCCAACACCGCGGTATTTAGCGTTATCGAAGGCGTTCTGCTGAAACCATTGCCGTTCCCCAAGTCTGGAGAACTCGTAAGCGTGCGGCATACGGCGCCTGGCGTCAACATAAAGGACTTGTCTGCCTCACCCTCCATGTATTTCGTCTACCGCGAGGAAAACCGTGCGTTTCAGGACATAGGGCTGTGGGAGGGCAACACCGTCAACGTCACTGGCCTGGCCGAGCCGGAACGTGTCGAGAGCCTGACGGTCACCGACCGGGTGCTGCCGTTGCTGGGCGTGCAGCCGATTCTGGGCCGTTGGTTTTCGCGCCACGACGATTCGCCGGGCAGCCCGGAAACCGTCATTCTGAGCTACGGGTACTGGCAACGCAAGTTCGGAGCCAACCGCTCCATCATCGGCCGCCGCATGGAAATCGACGGCAAGCTTCGCGAAGTGATCGGAGTGTTGCCCGCCGGCTTCCGCTTTCTCACACAGCGCGCAGAGCTGCTGCTGCCATTTCAGTTTGATCGCAACAAGCTGTATCTCGGCAACTTCAGCTATGCGGCTATGGCACGGCTCAAGCCGGGCGTTACCGTGGCCCAGGCCAACGCCGATGCGACGCGCCTGCTGCCCATCGTCAACGCAGAGTTCCCTGCTCCTCCCGGCTATAGCGCGAAAGTTTTTGAAAACGCGCGAATTGCGCCGGCCATCCGGCCACTGAAACAGGACGTGGTTGGCGACATCGGAAGGGTGCTGTGGGTGCTGATGGGGACCATCGGCATGGTGCTCGCCATCGCTTGCGCCAACGTGGCCAACCTGCTGCTGGTGAGAGCCGAGGGCCGCCAGCACGAGCTGGCGATCCGCACTGCGCTGGGTGCGGGCCGGCGGCAAATCGCCGGGGAAATCCTGTTCGAAAGCCTGGCTCTCGGGGTGGCCGGCGGTGTCCTCGGATTGGGCCTCGCCTATGGCGCGCTGCGTTTGCTGGTGGCGATGGGCCCGGCCGGCCTGCCGCGCCTGGAGGAAATCGCGATCGATCCCTGGGTGCTCGTGTTCACGCTCTTGGTGTCGCTTTTCTCCGGCGCGCTGTTTGGCTTGATCCCGGTGCTCAAATACGCCGGGCCCAACACGATGAACGCATTGCGACAGGGCGGCCGAACGCTCGGCGCCAGCCGCGAGCGGCATCGCGCGCGCAACGCGCTGGTAGTTGCGCAGGTGGCGCTGGCCCTGGTGCTGCTTGTCTGTTCCGGTCTGATGATTCGCACCTTCCAGGCCCTGCGCCACGTCGAGCCTGGGTTCGTTCACCCCGAGCAAGTCGAGACGCTACGGATCTTCATTCCTTCGGCGTTGGTCAAGGACGATGTTGCCGTGGTTCACACCGATGAAGATATCGTGCAAAGGATGGCCGCAATTCCGGGCGTATCCGCAGTGGGCTTTGCGAGCACGATCACTATGGATGGCAGCCGCAGCTTCGATCCGATCCTCGCCGAAGACCGGCATTTTGCCGAGGGCCAACTCCCGCCCCTCCGCCGGTACAAGTTCGCCTCGCCTGGCTTCCTGCACACCGTCGGTAACCCTTTATTAGCGGGCCGCGACTTCACCTGGACTGACGTTTACAATAAAGCCCCCGTCGCCATCGTCACCGAAAACTTCGCGCGCGAATGGTGGCACGAACCGCAGTCAGCGCTCGGCAAGCGTATCCGCGAGAGCCTGGACGGCCGGTGGCGCGAGATCATCGGCGTGACCGGCGACGAGCGGGACGATGGTGCCGAACACGCCGCGCCCACGACCGTCTATTGGCCCGTGATGATGGACCACTTCTGGGGCAACGACACATTCATTAGGCGTGAAGTGGCATTCGCCATACGCAGCAGCCGCACAGGCTCGTCCGGCTTTCTCAACGAGATTCGCCAGGCGGTTTGGTCCGCCAATGCGAACCTACCGGTGGCCAATGTGCGCACGCTCGATGAGATTTACCGGAAATCCATGGCGCGCACCTCGTTCGCGCTGGTAATGCTGGCTATTGCGGGCGGCATGGCGTTGCTGCTTGGCCTGGTGGGGATCTACGGCGTGATTTCCTATTCGGTGTCGCAGCGCACGCGCGAAATCGGCATCCGCATGGCGCTGGGCGCGCGCGAGCCCCAACTGCGGCGGATGTTCGTCCGCAACGGCCTGGCGCTGGCTGCGATCGGTGTGGTCTGCGGCCTCGCCGCCGCCATCGCGTTCACTCATTGGATGGCGTCGCTCTTATTCGACGTCCGCCCGCTCGACCCGCTCACTTATGCCGCGGTTGCCGTCGCGTTGTTCGCCGCCGCCGCACTGGCCAGCTATCTGCCCTCCCGCCGCGCCACGTCTGTCGACCCGGTCGATGCGCTGCGCGCGGATTGATCCGGCCGGCACGCAATCTGTGGCACAATCGTCTCATTGAGCGAGGCCTGCCATGATCACGGACCTGGTGCAGATCCGGCAATTAGGCAAAAAGAAGCGCGACGAAAACCTCAAGTTTCGCAGCTTCATGAAGTCGCGCGACCATTCCGACCGCATCCTGCGGCGCATCGCCGAAGGCATTCAAGAGCAGATCGATTGCACCCAGTGCGCCAACTGTTGCAAGACTTCGACTACCGAAGTCACCGAGCGCGACATCGAAAGGCTGGCGCGGCATCTGCGAATCACGCGCGAGCAGTTCATCGCCGATTACACGATGGTCGAGAGCGACGAGGGGATGATGACCCGCGTCCTCAAATTCAGCGAAGGCCCCGGCTGCGTGTTTCTGGAAGGCAAGCTTTGCTCGGTGTAAGACGCGCGCCCGGCCATCTGCCATCGCTACCCGCACCTGGTTCGCGGCAACGGCTCCATTGCCAGCCGCATGTGGCAATTCGTGGACCGCGCCTCGGTCTGTCCCATCGTCTACAACTGCCTGGAGGCCTTCAAGGACGAACTGCGGTTCCGGCGATAGGTCGTGGCGCGGCTGTCGAGCCTGCTGAGCATAGATTCGTCTCGGCTTTCCTGGCCACCGTTTGAGGGAACAGCATCGGGGGTAACATGAAGCCGATGGGCTTCTATCTCTGGCTCGATAGCGAGGTGGCTTGGGCGCAGGGCACTTATGAATACCGCCCGATGGGCGCGGCTGTGATCGCGTCTTGCGACCTTTTTCGCCGCCGCGATTTCGATCCGCGCCGCAAACCCAGTCCGCCGCGCACTGCCGTCTATGCCGGCCAGTTCGCGTCGCTCGGCCACCTCAATGCACATCTGAAACGCAAGCGCCCTGGACGCCGCGACGCCAAGGGAAGATCTACCGGTTAACCCGCGCATGTCAGCAACGGGCGTTTAGGGCCGGTAGGCGCATCATCGCTCCCGCAGGGTACAATCGTTCAGCACCATGCCCGTAACTCCCGGAACTCGGCTGGGGCCCTATGAGGTTCTTGCGCCCATCGGGGCGGGCGGCATGGGGGAGATTTACAAGGCCCGCGATACGCGTCTCGGCCGCCAGGTCGCCATCAAAGTCTCGCCGGCGAGATTTTCGGAACGGTTCGAGCGCGAGGCGCGCGCCGCGGGTGCGCTGAATCATCCCAACATCTGCCAGCTCTACGATGTCGGGCCGAACTACCTGGTGATGGAACTCATCGAGGGCTCGCCGCTCGGGCCGGTAGAGAATGCTCGCAAACTGCTCGATGTGGCGGTGCAGATGGCTGAAGGGATGGCAGCGGCTCACGCGGCCGGAATCGTGCACCGCGATCTCAAGCCGGACAACATCCTGGTCACGCGCGAGGGGCGGGTGAAGATTCTCGACTTTGGGCTGGCTAAATCGGCCGCGTCGGCCCAGTGCGCCGCGGATTCCGCCACCCTGACCATGAGCATCACCGACCCCGGCACGACGGTCGGCACCGTCAATTACATGTCGCCCGAACAGGCGCGCGGGGAACCGGATCTCACCTTCCAGTCGGACCAATTCTCATTCGGCCTGGTGCTGTACCAGATGGCCTCGGGCAGGCGGGCCTTCGAGCGCCCGAGCGCGGCAGAGACCATGGTGGCCATCATCCGCGACGAGGCCGAGCCGCTGCCCGCCAGCGTACCTCTACCACTGCGCTGGGTGGTGGAACGCCTGCTCGCCAAAGACCCTGCCGACCGCTACGACTCGACGCGGGACCTGTATCGCGAGCTCAAGCAGATTCGCGACCGGCTCGCGCAGAGCTCCAGCGCCGTTGGGGCGGCCCCGACCGCTGACGCACTTCGCAAACGGAGGCCCCGCCTTCTGGTTTCCGCCGGAGCCCTCGCATGTCTGGCCGCGGGATTCATTCTTACGCTGCTCCTGACGCCGCTGTCCGGTCCGGACCTGTCGCGGTACAACTTCACGCGGATGGCACCGGGACAAACGGAGGAGCGGTTCCCGGTGTGGTCGCCGGATGGAAAGAGCATCGCCTATTCGGCCAGAGTTCATGGAGTCCAACAGGTTTTCACGCGCGGTGTCGGGTCGCAAGACGCAGCGCAGCTCACCAGATCGACTCAGGATTGTCTTTACCCGACCTGGTCTCCCAACGGCGAATCCATCTATTACGTCTCGGATCACAGCCTGTGGACTGTTCCCGCCTCAGGGGGCACCGGCCGGGTGGTTCTGGAAGACGTCGATGCAGCCGCCATTCACCCTGATGGCAAAACGCTGGCGTTTGCGCGCGACGGCAAGCTGTGGCTTGCTGCTCTTGCCGGGGGCCCGGCGAAGGAGTTCTGGCCGGGTCCACTTGCACCGACCACCCCCACGACAAGTATGTGCTTCTCGCCCGGAGGTTCCGATCTGGCTTTTGACAACGGCACCGTTTGGCTCTTTTCCTATCCCTCCGGCAAGGCCCGAAAGCTCTACACAGGACGGGAGGGCGCAAAGGAAGCAGGTGTCGTGGGCGTGAGCTGGTTCCCGGACGGCCGTAGTCTACTGGTGGCCCGCAATAGCCAAACCTCCTCGTTGGTCCGGCTGGCTATCGCGGATGGCAGCCGGCAAACTATCTATTCCTCGAGCGCCACTCTACAGGACCCATCGGTGTCGCCGGATGGCACGAAGATCGCCTATCCGGTCGGAGACTACGAATGGAACGTCGTCGAAGTCGGGCTGGCCGACGGCACCGTGCACACGCTGGTCGAGAACGGCGGCTCCAATATGTCCCCGGACTGGGCGCCGTCGGGCACGCATTTTTTGTTCTCCGCACAAGGAGAGATCATGGACCAGGAGGCCGCCGGAGGGGAGTTCTCGCGGCGCCTGGCTGAGACCAGCTATGACCCGGGGGCTGCGCGCTGGTCGCCGGACGGGACGCGGTTCGTCTTCGTGGATAATGGCCTAACCAACAGGCTGATGCTGGCGAATGCGTCCGGCGGCCATGCCACCCTACTGGACCAGGCGGACGGCATACGTGGACTCGCGTGGTCGCCGGACGGGCAGTGGATCTCATATCACCGCCAGAACGAAGGCCAATCGAAGCTGGCGAAGATCCAGGCTCTGCCTGGCGCTGGCCCCGTAATCCTGGCTGACGCCGAAGGCGTAAGGGCGACCCAATGGTCACCGACGGCGGACTGGATACTGTACAGTCGGGGAAACAGTCTCGACCTGATCTCACCCGACGGCAAATCCAGGCGGAAGCTGTCTTCCCGCCGATTTCTCGCCTATAGCTTCTCGAAGGATGGCAGCGAGGCTTACGGCATTTTCCACGATACGGCGGGCACCGGCCCGGAGTGGCAGCTTTACGAAGTGAACGTGACGACCGGAGCGGAAAAGCTCCTGTCGGCTGTGGATCTGTCGCCTTCTACCGCCACGCTGGCTGGGTTCAGCATCCATCCTGATGGGAAACGCGCTCTCACCACGATCGCGAAGTGGCCTTTTCAAATCTGGATGCTCGAGGGGTTCGAGCAGCCGCGGGCGAAGAACTGGTTGACGGAGCTGGTGGGCCGGCATTGACCTTCGCTCCCGAACCGCAGCACCTTCCGGGATGCACGCGCATGCCGCCGTCGAGAAAGCGAGTATCCTGGCGCAGCAGGATGATCCTGTTGCCGTTCGCGCGGGTGCGTATGGTCAAGCGCTGGTCGTCGCGATCGATCCCTACACCGCGCAAGCGGAGGCATCGATCACGAATCGGATGTCGGCGATCCGGAGTGCGCCACCTGAGCGGGTAGTCGCCATCTCGGACCCGTGGCGCTCCTTGCCGCCACCCGGAACAGGCACACTGCCCGCGCCTTCGCTTACTTCTGGCCCGCGGCCTTTGGCTTGAGGAACGTCCCCTTATCGAGCTCCTCGAATGCCTGGCGAAGCTGCTCCTGCGTGTTCATCACGATCGGACCGTACCACGCCACGGGCTCTTGCAGGGGCTGACCCGAGCAGAGGAGAAACCGGATCCCATCCTCCCCGGCGTGCACCTCGACCTCGTCGCCGCGGTCAAAGAGAATCAGCGAGCGGTTCTCCGCCTCCGCGGGAGGCTTGGTGTCGGCCCACCCGACCGATTCGGTCGGTACCTCCAGCGGGCCCGACGCGTTGCAGAATTTCCCGCTCCCTGCGAAAACGTACGCGAAAGAGTGGTGATTTGTCTCGACCGGCAGGGTTCGGTTCTGACCCGGCGGCACCGACACATCGAGGTAAATCGGATCGGCGGCGATGCCATCCACGGGACCGGTCTTGCCCCAAAATTTTCCGCAGACCAAGCGAACGTGAGTGCCGTCGTTATCCGTGATCTCCGGGATGTCGCCCGCCTTCACTTCCTGATAGCGCGGCCCGGTCATTTTTAGCGACGCAGGCAAGTTGGCCCACAATTGGAATCCGTGCATCTTGCCCGTCTGGTCGCCCTTGGGCATCTCCTGGTGAATAATCCCGCGCCCTGCGGTCATCCATTGGATGTCACCGGGGCCGATCGCGCCGTGGTTCCCCATGCTGTCGCCGTGCTCGACAGTCCCGGCGAGGACATAGGTGATAGTTTCGATCCCACGATGCGGGTGCCAGGGGAAGCCCGCCAGGTAATCCTCCGGAACGTCATTGCGGAAGTCGTCAAGAAGAAGAAACGGGTCGAAATCGCTGGTGTTGCCGAAACCGAACGCTCGGCGCAGATGCACTCCTGCGCCTTCGATGGTCGGCTTGGCTTTAATCAATCGCTTAACTGGACGAAGAGACATTGCCCCTCCTGTGCTGAGCAGTACAAAAGCCGGAGCATCCATTCCCGCTCACGGCTTTCAGTTAGTGTACATCCCGCAGGCGGGCTTGGTCCTCGGGTCGTGGAACCGGGTCCGTGGAACCTGGGTGCTGCCTTGTGATTTGCCGCCAATGACGTGCTGGGCATCTTGCGGTGCGGCAGCCGCCCGACGCCTTGCGGGCGGCCTGGACCGGCGCAAGCAGCAAGACGCTCGCGAATGCGAAGGTGACCGCATAGCCGAGAACCTGCGTCGGATCTCCGCCGCCTTGGTCGCTTGTCGTCGGCTACGCTCGGGGCGATTGGGACGCCGGACTTGCAGCCTAGGATGGAATGGCGTCAGCGCTTGATGCGGCCCGTCCGGCGGCTGGTTGCTTCGCGTTTCGGACCGGATCGGCGATCGCCATGGACTCCACTCCCGGTTTCGCCATCTGCGCGGCTTCGAGCGCTGCGTTCAGTGTCAGGATCGCGGTCTGAAACCGGATTGCATCGAGCATCCGCTCGACGCTCTCGCCGGCACGTCCGAAGTTTTCCAGTTGTTTTCCGAATCCGTTCATAGTTCATATCCGCCGGGCACAGCCAGCGCGCGGCCGTTCGGTTTCGGGGCCGCGCAAGGACGTGGGCCGGAAATCAGCATATGCAGCCTGTCTCCCCGTGGGCGCGGTCCTGCGGGAACCGCGCTCGATCGATATCCAGGAACGCCTTCACCGCAACGGCCCATTGAAAGGCCAGAGACCTGCCGGCGCGCGAATCGACTGGCGCGACAGGTGTTGGGTCGTGACCGGTGAGAATTGCAGCAGCCATTTTGTCCATCTTTGTCCCTCGCGATCGCTCAGACCCCCACTTGGTTTAATGGCCCGACGGCGTGCGGCTGTAAGGCAACCGCACGTTCGCTGGGCGCCAGGCAGACCCTGACTTCAAACGTGTCGCTGTCCCAGTGAAAGCGCCGTACGATCCATTCCGCATGGCCGGCGCTCTTGGTGCGAAAGTTCTTGCCGAAAACGACCGTCGGGATGCTCAATCCGAGCGGGCCCAGTTCGCGCTCCAGGTCGTTCTTCACGCAGCCGACGATCATGTTGGTGAGTTCGGCGACTGCGTCCAGCACTTCTTCATTCACCGCGGTGGTTTCGGTCAGCAGCATATGCGAGCAGACACGGCAGGCCACGACCGGCGAGCAGGACACGCACCCTGTGCCTGCCCAGTTGCCCGCCAGCCCGATCAGAGAGAGCACGCCATCGTGGGCGTCCGGCGCTCCGTTTTCAAACGTCACCGGGCCCGGCACGACACTGACGCCGAGCATCGTGGAGAACACGTTTTCGACCGCTTGTGAAAGTGACTGAACCACATCGTCTTTAAGATTCATGACAACATCGCCGCTGGCAGCACGCCCACCAACTTCTCCTTGATCTGGTCCGCCGTAAACGGTTTGCGAACATAGCCGGCAGCCCCCAGACGAACCGCCTCGCTGACCCTGGCCTCGCCGCCTTCGGTGGTAACCATGACTACCGGGATGCCGCGCCACGCAGCGGCGCCTTTCATGGCGGCCAGCAACTGAATGCCGTCCATCTTCGGCATGTTGATATCCGTTAGTACCAGGTTGACCATCTGACGGTCCAGAACCTGTAAGGCTTCCTGCCCATCTCCGGCCTCGTAAATGTTTCGGATCGCCATGCCGGTCTGACGTAGCACGCGCTGCAAAATCTTGCGGATTGCAGCGGAATCATCTACTACCAGAACGTCGGATTCCATTCAGCTCCTACATCCCATTTATCGGAGGGCGGGGCGATTTCATTAGGGCGCGCGCCAAGATTCTCATTTGGGGCAGGGCTAAAGTATGGTGCGAATGAGCCGATCTTCGCTCCAGGAGCCGGAATTTGGGGCGACAGCTATCGCAGCAGGAAATCGACGCCGTATTTCAGAACGCGCAAGACCGGAAGCGCGAAGTGCCGGCCGTCCGCTTCGATTTTCGGCGACCGGATCGCATCCCCAAGTCTCAGGTTCGCGCGATCCATCTTCTCCACGATACGTTCGTCCGCAACCTGGTCTCCAGTCTCTCCGCGTACCTGCGTTCCTACCTGGCGGTCAACCTGGTGAGCGTGGAACAGCTTTCTTACGCGGAATTCCTCGATGGCTTGCCTTCGCCAACGTGCATGGTTTCGCTGGGGTTGAAACCCTACGACGGTCAGGGCGTGTTGGAATTGAACCCTTCGCTGGTTTTCCCCATTCTGGAAATGCTGCTGGGCGGCTCGGGGAAGACCACCATCAACATTCAGCGCGACATCACCGAGATCGAACAGAAACTGCTGGACGGCCTGTTGCGCATCATCCTACAGGATCTGCGCGAGGCATGGAAGGTAGTCACCGAGGTCGACTTCACGGTGGTAGCGATGGAAACCGAGCCGCAGTTGCTGCACATCCTGGCGCCGAACGAGGCGGTGGTGGCGATTGCGGTTGAGGTGCGCATCGGCGAAACGGTGGGCATGATGAACATCGCGATGCCGTCGATCGTAATCAAAATGATGCGGCAGAAGTTCGACCAGCAATGGTCGCTGCGGAAAACGAACGCCAGCCAGACGGAACAGTTCCGGATCCTGCGATTTTTGCGCGACGCCTCGCTGGCGCTGGAGGCACGCCTGACCGGGCCCACGTTAACCGTGCACGACCTGCTGGGGCTCGAAGAAGGCCAATTGCTGACCTTCGATTATCCCGTCGGCAGGGCCGTTGACCTGGAAGTCAACGGTGGGAGAAAATTCTCAGGCCACGTGGTCAGCACCGGCAAGAAACGGGCGTTTCAGATCGAGGAGATGCACGTCTCGCCCTATCCAGGTAGGACGAGCGGCGACGAATCGGACGGGTCGTCCGGCGATTCCGGCTGAAGCCCGCGCAGCAGATCGAGGAAAGCGCGTCCGCGCACACGTCCGTTGTTTCGGTCAAGTTCCAAGTGCTCGAGGAATACGAGCAGGCCCAGCAGATCCGCGTCTCGGGTCTTGGCCATGCCCAGCCGCTGGGTCTCCCGCTGCCGGAATTCGCCTACAGCGTTCGCCACGGCGCGGAAGATCTTCGCCGCCAGCGCATTCTCAGGGAGGGTCTCATAGTAAATCCCGGTTTGCAAGGTACGGTAAGTGCGAATCAGGGCAGCCAGCGCGTCCCGAAGGTCGCTGTCGACTGCGCCCGGCGTTTCCAGAGCCGCCTCAGCCAGCGTACGGCTCAGGAATTCCAGCAATTCCGCGTTATTCTCAAGCAGCTCCTCGGTGACCCGGATGTCGCGGTTCGGCAACTGGGCGGCATCGAACGGCGCGGCCTTTTCATGTTTGCGCGCGTCCCGCAGGTATGCACAGTCGAGAGGGCACGATACGGTGACCTCGCGCTCGGTACCGCAGCACATGGCGCAGATGTCGCCGTGAACACCCGGGCAGTGGCGCCGGGGCCGCCGCGTCTGGCAGATCGCGCAAGCCATCCCCTTAGTATATGGGGCCGGCCTGCCCGTCCGGGGGTGTGATCATCGCCCGACGCGCCTGGAGCGGCACAAGGCTCATCGGCTCTTTGCTTTACGCGCCGATGATCAGCCCTCCGGCGCGGTATCGCCGCCCATTGCGCCCATGTATCGGATCGTACAGTTTGGGACCACCCGGACTAGACTAGCACGGGAATCGGGTGATCGTAATGGTATAATTGCAGCTTATGTCAATCTCTTGAGCCCAACCCTGGGGGACCGCTAGCGAGTCCCCGTCCCGAACCCCTTGCCGGGACTTACCCTCGCGCCAAATGCGAGACACCGGCACAACTTGTTCCAGTATAAGGAGTTCCTAGATGCTTAAATTGTTATCCAGTGGTTTGGTAGTATTTGCGGGCGTAGCCTGCGCTCCATCTCCAGTTTCACCGTTGCAGTTTAGCCAGGTCCTCGAGGCCCGCCAGGACGCGCGCCTGGGGGCGGTTCGCGGGTTTTTCGAAAAAGCCGGCTGCCCCGCCCGAGAGTATGCCCAGGCGTTTCTCGACGCCGCGGATGGTAACCGCCTGGATTGGCGGCTGCTGCCGAGCATTTCCTTCGTGGAATCGACCGGTGGCAAGACCGCCCCGAACAACAACATTTTCGGCTGGGATAATGGACGTAGCAGTTTTTCCAGCCCCACCGCCGCGATTTGGGGAGTGGCCTACCAACTCGGGCAATCGAAGTTGTATCGCGACCGAAACCTCAACCAGGTGCTTGCCCTCTACAACCCCGATCCTGGGTATGCCTCCAAAGTGAAAAGCGTCATGCGCCAGATAGCGGTCCTCGAGTAGTCCAGCAGCCATCCGCCTGGGGCGTGCATATAGTTGCGCCGCCTGCGTCTCCGTGTAATAAGATAGGAATCCGCCGCGCGTGAAGCGGTTCGAGCATTCTTCCGTAGGGGGGCTGGGGGTGGGGAAACTATTTCCGTCCGTGGGTCTGCTGTTGCTGTGTGCCCTGGCTCTCATGGGCCAGACGATTTCCTTCCAGGCGCCGTCATCGTCCGCTGTGGGTAATGGCCCGCTGGCGACAGCCACCGGCGACTTCAGAGGCGACGGCATAACCGATCTCGTCATTGCTAACGGGGCCACGCAGTCGATTTCCGTGCTGCTGGGAAAAGGCGACGGAACTTTTCTGCCAGCCAAGAACTATTCGCTTCCGTCCTACTGCGCGCCCAACTATCTGGCTGTCGGCGACTTCAAGAAGGACGGCAAGCCGGACGTTCTGGTCCTGTGCCTTTTGGGCGACACGATCATCGTCCTGCCTGGCGTCGGCGACGGCACGTTCGGGCCACCGATAATCACGCAATTGCCTTTGCAGACGCTGTCCGGCAATCTTCTGGAAGGTCTCCTGATCCCGGTCGCAATCGGCGATTTCAACGGCGACGGGAATGCCGACCTTGTCCTCTCGATGGGCAACCTGGAGCAGACATCAGGCTCAACCACCGCAAACTCGCTGGATCTCGTTGGGGCCTACTGGCTCGAAGGCGTCGGCGACGGGACCTTCCGGCAGCCGACAACGCCCCTGAGCGTCACGGATCCGCTTTCGATCGTCGCCGCCGACTTCAATGGAGACGGTAAACCCGACATAGCGGTTCTTTCGGTTGACAGCTCCGTCGGTGCCCTCAGCCTTGTTATCGCGCTGGGGCAGGGCGATGGTACGTTCCGCGTGGCGAATTCGTATCCGGTCACGGTGGCGCCAACCATCACCGTGGCTGACGTGAATGGAGACGGTGTTCCCGATATTGTGTTGTCGGGTGGCGGGAGCTTTTTCAGCCAGGAGGCCAGTTTCGGGCTTGCCCTCTACATCGGCAAAGGTGACGGAAGCTTCACGGCAGGCCAGAATCTCAGCCCCCAATTGGGCGGTTCAGCCGAGGGGGCCCTATTCGGGGTGCGCCTGGCTGATTTTGCCGGCGACGGCCGGCAGGACTTGGTGGCGGTGACAGTTTCCGGGCAGGACGTCAACGGCAGCACCGCCTCCCTGGTCGCCTTCCCCGCAAACGGGGATGGCACATTTGGCGGCCCGATTACGGTCGCGCCCCTCGCCAGCTCAATTCCCTTCGCATTGGTCGCTGCTGATTTCAACGGCGACGGCCGCACGGATCTGGCTTTCGCCACCATGGTTCTCACTGGGGCCGATATCAGCTTCAAAGGTGTGTCGACACCAGGCGAAGCAGCGCAGGAAGCGGAAGGGCTTCCCGCCGGAACTTTGAGGATTGCCTTGAACGCCGGCGCCTGGGCCGAAATCACCGGCGTCGGCGTCTCCGGTGGAGGTACTAGCATCGCGCAAAATGCCTGGGTCGAGATTTATGGTGCGGGCCTGACCCCAGCCAGCGTCGGCGCGGGCGGCCTTACCTGGACCAACGCTCCGTCTTTCGCCTCCGGCCAGATGCCGACCCAGTTGCAAGGCGTCAGCGTCACCGTGGACGATAAGCCGGCGTACACCTACTTCATCAGTCCCAGACAAGTGAATGTACTCACACCGCTCGACTCGGCCACCGGCCCGGTCGCGGTAACGGTGAACAATGGAACCGCAACCAGCGCCGCGTACACCGCGAATCTGCTGCCGGCGGCGCCGGGATTCCTGCGCTTCGGCGACGGCATCCACATTGCCGCGGAGCACGCCGATTACAGCTTTCTGGGGCCGGCTTCCATGTCGGTGCCAGGTTATACTTTCACGCCGGCCAAACCGGGCGAGATCATCCTGCTGTACGGCGATGGCTTCGGCCTGCCGGCTACTACGCTGATCGCGGGCTCGGATGTGCAGTCCGGCCCGCTGCCCACCCCTTGGCCGCAGGTCACCATAGGCGGCACAATCGCCACGGTCCAATACGCGGGGGTGATCGGCCCGGGGCTATACCAGCTAAACGTGGTGGTGCCTTTGACTGCGCCCAACGGCGACAATCAGGTGATTGCGACCTACGGCGGAGCCAGCTCGCCCACAGGCGCCATGATTCCTGTTGCGCAGTAGGGGCCTGGCGGGCTGGGCGCAGGCGGGGATCAGCCATGCCAGAAGGCAGCCTGACGCGGCAAGAGTTTTGATCGCAATGAAACGGAACGTGTCGGGCGTTCGCTCCCTCAAAAGACGCTGTGAACCAATGTGCCCGCGCGCGGGCGTTGGCAGGCTCAAGCCCGCCCCGCCAATGTTATGGCACCGGTCGGGCGTTGCAATTCGGATCGGGCGCTGCTTACTCGGCGTTCAGGATCACGATGACGGCGGTGCCGCAAATCACCAGGTTGGCGGGAGCCTTCTTGGCGTCGTCGCCTTTGCGCGCTTCGACGCGGCCGTAGACGACGGCCCAGCGGTCGTAGCCGGGAGAGCCGAAACGAAACTTGGCGAGCGCGGTGTGGCGTTCGATCTCGGCCAGCTTCTGCCGCACCGCGGCGGCGTCGAGCTCGAACCCCTCGGGCGGGCGGGGACCGTCTTTTTCGTCCTCGACAATCCAGAGCTGCGGCGGCTCGGCGGCGCCCGGGTCGCAAACTTGTTCGCTTACCCATCGCCCGGTGGGACGGAAGCTGTAGCGTCCCACGATAACGGCGCTCTTGTTTTCCCACGCAGCCAGGTGGCGCAGCACCTCGCAGACGCCCACCGGCGCCAATTGCGGATCGGCAGCGTGTGCCAGGCCGCACGCGGCCAGAAGGCACGCCACGGCGCGGAATGAGGTTCCCACCCAGCTCGAAGCCTGAAGCACGGTCTTGAACTAAGCATAACGTTTCGGAGGGGCAGGGGGTTACAGCGGTTTCGACGCACGGGTTTCGCGCGTCGGGCAGCCGGCGCCGAAATAAGGCGGAGCGCAGGCGGCTCTGGGATAGGTTCCAAAATCTTTGCGCGTTGGCGCAAGGTAACCCATGGCCCTGCGGGCGCATCTGTATTCAACGAAGAGAAAGACCATATGAACCTGTCCAGGCGGAGTCTGCTTTCCGCTTTCAGCCTGTTTCCGGCTGCTTACTGGCTGCGCGGCCAGCAGCCGCCGGCCGCTCAGGGCGCAGCGCCCGTTGCACCGGCGTCCGGCCAGCAGCCATTGCCGGCCCAGGGCGCCACCGCGCCCGGCCAGCAGCCCCCCACGTATTCGGCGGAAGTCAAAGTGGTCAACATCCTCGCCACCGTGCGCGACAAGAAGGGCCAGATCGTCACCAATTTGGACAAAGACGATTTCGTGGTGGACGAAGAGGGCCATCCGCAGGTGATCCGATACTTCGCGCGCGAAACCGACTTGCCGCTGACGCTCGGGCTGCTGGTGGACACCAGCGGCAGCCAGCGCAATGTGCTGAGCGACGAGCGCGCTGCCAGCCAGCGCTTTTTCGACCAGGTGCTGCGCGCGGATCGCGACCTCGCCTTCCTGATTCATTTCGACAAGGAAGTGGAGTTGCTCGAAGATCTGACGCCCTCGCGTGCGAAGCTGGAGAAAGCGCTGGACGAGTTGCAGGTGAACGAGCCGCAATTGCAGCGTCAGCGCGGCGGCGGATATCCGCCCGACGATCCCAGCGGCTCCAGCCGCCAGCGCGGAGGCACCCATCTCTATGACGCCGTGCTACTGGCCTCCGACGAGCTGATGCGAAAACAGAAGGGCCGCAAGGCGCTGGTGCTGCTCACTGACGGAGTCGATCGTGGCAGTAAGACCACGCTCTTCGAGTCGATCGCCGCCGCCGAGCGGGCCGATACGCTGGTGTACTCGGTTCTCTTCGCCGGTTCCAACGGGTTCGGCAACGGCGGTGGTTACGGCCCCGGCATGGGACGGCGCCGCGGTGGGATGGGCTATCCCGGCGGAGGGTATCCTGGCGGCGGAGGCGGATATCCCGGCGGAGGAAATCGCGCCGACGGCAAGAAGGTCCTCGAGCAGATGGCGCGCGAGACCGGCGGCAGGTTTATCGAGGTGTCGCACCACCTGCCGATCGATAAGGTGTTCGCCGAGATCGAAGAGGAGCTTCGCAGCCAGTACAGCATCGGCTACACGTCCGACCAAACCGGCGACGCCCCCGCTTACCGGCACATTCACCTCACCACGAAGAAGAAGGACCTGGTGGTGCAAGCGAGGGATGGCTATTACGCGTCCTGAGCGGCCCTCAGCCGGCGTCGAGCGGCGGCACGCGTCTCATTTCATTCTTTGTCCAGAAGCTGGCGGACGTCCCTGGGAGTGATTTTCGGGAAACGGTCCGGCACTTCAAAGACCGGCAGGCCGTTGATTCTCGTGATCCCAGGCTTGGTAGCTGCTCCCCTTGAGGATCAGCGCCGAGGCGGCTCCGCCCAGCGAAATACACCGGCGCCGGGCGTACGAGGCAACGGCTTTCAGCGCATCCACGCCAGCTCGACCGGTGAAACCCCTCTCTCCTCTTGACATCCTAAAGGAACAGGCGCATACTCCTTTTGGATGTCTACAAGGACGATTTAAAATGCGAGTCTGCGCTGCAATCCTGCTTCTTTTCGCGTGGCGGGCCGGCGCCGCAAGCCCCGTTTTCGCGCTAGTCGACGAGTTCGACCGCATCGCTGCACAGCCGCTCTGGCCGGGCTTCGACGCGCGAAAGGCCCCACTCGAGCTTTACGACGGCACCAACACGTACCTGTTCCGCCACCCCGCGCCGCCACCGGGGTTTGCGCTCGTCGAAGGCCATCCCGGGTTTATGGTCTTTCCCGGAAGGCACGAAACGATGCGTGCGAACACCGCGGCCGAAGTGGGCGGTGTAATGACGGCGACGCTCGAGGGAGCGGACATAAACCTGGCCCCCGTCCTCGTGCATGAGTGTTTTCACGTCTTCCAGGCGCGGGAGCATCCGTCGTGGACCGCGAACGAGGCCACGCTGTTTACGTATCCAATTGACGACGCCGGAGCCATGGCGCTGGCGCGGCTCGAGCTGGAGGCCATGTCGCGCGCGCTTGCCGCGCCCCAGCCGGCGTGCTGGGCGGCTCGCGTCGGCGCGCTCCGCCGGGAGCGCTTTGCCCAGTTGCCCGCCGATGCCATCGCCTACGAACGCGGAAATGAGATGCATGAGGGCCTGGCGCAGTATGTCGAAGGCATGGCGGCGGGAAGAAAGGAAGTGCGGTTCCGGCCGTTTGCGGCCGGCGAGGTCCGGGAACGAGGCTACGTCGCCGGCGAGGCGCTGGCCCGGCTGCTGGATCGGCTGGACCCCGGCTGGAAAACGAAGATCGCGAATTCGCTTGACGATCTGCTGCCGCCGTCCGGCGCTACCGCGTGCGACTTCACCCCGGCCGAGCGCCAGTCGGCGGAGGCGCAGGCTCGCGCGGATGTCGGGAAACTGGAGCGCGAGCGCGCTGAGCTCATGCAGGCGTTCGACGCCCAGCCCGGCTGGCGCCTCACTGTGGAGGCTGCGGCGGGCAAGCCGCTCCTGCTTGACGCCTTTGACCCGCTCAACGTCACCAGGCTTTCCGACCACTTGATCCTGCACAAGCGCATGCTGAAACTGCACAACGATTCCGGGTCGCTGGAAATTCTGGACCACGGCTCGGAAACGGAGGCTGCCGGAGCGCACCCTCTGTTCCAGGGCGTCCGGCGGTGGACTACGGCGGGCCTTCCCGCCCGGCCGGACGTGAAGCAGGACGGCGCTCGCGTCACCGTAGCCACGCCCACGCTGAACCTCGCGTTTGCAGCCGCCGACGTCCAATGGCAAGCCGAATCCCTGACCATCCGCTTGCATTGATACAACACGACGAGTCTTAACATGCCTACGAAAGAAACTAAGGCCGATATTCTGCAGGGCACGCTGGACCTGATGGTCCTGCGGACGCTGGCAACCATGGGGCCGCAGCACGGCTTCGGGCTGGCGCAGCGGATTCAGCAAATCTCCGGCGGCGCGCTGGACTTGAACCAGGGGACGCTGTACCCGGCGCTGCTCCGGCTGGAGCATCGCGGATGGATCCGCTCGCGGTGGGGCGTCTCCGGCAATAACCGGCGCGCCAAGTTCTACGAAATCACAGCCGCGGGACGGCGGCAAGTGGAGAGAGAGTCCGAGGAGTGGGCTCGGACGGTCGCGATCATGGACCGCTTCGTGCGCCTGACGGAGACGGAGTAACCCGTGCCCGGAATTTGGATGCGCATCAAGGAGCTGATCCGGCGGGCCCGGCTGGACGGCGAACTGGATGAAGAGGTGAACCTGCATTTGCAGATGATGGAGGAGGAATTCCGGCGCCGCGGAATGAGCGAAGCCGAAGCCAGAGCCGCCGCGCGCCGGGAATTCGGCGGCGTGGCGCTCGCCAAGGAAGCCTACCGCGACCAGCGCGGCTTCCCGCGAATCGAAAGCTTCGCCAAAGACGTCCGCTATGCGCTGCGCGGCCTCCGCTGCAGCCCCGGCTTCACGGCCGCGGCGGTGCTCTCGCTGGCGCTCGGTATCGGCGTCAATACGGCGATTTTCTCGTTGTTCCACACCCTGATGCTGCGCATGTTGCCGGTGGCGCACCCGGAGCAACTGGTGTGGATCAACCGCACCGGCGGCTGGGGCGTGGGGACCGTTTCGGAGCCGCTCTACCGGGAGATCGCCGGCCGCACCGATCTCTTCCGTGGCGTAATCGCTACCAGCGGTTTCGACAAGGTTCGTTTCACGCCGCGCCCAGGCGACCGCGAAGAATATACCCAACGAGAATACGTGTCCGGCAATTACTTCCAGGTGCTGGGAATCCAGCCGGTGATCGGCCGCCTGTTCACCGCCGAGGACAACCGCGTTCCCGGCGGGCCTCCGCTGGCGGTGCTCGGCTACGATTTGTGGCGCAACCGCTTCGGCGCAGACTCCTCCGTGCTGGGCCGTACCGTGGTGGTGGACGAGCAACCGCTCACTGTGATTGGCGTTGCCGCGCCGGGATTCCGCGGGGTGCACTTGGAGCGAGGCACGGGAGTCTGGGTGCCATTCATGATGGCAAACTTTGGCCAGGTGACGAGTCCCAACATGTGGTGGCTGGTGATGATGGCACGCGTGCGGCCGGGCGTGCCGCGCTCGCGGGTGCAGGCGGCGCTTGATGTGCTGATGCGGCAGCACCTCGCCGCGACCTATGGGCGGAGTAACGATGCCGGGTTTCGCAAGAAAGCGCTCGAACAGCGGCTGGAGGTTCACGACGGTGACGTAGGCCTGTCGATGCTGCGGGAACACTTCGGCAAGGCGCTGGGCGTTTTGCTGGCGCTGGTCGCGCTGGTGCTGCTGGCTGCGTGCACCAACGTGGCGAACCTGTTGCTGGCGCGCGGAGCGGCGCGGCAGAAAGAGATCGCGATGCGGCTATCGCTGGGCGCCACACGCGCGCGCCTGGTGCGCCAGGCGCTGACCGAGACCCTGCTGATCGCGGGCGCGGGCAGCGCGGCCGGCATTGGGCTGGCCGCCTGGGGCGTACTCGTGGTCGCCGGCTTTCTGCCTGAGCAAACCGGCAACCCGTTTTCGAACGCGCCCGATCTGGCGGTGCTGGCCTTCACCATCGCCATCTCGGTTGCCTCGGCTTTGCTCTTCGGCCTGGGGCCAGCGCTGCGTTCTACCGCCGTCAACCCGGCTGCGGCGCTACGCTCGGGAGGCACTGATCGCGCCGGCCGCCCGGCGTTGCGGCGTGTTCTGGTGGTAGCGCAAGTGGCGTTCAGCGTAGTGCTGGTCGCTCTGGCGTTTCTGTTTGGGCACAGCCTCCTCGCCATGCGCTCGGTCGACCTGGGATTCCGAAATCAGAATGTGCTTGCGCTCAGCCTGGACTTCCCGCGCCTGTGGAAAGGGGACCTGCACCAGGCACAGGACCAGTTGATGAAGGCGCTGGCCGCAGCTCCGGGCGTCTTCTCGGTGAGCGGAGCCTTCCCGGCGCCGGTTGCCATCGGCTCCTCCTCGGATAGCAGCATCCGCGTGCCGGGGTCACAGCGCACGGCGGCGGAGGCGGTGGACGTGGATGTGACCTATGTGGCGCCGTGGTTCTTCGAGACCATCGGCGCCGCGCTCAGAGGCCGCGATTTCGACCGCAACGATACCGCTACCGCCCCCAAAGTCGCGGTGGTGAACGAGGCTTTCGTGCGCGAGTTTCTGCCCGGCGAAGCGCACCCCGAAGCCCGCTGGTTGAGCTTCGACGATAGCAGGCCCGAGGGCGGCGAGCGCACCAGGATTGTGGGCGTGGTGCGCGATATCCGGCAGAACGGCATTGAGGACAAGATCGTACCGAGAGTGTACGTGCCTCTCGCGCAGCACGACCTGACGTGGCCGGCCGATATTCTGGTGCGAACCGCGCTGCCGGAGGCGGCGGTGCGGGCCGTCGTGCAGCGCGAACTGCCGCAGATCGGCGCTGGCGTCGCGGTCACCGATGTATCGACCATCCGCCAGCGGATCGACGATTCGATTTTCCAACAGCGCCTGCTGGCCACGCTGGGTGGGTTCTTCGGAGTGCTGGCGGTGCTGCTGGCCGCAGTCGGCCTCTATGGCGTGATGTCGTACGGCATGGCGAAGCGCGCCGGCGAGATCGGCATTCGCATGGCGCTCGGAGCCAGGCGCACCGATGTGGTCGGCATGGTGCTGGGAGATGCACTGCTGCTGGTCGCCGCCGGTCTCATCGTTGGCTTTCCGCTGGCCTGGGCGTCGGCGCGCGCCGTTCATTCGCTCCTGTTCGGAATCGCCGCCGTGGATCCGCTGGCCTTCGGCGGAACCGGCGGCGTTTTGATCGCCGTGGCGTTGGGGGCGGCGTTCCTCCCCGCGCGCCGCGCCGCATCCATCGACCCGATGCGCGCGCTACGTCACGATTAAGGGATGCGCTCCGGCCGCGGACGCCACCGGCCCCTCGTCTGACCTTTCGCCGTCACCGGCCATGCCACATTTTTAACTCACGGCTGGCCAATGACTTGTCAACCGTCCGCCCACTTTTTCCCGGCTGTCGAGTACACCAGAACGGGATAATCGGATCGGGAGGCAGTTTCTTCCTCGCCGAAAGCCGCTCCCGTGGGGTGAATCGCCCCACGACAAGACACGCAAGTGTTTGATTTCATTACGCTGGCACTTATGGCCGTGGGGTGAATTCACCCACCAAACGTGTGGGGCAGGTTGATAAACCTGCGCACCGATTGCCAATCGGTGCAAACGGGGCGACGCCCGGCTGGCCCGTCCGCCTACCCGTGCCGAATTACCAGCACGTCGCCGTCCTTCACCAGGTACTCTTTGCCCTCCAGGCGGAGCAAGCCCTTCTCGCGCACGCCGGCATAGCCGCCGTGATCCACCAGCGCCTGCCAGTTCACCACCTCGGCGCGAATGAACTTCTTTTCGAAATCCGAATGGATGGCGCCGGCGGCCTTCACGGCGTGGCTGTTCATGGGGATGGTCCAGGCGCGGCATTCGTCTTCCCCGGCGGTGAGGAAGCTCATCAGCCCGAGCAGCGAATAGGTGGCGGAAATCAGCCGCTCCAGGCCGGATTCTTTGAGCCCGTAGCTGGCCAGGTAATCCGCCTGCTCGGCCGGCGGCAACTCGGCGAGCTCGGCCTCGATCTTGCCGCAGACCGCCGTCACCGCCGTATGCGCGCGTCCCGCCAGCGGGCCCTCGCGAAATTCGCGCTCGCGTTCGTGCATGTTTGCGACGTCGCCTTCGCCCAGGTTCAAGACATACAGCACCGGCTTCCGCGAAAGGAACTGAAAGCCGCGAATGCGTTTCTCATCGTCGGCATCAAGCGCGAGCTGCCGCAGCGGTTGGTTCTGTCCCAGCGCGGCCTGACAGCGCACCAGCAGCTCGAATTCGCGATCAAGCTCCGGATTCTTGATTTTCTTGCGATCCTTGTCCAGCCGCTCGAGGCGTTTTTCGATCACCACCAGGTCGCTGAGAATGAGTTCGGTCTCGACGTCTTCGAGATCGCGCAGCGGATCCACCGAGCCCTTTTCGTGCGGCACAGTCTCGTCTTCGAAAATGCGCAGCACGTGGGCAAAGGCGTCGCCCACGCGGAGGCTGGCAACGTAGGCCGGATCGCGCAGGCTCTCGCGGGAGACCGAGGGCATGTCCACGTATTCGACCGTAGCGTGGGTGACTTTGGGAGGCTCGAAGAGGCGGCCGAGCGCCTCGAGGCGCGCGTCCGGAACTTTGGCCACGCCGGTGCGCGCAGCCGTGGATCCCATGCGGGTTTCGTGGTGCACGCCGGTGAGAATGGCGAACAGAGAGGTCTTGCCCGTCATGGGCAAGCCAATGATGGCAGTCTTCATATAAGGATGTCTCTACAGCGGGACTTCCACCTGGGTGAGAATTTGCTCGATGATGCGCTCGCCCGCGTCGGCGCGGCGCTCCGTCAGGGTGTTGTGCGTGTTGATCACCACGCGATGGGCGAAGATGGGTACGGCCAGCCGCTTGGCGTCGTCCGGTGTGGCGTAGTCGCGGCCTTCGAGCAGTGCCAGCGCCTGCACCCCGCGATAGAGCGCCTGCGCGCCGCGCGGGCTGACACCGAGCGCCAGCGAATCGTGATGCCGCGTCCGGTCGACGATGGCGAGCAGGTAATCCACTAGCGCTTCCTCCACCAGCACGCCTTGCGCCGCGTCCTGCAGGCGCAGAATATCTTCCGCCACCAGGCCGCTCGGACCCGCTTCGGGCAGCGCGCCGCCGGACTGGCGCACGATTTCGCGCTCGCTGGCCGCGTCCGGGTAACCAATGCGCAGCCGCATGAAGAAGCGGTCCAGTTGCGATTCCGGCAACGGATAGGTGCCGTGATGCTCGACCGGATTCTGCGTGGCGATCACCATGAACGGGCGCGGCAGCGAGTGCAGTCGTCCGTCGATCGTCACCTGGTTTTCGTTCATGGCTTCGAGCAGCGCCGATTGCGTCTTCGGCGTGGTGCGGTTGATTTCATCCGCCAGCAGAAAGTTGGTGAAGATGGGCCCCGGCTTGAACTCGAACGCTTCCGACTGCAGGTTGTAGATGGTGACGCCGAGCACGTCGCTGGGCAGCATGTCGCTGGTGAACTGCAGGCGGTGGAAGCGACAGGTGATGGCGCGCGCCAAGGCCTGCGCCAAAGTGGTTTTGCCCACGCCGGGAACGTCTTCGATGAGCAGATGCCCGCGCGCCAGCAGGCAAACCAGCGAAAAACGGATGACTTCCGGCTTGCCCCGAATCGCCAACCCGAGCGCCGCTTCCAGTCCGTCGAACTTGGGGAGAACCCGGGGCGGGATTCCAGCCGGAGAAGCGACCAACGATTCCCGCTCGGTCATTACAAGGCCATGATACTAAACCCGCGCCAGCCGGCGCGGCGGCAAGCGGTGGCGGCCGAGTCCGCTTTTCAGGTAAACTCGAAGATTCAGCCCGCCAGCGCCGGTTTTTTATGGCGCAAGGGGGCGCGTAGCTCAGTTGGTTAGAGCGCCTGCTTCACACGCAGGAGGTCACAGGTTCGAGTCCTGTCGCGCCCACCATTCTCTTATTGATTTCAAAAGAGTTGCATGGCCACGTCTCATCGTTTTCGCCTATCCTTTACCTCAACTGTGCCAAAACTGTGCCAAAACCCCGTCAGCTTGGCTGGGCTGTGCCAAAACCCATTCCGCTCTCGTTGGCTTGGCGGTTCAGTTTAACAAGCGCTTCCCGTTTCATCTGAAGCTTCATTTGCGAGTACTTCTTGAAGACCTTCGCGTCTCCCTGTCGGAGCAACTGCGTGACCCACTCGTCCGCGACGCCGCCGGCGCTAAGCCGCGTAGCGTACGTCGATCGTAGATCGTAGATCCGGAAATACTGGATTCCCGCCCGCCGCAGCGTGAGACGCCAAACCGTCTTGAACGACTTCTGATGGACGTCTGGCTGCTCGCCGCTCGGGAACAGGTAAAGGCCTGGCCCTGAGATCGCAAGCTGACTTCGAAATGCCTCAACGGCCATTTCCGTGAGCGGAACTTCCGCTACCCCGTTCGGGGTTTTCGAGTCGGGAATCCACACCACCGCGTTTTCCAGGTCCAACTGCTCCTTTCTCATCGGCGCGAGCTCTTTGTAAACTCGAAGTCCGGTCTCTGTGATGATGCGGATGACGTTGCGCAGGTAGTCCGGCGCGCTGAACTCGATCTTCTGCTGCTCAGACCAAGCGATGTAGTGCGGCCGGAAGAGCCCGTTCACCCTCGCGGGGAATTCGACTCCTGCGCATGGATTCGCGAAAAGGAGTTTCTTGCGCACCGCCACATTCAACATGCGACGCAACACTCGCAACTCCTGGTGCACCGTCGTTGCCTTCAGCACACCCTTCTCCACGACTCCACTCTTCGTTCTGATAGTCACTCGCTGCTTGAGCCGCGCGCGCAGGTACATCTCGACGTCGTCGGCGGTTAGTGCAGCGATTTTCGTATTCTCAAACACGGTTCTCAGGTGTTTCAGCGCACGCTCGTTGACCTGGTGGGTCTTCGGCGCGCGAAACGGCGGCTTGGAGAAATTCTCCAGATAAAAATCCGCCCATTTCCCAAAAGCGAGATCCTGCCCACGGCGCAGCGCGGGCAGAGTGTTGTTGTCTCGGGCCTGCAAACGCTCTCTGAGGCACTTCTGCGCTTCGCCCCAGTCTTCAGCAAGGGTCGATTCCCGTCGGCGAATACCGTCCTTGTCCCGGTACTGCATCCACCAGACCTTCGACCCGTCGCGTTTATACAAGCCTCCATCATGCTTCACCGGTCTTGCCATTTCCCACCTCCTGTTTGAATTGCGCGCGGAAGGGCTCCAAGTCCGATCTCAAAAAACGGATGTTGCGGCCCATCACGCGGAGATGGGGAATCTGCTTTCGCTCAACCCAAAGATACACTGTTTGCGGGCTGACGCCAAGGAAAACCGCAGCTTCGCGCACACGGATGGGCGGTTCGTCACCGATGGTGGTGGGTAGCGTATTGATTGTCGCGTCCATGAAATCCTCGTTGCCCGCTTTTGCCGCCCCGCTAGTGGAGGAGAGTCCCAAGCCAAACGCCGCCGCCGAGGAGCAGGGCGCCGGCCACAAGGCCGACGGCGGACCACCGAATCAACGCGGGCCGACGGTGCGCCTCGTTCACCAGATGCACGAACTCGCTGGCCTTCAGGCCGGCGAGGTGAATGTCATGCTGCAAACCCTGCCGCATCTTCTCCGCCGATTCCTTCACCATTTGCGCAAGCATCTTTCCGGCGCGCACCTCCGCTTTCTGCATCGAGGCGTCGAATTCCACGATTCGCGCCTGAATGTGATCCTGCAGTTTCTGCGTGGCTTCTTCCAGCACGATCCTGTTGATCGTCACCAATGCGAATAGCGGATCGTCAGGTTCCACGCGGATGCCGTTTTGTGCTGCAACTTCGCTGATCAATCGCTTTACGTTCTCCATGGCGTTTCTCCTCACAACAGCGGCATCTGGTCCAACTGCTCGAATAGATCCCGCTGTACCACCTTGAGGCGTTGCTTGCTCATCACCGACGCCCTGCCGTTCCGAATCGCCTCCTCGAACGTCAGCTTGCGTGCGATTACGTCTTCGATATCGCGCCCGAAGGTGTCCTGGTTTCTCTTTGGAATGCGAACCAGGCCGAAGACTTTCGACTCGCACTCCTTGTAGGCCAGCATCTCTGTGAACGTCTTGCCGTCGCGCTCGATAACGCCGAAGTATTCGTTCAGCCAGACGACGATATTCCGTTCGGCGCTACTGTCGGCGAGGCTCTTGAACCCCTTGAGGGTGTCCCCAAGCGCCTGTCCGCCCGTCACCACCGTGTGAACGCACAGCCGCCGGCCGGCGGAGCGGAGCAGTTCGAGCACGTTGTTTTCGACGATGTAGCTCCAGAGTGGGATGAAGGTGGACGCGCCGTTGTCCACGATGAAGATTCCGTCTTCGGTGAGAAGCCGCTCCATCAAGACGTCGAAGCCGCGCGAGTCGATCTTGCCGTCGTCCATGAGCGCCAGGTGCTCGGCACCCAATTCCGTATACTGCGAGAACGTCTGGTTCACCGGATCGGTATCGAGGCAATGGATCTCCGCGCCGCGATGCCGGAAATACTGGGCGAGGATGCTGGCAACCAAGCTCTTTCCGACGCCACCCTTCCCTTGCAGCGTGAGGTGGATGGCAGGTGTGGCAGGGTCTCCGCCAGACCCGATGGTTGTATTCAACATTCCGGAGTCTTGTCCGCTGACGTCCGTCGTATTCCGTTGCATAGTCTCTCCCTGAGTTCAACCCTCTCTATTAGTAAGGGAATGGCGGAGGCTGTGTGGGACACTAATTTAACGAATGTTTCGAAAGCGGGACTTAGATCGAACTTAGATCAGCTTGCTTTCGTCTGGCGGGCCGGGAGGGTACTCGAACGTGGGCTTTCTCTTGGCGGCTTCCTGAGGCTTCGCTGGTGGGTTCGGAACAGGCGACGTCGTCTCCGCAGAGGTTAGGGCCGCCGGGGGAGTTGGCGCGAATGATTTGGCCAGTTCCTTGCGCCGGATACGCGTGAGGTAGGAGCCGAGGCTTTGCACGGTGACGATGACGCCACCTTCCTCTTCGAGCCACTGCCGGATGCTTGCCAGGCTTTGGCCATCGGCAAT
>Ga0187852_1000130_pt1 | contig 81406 bp, 92 predicted proteins | sample June2016WEW_6_40_FD_134511 | JGI IMG/M metagenome (GOLD analysis project Ga0187852, IMG submission 134511) | Peatland microbial communities from SPRUCE experiment site at the Marcell Experimental Forest, Minnesota, USA - June2016WEW_6_40 | ecosystem: Environmental > Terrestrial > Soil > Wetlands... | reverse complement strand
ATATAGGTTCTTACTGTAGAATGGCTTTTTTTCAGTTGATCTAAAGCGTAGTCAATAAACAAGTCTGCCTTAGCTCCAGCGTTAACCTTTCCTTCTTGGATTTCCCTTAGCGCCGTTTCTGGGTCTGAATAGCCCAGGTAACAGACAAATTTAGATATGCCATTGACATAGTTGGAAACGGTTATTTCGCTTCCCATTCTTCTTGACCCTGTTATGGCGTCATATATTTTTTTGACGCTCGGGTACTTTTCTATGTATTCTCTCGCAAACTTTCGCATTGTTAACCCCACGGCATAATGGGGCTAACTCCTATTTATAATTATTCACCCTTTGCCGTCATAGTAACTCTGAACTTTCATCCATTGATTGTCAAGCTAATGCCTTCTCATCATCCGGCAGAAAACAATTAGCGAAACCGCAGATAAAAGCCTAATGCATTCCTGCAAAAATTAAAGTTGCGACTTTTGCCTACGGGAAAGTTGCGACTTTCCGCCTTGGCAGTTTGCATTTTGGGTTGCTTTTTTGGTTTGGGGCTTGAAGGCGTTTGAACGTTGCGACTTTGGGATGGGCGGGTTGCGACTTTCAATGTTGACTCCATGTTGACGTTATTGTCGGTTATGAGCGGGTGAGGTTTCTCGGCGGGGTATGGTTCAGAGTTTGTTTGAGCAACTTCAGTGAAACCTTGGTGAATTGTCTTCCCATGCAGCGTCGCCGATTTCTTAGAAAAGTATGCTGATAGGAAAAACTCTGTTTGCATGGGTGCTTGAAGATGTTAAGGTTGAACCAAAGCCTAAGAAAGCGTTGCATCACTCAAAACTGGGTGTTTTCCTACCAAATTTATGCGTGTCTATTTGAGGCGCATACACCCCAAGCGCGCATTCTAATCGTATGACACCTGCTAGGACAAATTATAAGCCAAGATAGTGCAAATTATAAATCAAGATAGGACAAATTATAAAGGCAAGAAGAAGGCATTGGTGAAGATAAGCCGGTAACAAAGATGAACAGAAAAATAATAAATAAAAACAGTGCGCGTCGCGCGATTCTTTTGTCGTTATTTATAGGAATCCTCCTATTCTCTGCCTTAAGTTCGATAAAAGTCGCCCATGCTGCATATCCAACGATATCAGTCGGCAGTGACCCTTATGGAATTGCCTACGCATCTAACGGCGACATTTACGTGACCAACAGTGGTGATAATACGGTTTCCGTGATAGATACGTCAAGCAACATGGTCGTTAAGACGATAGGCGTCGGCAGTTCTCCTTATGGAGTTGCCTTTGCTAACGGCGACATATACGTGGCAAACTTTGGCGATAATTCGGTTTCCGTGATAGATACGTCAAGCAACATGGTCGTTAAGACGATAGGCGTCGGCACTGGACCTTATGGAGTTGCCTACGATTCATCTACCGGCGACATATACGTGACCAACTTTGGCGATGACTCGGTTTCCGTGATAGCTACGTCAAGCAACACGGTCGTTGGAACGATAGGTGTCGGCAGTGGACCTATTGGAGTTGCCTTTGCATCTTCTAACGGCGACAATACGTGGCCAACAATGGCAATAATGCGGTTGATAATACGGTTTCCGTGATAGATACGTCAACCAGTTCGGTCGTCACCACGATACCCGTCGGCAATTATCCCTATGGAGTTGCCTACGCATCTAACGGCGACATTTACGTGACCAACTTGGGCGGATATTCGGTTTCTGTGATAGCTACGTCAAGCAACACGGTCGTTGGAACGATAGGCGTCGGCAGTGGACCTATTGGAGTTGCCTACGATTCATCTAATGGCGACATATACGTGGCAAACGTTGGTGATGATACGGTTTCCATGATAGACACGTTTAGCAACACGGTCGTCGAAACGATGCCAGTCGGCAGTGAACCTTATGGAGTTGCCTTTGCATCTTCTAACGGCGACATATACGTGGCCAACAATGGCGACAATACGGTCTCCGTGCTTCCCACGCTTTTTAGCACCGTGACGGCGACGATACCCGTTGGACTCTTTCCTATTGGTGAGGCTGTAACGCCCAACGGCAACCATGTCTATGTTACAAATTTCGGCAGCAATTCGGTCTCGGTTATAAGCACATCTTCAAATACGGTGACGGCGACGGTCCCCGTTGGAAGTGATCCTAATGGTGTGGTTGTGACGCCTAACGGTGCATACGCCTATGTAACAAATTGGAACGACGGTACGGTTTCGGTGATAAGCACGGCTACGAATACGGTGACAGCTACGGTAACCGTTGGAAGCAATCCTCGCTGTGTGGCTATAACGCCCAACGGAGCATACGCCTATGTAACAAATGAAGGCGACAATACGGTTTCGGTTATAGACACGTCTTCGAACACAGTGACGGCGACCATACCCGTTGGAAGCAATCCTTTTGGTGTTGCTGTGACGCCTAACGGCGCATACGTTTATGTCGCAAACCCCGACAGCAGTTCGGTCTCGGTGATTAGCACGGCTACGAACACGGTGACGACGACGATATCCGTTGGAATAGGTCTAAGCTTTCCTTGGGATGTGGCTGTAACACCCGACGGCGCATACGCCTACGTTACAACTGCTGGCAACGCCGCGGTTTCGGTGATAGACACGTCTTCGAATACGGTGACGGCGACTATACCCGTTGGAACCCAGCCATATTATGTGGCTGTAACGTCCGACGGCGCATATGCCTATGTTGCAAATAACATAGACGGTACGGTTTCGGTGATTAACACGGCTACGAATGCGGTGACGGCGACGATACCCATTGGAAGCTATCCTTGGGATGTGGCTGTGACGCCTAACGGCGCATACCTCTATATTACAAATTATTTAGACTATACTGTTTCGGTGATAAGCACGTCTTCGAATACGGTGGCGTCTGTGAGTGTGTCGCCTTCTTCTTGGATTATGGATGCTGGTCAGTCTGAGACGTTTACTGCGTCTGCTTTTGGCAGTTCAGGCAGTTACACGGGTTACCAGTGGTACGTGGGTGGGGTGGCTCAGATTGGTCAGACTGCTCAGACGTTTAGTTATTCTCCTGAGTCAGCGGGTTCTTACTGGATTAGGATTACTGTGACTGTTACTGACAGTTCAGGCGCGACTTCGTCTCAGTCTTCCGCTGCGACGGTTTGGGTGGATTCTGCGCTTAATGCTCCATCCGTGACACCTTCGGCGGACACGATTGATGTGGGTCAGTCTTCCACTTTGACTTCTTCTGCCTTGTCTACAGGCACTCCTCCGTACTCGTATCAGTGGCTTGAGAAGGCTCCTCAAGGAAGCTATGTTACGGTAGGTACGGATTCATCAAGCTACAACTTTGTTACTTCAGGTTATACGGTTCCGGGCGTTTGGAGTTTTGAGCTCCAAGTGACCGACAACGCGGGAACAGTGGTGACTTCCTACCCCGTTACGGTGCAGGTGTACTCTGCTCTGGGTGCGCCGACCGTGACGGCGAGGATACCCGTTGTAAACTATCCTGAGGGGGTGGCTGTGACGCCCAACGGCGCATACGCCTATGTAACAAATTGGGACAGCGATTCGGTCTCGGTGATAAGCACGGCTACGAATACAGTGACTGCGACGGTAACCGTTGGATGGAACCCTTTTGATGTGGCTATAACGCCTAACGGCGCATACGCCTATGTATCAACTGACGGCGACGATACGGTTTCGGTGATAAGCACGGCTACGAATACAGCGATTGCGACGATACCCGTTGGAAACGAACCTTGGAATGTGGCTATAACGCACAACGGAGCATATGTCTATGTAACAAATGACGGCGACGCTACGGTTTCGGTGATAAGCACTGCTACGAATACAGTGATTGCAACGATACCCGTTGGATACCAGCCTGAAGGTGTTGCTATAACGCCCAACGGAGCATACGCCTATGTAGCAAATACCGTCAGCGGTACGGTCTCGGTGATAGACACGACTACGAATACAGTGACGGCGACGATAACTGTTGGAACCTTTATCTATCCTACAGGTGTGGCTGTAACGCCTAACGGCGAATACGTCTACGTTACAAATGAAGGCGAAAATGCAGGCGACAATTTTATTTCGGTGATAAGCACCGCTACGAACACGGTAACGGCGACGATAACCGGTTTAGGCATTCCTTACGGTGTGGCTTTTTCGCCTGACGGCGCATACGCCTACGTTACAAATGACGCCAGCTATACGGTTTCGGTGATAAACACGGCTACGAACACGGTGACGGCGACGGTACCCGTTGGATACATCTATCCTAGGGCTGTGGCTGTAACGCCCAACGGAGCATACGTCTATGTAACAAGTGATGACGGTACGGTTTGGGTGATAAGCACTTCGCCCGTGAGTGTGTCTCCTTCTGCGTGGACTATGGATTTCGGTCAGTCTGAGACGTTTACTGCGTCTGCTTTTGGCGGTTCAGGCAGTTACACGGGTTACCAGTGGTACGTGGACGGGGTATCTCAGTTTGGTGAAACTGCATCGACGTTTAGTTTTACTCCTGGTTCCGCGGGTTCTTACTTGATTACTGTGACGGTTACTGACAGTTTAGGCGCGACTTCGTCTCAATCTACAGCGGCTTCTGTTACTGTGAGTGCTTCGCCCACTGTAAGTGTCACTCCTGTTGGCCCACTTACTTTGAATGTCGGGCAGGTTCAGGCGTTTACGGCGTCGGCTAGTGGCGGTTCGGGGACATTGAGTTATCAGTGGTATCTGGACGGTTCTGCAGTTGGCTCTGACAGTGCAAGCTACTCTTACACTGCTGCGGGGACTTCGCATTCGGTTACTTGTACGGTGACTGATAGTGCTTCTACTCCAGTTACTTCTCCTGCATCTAACGCTGTCACAATTACGGTGTATTCTGCTTTGGCTGCTCCGACTGTGACGGCTACTCCGACTACTGTTGATCAGACTCAGACTTCAGCTTTGACTTCCACAGTCGTCTCAACTGGCACTGGTCCATACACGTATCAGTGGCTGGAAATGGCTCCCGGTGGCTCATACGTTGATGTCGGCTCGAATTCAGCAAGCTTCAACTTTGTCACTACGACTTCTACGGCTACGGGTGTTTGGAGCTTTAAGCTTCAGGTAACTGACGCAGCTTCGGCAGTGGTCACTTCAAACTCTGTCGCGGTTACGGTGAATGTTGTTCCGACCGTTTCTGCCTCTCCTGGATCTGCTACTTTGGATGTTGGTCAGTCTCAACTGTTCTCGGCTACTCCCAGCGGCGGTTCAGCGTCTTACACGGGTTACCAGTGGTATGTGAATGGGGCAGCTCAGAATGGTAAAACTGCGTCAACGTTTAGTTATTCTCCTGGTTCCGCGGGTTCTTACTTGATTACTGTGACGGTTACTGACAGTTTAGGCGCGACTTCAGCTCAGTCTTCTGCTTCGTCGGTTACGGTGAATGCTTCGCCGACTGTAAGTGTTGCTCCTGTTGGTCCGCTTTCTTTGGATGTTGGTCAGGTTCAGGCGTTTACGGCGTCGGCTAGTGGCGGTACGGGAACATTGAGTTATCAATGGTTCTTGGACGGTTCTGCAGTTGGCTCTAACAGTGCAAGCTACTCTTATACTGCTGCGGCGGGTTCACATTCGGTTACCTGCAAGGTGACGGATAGCGCTTCCCCTCCAGTTACCTCTCCAGCATCCACCGCTGTCTCGGTTACGGTGTATCCCGCTTTAGTTGCTCCGACTGTTACTGCTGCACCGACGACGGCGGATCAGGGTCAGACTTCAGCTTTGACTTCCACAGCCGTCTCAACTGGCACTAGCCCGTACACTTATCAGTGGATGGAGAAGGCTCCTGGCGGAGGCTATGCGGCTGTGGGTACGAGTTCAGCGAGTTTCAGCTTTGTTACTTCTGGTTCTACGGCTACGGGCGTTTGGAACTTTGAGCTCCAGGTCACTGACAGCACAGGTGCAGCGGTGACTTCTTCGGCTGCGACGGTTACGGTAAACACTGCTTTGGCTGCTCCGACTGCTTCTGCCTCCAAGACTGCGGTCGATCAGGGTCAAACTAGCAGCTTGACTTCTACGGCTGTCTCGACAGGAACTTCACCTTACCAGTATCTGTGGCTCCAGAAAGCTCCTAGTGCTGGTTCTTTCTCCTCGATTAGCGGCGCAACTTCATCCAGCTATTCTTTCGTAACTTCTGGTTCCACTACCGCTGGATCATGGAGTTTTGAGCTTCAGGTCACTGATGCAGCTTCAGCAGTGCTCACTTCAAACTCAGTGGCGGTTACGGTGAATGTCGCTCCAACCGTTTCTGTCTCTCCCGCATCTACAACTTTGGATATAGGTCAGTCTCAAGTGCTTATTGCTACTCCTAGTGGCGGGACAGGAAATTACACGACTTACCAGTGGTATGTGAATGGGGCTGCTCAGAGTGGTCAGTTTGCGTCAACCTTTACTTTTGCCACCGCTTCTGCGGGTTCTTACTCTATTACTGCGGGGGTTACTGACAATTCAAGTGCGACTTCGGTTCAATCCACTGCTGCGTCGGTTACGGTGAACGCTTCGCCGAGTGTGAGCATCACTCCTGTTGGCCCGCTTACTTTGACTGCTGGTCATGTCCAGGCGTTTACGGCTACTCCCAGTGGCGGTTCAGGCACGATTAATTATCAGTGGTATTTGGATGGTTCCGCGGTTGGCTCTAACAGTGCAAGCTATTCTTATACTGCTGCGGCAGGTTCGCATACGGTTACCTGCAAGGTGACGGATAGCGCTTCCACTCCAGTAACTTCTCCAGCATCCAACGCTGTCTCAGTTACGGTGTATTCTGATTTGGCTGCTCCGACTGTTACTGCTGCGCCGGCTGCGGTGGATCAGGGGCAGTTTTCAGTTTTGACTTCCACAACTGTCTCGACTGGCACTAGCCCGTACACTTATCAGTGGATGGAGATGGCTCCTGGCGGCTCATACGTTGATGCGGGCTCGAATTCAGCGAGCTACAACTTTATTACTTCTGGTTCTACGGCTACGGGCGTTTGGAACTTTGAGCTTCAGGTGACGGATAGCGCGGGAGGAGTGGTGACTTCTTCTGCTGTTTCGGTTACGGTGAATGTCGCTCCGACTGGAAGCGCGTCGACCACGGTAAGTACTTCGGAGGGAGCTGCCACAGTGGATCAGACGGCAACAACGGGGGTAAGCGTAAGCATCAGCGGATCCTCTGCCTCAGACGGCACCCCAGTTTCAATTACTTCTACCGACTATGGTTCTGCGAATCCGGGCGTGGGTGCTGTTAGCTTGGGTTACGCGGTTTACTATGATGTAAGAGTTCAAGGAATTTCTGACGGGATGGCAACAATTACATTCACTGGCATTTCTAATCAGATGCTAATGCTATACTGGAACGGAGCACAATGGGTATTGGCAAGCGACATTACTTCTTTAGGAGACACCATCACGGGAACTATTCCAGTTTCAGCTTTAACTGGAACCCCCATCGCTGTGGGCACCCTGAAGTCAAGCACCACGGAGTTAACGTTAAGTGCCACTTCCTTGTCGATAATAATTGTAATGATAGTTGCGGTTGTAATAATCTTGTGTATGCTCTTTGTCTACATGAAGAAACGAAAGGCAAAGTAGATCGCGTCACGAGCGCTGGTTTGTCCCTAAATTAAAAGCTTATTTCAATAAGGGTCTCGTATCAAATGAGTACGCCCAAGCTTAGAAAGTAGAGTCCTAGCGGGACAAGATGAACACGGTGGCAAATCGTTTCGATGACGCCACTTCCCAGCGCGCACGTATTCCGATTGAATTTTTGACTGGGACTCCGATTGCGTTGGGTTCGCCAGTTTTCGTTATGCCTGAATCTCCACTAGGTGTCCTTCTGGCGTTGTCTGTTTGTTTCGTGGCGGTTGCAGCATTTACGGCTTTCAAGAAAAAAATGGGAAAACAGCCCGCAGCAATAAGGAGAAACGTTAGTTAGTTCAATTGTGGAACCAATCAAGACTCCACATTTTCTAAGCGAGAGCTCAAACTATCTTGAAAACCTGGCTCGTATTCAACCAAAAGAAAAAGAGGGAATACGGGGCGTGAGGCATCGGCACTTGGGGTATGTTCCGCCGAACTGTTGTATGCTTTATCCTCCTGCAGGCTAATCTTACGAGCATGCACGCAAACAAGCCAAGACTAAAAAAACACGATAAATTGCTCGTTCTTTAACGATAAATAACTTAGTCGATGACCGCACGGGCAACGCTTTTATTTTCCGTTTCAAACCATATCTGGTAGGAGTCAAGAATCATGGATTTTGTTGGTAGCCAAACAGAAAAAAACCTCTTAGCAGCGTTCGCAGGCGAGTCCCAAGCAAGAAACAGATACACGTTCTTCGCCAGCGTAGCCCGAAAAGAAGGGTACGAGCAGATCGGCGCCATCTTCGAGGAGACATTAGCCAACGAGAAGGAACACGCGGAGCTGTTCTTCAAGCATCTCAAGGGCGGAATGGTTGAAATCACAGCCGCCTACCCGGCAGGCGTCATCGGCTCAACCGCTGATAACCTTAAGGCTGCTGCAGAAGGCGAAAAACTCGAGTGGGGCAAACTTTACCCCGATTTCGCCGAAGTCGCTGAAAAAGAAGGCTTCAAAGACGTTAGCACAACCTTCCGTATGATTGCAAAAGTCGAAGCTTACCATGAACGAAGATACAATAAGCTGCTTGAAAGCCTCCAGCAGGGCAAAGTATTCGGCAAGGATCAGCCGATCAAATGGAAATGCAGAAACTGCGGCTACGTCTTCGAAGGCAAAAACGCGCCAGAAAAATGTCCTGTGTGCGCGCATCCGAAAGCGTATTTCGAAGTTTGGGTTGAAAACTACTAAACCCATTCCTTTTTTTGTTTTCCAGCTTGAGTTTTTACGGGATTTTCTATTCGGATTTGACCAGTTGGCTGTTAGCCTCAATCTGGGGTTTATCGATCTGGGCGGTTTTTAAGGGCTTAATTTTGGGGTAAACGAATCGGACAAGCAGGTACAAAACGAACACTATAGCGCATATGAAAAAGCTAACAGGGTAGATTGTATAAAAGCCGATAAAAAGTCCAAGCCATGTTGCTAGCAGAGCAATGGCTATAGAAATAATTATGACCTGCCGTGGTCGTTTTGCCAACATTTGAGCGGTTGCGGAAGGGGTTACCATCAATGCGAAAATGAGCAGAACACCAACAACCTGAACCGCAAATGACGTTGCCACCGCTACTAGGAGCATGAAAATTACTCCGAGCAAAAGCACGGGCATTCCCTTTGCTTCCGCCACATCTTCATCAAGCGATGCAAACAAGAGTGGTCGATATACCGCCGCAATTAAAACCAAGATTATCACGCCGGCAACGAGGGTCAAAAGAACAGCGCTGGGACTGACTCCCAGTACTTCTCCAAACAAAATGGAGTACGCTTGCTGTGCGTAACCCTTGTAGAGGCTGAGGAACAACACGCCCAGACCAAGCATGAATGCAAGAACTGTTCCGATCTGGACGTCACGCTGGGCAGCACGCCGACCAAGCGCGGCTATTCCGAGTCCGCCTAAACTTGTGAACGCGAGAAGACCGTAAACTGGGTTAACTCCGATTAATACTGCCGCTGCTGCCCCAGAAAAACCAATGTGGGAGAGCGCATGTGCTGCGAATGAGGAGCGGCGCAACACGACGAAGTAGCCAACAATGCCCGCGACGATTGCAACTATTGTTCCTGCCTCGAAGGCATGCTGCATGAACGGATAGCGAAAAATCTGTTGCAGGTCGACCCATGGATTAATGCTGAAAGTAGGAACTGACGTAGAGGTTGAAATCGAGGTCATTCTGGTTGACACCTGTGGCTATCTTCAATGCCTACAATTGCTATGTTGCCCCTAGAGTCTCGGAGGACCTCGACCTGAACTCCGAACAAAGCTGAGAGACATTCTGATGTGAGGACCTCTTGCGGTGCTCCAGTCGCCACCTTGCCGTTGGCGATGTAGACCACCTTATCAAGATACGGCAAAAGAGGGTTGATGTTATGGGCAATCAGCAACGCAGTCACATTGCGAGATTGAACTACACTATGTATAAGCTGCAGCAACTCTTTCTCACGTCTCATGTCAAGATTCGATAACGGCTCATCAAGCAGCAGGACAGAGGGGTTGCTTACCAGTGCCTCGGCAAGAAATATTCTTTGCAGTTCTCCGCCTGACAACACGCCAAGAGAACGATGAGCCAAATCCTTGGCTCCAACGGCTTCCATCGCGTTGAGAGCTGCTTTGTAGTCGTCTTTTCTCCAAAAACGACCAGTACCCCACTGCTTTCCAGAGAACCCCAGTCGCACAAGTTCAAAAGATTCAACATTAGTTTCATCGTCGAACATGTGACGTTGAGGCACGTAACCAATCTGCGGATTGCCCCGCTTGGGCGCTTCGCCAAATATCTTGATTGTGCCGCTGAGTGGTTGCTGTAACCCGAGGAGCAAACGGAACAGAGTCGTCTTACCTGCGCCGTTAGGGCCGATAACCGCTACAAACTCGCCACGATTGATGGTTAGATTGGCGTTTTGCCAAACTATGTTGTCTGGGTAGCCTGCCACCAAATTCTCAGAAGAGATGATCTCGTATCGTGTGTTCATACATTATTTCCCAGAAGCTGTTTGATTTAGTGCGTTTTGTAAAGCGATTAACTCTGAATTCATCCAGTCTTGGAACAGGGCAGTCGGCGGCTGAACCGTCTCCGTTATCGCAACAATAGGAATATGATATTGAGTAGCCATAGATTCGATGGTTTGAGTTTCAGGCGTCACCGTTTGTGAGTTGTAAACCAGCACTTTAACCGTTCCACTCTGGATAAGCTGGTCGAACTGCACGATACTCTGTGCAGGCGGATCATTTCCTTCGGAGACCGCTTGCATAAACGCGGAAGGAGAGACAAGGTCGAGACCTGCGGCGTTCGCCAGATAAACGAAGATGCTCTCTGTAGATGCCACTTTCGTGCCTCCAAACTGTTGTTTTATCTGGTCGATGACTCCGTTGTATACTGCCAGCGATGTGTTCAGTGCAGCATACTGCTGTGTATAATATGCAGTGTCGGTCGGATCGATGGAAACGAGGTCTTTGTACATCGCATTCACTGTATCATTCACGTAATAAGGACTATACCAAAAATGAGGGTTGGCACCGATTGGCTGGTTGATGAGTTCTTGAACGTTCAAGACCACTTGATTCGGAGTATTACTTGCGGCTATGAGCTGTTGAGCCCAAGTGTCATATCCTGCCCCGTTAACGATTACTAAACGGGCATTTGCAATTGCTATGGCATCAGCGCTGCTGCTTTCGTATTCGTGAGGATCAGCATTGGGGTCGGTAACGATGCTAAACACATGGACACGGGTTCCGCCAAGCTGGGCTATCAGACTGCCCCAGAAATTTTCTGCCGCAACCACTTGTACCACGTTTGATGTTGGATTTGAGTTTGCGGTAGGGTGGCTCGACAGATATGTGCCTATGAAGGCTGCTAATACGATTACAGCGATTAAAACTGCGGCTATTATGTAGGACGTTTTTTTCATACATTTCTCAATATTTGAAATTATCAGAAGACTTTATTAAGTTTTGCGTTTTTTTTAATAAATAAAAAATCGGCTTTTTTTAATAAAGCAGACCAACGATCACGTGTATTCTGAATAGCTCATTCCGCCTGTATGAGCAATAAAAATCAACCCCGAGTTGTCAAGTTCGTAGTTTGCTGCTCCACCAACAACGAAACCGTAATATTCGCCTACACCGGTTCTCCACGGTGGCGCTGCCCACCCAGCATATCCAATCACTCCTTGCGTTTGGTCAAGAATCGTAAGTGTGTTATTAAAAAAAACGTCTTGTTCATTGTTGTCGGCGACCCCATTAACATAAACGACTCCCGTTGTAGTTCCGGTATCTAAAATGTTATCGCCTATTTCGCCTATGAAAACAGGATGGATGGCCGCTACCGCGAAGACTTGTTCCTGCGTCAATGCGTATTGAATATCTGAGTAATCAGAGACCATTGTATAGCCATTCGAATTGTAGAAACCGTTATTTGCTCCCGAGTAAATATGGGCGCAATAAATCAGGTTGCCAACTGGGTCTGATAGGGGATAAGTGAAAACCCATGACATACCGCATCGAACTCCACCTCCATTAGGGTTAAAGTCGTAACTTAACTGGGTATCCCATTGCAGCAGGATAGGTTGTAAAGCGCCAGAAGTTCTTATTGTGTTTATACACTGTTGCGCGACGGTAAACCATGTAGTTTCGTCTGCGCTTGAGCCTTGAGGTTCGTTCCAAAGTTCAAATAGAGCCGTGGGGTAATTTTTTAACGTTGTAGCAACGTTTGCCCAGAGATTTACGAAGTCAGCACTGCTATTTAAAACGTTATTGCCAACATCATTCCAAGGTAATACTCCTACCGGCTCGGAGTCTGTGGCATTATTGTTGTAGAACACAATGTCTATCCAGATGCCTCGGTTGGCTGCTTGGGTTATTAAATATTCGATGGTGCTTTGATAGTTGTCAGTATTATCTAGCCAGAATGAGACTGTTAGGGGGAGCCTAATGAAATTACAGTTTGAGGCTTGTAAGAAGGTCAAAAAGTCTGAAACCCCCGTTTTGTCTAAACTAGAGGTTAACCAACTGATAGAGCCGTTAGGGTACATCCATGAGCCGTATTCGCCGTCATTTAGCATCAGGTACGTAGAGTCCATGCCTTTTAATGTTATGACGGTTCCGTTTGGCTCGAAAATCTGATTGCCTATTATGTATAATCCGCTTGGTGTAGGATAACTTGTGAATGTATAGGTGGGGCTGCTTCCCCATGAACCGTCTGCTCCTAAGGCAAACCACTGGACAGCGATAGAGTTTCCGGCTTTCGGCATAACGACTACAGAATTGGCTGTTGCTGAAAATGATGGTGAAATCGATGTAAAGGTAGAGTTCCTCATTGTTCCTGTGGAGTTAGAGCTAAACATGTATCCTTCAATGTTAGTCCAATCGGAAATAGGAATTGAGAAGTCTGTTGTGTGATTTGCAATAATAGCGTTGTAAGCAACTGTTGAAAAGATAGGGGGAAAATTAGGTGAAGTAGCAGTATAATTTACGTAGAGTGACATAGTAGCAGAAAAGAAAAATCCGCTTCCGCTGTAAGTTGCAGACGGGTTAGGGTAACTAGCAGAATAACGCAAAGTTCCTGTTGTTGATTGATCGGTTCCCGCAGCCCAAGTTGCAGCGCTTGTAATTATGCCAAACCAATATTTTGTTCCGCCAACAAGATTATAGCTTATAGTGGCTTGATTCCATGCTGATTTTGAGAAAGAGAACCCGTTTTTATCATATAATAGTTGGTAAGGAACATTGCCTCTATTGTTATAGATCACCACGCCGTATAGTCCAGAGCTTCCGTATGAGTACCAAGCTAAATTCGTTACCGTCATGTTGCTTGGGGTCACTAAAGGTATAAGGTACACGTCGGGAGCTCCCAAATTTACCATGTTAGAAGTGTATCCGCTTTTGTACGTAGCATCGGAGTACCCAATAACTCCGATAGTTTCTTTGTTCCATGTCGCGGTTTCAGTGATTGGGTTGTTCATAATAACGCTGTTTGATGCTGATGGTCCTGTGTATGCGCCTGTTCCTGTGCCTGTCCAGCCACTTAAAACTTCCATCGTAGTTGCGCTTGTTTCAACAGAAGTAGACACGCTAAAAGATGCTGTTGTGCCTGAAGTGTACCAGCCGTTGCCTGTTGGATTATTGCCGCCAATGACGGTTAAGTAAAATTGTTTGGTGAAAGAGGCTGTTACTGTTTCTGAGAAAGAGGGAACTGAATAATTATAGCTTGCACTTGTTTGAGGAGTGCCTATGCTTGTTGAACTCCAGCTATTAAAGATGTATTGGCTTTGACCTGAAATCGCGTTTGCGGGGTTATTCGCGGCGAGTGCGTGAGAGTTTCCAATAGTCCAAGTAAAAGTGTGTGGTGTCGTGTAACTTGTTCCGTCAACGGCAATATATCCTGACCCTGTTGTTGAAGACGTAACTGTTATGAGAACTTGAGCGCTGTAGCTTACAGTTACATAAAATTCGGAGAATTGAATCGCGTTTCCAGCCCCTAAGGATGTGGCTTTTGCTCCTGCCTGCGTCGCATTGATTTCTGCCCATGTCCAAGCATTTCCTGTTGCAGGGTCAACCGAATACGTGTCTGAATAAACGCTGAAACCACTTGTAGAAGATGCACCCCCACTTCCTAAAAGGTCTCCACTCCCACCTGTGATTGATTGAGCACCCATAGCTCCCGCGTAGGCGTTTGCATTGGTACTCGTATCAACAAGCAGGGTCTCAGCAGCACAATTGCTCGTTGCCGACGCTTCACCAACCATATAAGCAGTCACACTAGTAATAGGACCCAAGCAGCCTACGCCACTGACTTGTGCGCCTTGCAATGGTTCCGTTTCTTGTTCCGATGTTGCAGGGTTAGTTTGTGAAGTATAAGCAGAAATTTGTAAGGCTGTTGTACTTGAGCTACCACTAACCAAGTTCGGGCGATTTTCTTGCCCGATAGAGCTTCCAGAGCAAACTACATCGGCAATAATCATCGTTTCTGGCTGTCCAGCATGGTTTGTATTTGTTCCGCCACCTTTCATCGCGGGACCGAAGTAAAATGCGTTAAACGCATATCCGTGGTCATTATGACCCTGTATTTCCTGATTACCGTTCAAATAAAGACGTGCGTTTGTTCCAAACTGTTCAGCTTGAAGCTCTACACAGTACCAAGTTCCTGTTTGGAGTGCTGTAGTGCCTGGATAGTAATTTCCACCATAACTATCGTAAAATCTGAAAATATCCTTTGTGCCATTATAGTACAAATCTATTCTTGTTCCATACTGACCACCTCCATAAGTTGATGAAATATACAGAAGAGGACAAGAATTACCAGATGTAGTTTCTGGTAATGTTATAAAATCCACGTAAAATCGTAAATTAAGCTGGGTATCATTTGTACTGATAGTCTTATAAAAGTAAGCATATCCACCATTATTAGCTGCTGAAATTTTTGCAGCATATGTTCCTGAATAAACTGTTGTTGATTGCACTGTTACCGTTGATGAAGCACCATCATGAGCTGAACCTGAATATGCAGAAAAATCGCCCTCTCCAAATTCATCTGCAAAAATGACATTTTGATTTGGAATTTCGCTAAATTGACTGTATTGACCCTTGCTTGACCCTATGGGATAAAGCGTTACTGAACGGTCGGAGTTGGCGTTGGCAGACGGGGTTAAATCATGGGCAAAGTCGACAAACAGAAAAGAGGTTAAAAAGACTGCGGCTATCAGCACAAACATTATTCTAATCTTTGCGTTTTTCACTTTTCTCTCTCCTTCATAGATACTACTAATAGTGTAGAGATAGCTGTCATTCCCCTAATTGTCGGAATCATAGTTGCCTGATAGATAAAGGTTGTTTAAGTCCATCCTTAGAAACGCCTAATTTTTAAAAACTAAAACGGCAATATTTAAGTCAAGCAAACCCAATAGAAAGAGAGGAATTAAGCTTAGGTGAATTAAATGAGCATTATTAGTCTTTCACTGCCAAACGAACTACTAGAGGAGTTGGACACTATTCTTGGCGAGGATCGGGGCGCAAACCGTTCAGAAGTGGTGCGCCAGGCAGTCCGCATGTACCTTACCCAGTACAATGAGCTGGGAAAAATCAGGGGAAACGTCATCGCCACGATAACGGTTCTCTACGAGAAAACTGAGGAGAACAAGGAGCTATTCAGGCTGCAGCACGAGTTTGATGACATGATAACCGCTTATCTGCATGCGCACTTGTCCGAGACAAGCTGCCTTGAAGTCATGGTTGTCAAAGGTTCCTCGGAGCGGCTCAGAGGGTTAATCGACGGGTTGAAAGCCAACAAGCCCGTGAAGCAGATAAAATTCTCTATCATGGCAATCAACGAGAAAGAAAGCTGATTCTCCTTACACGATGTAGTGGCTTGTTTTTTCGAAATCTTTTACGATTTCCATAACGCGCTTAGGCGCGCCGTATGGTCCAAGCGGGATGTCTTTAAGCAGAATCCATGGGCTTTTGCGTGCAATCTCCGTTGCGATGTGCTGCTCGCCGAAGCATTTCCTTGCAACTTCAAAAACCATGCGTCTAACCTCAACTTCTGAGAGTTCACCGAGCGCATGCAAGTACTCATGCAGCAGAAGGTTGTAGACCAACGCGTTAACCGTCGGCTTGGAGCTTACGGATGCCTCAACAATCTCGACTAGCGAGCGGTTAAGCACGATGTTGTTGGTTCCAACAGGGTAATACGCACCCAGTTGCAAGGGCAAATCGTCCAAGAACAGCATCATGCTCTCCCTTTTTTTGCCTGAAGAAAACTGCACCGTGTCCTTAACTATTTTCCAGACTTCACTGTAGTTTTTAGCTGAATCCAAGCCTTTGCCGAACTTCTCTGCATCGGAGGTGCTGCCCAAAAAGTAAGCCGCCTTTTAACAAGGATTTGAGGGGAAGATGTCTTTAAGTGTTGCAGTCAAAAACGACAAAGCATCCATGAAAACGTTGGAGTCATGCCTCTTCTGGTCGCCGAAACGAAATTAACTTTGCGGTAAAAAGAACGGGCTGCGTCTAGAACGGTTTATATGAAACGTGTTCAAAATTACTATTGTTGTAAAAGGAGTTGAAAATTATGATTACTGAACCTTTTCACGTGACTGACGCCAATTTTGACGAAACAATCAAGAACAACAAGGTAGTTTTAATTGATTTCTGGGCTAGCTGGTGTGGACCCTGCAGAGCCTTGGCGCCGACCATTCAGGAGTTGGCGAAGGAGTACAGTGGGAAAATTTTGGTCGGCAAGCTTGACGTTGACGAGAACTCGACTACGGCTGAACGCTTCCAAGTTTACAGCATCCCAACCATGATACTTTTCAAGAACGGCTCTGAAGCAGAAAGGCTCGTTGGCTTATGCGCGAAAAACAAGATAGCTGAAACGATACTGAAACACACAGTTTAAACTTAGGAACTCTTCATTTTCTCATACATTTTTTCGAAAGTCCAGCGGATGCTTGACTTAAGTTCTCTGAGTCGTTCGTCATCAACGTTTCGAATCACTATTTCCCTGATTAAATCGCCTTCCCGAACAATGCTGTAGGAAAACATGCGGTCTGCTGTCAATTGGTTAGCCTTAACCAGTTCCTTGTCCTTCTCCTGCATTTTTTCAAAAACCTTCTCAACGAGGAAATTCTCGAAGGGCGGTGTGTTAACGCTGAAGTTTTTGCTTTCGTCAGGCAAAACGTGCATAGCCTGCTTATCAAAATAGATCAGCGCCAGCGGCTCTTCCGCCATGGTTTTCAGCGGTATTACGCTCTCCTTCTCAGGCATTCGTTGCGGAGCAGGCTTTGAAGCTTCAGGCGCATATTGAACAACGATTGGCGGCTCAGGCGTGGGCTTCGGCAGAACAACTTCTTTAGGCATAGTCGGCGGAGGCGTTTCAGAAACCTCTTTCATGTCCCCGCGTTTGAAGCCTTTCTCAAGCAAAATCTCGTTAACCGTATCCAGCGCCGCCTCCAATTCTTTGGATTCAGCAGCTAATTTTTCAAGCTGGTCTTCAAGCCGCTTCTTAAAAGCGATAAGTGACTTCATTCTTTCTGGGTCTTGCGCCAAACCAATTCACGCACGACTCTTATTTTAGCGGTAGATGCTTATCAGTTTTAGCCTTCCAAAAATAGAATGAAGCTGAATTAAGTGTTCAATCAGTTTTAGGTAAGGCAAAAGTGTTAATATTTCTTGATAGATTTAATATGAATCGGTAAAAAATATGCAGGATGATTGGCAAGAAAGAATCGTAGTTGACCCAAAAATTCTAGTTGGAAAACCAGTAATAAGGGACACGCGGCTTTCAGTTGAGTTTGTTTTAGATCTTCTTGCCAACGGCTGGACTACTGAGAGAATATTGGATGATTATCCTCAGTTAAAGCGCGAAGATATAATGGCTGTCTTGAAGTACGCTGCTGAAATGGTAAAAGAAGAGAAGGTATACCCATTACCATAAAGCTTCTTGCCGACGAAAACATCTCCCAAAAAGCAGTTAATGCGCTCAAAAGAAAAGGAATAGACATTATTTCATTAAAGGAGCTAACGTCAGGAGTAAGCGACGAGGCAGTACTAGCGATTGCGGTCCAGCAGCAAAGGGTATTGATAACATTTGATTCCGACTTTTCAGAACTTGTTTTCAGGCAGAAACTCAAGACTTGGGGTGTAATCCTTCTAAAGTTTGCTCCCAAATCATCCCAACATGTGGTTGAAGTTGTCTCAAACGCTTTGAAAAGCCAAGCCCAAATTGAAAAGCATTTTATCATAGTCAGAGAAAATAAAATACGAGCCCTTCGCCTTAAATGACCTCGCGACAGTTCTTGGTTTAAGGTCCCGCAATTTGTTTCTATCGACAACCATTAAATACAAATGGGCACAATAGGATTTTAGGATAAGCCATGACCACTGAAACCGAACTTAAGGAGATTCGAAGCTTGCTTTTGGAGCTGAACAAAAAAGTCGAAGGATTAAGTGGACTGCTTGAAGAACGCGTGATCGGATGTGCACCTTTGCCTGATGAGGCGGAAGCCTACCGAGAATACGAAGCGGAAAAGAAAAACAAGACTTTAGAAGTTGTGCCTTGGAAAAAGACGGGAAAAGGAAGATAGTCGATTCTTGCCCAAACTCTCAGTTTTCATAGAGAAGAAGGCACAGAAATAGCTTGAGCATTTGTCTGTCAGGGTCCAGTCAAGAATAAACAATGTCATAGGAACGCTGGAAGAAGAAGGCTTGTGCGGTCGCTTGATGTCAAGAAATTGCAGGGTCTAGGCAAAAGCTATCGCGTCAGAGTTGGAGATTACCGATTACTCCTCGACCTTTCAGAAGAAGGCTCAATTGTAGTATACGCAATTCTTCCCCGGGAAACTGCCTACGGCAAGAAATGACGCTATGCAGTTTGGGTTTCGCTTATTTTTTTGAGTTGTGCGCGGTACATTTCAACGATTTCCTTGGAAGTTGTTGCGTCTTCGGGGCTTTTGTCGGTGCGGTACTTGCCTGTGAAGCGGGGGAATCGAATCGCCAAGCCGCTGTCTTTCCGTATTGAATCCATCGCGCACACGTGAATGGGGCTCAAAGTGATTTCAGCGCCTAAAATCTCAAGCACCAAGCTGGGTTCAAACCAAACATCTGCTTCCAGCAAGGATTTGACGCGGCTGTTTTTTCGGGGAATAATGTGCTTCGCGAGGGTGTCTCGAAGCGTTACGAGGTCTTTGTCGGTGAAGCCTGTGCCGCATTTAGTTACGGTTTCAAAAGTGTCCTCTTCATCGTTGTACGTGGCTAAAAGCAGGGCGCCGTAGGTTCCAACCCGTTTGCCTCTGCCGTGGAAAGCGCCGACAACCACAAGATCCACCGTGTCAGTCATCTCGCTCTTGTAGTCGCGCTTGTACTTTATCCACAGCCAACCTCGGCTTCCCGCCTGGTAAACTGAGTCTGCAGCGATGGATTTGCACATTAACCCTTCGCAGCCTTTCTCGATGGCTTCCTCGAAGAAAGCCTCAAGCTCCTTCGGGTTTTTAACGATTTTTTGGATGGCGGGGGTTACGCGGTCGGTTTCCTTGATGATTTTTTGGAGTTCGCGGCGTCTTTCGCGGAGGGGTTCAAGGGTTAAGTCTTTGCCGTCGACGTAGAGCAGGTCAAAGGGGAAGAGTGAAATCGGGTACTGCGAAATTGCTTCTTCAACGCCGTACTTTCGCCGCCGATGCATCAGCTCTTGGAAGGGTCGCATGTCGCCTGTATCCAAGTCCATCGCGACGCATTCGGCTTCCAAAATGGCTTCTTTAGCGCCGATTTTTTCCTTAATCAATTCCACGGCGTCAGGGTACTGGCTGGAAATGTTTTCTAGGCGCCTGGAAAACAAAATTACTTTGTCATCTTTCTTGTGCGCCTGTACCCGTTCCCCGTCATACTTGTACTCGGCTGCGCATTTTCCGCCCAGCTTGTCGAGGATTTCCTCAGGAGAAGCCAGCCGCTCGGCAAGCATGGGTCTTATCGGCTCGAAAACCATCACTTGGAACTTTTCGATTCCGTCTAAACCTTTCTCGACAACTATGTTTGCAACCCTGCCGAGGTCAGATGAAATGTTGTAAGCGCGTTCAACCAGTTCCCGAGCTTCTTTCCCGCCGCCGTAAGCAATTGCCAAAGCGTCAAGAACCGTCATGTCCGCGATGCCAAGCCGCAGGTTGCCTGTAACCGTTCGAACAATCCATTTTGCCTCCATGGGCGACGCGTCAGTCAGAAGACCGCAAAGCATCGCCATTTTCGTGTCCACGGCACCTGACCCTGAAGTTTTAGCCAGCTTGTCCAGCGTCTCATAAACCTGCTCGGCGGTGAGTTTCCGAGTGAAAAACGTTGACTGCTTACGTTTAGTCAGAAATGTCTGTGACGTTTGGCCTATGTCGCCGCTTTTCTGCAGGTCATTTGTGATGGCGGTTTCGCTCTGCCCTGAAGCGCGGGCTAGGGCTTTGATGGCGAGTTTTTCAGCGACCCCCATCTCGACGCCCAGGAAATCTGGGTAAAGTTTGCCCTGTGTCAAGTAAACAACCCTTGCTATGACTTCTTTAGGCGTTTTCTTTAGCAATTCAACCAGCAAATCGGTCATTTCAAGCCGTTTCGTGGTTGCTTCAATCTTCTCGTAGGCTTCAGCGATTATTGAGTAATCCATGATTTTTCGCTCAAAAGAAAATACTATTGCTTAACTATTAAAATTAACACCCCAACTCGCCGTGGCTATATGGAAGGTTATATTAACCGACCAAGCGCTATCAGAAACCATGAAGACCTGCGTAGTTTACTTTTCAAGAACCGGAAACACTAAACGCTTAGCCCAAGCAATAGCCGATTCCCTGAAAGCGCCCATTTTCGCCATGGCAGAAACGCAGCCGTCAGCCATCCAAGACTTTGACCTCGTAATTGTTGGCACTCCCGTTGAAGGTGCCAGCCCAGCAAAAGAAGCCTCAGCCTTCATCGAAAACATGCCTAAAGTGGAAGGTAAAAAAGCCGTCGTGTTTTGCACTCACCGCCTATTCGGGAGCGGCAGAGCAATGGGGATTATGGAGAAAATGCTGGAGTACACGGGGTACGAAACTGTGCTTAAGGTTTCCAAGAAGGGCATGAAGCCCGACAAAGAAGCAGACTTCTCAAAAGAACTTGCCGAATTGAAAAAGGCACTGGAGAAGCAGTAGCCAATTTTATTGGCTTAAATAATCCACTATCATCTTATCGTGTTCGAACGCGAGCGGCTTTGGCAGCGCTTTTAGGCTGAACAGCTGGATTTCCTGGATTTCGCTTTCCTGCCGCTTGATTTCCCCGCCGACTGGCTTCACCACAAAACAGGTTGGGTAATACTCGTATTTCACGTCGTCCTTAACGCCTTTCTCAACGTACTCGCCGATTACTCGAACAATTTCCACGTTAAGCCCCGTTTCCTCCTTGCATTCGCGAACGATGGTTTGCTCGACGGTTTCGCCCGGCTCCATTCTGCCGCCTGGCAGTGCCCAGTAGCACTTGAAAGGCACTGTGTCCCTTTTAACAAGCAAAATCTTGTCGTCTGGAAAAGGAATTATTGCCGTCGAGGTTTTGCCCGTAAACTTTTTCATTTCTAAACCGCCTTTGATTTATCTGAAAGAAAAAGGAAGTTGTGAGAAGTTTTATTCTTCGTCTTCGCAATCTTCGCAGTCACAGTCGTCGCAGTCTTCTTCGTCTTCTTCTTCTCTGACAAATAGGTTTACCATTTCAAAAACCACCACACGTTAGCACTGGTAGCCTATAAGTCTTTTTCTGAAAATCAGCTATTCGATTTTGAATTTTGGACGGGGGATTTTTTTGTCCTTGCGGCTTAGGTACAATAAATTTTTTGAAACCTTTCTAAGAATCAAGCCAAGCTGTCCTTGACTGCTTGGTACTCTTTGTCTGAAAGCCAGCCTTCGGCCCGCAGGTAACCCAAGCCTTCAACGATGTTGCCGCGGGAAAACTGCCTGATGAGGAGATTGTTTTTTTCGCCTAAATCTACAATTTGGCTCTCGAACAGGGATTCTTGTTTAGCGAGCTCTTGGACACTGTCGATCAGCACGCTTATGGATTTGAAGCGGGGCGTCAGGACCTGCTTGATTCTTGACGCGCCGAATGCGCCTTTGAGTTTGGCGACGAAATTCATGGTGCTTGAGGTCAACGGGGGTAGGAACAGGAAGCGTTTGCTGAACCCAGACTGGTAACATGCCACGTAGAAGGGCACATAAAAAAGCGCTGAAGTCTTCAGCTGCTGATCTGCGAAGCCCAGCAACGCGAATTTGGCGCTGACAGCCTCGCCCAGGTTAATGGCGCCGTTAAGCCCATCAACCATCGGTTTCTCCAGCCTAAGCAACTTCTCAGTTTCCCGCTTGAAAACAAGCATTTCAGCGTCACGTGCTTTTTCAAGGTCCACTATGGGTTGTCGAGCATGCTTAATTTCCGCGTCAAGCTCAGCCTTTAGCTGGGCTGTTTGCGCCTCTTTCTGCTTGGTGAGGTTCTTGATGTTTTTCTGGGCACGTTTCAGATCTTTCTTCAGCCCGTCAAGCTCCTTCTTGGCTTGGGCGCTTTTTTCTCTCCAACGCTTCTCGTAGATCGAATGATTTTTGGAGGCTTGGGCTTCAGCTTCCCGCTGGTAAAGCCTGATCTTGACTTCGCCGCTTTCAATGGAGCTTTGAGTTTTAGCTCTCTGCTTTCCCAGGTTCTCAAGTTCCTGATCGAAGCTGCTGGTTAAGTCGGCTATTCGCCGTTTGTATTGGCTGTTCAACGCGGCGATTTTGGGGTTAATCACTTCTTCTTGAGCCTTAATTTTAGCGTTCGCCTCATCTTTTACTGCTTCAGCCGCGTAATCCAGTTCGGTGATGAACTGCCCCGTTGTCTTGTTCAGAAGCCTTAAACATTCTTGGAAGGTTTCAGTGTCCATCCTGACAGTCGCTTGTAGGTTGCCAATTTCCGTCAGCATTGAAGCGATGGCTGCTTCGTCAAGCCTCGGAGGAAGCAAAGACAAATTTTCAGGCTGACCAGCCAGTTCAACGGCTTCTTTGCGGTAAACATCAAGCTCCTTTAGAAACTCCACGTCAACGATCAGGTTGCTGAGCGAAAGCTCCTTCTCCCTCTTCGGCTGCGTAAAATAGTTGTTGTGGTCGGAGAGGAAAGTCATGAAGCCTTCCCGAGTTTTTGAGTTGTCTTCCAAACTGTCCATGAACCCCTTGGCGGCGGGCAACTCAAAATATGACATGGTGAAAGCGGAGCCGTTCAACCCGTCGAAAAGGTACGCGGCTTCGCCTGTGGGGTACAGCCACAGGGGATACCCGATCTTGCTTAAGAACAAGAGTTTTTCCTCTGGCTGCTTCAAAATCAAGCCGCCGCCCTTCATTCGTTCAAGCTCAGCCAACGCGTAGACAGCGGCTTCTTCAACTTGGGCGTTGAACGGTTCCCTGCTTTTTTGCGGTGCGAAAGGCAAAATTAACCGTCGAGGCGCAGAGTTGAACATGGCGTTCCAGTTCAGTGTTATGAGAGTCTGCTTTTTTAAAATTTTGCGTTGCTCACTGCTTATCCTCAAGCTCGCTTTTCCGCCGAAGCCTCGTGTGTCTGAATCTTGGAATATATCGGTTCTTGACTCATTTTACGTTTGGAAATTCTGCTTATATTAACCGTTGCGTCATTCCGAAGTATCTTAACAAGTACGACGTGAGAAAACGTGAGAAGGCAAGCAGTGTTAACAGTAATCCTTTCAGCATTAATCGTTTCCGCTGCAACTACGTTGGTTTATGCGCAAGCCGTCAGCGTGACAATGGGCTACCCAAGCTACTCCAACGGGGACTTAGGCATTATTTCAGACAACACCTGGGTCGGCCAGTTTCCCGTCACGATAACGTCAGGCGCGTCAACATACTCCGATGAAGTCTACTGCCTAAACTACAACGGCACAGTCTACGAAAACTCAACCTACCAAGCCGATATTGCACAAGCAAACGACACGGCACAATGGCGAGCAATCAGCTACATCCTAAGCTGGACTCCCGTGACAAACAACGACACCGCAGCCATCGTTCAAGACGCAATCTGGAGAATCATAGGCAACTACAATTCGAGCCAGTTGAATCTGCCTTCATCCATCCAAAACGCGGGAATCAACTTGGCGGCAACCGCCGCAGGCAAAGACGTGGTGCGTCAGGGAGACCAGTTGAAATGGGTCTCGCCTGCAGTTGGCAACTTGACTGCCCTTCCAGGTCAAACAGTAACTTTTCAAGCGCAGCTGACCAATTCAACGGGCACGCCGCGGGCGAGCGTTCAAATCCTCTTTAACGCGACGCTTGAACTTTCAGGCGGCACCAGCGAAACATTGAACTCCACGTACGTTAACTCAGCGCAGGCCTTCACAGACAGCAATGGTGTCGCACAGGTCACCGTTAAGGTTCCCACAGACACGCCGCCTGGTTCAACGATCAAACTTGAAGCCTCAACTCAGAGCGTGTGGCCGCAGGAATACATAGACCTCACGAACCAGACAAGCACAGCCCAAAACCTGCTCGGGCTCGGACCAGCCTTAAACCTGACAGTGTCAACCAGCATAAGCATCGCGGGTTTCATACAGGTGGCGCCTGAATCAGCCGTCGGGTCCTTCGCAATGATTGCAGCGATCGCAGCAGCCTTCTTTGTCTTCATCAAAATAAAGCGCCCCAAAATAACCAAACCGTAAAACCCAAGTCCGCCGTGGCGCACCCTTCATTTTTAGCCTTACTTTATCGGTTTTTCCTGATTATTTTTCGTTCTAAGCTTTGAAGAAGTCTGATATTTTCTTTTGGAACAACGCCTGCTTCAAAAGTTCGCTTTGCAGTATCCACCGCTGCATCGGAATCTCAAATTTGCCGCTGATGAACTGCAAGGATTCGCCGAGGCTCTTGAACAGGAAGGGTTTTTGCCGCATTGCGTTTCTGACGTTTTCGCGGACTTGCCAGACGCCTATCGGCATTATGTATCCTGGGCGCGCTTCCCGCAGCACGATGACCGTGGCTTGCCGCCGTTCCTTCACCAGTTGCTCGCAACTTGCCAGCCTAGCGGAGTAGTAGCAGCCTCCAATCGACGCGTAGGTGGTTCGTCCACTGTTGCCTTCCCAATCTGAATAAATCGCCACGCTGTTCCCAGTCGGGTTCCAAACCGTGCCTGGATACCATGCTTCCATGGATTCGTAGCTCCACTGCTGCGGAATCATCAAGATTTCAAAAACGTTATCCAGGTAGATTGACTCGTAAACCCTGTACTCGTTGATTTCAGGGCAGGTCTTGACTTTCGCCATCAGACTCTTAGAAATGATGTCATCGACCGCGGTTATGCTCCACCTTGTCGGAACCAAGCGCCTGTTCTTTTCAACTCCGAAAGCGCCGACGCTGAAAGCCTTCTGAATCTTGCTTACCACGACGCCTTTGCCGTAAAGCTCAAGCACCGCGGGTTGAGCACGCAGGTCCGTGTCGTAGTACGCCTTCTCGATCTTGTCATCGTAACGTGCGTTGCCGACGTGCAGGTCGCGAATTGGCGCGGAGGGACCGAACGGTTGAACGTTGTCATCCAAAAAAATGGAGCTGTGGGGTTTCTTAGTAAGGTTCAGTTCGATGTCTACGCTGCTGTCAGCAAGGGCTAACTCGCGTGTGCTATCCAAGATTTTGCCTGCATCCATGAACCTCTGCACATTAACCCTGTACTTGCCCCTGACAAGCAGGCTGCGGAAACCGACGATTTCATCCATGGATTTCCCGAACCAGCGTTCAGGCAAATCGTAAACGCTTGTGTCTTCATGCACTGGCGGCACGAGGGGACCCGCGTAGACGTTGGGGTAGCCGATTCGCCCGATGAAAACGCTCGGGGGCGACATGCCTGCGATGTCTTCACTCATCAACGGGACGCTTTTGAGGAAGTAGTTGACTTTAACCATGATGGGACAGCGGGTTTTGCCGCAGAGAAACCTTGAGCCTTTGCATAGAACGCACAGGCTATCCTCCGAGCTCCGGGTAACCAATTGGTCGGTGCTTCCCAGTTTCGCAGCGGTCAAAATGTCTTTTAACCAATTATCTGAACCATGAACGTTTTGCAGGGGCGATGTGACTGTCATGTTACACTTGCATGATGACTGCATCGGCTTGATATGTTTTTCCGAAAAAACAAGACAGGAACCACAAACAACTAAATGGCAGATTGAAGAAGAAGGATGAACCTGACTTTAAACCACGTATGGAATCGACGTTTCAGGGAGCTGAACTCCCATCTCCACGCGGTCTGGCCTAAGCTGAGGAACGTGTTGTAGAAGCCACGAAGAGAGCTCCTTGCAATCATGCGGTTTGCAGGAAAACTTCCTGAGTTTAGCGTGATAAGACTTGCAGGTGACGCAGGGAATTTGAGTTTCTTGTTTGCTTTCCATTTCTGACCCTGCATTCGTTTATCTTACGGTTAATTTATCGGTTATGAACGGGAAATCTTAACCTGTCATCTGTATCGTGAATCCCAAAAAATAATTGAAGTGGCGCCCAGACCAGGCTTCGCTTGGTCTAGTTCGTTTTTCGCCCTCAAAATCACATGCATTATAGCTGAGTGTAATTTTTCGATTAATCCGTCTTATCTTTGAGTATTTTTAGGCATAGTTCCTCGTCGATCCAGAAGCCTTGATCGATAAGCTGTTTGCATAAATCTTCAGGGGACTGCTCGATTAGCTTTAGGTCCAAGAAAGCCTTTAACAAAGCCATTGTACCCATGACTTTAATCTTTAATCGTCTTGCCGTTTTACGAGCTTTCAAATCGTCTAGCAACGTTGCATCAGTTTTTAACTCAAGCGCTAACACCATGGTTTCTATCTCGCCTTTTCCAAGGCTAGATGACAACAGGTTAAGTAACTCGGGGTTTGAACATTTTACTATCTCAATCAATCTCTCGTTCCTTAGTTCTTGGATTTGCGCCGCTACCTCATCGTTTCTTACTTCTTCAAAAACTGATTGAGCTACAAACAGCTTGTCGAAAACTTTCCCAAGAAGTTTAAGGTAGCCGAGTTTGCCAAGTGCTAGCAGAACTGAACTGTCAACTGTGGCTTTCAATTGCAACGCTTCTTGAGTAAGCTCTTGCTAGCTTGTGCTTCTTTCTTTAGCTCTGCCTCATCCAGGTAGCTGTACTTAAAACCAGCAGTCCGAAGCAAGGCTGAGAACTCATTACGAGACATACCCATAACTTCGGCAGCTTTGGCCAAGGTAACGGTTCGAGAAGCAAGAAGACCTAAGATGACAAGAAAGCGTTCTTTCTCCTCTCTTTCCTTAAATAAAGGAAACTCGTCTACAACACTTTCCAAGGACATCTTTTAACACTCAGAATAGAGTTACTTGAATTGAAATTTAACTGTTTGCACTGGAAATTTTAAGAACCTCAGGAGGAGATTCGGACATGAAGAAGTGGCGCCCAGGCCGGGATTTGGACCCGGGTCCTGCGGGCGACAGCCGCATATACTGGACCGAACTATACTACCTGGGCTTAAGCGCCGCAACAATACACGATAATTTAGCTAATTAACTTTTCCCGCAGGCGCAGTTGATGAGCTTGTTGGAATCGGATTTCTTTTGTCGCTTGCCCTGCTGAAAGTGGGGTTTAAGCGTAATTTTAATACGGTGCCGCATATTTTAGTCTGAATGTTCGGCTGGGGGCGGTGAGAGGAAGTATTAAGGAACACTGATTACCGATCGGTTCTGCAGAAGTACTGGCTCTGCATCCTCCTGCTGATTCTCGCGTTGGCGTCGTTTCCCTCAATCTACATCGCCCTCTTCGCCGCTTTAGTCTTCACTTTCCTCGTTCCAGGCTTGATTGCCTACCGCTTCTTCAAGTTGAAGTCCCATGAAATTTGGGCTTTCGTGCCGCTTTTCAGCGTCATGGTTTCAGTCGAATTCATTTACTACCTTTCCCTGGCTGTCGGCTACTCACGCGAAACAATATTGCTAAGCTTCCTCGCCTTGACAGCAGCCTACACGCTGGTGGTTTACAAGAAGGGTGAACCACTGCAGCCGCCAAAGTTCCTTCGGCTAGACCGCATAAAGAAAACAAGTCTTCTCCTGTTTGCCACCATTTTCGCCATTGCCCTAATTGTCCTGTTCATCAGCGTTTGGCGCGGCAGCCAGTACGGGATAGTTTTAACGGGTTCAAACTGGCAGGACACGCCGCTGCACTACGAAATAATAGAGAGCATAAACAACGGGAACTTTCCGCCGCAGATGCCTAACTTCGCTGGGGTACCCATGACCTACTATTACTTTGTTGATTTCCACACTGCCATCGTCGAAAACGTCTTCGGCTACCTGCCCCAGCTTCTGCCCTTCCTAAACGCCGTCTTCATCGTCATCTTCGGCTTCGCAATCTACGCTTTGACGCGACCCGACGGCAGGCGCGCCGCGGTGATCGCCACCGTGATAGCGACGTTTGGTTGGGGTTTAAGCTACTTTGGGCTGTTCAGCGCGTTGCTAAATGGAACGTTTAACGTGACACAAAATTACGGTTACCAGTACGGTGGGCTGTTCGGTTTGCCCAGCATATTTGATAACCTGCTTCAGCAGAGACCACTTCTGATCGGCTTGCCCGTGTTTGCCTTCGTGTTGGCTTTGCTCAGGAACATGAACAGCCGAAACAGGCTCCTGTTGGCGGGCGTCATGACGGGTTTGCTCTTCGAGTTCCACAACGTCGCTTTCTTGTGCTGCTACGTCGCCTTCGCCGTGGCTGTCCTGTTTAACTTCAAGCGGTTTAAGCTGACAAACTGCCTTTACTTCGTGTTGCCGACTGCTTTGGCATTGCCATTCATCTTCCACAACGGGCCGCCTGCGACGATTTCTTTGAGCACGGCGTGGATCGCCAACTTCGCGCATAACCCGCCCCTCTACTACCTTCTGAACCTCGGCATCCCCTTCATCATCGCAATCGTTTCCTTCGTGAAGTCGGGGAACGAACTTCTCAAAGGCACGATGATTTTCCTGGTGCTGCTACCAAACATTTTGGTGCTCACGCCCAACGTGTGGGACATGTACAAGTTATTCATTTTCGCGTGGATACCCATCGCGGTGTTGGCTGGCGTGATGTTAGCCAAAACCCGAAAAATCGTCATCGTAACGGTGGTTTTGCTCTGCGTTTTGACTTCAGCAAGTGTCATCATCTACAACGTTGGAACAAACTACACGGCTGCGAGTTGGCAGGAGTATCAGCTTGGGCTCTGGGTCAGAAGCAACACTCCGCAGGACTCGGTTTTCCTGACGTACAACAACTCCATTCAGTGCCCGCCAGCGTTCATCGGCGGAAGAATCACCGTTTCCTCCTACGTTAACTGGGCCTACGGCTGGGGCGTGCCACTTGGCGAGATTATCCAGCGGCAAGACCAAGTCCAAGCGGCGTATCAAGGCAACTTAACGGCGCTGCAGCAGGTGATAGCCGACTACAAGGTGTCATACGTTTACGTCGGCAACGACGAATTGTCCCATTATCCAGGCTGCACGGCATGGTTCAACTCGATCAGCTGGCTGAAGGTTGTTTACACAAACGGAGACCTGAGAATATACCAAGTTGAACCTCAAAGTGGCTCCTAAATGCAAATTGCCTCTTCAACGCTTTTGCCCTTTCTTTGAGAATCATCCAAAAAACTATATGACGTTCACGACGTATTGAATCATGAAAATGATCTTTCAAAGAAATTATGCACGCGCAGGAGGTTTATCCGTGGCTTGGGAGAAAATCAAAGCTTGGTATGCGAAAATTCCTTACTCGCTGAAAGTCGCCGTCGTCATCGCTTTGGTTGCCAAGTTTGCAGTTTTCGTTTTAGGCTATGCTTCAGCGTTAGATTCGGCGGTTGCAAGTGGATCTTCCACTCAGCCGTTCGGTTTGCTGATGGGCATGTTTGCAAGATGGGACAGCCCCCATTACATGTACATAGCCCAGCATGGCTACACGAACCAAGGCGACGAAGCCAACTTCATCGTTTTCTTCCCACTCTACCCCGTTCTGGTGCGGCTGATAACGTTTGATTTTTCATACGTCAACCTGTCAGGGCTCATAGTGTCAAACGTAGCCTCAATCGTCGCCGTCGTTTACCTCTTTAAACTTGCAAAGCTCGACTACAGCGACAGCGTAGCCAAAAAAGCCGTACTTTTCCTATGCGTTTTCCCAACAGCCTATTTCATGTCCGCCGTCTACACCGAAAGCCTGTTCCTCGCTCTGGTCGTAGCCAGCCTCTACTACGCGAGAAACGCACGTTGGTCTTTGGCGGCTTTCTTGGGTTTTCTTGCATCGTTAACGCGGATCGCAGGGTTAATTCTTCTTCCAGCTTTGATTGTTGAGTATTTCCACCAGAAAAACTGGAAATTGAAATCGTCGGATCTTCGTCTCCTCTGGCTGAGCCTGCCCGCCGTAGGTTTCCTGATTTACCTTGGAATCAATTTTGAGGTTACTGGAAGCTTCTTCACGTTCATGCAGGTTGAAAGCTCGCATTGGTACCAGACCCTTCAGCCGTTGAGCGCCTTGCGAACGGCGTTAGGCTGGGCACGCGGCGCATCGTACCCCTTCAACGTCACCATCGGCTACGCTGAAATCGTCTTCGCCGTCTTCGGGTACCTGATGATCGGGCTCGCCTACAAAATGAAGCTGCGGCCATCCTACCAAGTTTACATGCTGCTGACTTGGATGCTTGCGGTTTCAACAGGCTTCTGGATAAGCATACCCCGCTACGTGCTCTCCATGTTCCCGCTTTTCCTCGCGCTCGGGCTTCTTTCAACAAAAAAATCAGTTAACATCGCTATAGCCGTGGTTTTCTGCGCGGGCTTGTTCTTTTTCACGTGGTTGTTCGCTTCGGGTGCGTGGGCATTCTAAAACCCGCTTTACCCGCCCTTGACGTTTTCCTTGCGTGCAATCTTAACTGGGTTTTCTTCGGAAAACGTAATTCAACTCTTGCAGTCTGTCTTTGTTAGGCGAACCCTTTTTGCCCGTCATGTACTCGATGTCGATTCTTCCGATCGTTGTCTTCTCCAGCTTCTCGGGCTTGACCTTTGCAAGTTTAGCGTCTGGGTCCAGTGAAAGCTGACGTATCAGCACTTCAATCGCGTGCTGTTTCTCGCCGAGGTCGCTGACAAGGACCATTTTGCCGCAGAAGTGAACTGAAGTGTAAACGTAGTCGCACTCGTCCGTCACGCCGAAATCCAGCACCGCTTGACCCCACACCCTGTTGTTCGCCTTCTGGTAAACGAGTTTTTTGCCTTCGGGTGCGCAGTGGAAGTAAATGCAGTTTTTGGCTTGGTCGTACCCGTGGCTTAGAGAGACAAGGTAGGGTTCGTTGTCCATGCAGAGGGCGACAGTGACGTACTGGGTCGTTTTCAGAACCTGCCGCATCTCTTCAGGGTCAGTTATTTCTCGATCTTTGCGCCTAACATGAAAAGACATGCATCCACATTAAGCAACAAAACAATATTAACTTTTATTTGCAGCAAGCTAGCGCTCAGCAAGGCTTAATACTCAAATACGAGAAATAGGGCTCATAAGTTAGGCACCGATATGAGGATGTGAGACTGTATGGCAAAATCGTTTGACGTTGAGAAAACCGTAACAGAAATAATTTTGGAAGATGACATTTCAAAAAAGAAGCCGTTAGCTCAAAAAGTTTTTGACGCGGCTTCCGCCAAGGGAATTTACCCCGCAAGTATCCAAGAATTTTACATGGCGCGCGGCAGGGGCGAATTCTCTGGTTTCACCGTTCCAGCGATAAACCTGCGCAGCATGACTTATGATTTGGCTCGGGCAATATTCAGGGTGGCGGAGAAAAATGATTCTGGCGCTTTCGTCTTTGAGATTGCCCGCTCCGAGATCGGTTACACTTTTCAGCCGCCAATCGAGTTCGCAAGCATGGTTATGGCAGCGGCGATAAAAGAGGGTTATTCTGGACCAGTCTTTATCCAAGGCGACCATTTCCAAGCCAACGCCGCCAAGTACAAAGAAAACCCGCAGAAAGAAACTGAAGCCCTGCAAGCTTTAATTGCGGATGCCATAAGCTCGGGATTCTACAACATCGACATAGACTCCTCAACCCTTGTCGACTTATCGAAACCGACCTACAAAGAGCAGCAACTCCTAAATTATGACGTCTGCGCAAAACTTGCCCAGTTTGTTCGCCAACATGAACCGAAGGGAACCACGATTTCGGTGGGCGGAGAAATCGGCGAGATTGGGCATCAGAATTCGACGCCTGAAGACCTGCACGTCTTCATGGATGGCCTAAAAGAAAGGCTTCCTAAAGGGTTAGTCAGCATCAGCAAGATTTCTGTTCAGACTGGGACAACTCACGGCGGCATAGTCCTGCCTGATGGGTCAATCGCGCAAATCAGTCTCGACTTTAACACGCTCAAGACCCTCTCAGAGATTGCCCGCAAACGATATGGGCTCGCGGGAGCCGTCCAGCATGGCGCATCAACGTTGCCGCCCTCGGCTTTCCACAAGTTCGTCGAATGCGAAACCGCCGAGGTGCACTTAGCCACGGAGTTCCAGAACATGATTTACGAGTCAAATCATTTCCCAGACGACCTGAAGAAGAAAATTTATGCTTGGCTAAAAGTCAACGCGGCAAACGAGGCTAAACCTGGCGAAACAGAAGAGCAGTTCCTCTACAAAACCCGCAAAAAAGGGTTAGGGCCCTTCAAGAAAGACATTATGCGGTTGCCGCAGGAAACGCGCGACGCAATTGCAGCTGAAATCGAGGTAAAGTTTGATTTCCTCTTCAAACAACTCAACGTTGTAAACAAGCGAGATCTGGTGAACAAATATATTCATGCGCCATCACGCTAAGAAAATCCTGTGCCATAGTTTTTAGCTTCAATGCGAAGCCCGTTTCTGCGGCTTTGGATCGCTTGAGCGAGTTTTGAATCTCTCTCGGCTTGTTTTTCAAGGCGCGGCTTTTTTTGAACCCGAGGTAACTTTGGCTGTTTCTTTGTTGGCTTGTTTTGGGTGGGAAGGTTTTTAAGGGTTGTGTGACTGTTAGTCATTAATTGACTGATAGTCAAATAATGGATGGCGGTCACAATAATGTTAACACAGCAGAGACGAGAAAAAGAGAAAGAACAACGCCGCAACCTCATCTTGGACGCTGCCCAAACCCTCTTCTTCTCCAAAAACTATAGCGAAATAACCATAGAGGAAATTGCAGACAAGGCACAGCTTGCCAAAGGCACACTGTACACGTATTTCAAGAGCAAAGAAGCGCTGTACTCAGCCGTCGCCCTAAGAGGAGCACACATAATGAACGAAATGTTCAAAGACGCAGCAGACCGAAACCAGAGCGGACTGGAAAAAGCTTTTGCAATAGGCCAGGCGTATTACGAATTCTACAAGCGCCATCCCCACTACTTTCACGTACTGGTAGAAGCTGAAAACTTACCCGTTGCACGCAGTGACGACATAAACGCAGCGGAATTAATCAGGGTAAGCTGCGAAAACCTCGAAACAGTATTAAATGCAGTGGTCACGGGCATAAAGGATGGCTCTATTAAACCTGACCTAAATCCGCAGCAAACATCGATTTTTCTCATTCAGTCAACAAGAGCCATGATTCTGCTTCCGCCAGGTTTCGAGATATTCCTTAGACGGGCGGATGCAGACAGGGACGCTACGGTTAAGTTCACGCTGCGTGCCCTGCGCGGCTCGATCGAGAACATTCAAACCAAAAAAATTGGAGACTAAAAAAAATGAAAGCTGTAATCTTTAACGGCGCCAAAGAAGGCGACCTAACCCTCGAAGCGATAGAAAAAGCCATTGTTGATCAATTGACCAAAGCGGGTTGGGAGGTTGAACCAATCGAACTTCGCTCCACTCAGATTGCTCCTTGCCTTGGCTGCTTCGGCTGCTGGGTTAAGACTCCTGGCGTTTGCGTGATTAATGACGCGGGACGGGAAACCACTAGGAAAGCCATTCAAAGCGACCTGCTGGTGTGGCTGACCCCAGTTACCTTCGGCGGATACTCCTCTGAACTGAAGAAGGCGCTTGACCGCATCATCCCGATCCTACTGCCCTATTTCAAAGTTTACCATGGGCAAATCCATCACCAGATGCGCTACACAAAATATCCAAACCTACTCGTCATCGGAACGCAAGAACCCGGCGCAGACTATGAAGAAACCTTCGTGGCGTTAGCTGAGCGGAACATGCTTAATTTTCGTCCGCCCGCGCATGCCGTCAGCGTTTTCCAGCGGGATAACGATCCCAAGACGGTACCCGCCTTTGTCGAGGAACAGTTGCAAAAGGTGGAGGTTAAATCATGAGCCAACCGAGAAACGTTCTGCTTTTGAATGGGAGCCCGAGAGGCGACAAAAGCAACTCGCGTGTAATTGGAAAATTCTTGGTTGACAAATTGGAGCAGAAAGGTTTGGTTTCCGAAGAAGCGTTTGCTATTCGCTCAGTTTACACGCGCGACGGCACAGAAAAGCTATTGAAGTCCGTTGACAACGCTGACATAGTGGTCTTAGCTACGCCATTGTACGTTGACAGTTTCCCCTCGCCAACCATCAGAGCGTTGGAGCTGATTCATGAACATCGAAAAGCCGTCGCGCCGACGAAACCGCAGATGCTTGTTGCAGTTATGAACTGCGGCTTCCCCGAAAAGGAGCACATGGATATCGCGTTTAAAATCATTCGAAATTTTGCTGACGCGTCAAATTTCAGGTGGGGCGGAGAAATCCGAGTCGGCTGGGGCATGGCTCTGAACAGTGAACCGCTGAACGAAAAGAGGGGCATGACTCGAAAACTTACGAAGGGACTTTCGTTAGCGGCTGCCAACCTCGCAACTGGTCAACCCATATCACAAGAAGCCGAAGCTTTAGTTTCCGCCCTTTTCCTCCCGCTTTTCGTCGCAAAGGCCATGTCAAGCCTATTCGGAAACAGAGAATGGGATAAGCAAGCGAAAGAAAACAATGCAAAAGACAAGATGCGCGCTCGACCCTACGAAATCAATCAATGAAGAAATGGAAACTGACCTGTCAACCGCAAATGATGAAAGACGAGGCAATTTCGTTGTGCAGCTAGCAGCTAGTTTTTTATGGTCTTTAGCCATTCCAAGAAATGTTCTTTCATTTTCTGTGGATTAGCGAACACGGTTACGTCTTCGGTGGCTTCCAGTTTCCGCACTTGGTCGGCCTCTTCTTTGCGTACCCGCAGCTTCATTTCTTTCCCGTTAGGCAGCAACGTGGACACGACGCTTTCGCGGTAATCCGTCGGCAGAATCCACACGTGCTGAAACGCTTTGAGCGCCATGAGCGCGGCGTTGGTTAGCATAGTGTCGCTTATGCTGTTAACGATTTTGGCAACTGAGTTTGATGAACAAGGCGCAATTAGCAGGAACTCGTATTTGCCGCTTTGCATCCACGCGGCAAGAAAAGGTGAGTTGGCGTTGATTTCAACCATGACTTTCGGGAAGTTCTTTTTGATTTCCCCGTCTAGCCTGTAGAATTTGAGCATGGTGTCTGCGGCTTTGGAGATGTACACGTCAATCTCCACCTTGTCCTCCGATTGCTTCTTGAGATCCTTCATGACTTCGACGATTTCAGCGATTTTGTCCCCAGCCCCAGTTATTCCCCAAGCAACCTTAAGTTTCTTAACCTTAACGCTTTCACCCATGACAATCAACTCTTTGGCTTTTCCCCAGCCTCTTCCATGACGGCTGCAAACTTTTTAACGGTTTTCTTCAAGCTTCTGAAGCCCTCCTCATCCGCCTTGACCCCGTCTAGCGTGTCTCTGCTCCAGAAGGTCGCTCCCAAGTTGGCGCCGAAGAATCCGCCGCCTACAGGAACCATGCCGTTGATGATGAAGAACGAGTGGATCTGCATGAGCGCAAACTCTTGTCCGCCGTTCCTGTCTCCGCCTACCGCGATGGCCATCCCGATTTTGCCTTTGAAAACATCTTTGTCCTCCGCGACCAGCGCGCGTGTCCTGTCCATCAACGCTTTGATTTGGGCGCTGACTCCGCCATTGTACACGGGCGACGCAAAAATGATTCCCTTCGCCTCGGTGAGCAACGCGTAGAGCTCTTGCACGTCGTCTTGGATAACGCACTCCTTGTTCTGGAGGCAGTAGTCGCAGTGCTCGCAGAAGTCAACCCATTTTCCCCGCACCGTCCAAAACTGGGTTTCGAACCCTTTCTCGCTGAGCATCCGCAGGGCTTCGTTTAACACGTACTCGGTGGCTTGTTCTCTCGGGCTGCCGCAGACTCCAAGTATCATAAATGTCACATCAGGTTTAACCGCTTTTCAGCTTTAAAGCCTTACCCCGACCGCGAGCCGAACGCCTCCCCGTCAACGACGTAAAAGTTGGCGGTACCTGTTTCCGGCTCTTCATATGCCAAGAATCGCACAAGACAGAGTAAGCTGAGACTGATTCAGACTCTAAACCATAGAGGCAACCCAAAACATCTCTGCTTGAAGCGAGCTGCCGCTTGGCGGAGCGTCTGAAAACAGGTATCAATGGATTAAACCTGCTTTTTCAGGTAGTTCGTTGTTTCCGCACAGGAAAAAAAATTCTTTAGAGCTTAATTTGAGCTCTAAACCAAAAAGCGAACCTGAAACAAGCCCTGACCTATCTGACAAGGAGAGGGGAGGGGGTCTAGTATTTGTGGTTGAATTCCATCACTAAAATGACGTATGTTGACAGATTACGACCCTATAGGGGTCTCTACTATTTGTGACAAAAAACCATCACAAAAAGCAAGACTGAAAAAAGGAAAGGGGGAGCGGTTTACTCCGATTCGAAGTATTCTTCTGGTTTCGGCGGGATCGGCGGTAATCCTCTGCGTTCACGGATCTTCTTGATGGTTTCAGCCTGCAACTGCTCGGGAACGGGCGCCCAACGGCTAAACTGCGTCGCCCAGAAAGCTCTGCCTGAAGTTGAACCGCGCAATTCATCAGCTATGCCGAAGCTCTCGGAAACCGGCATTTCAGCTTTAACGGTGATCATGTCTTCTTCGGATGGCATGTCAAGGATTTTGCCTCGGCGTTTGTTCAGCAGCGTGATTACGGCGCTGACGAATTCGCTTGGAACTTTGCATTCAAAACTCATAAGCGGCTCCAAAAGCTTCGGGTCGCTGAGCAGAATAGCGCAGTATATCGGTCTCCAAGTCATCGGGATAGCCTGAGCAGGACCCCTGTGAACTGGGTCTTCGTGCAATACGATGTCTTCAAGGTTGATTTTGAGGCCGTACGCGGGTTCCTTAGCTAAAGGCGAAGTGTGCACTGCCTCGCGGAACCCCGATTTAATGTGATCTAAAACTTCCTCCACGTATTGCCGTCCCCTAATACGATTGCAAAGAATACAGTTTTCTTCAACAGCAACCGCGCCCTTAGCCTCATCCGCTTCCCAACCCATCGAACGCAGAATCTTAGTCCGCTCATCTTTGCTCTGCATGTCATTGATCTTGTCAGACTTTATGGCTTCAATCACTTCGTCAGACAGCTTCTCGATCGTTATCCACAGCTTGTTATGCTTGTTGGGGCTCTTACCCATGATCGGTGGACCGCGGTAATCGTGGCTTATGGTTTCCCTGTAGATGACGATAGGCTTGCTAAGCTTCACTTTTAGGCCAGCCTCCTGCATGCGGTAAGCCGTGATTTCAAGGTGAAGCTCACCCATGCCTGAAAGCAGGAACTCGCCGCTTTCCTTGTTCATGATGAAGTGCAAGTTAGGGTCTTCAGTTGTCAACTTATGCATGACTTTATCGAACAACGGCAAGTCTTTGACGTCTTCAGGCTCAACCGCAACGGTAACGACTGGGTCCGAAACGTACCTTAAACCTTCAAACGAGTGAACCTCAATGCCTTCCTCAGCAATGGTTTCACCAACGTGAATCGACGGCAACCCGGCGATGGCTCCAATGTTGCCTGCTGGAACACGGTCAATGATAACTCGGTCCGTCGCCATACTCATGAAAACCTGCTGAATCGTGCCTTTCTGGTTGCTGCTGACAAGCTGAACTACTTTGCCTCGCTCAATTGAACCGCTGAAAATTCTGCCGATTGCGACCGTTCCGCTGTGTGGGTCAACCTCGATGGTGGATATGCACATAAGCAGAGGCGCGTTCGGGTCAACTTTTGCCATGCCGACACCTGTCGGGCTGTTCACGTCTCCTGGCCAAATCTGCGGCTGCCTGTAAGGCTGCGCTTGATAAGGATTAGGCAGATGCTTGCAGAACATGTCTAGGATGGGTTCTGGCAGGGGCGCTCTTTTGCTGAGTTCGTCAACTTTCCTTCCGACGTCTATTGGGTCGCCTGTGTACGCGTCGATGATGTCTTGGAAGGTGACTTTCTTTAGTTTCATGTGGTCAATGTTTAAGCCCCACTTATGAAGGGCTGAACCGAAAGCCACGCGGCCATCTTCCACCGTGACCTGCCAGTCTTTCTTGTGTTCGGCAGGCGCGTATTTTTCGATGAGGTTGTTGACTCTTAGAAGAATCTTCGCGAACTTGCGTTGAATCTCCACTGGCGAAAGCTTGATTTCCTTGATTAATCGGTCAACCTTGTTGATGAATAGGATCGGTTTGACGCGTTCTCTTAGGGCTTGCATGAGAACGGTTTCTGTCTGGGTCATGGGTCCTTCAACGGCGTCTACAACCACAAGTGCGCCGTCTACTGCTCTTAGGCTTCTGGTGACTGCGCCTGAAAAGTCGATGTGTCCAGGCGTGTCGATGAGGTTGATGAGGTAATCTTGGCCTTGGTACGTGTGGACTAGGCTGACGTTTGAGGCGAAAACGGTCATTTGGCGTTTCTGCTCCAGATCCCATGAGTCAAGGAACAGTTTTTGCCCGGCGGTTTGCGTGCTGATGATTCCTGCTGCCGCTAGTAGGCTGTCTGACAGGGTGGTTTTTCCGTGGTCTACGTGTGCGATGATGCTGGTGTTGCGTATGAAAGTTGGGGTTTCCATCAGCTTGACGATTTCTTCTGTTTGCCTGTAACGCGCCATAACTATGCGCTCTCCGTTTTGCGTGAATATGTAACTTTTACTGGTTGATTTTTCTGTTTATTCGGCATTTTAATAACTCTCGGAATTGGTAAGCTGACATGGAAAGTGAATTGAAGCCTATTAAGCTTTATGGCAAGCTTTCCCGAAAAAATTTGGCGCCTACGATTCCTGTTTTCTGATTGGTCTTCGCCGTTTTTTGGGTTCTTTCAGGGTCGATTTTGGTTTAAATTTTTAAGTTGCGACTTTTGCCTGCGGGAAAGTTGCGACATTCCTCCTTGGCGCTTTGCGTTCCGTGTTGCTTTTTTGGTTTGGGGCTTGAAGACGTTTGCGCGTTGCGACTTTGCTATGGGCGGGATGCGACTTTCAATGTTGACTCCATGTTGACGTTATTGTCGGTTACGGGCGGGTTTCCGCATGAGCTTTGGTTCAGGGTTTGCTTGGGTTTTGGTTTTCAAGGCTTGCAATGATTAATTGCTGAAAGCGTTGCCGCTGCTGTCCAAAGCTGTCCCCCGCTTCCTTCTGGCGCTCCAGTTGTTGGATCGTAGAACTCGCTGAAGCCTTTGCGCTCAAGGAGCAGGCTGATTGCTGCTTGGGCTTCGCTGTCGGCTTTCAGTTTTCTTAGTGCCTCAATCACTCTTACCTCGACAAAAGACCATATCGCAGAGTTCTGGTATTTGCCCGGCCTGTTCCTGAGAAACACCCCGAACGGCACCCGACATGCCCTATACCACGTTGCCAACGCCTTTTCCCTGTCGAATTCGTAGTACGGCGTGATGTTTCTGTAGCCGAAAGGTGTTTTTGCAACATCAAAGCCTCTGAGAAAACCGTCGCGGGCTTTTCCCGAAGCAGTTCCATTAAGGACGGCTAAGGCGTTTCCGAGGCTGTCAAAGTGATGATTCTGCTTCAGTTCACTGCCCTCCCAACTGACGGCGTCTGCATACCACCCCAAATCCCCCAAATAAAAGAGCCTGTTCACGTTTTCCTTGACCAAGTTCGACGCCGTGGAGTTCCCAAGCAACTCGTACATGTCCGCTAGAAGCATCTGGTTAGCAAGAAGGCACTTGTCAATGTAAACTGGCATTGCATCCCTCCAATCCATGCCGGGAATAAGCCTGTTCGCCTCCAGTTTGCTCTCGAGGAATGCAACGCACGATTTCACAGCTTCCCCATTTTCTTCGAAAAACCTGCTCCCTCCACTGGTAGCGTACTTGTGCATCCCTATAACAAACAAAATTTCTGCATCAGATGAGCAGCGCTGAAACCTTTGACGAATCAATTTGCTGACGCTAAAATCAATCACAGTCGGCATCTGCCCACTTCTGCGCTGCAACTTTATGAATTCGGACAAGTGATTTTCGACATCCTTGTGGTATCCAAGTCTTAGCAGGACATCTTCAGAGTAGACAAGGTCCCTTAGCCAAAGCTGGTGATAGAGTTGCGTACTGGCGTTGAAGCCGTTCTCCGTTCTACACCCCTCTATAACCTCCCGAGCCTTCCCCTCTTTTTCCAAAACTGTTTCGAATGAATAAGCGGCGGGATTCTTCAACTGCTTCCCCTGTTACAAGTTAGTTTTCAAATATAAAAATTGAATCAGCGCAGTGCACGTGCAAAGTGTTCACGAGTGATACCTAAACTATGACCCTCCATTATTTGGGATAGTACAGGTGTTCTGCTTTTCTTCGATGCTCCTGCCATTAACCACCCGAGGGTTCGAGCATTAAACGGAAAGCTGAGCGCTCGAAAGCAGGCGAACCAAGTGGAAAAACCAAGATGCATCACAGGCTAAACATGGAAACAGCGGCCGCAGCAGAACCCCACATCGAAAACCGCCCAAGATAACCCGCTACAATACTCCACACCCTTATCGATGCTCTACACCAAAAAATGGGCGAGTAAAGCGCCAGCCTCCTAATGAAAGTCTTAAATCTGCATAACATAGAGGTGAGAAGTGAAGTGAAAGTGACAAGCGCTATGCTTGTTGTTGCTGTAGGGTTACATTCACATTGCTTATTATAGTTAATCAACTTATACCTGCAGGTTAGGTTTTTGATTTGCAGAAACTATTGCTCCTGCTTAAATGTCCAATTTGCGATAAAATATGTAGTAATCCAGAGCAACTAAGAGTACACAGGATAGACTCCCACAAAGGCATCTATCAAGCATGCTACCTTAAAAGTAGAGTCGAGTTTTTACCACAGTGGCAATAATTAAGAGGGCACTTAGAAGAAGACTAAGATAGCAAAAGTTTTTCAAAACTCTCTTCTGCTCCTAATACGATATTTCCAAATGTTTTCATATCTTCTTAGCTTTTTGAATCTTGGCGGAATTTTCTTTCTCATAAGCTTGCAATGTATTGCGTTATAGCTTACAGGTTAGTTATTGGCTATTTCTGTTATCATTGCTTTGGAAACTATAGGGATGAAGGCGTTGGTGCTGCTGCAAAGTTTTTATTTGCTCCTTGCAATGTAGAGGTGATGTCAGCTAAACAGTTTTTCCTAGACCGCTACGCACGGCTCGGCTGGACCTTTAGGGAAGTCAACCTGAAGCAGTCAATCCGAATAAACCAAGCTAGCGGTAAAGGAAAAAACCTTCCAGAACGGCTATATGGCTTAGGCGTTGAACTTGAGAAAATCCCTTTTTTGCCTGCGGGGTACTGGGTCGGCAAAACCAAAGTTTCCGTCGGCGCTACAGCAGAATACCTGCTCGGGCTGTACTCTATCCAGGAAGCAGCCGCGCAAATCCCCGCCACGCTTTTTTCTGCCCTGAGCGGCAAAACCGTGCTTGATGCCTGCGCTGCGCCCGGGGGCAAAACGGTTCAGCTTGCTGACGTCATGGGAAACAGCGGCGTCATAACCGCGTTAGACACAAATAAGCAGAGGCTTAACGTGATGGCTAACCAGCTGGAACGCTGCCATGTCAGCAACACAATCGTTTACAATGTTGATGCGCGTCAAGCTGGGATGCTTAACCGAAAGTTCGACCGCATACTGCTTGACGTTCCCTGCTCGGGTAACTTTGCAGGTGACAAGGATTGGTTTTACCGAAGAACCATTGATGACGTTGAACGGAACGCGAACGTGCAGAGAGCAATCTTGAAGGAAGCAGCAGCGTGCTTAACGGACAGCGGCGAAATAGTCTATTCCACCTGTTCCCTTGAGCCCGAAGAGGACGAGTTAAACATGGATTGGGCAATCAAAAACCTGGGGCTTCAGATTCAGAAGGTTGACTGCTTAGGCGCAAACGGGTTGACTGACGTGTTTGGCAAAAAACTTGACGCTCAAGTTGCCCTTTCCAGAAGAATTTGGCCTGGTGAAACGCAGGGCTTTTTTGTCTGCAAACTCAAGAAGGAGGCTGAACATTGAAGCCGTACGAATCCTTCGCTTCCGCTGTGGGCGCTAAGGTAGAGTTTAACGCGGAATTCATTGTTGAAAGAAACCAGCGGTTTTACCTCCTTAATCCTCGGCTTAAGCGGATGCCTGCGAACTTTTACTGTGCGGGCATGTACCTGGGCAAGGTCAAGAAGGGAATTTTCTTTCCAAGCTTCAACTTGCTTAACATGCTTGTTGACGCGGCGGCAAACAAGGTGGTCTTGAATGGGAAGGCTGCGTGGCTTTTCATCTGCGGCAGAGACGTTTTCGGGTCAGGCGTAGCTAAGGCGATGGGGTCCAAACGGAAGGGCGACGCTGTCTTGGTGCTGAATGAGTTTGGTGAATGCCTCGGCTTCGGGAGGATAACTGGCGACTTAGGCGGTTCTGCAGAGAAGGTGGCTGTTAAGAACGTGCTTGATATTGGGGATTTTCTGCGGCGGGAAACGTAGGAAACGGAAAATGTGAAGAATAAAACGTTTTTTTGTTATGCAATCTTATGACCCATTCCTAAGAATTATGAATTACCATACGGTCACGCGTTTAGTTTTCCATGGTGAACGTTTATTCAAACATTTCAGGGATAAACTTATATATGTTTACGTTTTAAAGGGATTCTAAAACATATGATTTAGTATGGTGAAAGTCATGAGTGAACAGGTAAAGAAAGCAATTGAAACCCTCAAATCAAATAATATTCGATGGGTGCACAGCGCATTCGTCGATGTAAGAGGCATCCTTCAAGACATGGTTTTGCCTGCCCGAGAATATGTAAGCGGCTCAGCGTTCACAGACGGCGTTGGCTTCGACGGGTCCTCCGTGCGCGGCTTCAAATCAATCGAAGAATCCGACATGATCTTCATGCCTGACGCCAAAACCTTATCCGTAATGCCCTGGGAAACTGAACCTGCTCAGAAAAGCGCGATAGTGCTCGGCGACGCGTTGGAGGCTTCAGGCGCAAAAGAGCCCTCTGTGACGTGTCCAAGAGGCTACGTCGCGAAAAGAGCCATAAAAGCAGCCAAGGACATGGGATACACTGGAATTTTCGCTCCTGAACTTGAACACTTCGTCTTCACCTCAATTGACCCAACCAAAATGACATGGGACCTTTGGGCCGCCCCAAAAAGCGGCGAAGGAGACGCATGGGGTGCCCCACGTGTTGTTCCGAACTCTCCCGAAATCACGCCCGGCGGCTTCATCCTCAGACCAAAAGAGGCATACTATCGAACCCCGCCCGAGGACACGACGGTGGCTTACCGTAACGAGGTTTCGCAGATTTTGGAGGACAACTTCGGCTTGACGATTGAGAAGCATCACCACGAGGTAGCCACGGTCGGACAGGTGGAAATCGACTACAAGTACGGTGAGCTGCTGGAAACCGCTGACCGCGCGTTGTTCTTCAAGTTTGTCGCCAAGAACATCGCTAAGAAGCATGGGTTGATCGCGACGTTCATGCCTAAGCCGATTTACCTTGACAACGCCAGCGGCATGCATGTTCACTCAAGCATCTGGAAAGACGGCAAGAACGCGATGTACGACGCAAAAGACGACTATGCTGAGCTAAGCCAGACTGGCAGGTACTACGTGGGCGGCGTCCTTGCACACGCAAAAGCCTTAACCGCAGTGTGCTGCCCAACAGTGAGCAGCTACAAACGTCTTGTTCCAGGCTTCGAGGCTCCGATTTACGTCATGTGGTCAAAAGCCAACCGCAGCGCACTCGCACGCATACCCATGTACTACAAGGGTCCCTCGCACCAGGCGCAGAAACGCGTCGAATACCGCGGCGTCGACCCCTCATGCAACCCGTACTTGGCTTTCAGCTGCATCATGATGGCTGGTTTGGACGGCGTGAAGAAGAAGCTTGACCCAGGCGACCCAGTTGACGAGGACGTCTACAAACTGACCAAGGCGAAGCGCAAGGAACTCGGCATAAAAGAGCTTCCGACCACGCTGAAAGGCGCGTTGGACGAGATGGAAAGCGACGACGTCATCAAAGCAGCCCTCGGAGACCACGTGTTCGAAGCCTTCATAGAGCTCAAAACCAACGACTGGAACCAGTACTGCCTGTACGTGTCCCCGTGGGAAATAATGAAGTACCTCGACTACTAAGCCGAGGCAAACCCAACCCCCATTTTCCTCTTTTTGTCGTTTTTTCGACATGAGACATTCCGCTGATTTTTCGTTTGCGCTTTTTGTGTTGGTTTTTTGTCACAAATAGTATAGACCCCTATAGGATAGGCGCTTCTGCTTGGGGCTTGTTTCGGGTTGATTTTTTGATTTAGAGTCCAAATCAAGCGTAAGCTTAACTTTTTTCCTAATGCAGAAAACAATGAACTGGCGGAAAAAACAGGTATAAACCGATTGATACCTGATTCCCAGGCAAGCCTGTTCCTTTGATTTTTCAGGTCCGCCTTTTCGCATTTTAAATTTTGTATTCTGCGGCATATTATCTTCAGATATTAGAGTTTCTGGATTAGTAAAATCCTTATAAGACAATGATGGGATTTCTAACGATTATGTGTGAGACGATACCTCTTCCAATTCTGATAACAAAAGAGGGAAAATGGTTTGTAGCTTCCTGTCCTACGTTGGACATTGCTACGCAAGGAAAAACAGAAAAAGAAGTAAAAGAAAACTTGGCTGAACTCATCAATGAATACTTAAGTGACCCAGACACTGCAAAGCCTTCTTTGGATGATTTAATGTCTTTTTCTCTAACGAACATTCCCGTCAAGGTTCCTGAGAGTGTTATGCATGGCAAAGCTCCGACCGTTGCCTTAGCGAAAAGTAATTGAGATTCTAAGGTCTAATGGATTTCAAGAAGTGAGGTTCAGTAAGCACATTACATTCAAGAAAAAGGCGGGTCAGCGTATTTTAACAACATGGGTGCCCCATCACAAAGAAGTCACAGTCTTTGTGATCCAATACATTATCAAACAAACGGAAAAGCCACGCTCCGAATTCGAATAAGTCTATTCACGGGTTTGGTCTACTATCTGGATTCTTCGCCCATCTTTCTAAATAAGCAGCATATTGCTCGGGCGTGAAGTCTTTCCTAAACTTTTTGGCTTTACCCAAATTTTTTTCACCGATTTTTTATTACCCAAGTTCTCAAGGGGGTAGAGGGGCATTCTGAGCAGGGTTCTGTTTTGCTTTAGGCTCTTTCGGTATTCGATATAACGCAGCACCTGATATGCCTATGGCAAAACCGATTAAATCTAAATCATTAATAGTTCTATTGGCTTGCGAATTTATTGCTATAATATAAATTAGAGCCTCAATTAGGATAGCTATAGCGAAATATAAAAGAAATAAACCTGCTAATCTTACCCGTCTCATTTTTCTCAACTATTTTGTATTTGTTTTGACCTTGCTTAAAAGATTTTTTTCAAAGAGCAGGGTATCTATAGAAAAGAGGTTTTAGACCGAACGTTTACGCATGAAACCCTTGGAAAACCTGTCTGTGGAGGATGCGTTGCCTGCGGAAACTTTTTTCACCCTTTAAAAAGCTCCTGTTTTTCTTCGAAGGTTCTGCGGGTTTGCCTTTTTTGTTTGTTCGTTTGTCGAAAAAAGGTTTGGTTTTTGAACGTTTGCGTATTTTGCTTATAAAGAGCCTTGGGTCGTTAAAGATATTTATGCTTAAACACTTATTAATTTAAACGGGGTAAAACAGTTAAACGCTAGGTGAAATGGGAACATGAAAAATTTTAAAGACGCGGCGTGGAAAGAAAGCGTAACAAAAGTTGTCCAGCAAATCCAAGAGCAAGAAATCAAGTTCATCAGGCTACAATTCACCGACATAAACGGCATGCTTAAGAATTTGGCTGTAAACTCGAAAAACATTGAATCAATTTTTGAGAATGGGCAGTCCTTCGACGGCTCGTCTATCACGGGTTACAGGCCCATTGAAGAGTCGGACATGGTGCTTTATCCTGACCCGACAACTTTCGCGGTTTTGCCGTGGCGTCCAAAAGAGAAGTCTTCCGCGCGGCTCCTCTGCGACATTTACACTCCGCAGAACAAGCGGTTCGAAGGCGACCCAAGGTTTGTTTTGGAGCGAGCCATCGACAAGGCGACTAAGGCTGGTTACACGTTTTTCTGCGCTCCTGAACTGGAGTTTTTCATCGTTAAGGAAAGCGAGGAAAAGGGCGGGTTGCCGACGCCGATTGACATGGCGGGCTACTTTGATTTTCACCCAGGCGACTTAACAGATGATTTAAGGCGGGAAATAGCTGACACGGCTGAAGCCTTCGGCATCGAAATAGAAATATCCCATCACGAGGTCGCTTTGGGACAGAACGAAATCGACTTCAAGTACGACGAAGCGCTCAAGACGGCTGACCGAACAATTACAATGAAGATGTGCGGGAAAGTGGTCGCCGCCAGAAACGGCTACGTCACCACTTACATGCCTAAGCCTTTCAGCGGCATAAACGGGTCAGGAATGCACACTCACCAGAGCCTCTGGAACAAGGATGCAACCCAGAACCTGTTTTACGCGAACGACGAAAAGAGCGGTTACCTCTCCGACCTCGCAAGGAACTTCATCGGCGGGCAACTGGCTCACGGACGCAAAATGTGCGCAATCCTTGACTCTTGGCCGAACAGTTTCAAACGGCTGGTTCCAGGCTACGAGGCGCCAGTGTATCTTGCTTGGGCGCACAAGAACCGCTCTCCACTCATCCGCGTACCCAACTTCGGCGGACGCAAGAACGCTGCCCGATGCGAAATCCGCAACCCAGACGGCGCAGGAAACCCGTATCTGCAGTTTGCGGTGCTGTTGGCGACGGGTTTAGACGGCATACGCAACCGCATTGACCCAGGCGACCCAGTGGAGCTGAACGTTTACCAGATGACCTACGAAGAACGCAAAGAACGCAACATCGTATCCCTGCCCGAGTCGTTACAGGAAGCCTTAGACGAGCTGGAAACCAGCGACCTGATGCGTGAAACGTTGGGCGAAACCGCGTTTGACAACTTTTTGCGGGAAAAACGCAGGGAATGGGACCTGTACCGCACGCAAGTAACTGACTGGGAAGTCAACCGTTACATCAAACGACTCTAAAACAAGAAAAGCCTCCCTTCCCCTTTCTTTTGCTTAATCAGGGTCTCAATTCACTTTTTTGCATACTGCAACTCTGTTCAGTTTGATACATTTGCGTACTCATTAAGTCTGTATGGGATCAATTTCAATTAACTGTTTGATTTTGACACATATAAGTTAACAATAACTAAATACTGAAAACGATAGAGTGCGTAATTTGAGGCACTGATAATGAAACCGAAGTACATTGCAGCAATTGCTATTGTATGTTTAATCTTAGCGGCTGGTTTGGCTGGTACTTTGTATTACTTAAGTTTGCCACCAAAAGAGCCATCACAACCCCCAGTACTATCTGTCAGTTTAGACTCATTTTTGGCAGAAGCCACGTTGAACTATTCAGTTGCTGTTAGTGTTCAGAATACTGGTGGAGAGGCAAAAGGAGTTTTTGTGACTCTGGAGTCAAACGCATTTGGCACAGTTACTTCAAACTCAATTAACGTCGCAGCTAACGCCACGGAACAAGTTTCCTGCCTTATTCAAGTGGCAGATATTGCTAATGGCTATTACCCAATATCAATTAGCTATACCTACAATGGAACCACAACCCCAGCTAATATAAGTCCTACGTGCTATGTGCTTCCATCAATAGAAATTACAAATGTTCATTGGACTGAACCCTTTGGGTATCCAGTTGTTCCAGAAAAAAGTCAAATTGGACAAAATGACAATACAGCTCTGCACTTTGAAATTAAGAGCAACGGTCATGGCGCTTATTCGGATTTCTCTGCAACAGCAACAGCGCCATCAGGTACTTCAGGACTGACTATAACACCTAATTTTAGTTCAATCACTGGTTTAGGACCATTAGGGCAAAGTACAGACTACAGCTTCAATCTAGCGTCGCACAATGTGCTGCCAGGAAAGTACGTTATCACTATCACTGTTTTAGCAGACGGCAACGAAGTAACAACTCATGAAGTTACTCTCACAGTAAATGCATAGCTTAAGCCAATGTTAGATATGAGTGCAAAAAGTTCATCAATTGCAATTGAAATAGAATGCATCAGTAGAAGTTATTTTAAAGAGTTATTTGTGTTGCAGCAATAAATTTCTTCTGCTTTTTTCTTGCACTGTTGAATTCTACAATTTTTTCCCAATCAATGCTGTGGTCTGCCTTCAAGTAGAGAGCGCTAAATTCTAACCCAAATTTATTTATGACTTTTGCGTATTCTTGGTTGAATTCTTCGTTTCTCTCTTTTGCTTTATGTCCAAGTGGTTCAATTATTTCTTTGTAGAATTCGCTACTTCCAGAGATGAATTCCCAAAAAGACTGCCCGCATTTCTTAATGTACTTGCCCTTGTTCTCTTTGTTGCATCTTCCATAGCAACATCCATTGAGGCAACAGACGTTATCTAAATTCAGTATTCTTTTAGCTTGAGCGAAGTAGTCTAGCATCTTCTTTATTTGTGTACTGTTGCCCCAATGAGGGCCAGACTTAATTGCCACTAAGTATCGTTTGTCATCTCGACAAAAATCTAAGTCTATTCCTTCAGCAGGAGTTTTCTGACCGCCAAAGGCTTCGCTGCATACGAAGATAGCAAGTTTCTCTAAGAAAGTGCCAAACATTGTTTCTTCTTGCGAATACAGATGTGCGTCAAGAAGATTTCTCACGTAATCTTCAACAGTGGCAATGTTTTTTGCTTTGAACATGTACGGATTTTTTCTTTTTAACAATTCATCAAGTTGAAGCACTTTAATAGATTCTAGTTTTGCATTGTGAAAGTTAACGATATTGCTATCAACAAACTCTACAACCTTCTTCATGTCTATTTGGTTCATAGTAAGACATCCAATGATGATTGACTCACAACTGTAGCTCTCTCTTTAGCAACCTCACAATATTCTTCCGAGGTGTCTATTCCAACATAGTGTCTGCTCAATTGTTTTGACGCTAGAGCTGTTGTTCCAGAACCCATGAAAGGGTCTAACACAACATCATGCTTCTCAGTGAACAACTTAATGAACCATGAAGGCAACTCAATTGGAAATGTAGCGCTGTGTCCTCTATATGCACATTCAGTTGCCATGTGCAGAACATTAGTGGGATAAACTTTGTCTCTTCCAACCCAATTGACAATTTTCTTTCCAAAACCGCTGCTAGTTTTAGATTCGTCTCTAACGTAGTCAGTCTCGCTTAGTTTGCTCAGCCTTCTTTTAGACCAGTCGCCTACTGGAATCATAACTTCTTCTTGGAACATTTTGAACTTTTTCTTCTTGTTGAACTGCAATATTGGTTCCCATGCATCTCTGAAACGATTGGGCCATTTACCAGGGTAGCAGTTTTTCTTATGCCATATGAACTCTTCAGTCCACAGCCAACCTTGCTTTCGCATCTCTAAAATTAGCTCTAATCTGAAAGTGTGTCTTTCTCCATCTGCAACTCTCTCTTTAAGATTAAGAATGAATGTTCCATCATCTTTTAAGACTCTCAGAAATTCCTTGCTTTTTGGCAAGAACCAATCTACATATTTGTCAGGATGGATGCCACCATATATTTTCTTTCTTCTGTCTGCATATGGTGGCGATGTGACAATCAAGTTGAAGAAGTTTTTGGGATAGTTTTCTCTGAGAACTTGCTCACAATCTCCGCAAATAATCGTATCGACAGCGGGTTTTTCCATTTTATCATCGCTATTGTGATAGTATCTAGATTGTTCGACTATTACGTTAAATTAGTAAAAAAGCTTATGTATTTTCTGGAATCAGACTCACAATAGAAAGTCTGCACTTTTATACCTATTTTTTAAACATCTTCTGCAAATAATTCTTTTGTCAATCGAAACCACCCGCAAGAAGTAGCCTACGATGCAGTGTGAGAGAACGAATTACCATGAACGCGATTTGCATGGAGCCAATGCACTTCGAAGATTACAAAGACATTGAATTGCGATTGTTAGGGAGATCATATTCTGCTAAATGCTCCATTGTGGAAAATGCAAACCCTGCAATTTTGACAAAAGAGTGCGCCTCATTGGAAGAGAAGTTTTTGATGCTATTTTTTAACGCTTGCACAATCAGTCATCATATTCACAAAAAGAGTTTGTCAATGTAATTGAAAAAACGAACGTGGCGCTTTTATTCTTACAATAAGGACAAACGGCAACATTACAGAGTTAAGAGCGTTTTTAGCAGACAAAGAATTAATGTTCTCTAAGGATAATGAAAGAGGCACGTGTACCATCTATTAACCGTAACCTGCTTTTTTGCCCTTATGTGTACGGGTTAACTTTTTGGTTTTTACATAATCTATGCGGGTTAGTTTTGGTTTCTGGTCCATTGCTATCTATGGGTAAGCAAGCAGGCTTTGGCGGCGGGTTTGGACGGCATCAGGAACCGCATTGACCCAGGCGACCCGGTGGAGCTGAACATTTACCAGATGACCTACGAAGAACGCAAAGAACGAAACATCGTTTCCCTGCCAGACTCGCTTGAGGAAGCCTTAGACGAGTTGGAAACCAGCGACCTGATGCGCGAGACCTTGGGCGAAACCGCGTTTGACAACTTTTTGCGGGAAAAACGCCGCGAATGGAACCTGTACCGCACGCAAGTAACCGACTGGGAAGTCAACCGCTACATCAAACGCCTCTAAACCAACAAACCCTTTTCTTTTCTTTTTTATTTTCGCTTTTTGTGTTGGCAACCTAGCGACGGCAAAAAGGCAAGCCTGTTAAAGCTTATATGCTAAAGCAGCAGATAGAGCCAGCAAGGGGCAGAAAATGAACAAAAAAATCCTAATCTCCATTCTTTTAATGTTATTTCTCGCTTCAGTCGTTTGGATGACAAACATAAAATCCGTTAAAGCTGATGATAACATAGCGATTAATTTCAGTTCATTCACGGTGAACCAAATTTGGAATGGCTTGGCTTATGTCAGTCCGCAATCAGGCTACGTTTTTGCGATTGTTAACATAACTATTACTAACAATGGCTATGACAGTTTCGATACTAACCCAGTATATTTTTCAGCTACAGCTAATAATGTTGCTTACTATTATGACATTGAAACTTTTGCCCTCAATAATTGGAGTACAGTGAATGTACTTAATGGCGGTTCATTCAGTGGTGCATTAGTCTTTCAAATTCCCTCTGGCAGTTCAATAAGCAGTATGGATTACGCCATGCTTGACAGCGCAACGTTGCAGACCTACAATATAATCTGGAACGGTCAAGCTTCGACAACGACTAGTAATTCTCCAACCGCAACGCCAACACCTACTACTGCAACACCTACATCAACACCAGCCTCAACCCAAGCAGTTTCAGAACTGTCTTGGTCGGTGATTGTGCCCTTGCTTCTTTCCGTGTTCTCCGCTGCTGTGATAGTTAAGCTTCGAAAAACCGCTAACTTAAATCAGTGACCTTTTCCTACGCATACGTGAAGTTTACATTAAACGATTACGCTATTATCGAGTACATTCAAGGGTCAGGGACTTCGCTATTACAGAGTAGAGAAGTTTTAAATCTGGTTAGTGTAGAAATAGGGCTATAGGATAAAAAATGACTAAATTTGAAGAATTGAAATCATTATCTGATGAAGATACAGAATATAAGATGCTTATCGAAGTCACAAAGGAATATCCTAATCAAACTGGTTCTCCAATGCTAAAATCTGGGAAAGCAACCCAAATTGCCATTCATAACTGTCTTCCTAAAGATATTAGATTGCCTCAGAATGTTAGAGTAAAAATAAAAGATGTAAAAACGGGAATGAACCTTTTGTATCTAATTAAGACTGATGTTGACCAAAACAGAAAAGAGTATTCAGTTAAAGAATTGGATGCTGTTCTGAAAATCAGTAACAGTGCCGTTGTTGGTAAGAAGAAATCAGAGGATATAAAAACCACATTTGACAAATTCAAACAAAAAAATAAAAACTTGCGTTTCGCTACAATTATTCTTTCTGAGAGGTTATCATATCCTGACAAAATAATTTACCCAGAGGCAGAAGTATACGCATTAGTTTTTCGCAAAAAGAGAGCCAAAGAACTTTATCTCAAAAAAACTATCGAACAGCTTAAGAAAGATGGTGAATTACGAAAACCTGAAGAAAAAGGCTTGAAAGAACTTCTAATTTTCTTAAAGAGTGAATAGAATATAGTCCCGTTTTTTATTTCGGCAGCTATAAATTGATTTTTTGCAATTGTTTTTAAGCAACTGCCATAATGGTCAAAAATCTTAAATCTGCACAGCGTGGAATAGAAGTATCAGAGATAGAAATGAACAAGAAACACGTGTGGGTTTTATTGCCATTGGCATACATCGTTTGGTGGTTCTACACACTATTCACGTGGGCTATTCCATTGTTGCATATACCATTACGTTTTCATCAGTGGGCTGGAGGAGCAATATACTTAATGATGGTATTCATAATGTTCGGTGGCATCGTGCTTTTCGTTGCAGGCTTAATTATTCTTCGCATTTTGCGTAGGTAAACCCAGATTAAAGTTAACCGTATACCCAAGATTTTTTGACGTTTTGAAAGCACGATAAGTCTTAAATCTGCATGCTCAAAGATAGATTATTATGATAAATTCGGAGTTCTTCTGGCTACTATTTGGTGTTTTGCTTGCTGTGTTTGCACAAGTACTTTATGATTTATTTGGAGAAGTATTCAAGATTTTACTCGATAAGAACAAAGACATTTCAAGATACAGTTTTCTTCCAAAGTTTTTTGGTGGTATGTTAGTTTTCGCCGTTATTGGATTTGTGCTTTGGGTTATATTGTATCTCTGATAGTATAGATTTTAAGGGTACATTCAAGGGTTAGGGATTTCACAATTATAGAGTAGATAAGTTTTAAATCTGAATAGCGTAGAAATAGCAGTCATGGGGCACGGTTCAATAGTTGCTGGCATTGGAATAGTGCTGATTGCGATAGGGTTAGTTTTTGGCTATTTCTCAGGTGTGCACATGGAACACACCGTGACCACAGTTAACATTCTTTCAGCGATAGGCTCGTATCTTTGGGATATTATCATAGCCGCTGTCATAGTCGCAATCGGCGGTCTCATGGTTATTTTTGGAGTTAAAAAGTCTTAAATCAGTGAAGCGTAGAAATAGAACTTAGGGATTCAAGTGTCCAAGATAAAAATCAGTATTCTTGGGTTGTTTTCTATAGAGCATGAAGAAAAAGATGATGAAATAGATATCGAGAGAAAATTACAAATTGACCTTGCTAAACTTCAAGCTGATATTCAGTTATGGGGAACATTTCTCTTTGGCAGTCTTGCTTTTTTTGCAGCTTTATTCACTGTAAATTATGAAGAATACTTTTCTACAGATAACCTCGCACTCAAAGCAATCTTTTTGTACGCAACGACTCTTATTGGTGTATTTGCAATAATTTCTTTGTTGTTATGTACAGTAATGTTGTTAAGAGCAAGGGCTAAGTTACACAAATTAGAATAACCATGTCTCCGTAGTAGATCAAACGATCAGTACTATTACCGAGTGCATTCAAGTGTTAAGGATATGCTCATTAGTTTTTAGCAAGTCTTCATTGATGACAAGTCTTAAATCTGCATGGCGTATAAATGGAAATTGAGCCGAAATGAAATCAACACTTATCGGTCTCGGAATATTGTTGTTAATTGACGGTCTCATTATTGCATACTTTGCTGGAAGGGAATTGATGTATAAGACTACTGGAAACATGTCTTCTAACTTTTATGGTTCTTTAATAGTGGCTACCCTCGCGATTGCTTTTCTGGTTGCTGGCGGTCTCACGGTATTTTTTGGCTCAAAAAAATCTTAAATCTGCATAGCGTAGAAATAGAAATATCAGAGATAGAATGAAAAAATCCAAGTATTATGAAATAGCGGAAATTGTTGTTGTATTGGTCACTGTAACGGCACTTATTGTTTGGGGCTTTGACCAAACAAAATCATTAACTCTTATTTATAAGGGCGAAAAAGTGGGTAACACTGGGTTTTACTTTGCTGGATTCACATACACAGAAGCGCCTCGCACTACTCACCTTGTGTTAACAGCTGTTTTTAAGCCAAAATCTCAATATGTTGGCTGGACTTCTGAACCTGCAGAGGACGATTGGCAATTAAATCCTAATGGTAATACAACTAATTACTTAGATTATGAATTCATTACTTCTGAATACGTTACAATAGTTTCGTACGATGTAGCACGCCAAGCAATATATGTAGTATTTGACGGTGGTCCAATCTCAAGCCCCTAATGATTTGTTTTTTTGCACTATTCAAGAAAGCAAGTCTTAAATCTGCATGGCGTAGAATAAAGAAACTGGTAAGGTGTTAAAGATAACAAAATGGAATAAAATTCTAATAATCTGTGGTGTAGTATGGCTAATTTTGTTTTTTTCTTCTTTGTACTATATTTTTTATATTAACCCACCGGGCGTCATCAGCCCCTTTATTATAATTATTTGGTTTGCAGGAATGATTATAGCATCCATAGCAGGATACCATGAGCACCAAGAAATCAAAAGGCATGATGCAAACATCGCAAATCTGAAAGCGCAGAAATAGACTAATTCTTAGTCAAGAAACTTTGACTTGATGGGTTACGCTTTTAGTCAAGGAATCTTGACGAATACGCTTTTATTGAAAAAACATTTTATTGGCAAGTATGGTTAGCAAAATTAAAGTGGTGTCCGCCACAGTTATTGCTATACTCTTTGCAAGTGCACTTGCTGGAACAATAGTTTATTATAACGGTGTAGTCAAACAAGAAAATTCTAAGATAGCTTCTCTGAACAATCAAATAGCAAATCAAAATACAGAGATAGCTAATTTGAACAATCAAATCTCACTATTAACCAACCCAAAAATCACGGCTCAATTAGGTGTGGCTCAAATAGGTGTTGGGAACTCGATTGATGCATACGGTGCTGATTATTGGAGACTTTTCATTCAAGGTTCAGCAGTTAACGTGGGAAACATGACAGCGTACAACGCAGGATTAAAAGTCATCGCCTACGCCACCTCGGGACACATAGCAATAAACATGACTGTTCCTTTAGTTAACGGTTACAATTATGGAACTGACGCTGCGATTGTTTCAGACATAGGATATGACATTGGTCCAACACAACTTGGAAATTTAACAGCTGGACAATGCGCAACTGTTAACCTAGATATCTACCATGAAGGCGTCCTCGCCAACTGGACTGTAACGCCAGTATGGACAAATTCCCCATAATCACTGTTCTTTCTATTCTGCAAAGTACATTAAACGGTTAGGGCTATGACCGAATACATTCGAGGGTTAGGAATTTCGCTATTAGAGGGTAGATAAGTCTTAAATCTGAAAAGCGTTAGAGATAGACTAACATGACAAAAAGATTTACGGCTATCATTGTCGGTGTCAATGTCATTATGGGTTTGCTTCTTTATCTTTCCAGCCAATTGATGCTCTCAGAAATCAACGGCTCAGTAGTAAACAGCTACAGTCTTACCAACATTGCCATTGCACCAGCACCGACAGGTCAAGTTATTGTACCAATTGCAATGTCAATTGCTAACTTCCCATTCTACGTCTTTGTCTTCTTTTTGATAGTAAATGCTTGCTTCATAATAAAACTGCTAACAAGCAAAGAAACGAAACAGAACCCTTCTTAGCGCTTACCTGCTAGTTTGCTTCGCATGCATGGTTGAACAAAACCACCTGCAAAAGAGCCTCCCGCTTAAATGCCCGATGTGCCGTGAAAAATTAATGTAGACCTAATCTGGCTACCCAGAGCTTTTCAAAGAGTTTTTAAGGGATAATGCATAAGTTTAAACAGGGTTTTTCAAATGTCTGAAAATTTTGACCTTGAAGATTTCAACATGATTGATATGGAAGCCAAAAAAGTTCTGGAAGCCTTGGCGGAATTTGATAAGGGTGAACTGGTGAAAGGCGAATTAATTCACAAAAAAACAGGGTTACTTCCAGATGAGATAAATGAAGCCGTTAGGAGTCTGGCAAAGTCTTTGCTGGTGAATATACCTGACGCCTTGAAGAATTTGGCGCCTTACAAGTTTTACGCAGTGGAAATCACGGATTTTGGACGGCAAGTACTGGAGCAATTCGGGACTACTTAGGCTCGTTAGGCCTTCATTCGAGTCCATTTCTCTGTTCTGCCTCCAATTCAGCTATCTGCATCCAGATTAGCCGTTAATTTTTTAGGCATGAAACATGCAAATCCGGGTAATCCCAGCCGCAAGATGCACAAATAAGTGCGAGCGCAAGGAACTCAAATTTGGAAAAAGCAGCCAAGATAGTCTTCGCAACTATACCCGCATATTATAAGCGCTTAAACCCCGATTCAGCCCCTTTACGTGCAAGGCGTCTGCCCATGATAACTAACTCAGAAAATAACCCAGCAACCAAAGAAAACGGGAACGAACAAACCCAAATCAAATACATAAGGTGCCCGGAGTGCGGCGAAAAAATCCCTATGGTTCCAACTTTGGGAGAAATGATCGAAGAAATCAACCATCACGTAAGCACGCACAGAACGCAGCCAAAGGGCGACGTGGCAGCGGTTCACCTGAAAGCGCCGACTATTTGCATGGATCTAACCAAGCAGGTCTTACAGCGAGCTGCCGACATAATGGAACCCGATGTAACAGATGCCCGTCAAAAGCCGTCACTTTGGATTTAGTGCTGCATCTGCAAAAGAAGCTTCCTATTCACTGTCCCATGTGCGATGAAAAACTAAGCTAACCATTAATTGATTGTGCTGTTTTGTCCTGTAGGTTAAGCTTTTGGTTTCTTTTCCCATTTTTCTCCTCGCATTTTCGAAGGAATACCCCGAGACAAATTGATTAATTGTTTTCTTCAAGGTACTTCTCGATGATGCCGCAAACAAGTTTAGCGTTCTCGAGCACCGCCTTAGCCTTCTCACGGCTGTAGTACTCCATGGGGGTAACCCATTTGCCGCCCGTACTTATCGGGTAACGAGTGTAGACGACTTCCCGTTGAATGTCTGACCCTTTCTCAATCAACTGCCTGAACTCAAACTTTTGAAGCAACTCAGGTTTCACCCGCCTCAAAACCGCCGCCAACCCACTTATCGCCCGATGGTCTCTTGCTTCACTGCCGCCTAAGCGGAGAATCATCGCGTTAGCCGCCGTCTCAACCGCCATCGACGCATGAAAAACGGCCGAGTCAAACTCTGAATCCTTGAAGCGCTTCTCAGCCTTTGCCAGGTTAGCTTCCGAAATTCTCATCAGAACGCTTACTTTGCTTTCAACCATATTGCTTCCTCGTCTAGGCGAGTGAAACTGCTCAATATCTCCTGCACCCGACTTTGCAGCATATCACTTAAGTTGGCTTTTCGATCCAGCAAAACCTCGAAGCCCTCAGCTAAACCAAAAATGATTCCTCCCTCTGCCGTCCGTAAGTTTTTGGCGAAATCTTGCTCTGACAATATCAGGGATTCGATTGCAAAATGAAAGGTTGATTCAAGCCGCCTTAATTCATTCACAATCATCCCGCGTGATTTTTCACCAGTGTCAGCCGCGACTATTAGAAGGTCAATGTCGCTGTATTGCTCCGCCTTCCGTTGAGCTACACTCCCGAAAAGCACAACGAGCTCCACCAGCGGCAGCTTTCCAAGCTCAGCAGCAACTCGCTGCGCCTGACCCCGCATGAAAAGACTTAACTCGTAAGCTGAAACTTTCGCTCCTTCGCATACCCTGTACCATCTTCCATCTTTCGCAACGGAGCCGTCAGCAACAAGTTCCTGAAGCTTTATGGTTAGCCATCTGTCGCTGAGCCCAGACTCAGCCTTCAGCTCTGCATACGTGTGCTGCCCATGAGCCAGAGTCAGCAGGATTCGACCCTGGGGCGTTAGAGAAACCAAATCCATTGAAACCAGCTTCATTAATCATATGGCTGCATTAAGCTTAATAACTTTACTTAGTAAAGTACCGACGAACCCAACAAAAACATTTCCGTCCCTTCTACCCTACCAGTTTTCCAGATGATCCAGATAGGCGCATCTCGAAATGCCAAACAGGCAAGCCTTAGCGACGGCGTTTTTTGAAGTAAAAGGCTAAGCCTACGATGATGGCGATTGCCGATGCGGCTGAAGCGGCGGCGACGGGCACGGTCGGGAAGGACACTGGCTTCGCAATGGTGAAGTTGACGGTTGCGGAGCCGATGTCGCCGAACGTGTCGTTAGCGTAAACCGTAAGGCTGTGCAACCCGTTCGTCATGTTGGCTACGGTGACGTTGCCAGTTACGGGTACGGTTTGCTTTCCATCCAAGCTGTAACCCATCCGCGTGGCGGCTTTATCCACGGTGAAAACCAAAGCCACGGTGGATTCCTTGTACGCCATGCTTAGCGGTGACAGGATGGATATTTTCGGCGGAACCGTCTCCAGCGCGTACAGGGTCGCGTTAAACGGGTTTTGGAGAGGGTACAAATCCTTGTTCTTCGGGTCGATGACGTAGGGCATGTTGAGGATTCCCGAATTGTACACTTCGCCAGCGTCGGGGTTCTGCTTCCAGTAGTCGCCCCAATAGTTCCCGCCGTTAGGGTAACCGTCATCCCATGTGTTGTTTGAATCGGGGCTTCCAAGACCAGGCCAAGCGCCGTCGCAAGCCTGCACGCCATATGTGATGTTGTCGATAAAGTCGTTATGGTATATCATGTTGTTAGAGGCATTCCAGAATGAAATACAGCAACTGCCAAGGCCCCCACTGCTTGCGTTATCCAGAATGATGTTGTCGACAACAAGGTTGTGTTGAGTTTCAGAGAACGAGGTGCCAGTGAGATCATTCAGCAAGGTGTTCCCAGATATGACGTTTGAGCCTCCGCCCTCGACGTCGACTCCACAATAGAACTCACCGTTCATTGCAAGCAGGCTCGTAACTCCAGCAACAGTGTCGTTGATAACTTTCGAATGCGCGGCATCGCTTAATTCAATGCCAATCAGGCACCCCGTGTAGCTCCCGAAAACCGTCAAGTTCTCAATGGTTACGTTTGAAATAATCGAGGAGCCCACTGGGGGAGTAACGAAAACGTAGTTAAAGTCGTTAACCTCGCATTCCCCGTAAACGTCATATCCGTTTCCATTGAGGACCGTGTTGTTTCTTTCTATTGTTATGGTTCCCTCCAAATTTCTTGTCAGCTCGTAAATGTCACCTGTTTGCTTTACCGGCGCTGTCAACGGACTTAGGCTCCCGTTTGGGCTGATTGTTATGTTGATTTGGGCTTGGGCCTTTACGGGTTGGTCGAGAAACATACCTATGATCATCAGGCACACGATGAAGATAACGAAGGCTTTCTTTATGCCGAACACTTTAATCGCTCTCAGAGGCTTCCAACTTTCAATGTCAGACTCGCAGTCAGCCTATCTCTCAGCTAGGTTTTCATAAATAGGTTTTTGTCAACAAACCTTGACTGGGGTTTAGTCCAGAAACCTTGACAAACCAGAACCCGTCGCAAAACGGCATATTTCTGCTAAATTTTGAGGAAAACTTTCCTTCAGGAGAATCTAAGCGGCTCAGGGATTGATTAAATTGATGTCATCTGCCGAGTTACAGGTGGATTTTACACTTTTATTTAACTTAATTTTAAATATAACTCTATAAATTTCTATTGGGTAGGTCTTAGGCATGGTAGAGCAGAAACTGCGCGTTATTCTGATTACAGGTAGAACGATCGATCAAGGCGTGGGGAAAGAGATGGGGAAAGGCTCCAAAGAATACTCTGATAGCTCCTCAATCTGCATTATTGATGAAGCTGACATGAAAAAACTAGGCATAAAAAGCCACACAAACGTTAAAGTCACTTCAAAGTACGGTTCAGTCATCGTTAAAGCAGCTAAGAACCCCTACGGCTGCAACCCTGGCTTGGTCTTCATCCCTTGCGGTTTGTGGGCGAACGCCGTATGCGGAGATGAAACCTTCGGCATGGGCATGCCCCTGTACAAAGGCTTCATGGTTGACGTTGAACCCGCCCCCGACGAGCCTGTCTTGACCTTGGATGAACTTTTAAAACTGGAGTATGGAAGGTAATTGTCATGACAGAAATAAAATCAGTTGTTTGCCCAATATGCGGTTGCCTATGTGATGACCTGGAAGTAACAGTGGAAAACAACGAAATCGTCAAAATGAAGAACGGCTGCGCCCAATGTGAAGCTAAAATGGTCCACGGGTACAAGAGCGACGAGCGAATTCTAAAACCCCTGATACGAAAAGACGGCAAGTTAGTTCCCGTGTCAATGGATGAAGCGGTACACAAAGCAGCCCAAATTCTCACAGACGCAAAGTACCCGTTGCTGTTCGGTTGGAGCAGTTCAACCTGCGAAGCGCAGCGCATCGGCGTCCAATTAGCCGAAGAATTAGGCTCAGCCTTAGATAACTGTTGCAGCGTTTGCCACGGACCATCGGTTATGGCAACACAGGAAATCGGTATCCCCTCATGCACTCTTGGTCAAATCAGACATCGTGCAGACCTAATAGTTTACTGGGCATGCGACCCATGGTCTTCACATCCAAGACATCTTGAAAGATACACCAGTTTCACTGACGGACGCTTCGAAGACAGCGAATGGAAAAGTTACCTGGAAAAACTAAAAGGTACCCAAAGCAAGAAAAAATTAGAAGCAGTCTCGCGACGAATATTAGAGGGCTATAAACCTCCAATTGCTCCACAAGCATGCACTGTAGGTGCACCGCCACAGGCTATGCAGAAGCTGGGGCGTAAACTGATCGTTGTCGACGTAAGAAAAACCATGACTGCCGAGGCAGCTGACTACTTCATTCAAGTTCAACCAAACAAAGACTATGAAATACTTGACGCCATGAGATGTTTAGTAGTTGATCAAGAACTCGACGTTGACCAAGTTGGCGGTGTCCCTGTCGAATACCTCAAAGAAGTGACCGACGCAATGGTGAACTGCGACTTCGGAGTCATTTTCTTCGGTCTTGGCTTAACTCAAAGCGCTGGCAGGTTCAGAAACATCGAAATAGCAATTGCGTTAACGCGGGACCTTAACAGAAAAACCAAATTTGTAATCTCGCCTATGCGGGGGCACTTCAATGTTACAGGCGCAAACGTGGTTTTCGCGTGGTCAACAGGTTACCCCTATGCTATTGACTTTTCACAAGGGTACCCACAATACAATCCAGGGGAATTCACAGCCATCGACCTGTTAAGACGCGGCGACAACGACGCAACACTGGTTATTTCGTCAGATCCAGGTGCGAACTTTCCGAAGGTAGCCATGCAAAATATGCTGAAGCACCCGTTAATCACGATTAACCCTGACATGAACGCTATCTCACGGCTTGGCGACGTGGTGTTTCCAACACAGTGGTGTGGAATAGAATACGAGGGCTCAGCTTACCGCATGGATCACGTGCCAATAATGTTACGGAAAGTTGTGGAGCCACCGCCGGGAATCCTCAACGACGAGGAGCTCCTAAAGAGAATCCTTGAGGAAGTCCGATTAATCAAAGCGCAGAAAGCGGAGAAAGAAGTTGAAGTTGAGGCGGTTTGCAAATGACTGAATTAATCATAAAAAACGGATTCGTCTTCGACCCCCTAAACGGGATCAACGGAGAAAAAATGGACATAGCCATCAAGAACGGCAAAATCGTCAAAAAAGTATCCAGCAAAGCCCAAGTGATTGACGCTACAGGCTTAACAGTCATGCCTGGCGGCGTAGACATTCACACTCACGTTGCAGGCGCCGAAGTTAACACGGGCAGAATCGTACGTCCTGAAGACCACGTCAAAGACGTCGTGCGCAAAACCGCGATGACAAGGTCAGGCACGGGCTACTCGATCCCGTCAACGTTCGTCACTGGCTACCGCTACTCACACATGGGTTACACGACAATCATGAACCCGTCGATGGCGCCGCTTGAAGCGAAGCACACGCATGAAGAACTCAACGACATCCCGCTCGTGGACAAAGCCACTTACCCGCTGCTGGGCGACTGGTGGTTCGTGCTTGAAAACCTCGCCAAAGGCAACATCGAAGAGTGCGCGCGTCACGTAGCGTGGATGCTGGACACCACCAAGGGGTACGCGATAAAAATCGTTAACCCAGGCGGCTTGGAGTCTTGGGGCTTTGGGCATAACGTCCACAGCATCGACGACCAAGTGCCGAACTTCGGCATCACACCGCGCGAAATCATGCGTGGCTTAGTGAAAGTCAACAAGATGCTTAACCTGCCTCACACGATTCATCTTCACACCAACAATCTGGGGCTGCCGGGAAACTACACGACAACCTTGGACACGATGAGGGCGCTTGAAGACTTGTCCACGGACGGCAAACCCGTAGCGCACATTACGCACTTGCAGTTCAGCAGTTTCGCAGGTGACGGCTGGAGCCACTTTAAATCGGCGGCGGAGGAAATTAGCAGCTACCTCAACGCCCACACTCACATGACCGTGGACATGGGACAAATCATATTCACCGACACCACAACCATGACCGCTGACGGACCCTTCGAGTTCACGCTCTACGAGCTAAGCGGGCACAAATGGGTCAACAGCGACGTAGAAACCGAGACAAGCGGCGGCATCATCCCCTTCCAATACAAGAAAAACAACGCCGTAAACGCGACACAGTGGTCAATCGGCTTAGAGCTGGCGTTGCTGGTTAAGGACCCGTGGAAAATCTTCCTGACAACCGACCACCCCAACGCAGGACCATTCTTTGCTTACCCGCGGATCCTCGCCTGGCTTTACAGCAAGAAGGCACGGACGGCAACACTGAATCACTGCAACAAGAAAGCCCAGAAAAAGAGTCTGCTGCCCTCAATCGACAGGGAACTCACACTTTACGAGCTTGCAATCATGACCCGGGCGGGGCAAGCCAAAGCTTTAGGGCTCAAAAACAAGGGGCACCTCGGCGTCGGCGCAGACGCGGACGTTGCAATCTATAACATTAACCCTGAAACAACCGACATAGCCGTCGACTTTAAGCCTGTGCGCAAAGCCTTCAAGCATGCAGCCTACACCATCAAGGATGGAAAAATCGTGGTTAAAGACGGCAAAGTCGTCGGCGAAGCCAGCGGCAGAACCATGTGGCTTGACGTGCAAACAAAGGAGCCGTGCATCATCGACGAGGAAATGAAACGCAAATTCCGTGAGTACTGGACCATCGAATACGACAACTACCCAGTGTTCGATCACTACCTGAAAGTCCCAGAAAAACTAACCATAAAGGCAACGGTGTAAAAAAATGATAACTCTAAGACCCCTCCGAAAATTCGAGGTGCCCGTCCAAGCGGCTTGCATCAGCCCAGACGTCTTCAAAGGCAAAACCATCGCTGAAATCGCAAATCTCCCCGCAACCGAGGGAAACCAGCAGCTGAAACTATGCAACCTCTTCGAAATAACCAAGGACAACGCTGAAACCCCAGACATCACCATCAACGGCGACTGCGGCAAAGTCAAACGCATCGGCCAATGCATGACAAGCGGCGAAATCGTCGTCAACGGAGACTGCGGCATGCACACGGGCGAAAAAATGCAGGGCGGCAAAATCACGGTGAACGGCAACGTCGGCGGATGGTCAGGCAACGAAATGAAAGCTGGAACCATCGAGGTTCACGGCGACGCAGGCGACTACTTGGCTTCACCGTACCGTGGAAGCAGCAGCACAGGCATGAGGGGCGGCTTAATCACGGTTGACGGCAAAGTCGGAAGCGACGTCGGCTGCTACCTGCACGGCGGAGTGCTCAAAATCAAAGGCGGCGCAGGCAGGTTCCTCGGCTACCACATGAGCGACGGCGCAATCCTCGTGGACAAGGAATGCGACACGCGCGCGGGCGCGTTGATGACAGGCGGCAAAATCGTCATAACAGGCACGATTCAAGAGGTAATGCCCGGGTTCACCATCGACAGCGTCAAACCCAAAGTCAAAGTCGACGACACACAGAGCGTGGCGGGGCCATTCTACGTGTTCCTTGGCGACCTCGCAGAGCACGGCACAGGCAAAATCTTCGTCAACAAAGCCAACAACCCGCAACTGAAATTCTACGAAAAATACCTATAATTTTCCTTCTTCGCTATTTTTTATTTGTACTCTCTTGCAAGCCTGCGGGTAGGTCAAAGCATATACATTTTGCATCTACAGCCTAAAAATAGAGGAAAAATTAAGCCACCGCAAACTAAGTCTCTTCGCTTCATCTAATTTATAAACACCCAAAACTTTTGAGCAAGCACCGTGCTCGTTTACTATAGTAAACGAAAAGCAGGGAATTACGTTTACTATACTATACGAGTCGCTAATGAACAGAAGTCAGAATAGCCGAATGCCTTATCAAGTGGGTTGAGTTCAAAACACAACGATACAAGAGGATAGCGTTATGCGTCAGGTTGACATGATAAGGCTTGATTTATCAACGGGGAAAACAGAAAAAACAAAAGATTGCGTCGCCGAAGAAGTTCCTCTCCAAATATCACTCAACGATGCTTACACGTTTGTGATTTGGTGTTCTCCAAGCCAGTTCAAGGAGCTCGCGGTCGGGTACCTGCTTGCCGAGGACATTATCCGGGATGTTGACGAAATCGAATCGTTAAGTGCCGATGAAAAAGCGAATACATGTAAGGTCAAGCTGAAGGCAAGCGTGGATTTGAATGAGCGAATGAAGCATTCACGCCGTAGCACGCGCATCATACCGCTAATCAAAGCTAGCACATCCCCGTACCAGCATGACGAAAAAATACCCGTCGTGAAGTCGCCGCTGAAGGTGAAGGCGCAGGTCATTCTCGACTGCATAAACCAGATGAACAGCAAAGCCAAAGGCTTCAAGGAAACTGGGGGACTTCATGACTCAGGCATTTTTAAGGCAGACGGGACAATGGTGGCTTTCTCCGAAGACGTCGGCAGGCACAACACGGTTGACAAGGTCATCGGTGAGGCGTCGCTTGCCCGCGTGGATTTCAGCCAGTGCTTCATGATTATTACGGGTCGGGTGCCAGGCGACATGATTTACAAGGCGGCGAAAGTCGGGTTGCCCATCGTGGCGTCGGTGGCGGCGGTTCTTAACTCAGGCATCTCGTCGGCTGAAAAAGCCAACATCGCCCTCGTAGGCTTCGTCCGCGGAACCCGAATGAACGTTTACACGGGAGCGGAAAGAATAATTCTGTAGGTGCCCAAAGTGAACAGACCCGATATTAGAAGGCTACTCAAACGCGCGAACCCGCTGGACGCGCAAAAACAACTCCTTGACGCCATGCGCCAAGTCAAACTGCACAGCGAAACCATCCCGTTAACAGAGGCTTTAGGCAGAGTCTTAGCAAAAGACGCATTTTCGGACGTTAACATCCCAGCTTACGACAAAACCTTCATCGACGGCTACGCAATCAACCCGCAGCAAACCAAAGGCGCCTCAGTCAACCAACCCGCAACTTTCAAGGTTGTTGGCAAGCTGTTCCCAGCTGACTATCCAACGACGATAAAAGTTGGGAGCGGAGAAGCTGTTTACGTTGCTACCGGAGCACCCATTCCTAAAGGCGCTGGCGCAACCGTGAAAGTGGAGGAAACCAGGCTAAGCGGCGACCAAATTCAAGTTCTTCGTTTAATCGAGCTTGGGGAAGGAATAATTCCGCGAGGCGACGACGTGAAGAAGGGCGCTTTGATTCTTAGGGAAGGTCAGGTTTTGAGGCCGCAAGACGTTGGGTTGCTCGCCTCAGTGGGGTCAACGAAGGCTGAAGTGTTCAAGAAGCCAACGGTCGCCATCCTGTCAGGCGGAGACGAGTTAATCAAGCAATGCCAAGAAAACCCTGAAGGAATCGCTAACAACTACGCGCTCGTCGTCTCGGGCTTGGCTTCTGAGCTTGGCGCTTCGGTGGTGCTGCTGGGAATTATGCCTGATTCTTTAGATGAAGTGCAGGGGAAAATCGGGGGAGCCTTGGCAGAGGCTGATATTGTTGTTACTATCGGCGGCTCCTCGGTCGGGGTGAAAGATTTTGTTCCCGACGCGGTAAACTCGCTGGGAAAACCAGGCGTTATTGTGCAAGGAGTGCTGCTGCGGCCTGGCGCGGTTTCAGGTCTCGGCATCGTCAACGGCAAACCCGTCGTCATGCTGCCTGGGCACATCGGGTCTTGCATCGCTGGATTCTACCTTTTCGTCGCACCCTTAATTAGCCAGCTAGCTGGCGCCGACATGCTTCCACGTTTAACTGCCGAGTTAACTGAAACGCTGGATTCTGACCCTCAATACAGGTTCCTGCTCGTTCGTCTAAGGCGGGCTGAAGACAAGTTTTTAGCTGAGCCTGTTGAGGGCGGCTCAAGCGCCTTGACAACAATTGTGAAATCAAACGGGTACATCATCGTGCCGCCACACACCACGTTGGCAAAAGACAGCAGAGTGGAAGTCAACTTGTTCGGTAAAATGGAATTGTCCGTGCTTGAACCTTAAGCCACTTTTGGCGGGTAGCGGTGAGCGTGACTGTGTTTTCCCATCGCCCATGACTCGCACCATGCCTTGTCAGAAAACGCTCGTTCAGCCAGAAGTCGGCAGCGGTTCTCCTCAAGCCATTCCGCCTCGACCCGATAATTGTTCGCCGCCCGCAGGAACGCGTCTTTACCCTCAAAATCCAGCTCAACCGCCTCTTGCTGTCCATGCTGCTGTTCGGAAAGCTTCAACAAAGCTTCACCCTGGTTTTCCCCGCTTACTCCAGCCCAAAAGAACGATTCCTTAGCCTCAAAGTTTCTGGTGCATGACGAAAAAACGCTTTGTGCCTCAGCAAGTTTTCCTTCCTGAACCATTCCTGCCCCGCCCCTAAGAAGATTCAAACCAGAAGTTGAAAAAGAACCCAGGTTAAGCTGCAGGTTTTCTTGGACTGGACCATGACCAAGGCGGGTTCGCGGTTGCTTGAGGTCTTCTTTGGAGTTGATGTTGACGAAGCTTTCGAGTTCAGGGTCTAGCGCCTTAATCTCGCCTACGGTGGATGCCAAAAGGATTTTTCCTGCGCCCCGCTGGATGTCGTCTGACCTTGGACGCTTAAGCTTGCAAAGGGTCTCGGTGATTTCTAACCCGTTTTGCCGCTCTATCACGTTCAACAGGGTTTCAAGCCTGCCGTTAGGCCACATCGGGACAGCCACGTCGAACCCCTGCGCCTGCCTGAACAGGTAATCTGCAACTTCAGGCTGCAAAAACGGCATGTCACAGGGCAAAGTGAGGCAGTAATCGGCTTGAACCCGTTTTAGCCCCGACATGATTGCCACCGTAGGACCGCTGATTTCGGTTTTTTCATCAAGCACGATCTGCGCGACTTTTAGACCATGCGTTTTTAGGATTTCAGCGTACCTTGCCCCTCGTTCCTCATCACTTACGCTTACCGCAACCTTGTCAACGACGCCCTGCACGTTTTCCACGGCGTGAACCAGAAGAGGCTTGCCTGCAAGTGTAGCTAGCGCCTTATCTTCCCATTTTCCGCCTTTAACCTGGAACCTGCGGGCTTTCCCTCCAGCCAGTATAAGCGCAGCCCGTTTAGCCATGTCCTTTCCCTCAGTTCACGGTTTTTCCGCTGGGTTTACTTTGGCTTAGATGGTTCTTGATTAGGGCGACGAGTTTTTCTCCGTCTTCGGGAACCTTGATTATCGGTATGTTGCGGTATGTGTTGCTGGCTGAGTTTTTGGCGACTACTCCAGCGATCGCGATGATCGGCTCCACGGTGCCCTGCAACGTCTGCTCGAGACCCGCTTGATCTTTCGCAGTTACGATTTTGGGTACGTCTTGTCTTTTAGCGATTAGGCTGTGGAAGCCCTCGATGAAAACGACGTCCAGCTTCTCATCTGCAAGAAGCGCGATTATGCGGTCTAAATCGTTGAGAGCCATCTGAGTTTTCTTTATGATGTCTATTTCTTCAGGCGAAATCGCCACGATTACCTTGGAGCCTGCCTTAGCGTACCGCCAAGTGTTCGTGCCTTCCCTATCCATGGTGAAGCCTTTGTGGTGAACATGCTTGATAGAGCCGATTTTGAAGCCTTCGGCTGACAGGCGAGAAATCAAGTACTCTAAAGTAACCGTTTTTCCTGAGCCGCTCACGCCGACGGCGGCAACAACTAAAACCGTGCAACTTCACGCTCCTGATTGAAAAGCCGCCCGCTTGGTTTTATAAATTGCGCTCAGCTTCCCAATTTTCAGCGTCATTGGCTGCGTTTCTAAGCCATTGAGCGAGAAACAGGGTTTGTCTCACGCTGGGAAACTATTTAGAATCTTCGATTTTGCCATAGTTTTAAATCAAACTATTTACTTATCCATGTCCTTAACCAAACATTTAAGCTGGCTTCAATGACACAAACATCAAAAGACAAAATCGGTTTGCATAGACGAGTCAGACTTGCCAATTTAGCCGCTCTCACCGTGGCTGACGACAAAAAAGCCTCTGGAAAGCAGAGCCGTTTGCGTTTTGGCAGGAAAACCAAGATTCTGGCTGCAACCGCTATCATCGCCGTCATCCTGATTTCCTTTGTTGTGTCCCTGTCCTATGAGAACCCGCAATTGTGTCGATGGCTCGGCGCTGATGTCCCGCCTGCTCAAACTGGAGCCGTGTTGATTTCGTCAAGTCAACCTTTCAACTCGTCTGTCTGGCTTAGTGTGGCGGCAAATGCTTGGGCTTACTTTCAACCAGGCGTGGGCGTTGACCCTAACACGGGGCTCCCCTACGCTGGAGGAAGCAGTTTTAAGGCTTTTACCGCTTGGGATTTAGGCGTTTACATCCAAGCCGTTATCGACGCGCAGGAACTTGGGTTGGTCAATTCTAGCGGCACGTGGGGTTCAAGCGAAAGATTAGAGAAGGTTATTGATTTTCTGGAAACTCGACCCCTGAACGCAACTACTGGCTATCCATTCTGGTTTTACAGTGCCACAAACGGGCAGGACTACAGTTCATTGTCGAACCAGGCGACAGGCATCGTTGACGTGGCTGACACGGGAAGATTGTTTGTCGCTCTCAACAATCTTAGAAACTTCAACGCTAGTTTGTCGTCAAGCATAGATTACATCGTTTACAATGAAAGTGACTACGCAGCCTTGATCCCAAGTGTCGAGAGCAACGTTTCGTCCAACGACGTTTACAATGTCTACATTGACAGCGGGTTTGCAAGCTTTTGGCCCCAGCAAGTAGGTAACGTTCCAGACGCAATCATGAACAATATCGATAAAACCGAGAACGTGACAACTTACGGCGTTTCTTTGCCTGCCACGGCAATTACCTGTGAACCCTTGCTTTGCGCAATCTTCGAACTTAACAGCAGCAACCCTCAGCTGAACGCTTTGATGAAGCAGGTTTACCTTGCCCACGTGGCGAACTATGAGGCGACTGGAAAGTACGTTGCTTTCAGCGAAGGCAACTCTTTCACAAGCACGTACATTTACGAGTGGGTAGTTGGTCCCGACGGTGGCACATGGAAAATTACGAGTGCCCAAGCGAGCGGGTACTTGAACATTGAGCCCCTCATCTACATCAAAGTGGCCTTCAGCTTCATGGCTCTCTACAACTCGACATACGCCCTAAAACTGATTCTTTACCTTCAAAAAACTCTTCCCACCCCAACACACGGGTACTACGACGGCGCGGACAACAGCGGAGAATACATTCCTGGGGGTGGCAGCGGCACGAACGGCTTAATCCTTGACGCCGCACTCTACGCCACACAGCACAGCGCAAATTAACCAAAAGCTGATTAGACTCAAACTTATATGGCTCGTTTATCGTAAAAGGCTTAATAGGGGTTGCGAGTTGCAAAAAATAGTCGCGGTCGTCGGCGGGAAGCATTCGGGAAAAACCACGGTGATAGAGCACTTAATAGCTGAACTGAAGAGCCGCGGCTACCATGTGGCAACGGTGAAGGAGATGGTCAGGATTCCGACGTTGGACACGCCCGAGACAGAAACTGACAGGTACAAAAGAGCGGGCGCGGAAATCATAGTGGCGGTTCCGCGGGAAGAAACCGTCATATTCTTAAAAAAACGGCTCAACATAAAAGAAATTTTGTCGCATCTCGCAGGTGTCAACTTCGTTATTTTAGAAGGCTTCGAGCATGAGAAGGAACTGTCAAAGATCGTTGCTGCAAAAACCGCGGATGAAGCAAAAAACTACGTGGACGAAAAAACCGTGGCCATTTCAGGTTTGATAATGGAGTCTCAGTTGGAAAGAAAGAAAGCTGAAGCGTTTGGGCTTCCAATGTTTAGTAGTTTAAATGAAGAGGGAAAACTTGCGGATTTGGTTGAGAAGCTGTAAGGTCGTTAGCCACTGATACTATCTGCGAAGACATTTAATGCTGTGGCGCTAAAACGCACGTACACTTTGTCTCCTATGCTAAGCTGCTGATCTTTAATGGAGCTCAAGGAAATCCGAGTTTTAATCAAGAATCCCGCGTCTATGGTGACCTGGGCGTTTGACCTCATCTGAACCATCTCGGCGATAGTACCTTCGACAGTGTTCCAAGAAGGATCTTTAAAATCTGAAATAGGCGATTTTGAAACCGAGATGTCTTCAGATTTTATTGTAGCTATTACCCCTTTTCCAAGCAGGCTAGTTGCTGCGGGCGCCAACAGTTTCACGCCGTTTGCTTCGATTTCCATAAGTTCAGTGCCAGTTTTAACGACTTTACCCTTGAACGTGTTGATCCCCAAAAACTTTGCAACGTACGATGAACTTGGCTTATCGAAAATCTCAGTTTTGTCGCCTACCTGCTCAATGTGCCCGTTACCCATAACTGCTATCCTGTCGGACATCACGAATGCTTCAGACAAATTATGCGTAACGTAAACCACCGTGATTTTGAGCGCCTGCAGATAATTCTTGAGTTCCAACCTGAATGATTCTCTTAATTGCGGGTCAACCGCGGAAACAGGCTCGTCTAAAAGCAGGACTTCCGGCTCGGTTGCTAATGATCTGGCCAACGCAATTCGCTGCTTTTGTCCTCCACTGAGTTGGTTTGGGTAGAACATTGCGTATTCACGAAGACCGACAAAATCAAGCAGATCATTGGTTCTTTTTTTGACTTCTTGGCTGGGAAAATGCAAGGCTTTCAGCCCGTATGCCACGTTGTCTTGAACGCGCATGTGCGGGAAAAGAGATGTCGTTTGGAACACGTAGCCGACTTTGCGGTCTGAAGGCTTCACATGAACATTTTTTGCGCCCGAATTTCCACTGACTAAAGCATCGTTAATGTAAACGTCGCCGCAGTCTTGTCTTAGTAAGCCTGACAGGATATTCAGCAGCGTCGTTTTTCCGCAACCGTTTGGCCCAAGTAATGACAGGATTTCTTCGTTTTCGACTTCCAGATTCAAGTTTTCTATAACTTTTTTTTCGCCGAATGACTTTGAGACTGAATTAACTTTAATCATTTTTTGGGTCCAAACCGTTTTTGTTCAAGAACCTTAACGACTATGAGGATAGAGAACGAGATGATAATTAAGATGATGGCTAACATGACTCCGCCTAGAGGATTAGAGTACAGTAGCACGTAGATTGCCAGAGGCATTGTCTGCGTGATACCCGGCAGGTTCCCCGCAAACATTAGAGTTGCGCCGAACTCGCCCATGGCTCTTGCCCAGGTCATCATGGTTCCAGAAATTATTGCGCGTATCGACAAAGGAAGAGCGATTGTGAAAAATATCCTTAGGCGAGAGTCACTTAGCATTTTGGCGCTATTGATGATGTCTTTATCCATGTTTTCGAACCCTGTTTTGGCGGATCTTAACAGGAAGGGCGATGCTACGAAACATTCAGCGATGATAACTGCTATTGTGCTGCCGGGTATGATTAATCCTAACCTGTTAAAAATGGGACCTAATATGCCCTTAGGCGCGAAAGCATAAAGCAGAACTATACCTGCCACGGCAGGCGGCAAAACTATAGGTAAATCCATCAAGGTGTCTAAGACTGTTTTTCCAGGGAAATTTCTCGTCGCCATAAAATAAGCGGTGGGCACCGCTAAGACAAACGCGATAAGGGTTGCAGTGGCAGACGTAAACAGGCTCAGTTGTATGGCGTTTATTATCTGAGCGTTATGCAGTTGAGCGTTAACTTGGCTTGGCTCGATTTTTAAGAAGATTCCTACGACGGGTATGGCGATGAAAAGAAAATAGGTTAATACGATGAGGCCTAGAATTACAAGTACGATTTTGTCTGATAACGAATTCGCGTTTGTGCGCTTCAATATTTTTTTACACCGGTTAATTAGTTAAAAAAGGGGTGTGGAAGTGCCTTATATGCACTCTTAGGTTCCGAACCCGAATTCCGTGAGTAGCGCTTGCCCCTGAGATGAAAGCCAGTAATTTTCGAACTTTTGTGATAAGGCTATCTGGGTGGATTCGCTAGGTATGCATATACCGTAAGTGCCAATGTGATTAACCGAAGCAGGTATTGGAAGGAAAGTTACTTGTTCGTGTGTCATGTTGGCATACGCCCAGTCAGAGACAAATACGATGCCTGCGTCAGCTGTGCCAACGTTGAGGGAGACATCGCCAACTATGTTTTCATCGGTGTCTTCATAGGAAACGACATTTGCCGCAAATTTCGTGGGGTAATTTAGGTAAGCGCCAGAGGATACGTAGAGTGGGCTGGTTGCGTTGCCCCATGTTGCAGCGATGTTGTAAACGGTGTCATTTGCGTATTCGCCTACAGGTACTGACGCGTCTGCTACGATTAGTCGTACTCCAGATTTAACTAAATCTGCAAGTGATGTAATATCCTTCGGGTTTCCTGCTGCCACTATGATACAAAGGCTGTTCTTCGTGAAATTATTGTAATAGTTTTGATATAGAAGTCCTGAACTGTCTAGTGCTATGGTCCATTTGTTGTTAGCTGACATGAAGACATCGCATGGTGATCCCGCAACGATTTGAGTTTCTAAGGTGCTTGATGAGGCAGAGTTAACTACTATCTTGCAGTTGTTTGCGTTTTCGAATGCTTGGGTCATGTTGGCAATAACGTTGGTCATGCTTGATGCGGCGAAAACTATGAGTGTAGGCTTTTTAGCTGAGAATGTTCCGTTGTATGCTAAGAAGCCTAATACTGCAGCAACTACTATTATTACCGCTAATATTATTGCAAGGTATTTTGTGTTCATGTTGATTATCTCGATATTATCATTTAGTCATATCGAATTTATTGTTCAAATATAAACCTTTCCAGAGAAAAAACGCAGCGGCAACCAATCAAGCCAACAGAAAAATAAGCGTTAGCCCGTGGATTCTCAGGGCATTTTATCCAAAAGCTTGCTAAGCTCCACTTGAGCATTGCGGTACCGCTTAACTAAATCCCTGCCAAAATCCGTAACCTCAGACGAGCCGCCGCCCTTCGCTCCGCCATGAACGCGTTTGACAAGCGATTGACCAAGCCTCTCCTCGGCCAAAGTGATACGGTGGAGAGCATAACGGTAGGACATGCCTAGATTCTTGGCGGTCTCCAGCATCGAATGGCGTCTGTCGATTTCTTCCAACAGCTCAGCTAAACCGTCGCCGAAAACAGATTCACCCTTCTCGTTAACCATCCAAAGCTTAACCTCATAGCGCAACGCGGACATTGAAGGCACCGAAGCTACATAGAGGCGTCAAGAAGAATTAAGTTTAACGTTATCTTTACGTTTCAATGACCTTGGCGTTCTTGAGAACTTTAACGTTTCCTAGGCCTTCAGCCACGTAGCCCACCTTGAAGTGCCTTACCCTGCGCTTGTCCAACTCATCTTCCAAATCATCCGCGTCACCCTTGGCGACGGCAATCAGCATTCCGCCAGCGGTTTCCTTCGCTTCCCCAGTCAACAAGGGGTAACCGAAGAGTTCCGCCAATGCTGGTGTCCCACGAATCACGGGCAACTGGTCGATGACTATGTCAACTTTGCCGAGCACAGCCATGTTTCCCGCGTGTCCAGTCAAGCCGAAGCCTGTCACGTCAGTTGCCGCGTGAACTGGAACCTTCTGCATGGCTTCAGCAACGGGCTTGTTCGAGCTTGTCATTCCCTCAATGGCTTCGGTAACTGCGGCTTCCACTAGTTCCTCAGAGATGTCTTTGAGCAGTTCCTTTCCCTCTTCCTCTTTTCTAAGCCTGTACGCAGCCATCGCAGGAGCAATCCCGAGCGGCTTTGTCAAGAAGAGTTGGTCGCCAGGCTTAGCGCCTCGCGTGTAAACGATCTTTTCTGGGTTGCCTATGCCTGTTGCTGCTCCGCCGATGATTGGCCAAGGGTTTCGGATGGTGTGGCCGCCGACGACGGGGGCGCCCATTTCACGGCAGAAATCGCCGAAGCCTTTCAGCATGCCCACCGCCAGTTCGTCAGGCATGTTCTCGGGATAAGCCATGATCGACAGGACGCTGACAATGTTGGTTACTGCTAAAGCGTATATGTCGCTTGTCACGTTGCTTCCCGCGATTCTGCCTTGAATCTCGGCTTCATCAACCATGGGCGTGAAGAAATCCAGAGTGTTCAACACCGCGATGTTGTCGGCTATTTTTACTACGCTGGAGTTTTCCCATGGGCCAGCCAGGACAGCCTCGCCGAAATCACCTGACAAACCCGCGTTATCAAGCAGTCTTCCCAGCTGGTATTGTGGGAGTTTGCAGCTGCAACCGTGAACTGGAACAGCCTTAGTTAATCTGTAGGTCATGAGTCATTCTTCCTCCGTTAACAACAACTCAACGTTTCTTAATCACTATCTTGAATTCGGCTCCACTCTTGGAAGCCTCAACAACCTCGTGTCCGTTATTCTTAACCCAACGCTGAACGTTATCAAACTCGAGTTCACCCTCACCGATAACTTCCAGAAGCTGCCCAGACGCCATGCCCTCCAGCTTCCGTTTAGTGAACGCCACTGGCATGGGGCACATCTTTCCTTTAACGTCTAACTTTTCGGTTTCCATCTTCAGCCCCTAGAAGGTAATTACTTTGTCACAGTTAACTGTCCAATCAACAAGCTCATGAACAGTAGCAACCTTCACGCCGTCCAGAAGGTCAGCTTGGGTTAAGCCTCGGGCTTCGCAGCAGACGACGCAGGCTTTGGCTTCCGCCCCGCCTTTGATCAGGTCTTCGAGCATTTGCCCGTAGTTGGTTAAGCCTTGGGCGGGTTTCTGGCCCTTCTTGGCTAGGTAAACGCCGTTTTCAAAGAGCCAGATTCTTACTTTGTGTCCTTCTATGTCACAGGTCCATGCGAATCGGAGGGCGGAGAGTGCACGTTCTTTTGCGTATGGTGCTTCGTATATTATCAAGGTGAATGTTGCCAACTTTTTCAACCTCAAATAACTTAATAATGAATATTAAAAAAACTGATATAAGGGTTTCTTCTACAGAAAATTGATATCTGAGCAGTTTTAAGCGTTTGTATTTTATGGAAAACTCTTAAGTGCCTGCGGGTTATCGTTAATAGCCATGCCTAGAGTACCCGCTAGCCATGTTTATGTTGTCAAGGAATTGGACGATTTCCTGCAAACCTTGTCTGTCGACCACAAGTTTCGCAAATGGGTTGCTGATATGAAGATTGTACTCAAAGAAAACAAGTTTTCTGGAGAATTAATTAAGAAAAACAGAATACCTAAGTATTACATCGAGAAATTTGGCGTTTCACACTTGTACAGGTATGACCATCCTGAAGGACACCGTTCATGCTACGCAATAATAGAGGGCTGTCCACGCATTTTCGATATTATGACTCATGCAGAATATGATTTGCGTTTTGGTTATAATACGACTTAGATTTCAACACAAGATGCTATCATTTGCTTTAGTTTGTCGTTATTAGCGCCCGTATAGATGATGCGTGTTGAATTAAATGCTATCTTTCCAGAAGCTTCCAGATAATTTAGTATTCGCTTATATGTTTGGTATTGCATCTTTTTGGGCAGTCTCTTCCAGAGTTGTGTTCTTGTATAGTAATCATCAGCCGTTAAGATTGCATTTTCTACCATTAGTATGCTATCCAATTTTGGTTCATGCAATACTTTAGACATCTTGCCCAACCTCTTTTACTTACCACTATCACTACTACTAAAACAGTTATATAAACTTATATGATTGAATATTTTGGGATATATTGAGACATTTGGTGAAGTGCTCCTGCATAGCTATTCATCATTTCCGTACCTAGCAGCATAGATGAAACCATTCCAATCAATAATGGATAGCCAGTAATAGGTCCATAGGAGTAACGCCCATTTTTGGTTGTTGTTGATGTTGTTGTTGATACTATAATTTCCGTGCGGACTTAGAAGGACCTACTATACAAAACGCAAATAACCAACATCGACCCTCAAACTTAGCAGAGGCGCAAAACGCGTGGAAACGATCAGGCTCGATTACCTCAAGACGTTCCTTACGGTGGCGAGAACCCGCAGCTTCTCGGCAGCCGCTAAGGAGCTTGGAACCAGCCAAGGCACCGTTAGCCATCATGTAGCCGCGTTAGAGGAATGCTTCGACGTTGAACTGTTCATGCGAACGGCAAACGGCGTAGAGGTCACCACGGCTGGCGCGACGCTGAAGGAAGCCGCTGAAAAAATGCTGCAAGAAGCTCAAGAGGCTAAGGCTAAAATTTCTTCAGCCAAACAAAATCTGTCGGGCATGATAAGAATTGCTGCAAGCACCATACCTGGAGAGCACATAATTCCCAGCTTGATCGCTGAATTTCAAAAGCGTCATCCCGACGTGAAATTCCGAATAAAAGCGGAAGACAGCCTCAGCAGTCTGGGCAGCCTTGAAGCGGACAACGTTGATTTTGCAGCTGTCGGAACGATGAGGGGGTTTGAAGAAAAGTTTGATTTTGTTCAAGTAGGCGAAGAAGAGTTGGTCCTTATCGTGCCGTGCAATCATGAATTAGCCAAGGATGAAGCGGTCAAGGTCGCTGAATTAGCCAAGTACCCGTTCATCAGCCGCGAAGAGACATCGGGAACCAGAAAAGAGGTCGAGCGACTACTTCAAGACAGTAAATTCTCAGTTGAACGGTTGAGGGCAGGGTTGGAACTTGGAAGCACAGAATCAGTAATTACCGCAGTTTCAGAAGGAAGAGGCATAAGCGTAGTCGGCTCAATAGCGGCGACGAAAGCTCAAGCTGCAGGCTTAATTAGAATGGTCAAAATCAAAGAAGCAAAAAATCCTCGAAAACTATACATGGCGAGACCGAAAAGACCTCTAATAAAAATAGCCGAGGCATTCTGGGGCTTCTGCAAGAACTACAAATTCAAAAATGAAGCCATTTCATGCCTTGAACACTAAAAGACAAAGCTGCTTGCCCCACTGAGTTCTAGTCTTCGAGCCGCACCCAGATTTTTCCATCTTTAATTTTCCACTCGTACACTGTGAGTGTAAACGTTGGCTCTTTATCGTACTCGCCCGTTCTGAGGTCAAAATGCCAGTCATGACAGGGACAAACTATGATGAAGCCGTCCAAGGTTCCTCCTGAAAACCCGCAGCCTTGGTGTGGGCATCGGTTGTCGATAGCGAAGATTTGACCTCCCTGTTTAATCAGTAGGATCGGTGTGCCATCGATGGATACGAGCTTCATTGTTCCCTCTTTGAGTTCTTTCTCATCTAAAGCAGGGCAAAAATTTTCCATGTCGTCCACGAATCTGCCTCCGCTAAGAATTAAGGTTCAATATCAAATAAGGCTTTGTTTTTTGCAACCTTATCGTTCTAAAACCAGACTCATTTAGAACCTACGGTGGAAAATTACAGTTTAGTTTACAAAAGACTTTTTCCGAAGCATTTGCAAGTAGACTTTTTCGCTTATTAACGAGTATTTCCCATTAGCTGGTAATCAGCTAGTCTTATGCTAACCAGTTCAGGCTCGCTTTTTCCCGTTCGTTTGCCAGCGGATTGAGAAATCTCTTTAAGCTCAGAAACTTGCATGTTTGGTAAATTACACATAATCTCTCAACAGTGATTTCTTGAATTAAGTTATTAAAATTATGTGGGTGGCATACTACAGCAACACACAATTAGTCATGAATAACAAACAGAACTTTAAAGAACAAACTCTTTTTAAAGCACAAGCTAGATCCACTGAAAACTTAGCTGTAGCTTCTTACCCGGTCTTGCCTGATTAAGCGCGGCTTGCCTCTTAGCTTCGTCTAGAGCTTAAAAAGTAGGCTACTCCGCACAGTGCCATAAGAGCGACAAACCCCACTATAAGGTATAGCGAGTACCTGATGTAAAGCGGCGGCGGAGTGACCGTAACCATGACTTGTTGGCTATAGGCGGCGAAGCTCGTTTGTGTCATGTTTGTATTTGCAATTACAGACCAAAGTCCAGAAGCGGTGGGCTTCCAAGTTGCCGTGAACGTGCCGTTTCCGCTGACCGTGCAGTTGAGGATTTTGACTGAGTTGGCATCGGCAAACTGGATGTTGACGATTGAGTTGTTAAAGTTCGGGGTTAGGGTTCCCGTGACCTTGATGCTTTGTCCCAAGAGTATTTTGTTTTTGGCAACGGCGATGTCCAGTGTAGCATTGCCTTTTACAGTGTAGTTCCCTGACGCCAGCCACATGTTCTCCATAACGTCTGTCGCGTTAACTCTGTACTGCACAAACGACCCCGCCTTTTGTCCTGGAATAGAGCCGCTACATGTTTGGTTGCTGACCTGCATGCTGACCGCGTAACTCCTGTTCCAGTCGTCCGTGGTGTATGAAAGTTGAGCCGACGACAAATCCGTGTTGTTCGAGGTGAAGGCGACTTGGGCTGCCTCGTCAGGAAACACTTTTTTTGGAACCGTTACCGGCGTCAAAGTGGAATTCAAAAAGCTGCTCTTCAACATGAACGTGAGATTTCCTGAACCTACCTCGCCCATAAGCACTACCTGGTAGAGGTTTGCTCCCTTGTTAGGTGAAGTGTAGTTTAGAAACATCGGTTCCCCCATGTACTCGCAGCTCGCGTAGGCGACGCCCCTGTAGCTGTTTGGTTCGAAGTTGTAGCCGCCTACTGAACCGCTCAGGTTACCGTACAAGCCCGGCTCCCAGGGAAGCGGAAAGTTGTCCAAGGTTGGAGATTGCGCGTTATTCATCAAGTAGAGTCTGGCTTCATACATGTCTAGCGTGTCTGGAACATTTATGTACAGGGCGACTTTGGACGCGTTGGTTTCAAACTCATACGCCCAGTTCGTGTAGAAACTTGTGCTGCCATCGTTTGTGCCTTCAATAGGAGTCGTGTACCACACATCGGTCTGAAGGTTCTCAATAATCATGAAGGTAGCTTCCTGCGCGCTGTAGCTGTCCACCGGGTTGTTGGTTATGACAAACGTGTAGTTGCCCGTTTGCGTCGGCGTGAAAAGCGGAACAGTAACGTTTGTGCCTAAGTGCTCGGGAAGTCCAGCTGACTGGGTGTGGGTACTCTCCAACGCTCCATCTGGGTCGTAGACGTAGACGTTGTAGTCACATTTCGCAACGGATGAGGTGTTTATGTAAGACCCATAAAAGTAGATATGGTAGTTGTGACCCTTCTGCAGGGGGCAGATGATGGTCCAGTTTTGGCCGATTGGAATCTGATTGTTGTTGATTAGAACTGGGAACATTGGTTTTTCAACGTAGGTGCAGTTTCCCTGCGCGCCAACAAAGTTGTGCACGTAATTGAGGTACTCCTGCGTCGCAGTTAATTGGACGGTGGACGACTGCGTGCTGGTGCTGGACGTTGAAGCAATGGCAAGTGGACTGATAATCAACGCTAAGACTGTAATCAGCGATAGGATTGCTGCTGCGCTGCTGTTTTTGGGGGGCATGGCTAAATCAGCTTGCAAACGCTAGGTAATGCGCTGCTGGACAATATCAGTTATGAAGGCTCAATCTGAATTTGAAAGACAGAAAATTAATCATATAAGCCTGCCCACGTAGGCTTATGACAAAATCTGCCAGCAAAACGCCAAAGTTTTCACCAGAAACTCACCGCATTTTAGACCTTACATTTTCGACCTGCATGCTTAATACTTACTCTGAAATCAGTTTTGTGTTTCTTATTTTCAAGAATTATATTGTGTATTGAATCTTGCTACGGAAGATATTTATAAGGAAGTGTCTGTTCTTACTGCTACAGGTGAAATGAAGCCAATGATCCGAATGAACCGGCTATTAAAAAACCGTCTTGCACTCAGCACGGTAATAACAACGCTGATAATCCTCGTAGTATCGATACTACTCGCAAGCGTACTAGTTTACTTCGCAGTGAACGTTGTCAGCACCAGAGTTCAGCAGGAAAGCCTTTCAGTTAGTAACCCGCACGTGTGGGTTGACTCGACTGGTACTGCTGAGGGCGCAATCATGATATCTAATTTAGGCGGGCGTGACGTAGTCATTAAACAGATTGAAGTGCGCGGGATTCCCATTCCATGGACCAGCGTATTCTACCTTTACGCGGTTACGACAGGACAAACCCCTGATGCTGGTTTGACTCAGCCCTTACCATACATAACTTCCCCAGTTGCGGCCGCTACTGCAGTCAAGATAGACGGCACTCAAGTATTTGCAAACACCCTTGGTTCGACTACGGGGCAACTGGTGCTGCCGTCGGGCGACGTAATGGTCGTGTACATCAACAGCCCCAACAGCGTCACCATCAACGACATAGGCACAACAATCGGGCTGACGGTCTTCACGGCGCAGGCAATGTACTACACCGAAACGAATGTTCAAGCAGCACCCGCAGCATAATTCAACGGTGAAATAAACTAACCTGAAATCACGCTGCCCTTTATTCTTTCATTTTTAGTAAGTTATTTTTGTTTTTAGGCGACTGATTGCTTCAGATTTTTCCAGGTTTTTAGGGTATTTTTGGAAAACCAGATGTTTTTTTATTGTTTTCTTGTCAGCCTTCACCATGTCTTGTTATGTGTCTTATTTGTCTACGCACAAGTTTACTTATCCGAAAGTTGCGCTAAGTGCTTTTCAAGGAGTTTAAAAATAAATGAGGAAAATACTAAAGAATCGTTTGGCTCTCAGTACTGT